>Ga0164243_10001472_pt1 | contig 39820 bp, 39 predicted proteins | sample OricompcompostOP_FD_108781 | JGI IMG/M metagenome (GOLD analysis project Ga0164243, IMG submission 108781) | Organic Plus compost microbial communities from Emeryville, California, USA - Original compost - Organic plus compost (OP) | ecosystem: Engineered > Solid waste > Mixed feedstock >... | reverse complement strand
TCCCAATCGAGCTTTCCGAAACAGAATCCGGCGCGCTCATTCCGTCGCAAGCCGAACTTGTCATCGAGGGTCTGGTTCATCCCGGCCATTCGCAGATGGAAGGGCCACTCGGCGAATTCCATGGCTTCTACAGCGAAGCCCCGACCAAGAAACCCGTCATCGAAGTGACGGCGGTCCGCTTTCGAAAGTCGCCTGTTCTCACAGCCTCCCTGATGGCAACCTATCCATCCTGCGAGATCGGCGCATATCACGCGATCATGCGGTCGGCGCGGATCCTCGATAATCTTGACAATATCGGCTGCCCGGGCATCAAGAGTGTCTATTGCCACCCGGCAGCGGCGTCTGGAAACTGTCTCGTCGTCGTGTCGCTGAAGCAAATGTATCCCGGACATGCGTCGCAGGCGTTAGCTCTGACCGCGCAGTGCCCGGCTGCGAATTATTATACGAAGTGGATCGTCGCCGTCGACGACGATGTCGACCCGAGCGACTTCAACGAAGTCGTTTGGGCGATGAGTACGCGCTGCAACCCGTCAGAAGACATCGACCTCCTTCGCCAAACGATGTCATTCCGGGCCGATCCAAGCATTGCGCCTGACAACAAGCCGTATGGATCAAAAGCGTTGATCAATGCTTGCACGCCCTTTCGCTATCGAAAAGAGGCGCCGGTACGGACGTTGCTGCGCCGAACAGTTTATGAAGCTGTATCACAACGATGGCAGAAGCTCGGCCTTGCCGGTCAGGCGCCTAGCGTAAACAAATTTTATGATGATGTTGAAGGCTGAACGCTAGGCCAACGAGCGTTTACGCATGCTGACATATATGCTCTGAGATCGGAGAGATCGAATGAATCTGCGCCATTGCGGTTTTGTATTCGCTTTCGCAGCGATATCGCTGTCGGTTCTGACGATCGCGTCGCACGCTAGTGCTGATCGGTATGCCTGCAAGGCAGTGCGGATCGTCGTGCCTTATGCGGCAGGCGGCCCGAGCGACACCGGGGCACGCCTCGTTGCGTCCTCAATGAGCGAAACGCTCGGCGCCAGCGTTATCGTCGAAAATCGAGGAGGTGCCGGCGGATTGATCGGGACAGAACAGGTGGCTCAAGCGCCGGCCGACGGCTGCACGATCCTTCTCGGTGCCGTGGGTCCTCTTGTTTATATTCCGTCAGAGCGGAAGGTTTCCTACAATGTGCAATCAGATTTCATTCCGTTAGGGCTGATTTGGCAATCGCCGCTATTGCTGGTGGTCAACCCGAAGCTGGGCATCAAAACGGTTTCTGAGTTCATCGAATACGCGAAGGCTGGCAAAGACAGGATCAGCGTTGCTTCCGCTGGCCTTGGCACCAATACGCATATGGCCAGTGAGCTACTGAAACGTGAAGCGGATATCAGCCTTCTCCATGTACCCTACAAAGGCACAGGAGCTGCTCTGCCGGACTTGCTCAGCGGACAGGTCAGCGCGACAATTTCTGACGTGGCGACGATGGCGAATATGGTGCGGGATGGCCGGCTGGTCGGGCTGGCGGTGACAGCGCATGAACGCTCGCCACTGCTTCCTGACGTCCCGGCCGTATCCGAAGTGGGGCTAGGCGGCGCGCGAACCGAAAACTGGTACGGACTTTTGGTAAAGGCAGGCACGCCACCCGATTTGGTGGCCCGCTTGAAAGATGCGTTGCAGAAGGCCGTGGCCACCCGCAGTTTTCAGGACTCTTTGGCCATCCACGGCGCTACAGTCAGGGACGTAGGGCCGGAGTCCTTCGGCGCATTGATCGGCGCCGAGACCAAGCGGTGGCTGCCGATTATCCGCGAGAACGGGATTAAGTTTTAGGTCTGGTTCCAGACTTCTCGGCGAGAGATTGGGCACGCTTGTTCGCCCTAGCCCAGAGGCGCGACAAATGACATCGCGCGGCGAGCAGGGGCATCAAGCTCCGCGGAGTTGATGCGCTGGCGCACCCAGCAGCGTCGAGAGTGCCGCAGCTGAACGCTGAAGCGTCAGAATTGGCTTGCCGGACGGATTAAAATCAAGCGCTCCTGCGGTCGCAATCAAGGTGAGACTGGCAGCGATCTTGCCGCTATGGTCGAAAACAGGCGCGCTCACCGACGCGATGCCCGGTAGCATTGTTTCGGAGGCCGCTGCGTATCCATCAGCGCGAACCTGCGCCAGCAGTGCATCGACGTCGCGCAGTTTGCGGATGCCGGCCCGTTTCGCCAGGCCGTTCTTTTCCAACAGTTCTTTCTTGATGAATTGCTCGGAAGCGGTCCTATCCATATAGGCCGCGAGCACCCGTCCGTTCGATGATGTGAGGACATTCAGAACAGCGCCGAGCTGAACAATCAGCGACACGTGCTGCTGATGCACGGCGCGGCGAATGATGGTCGGCCCTTGATTGCTCCAGATCGCCATCGACACGACGGTTTGCGCACGGTCACGAAGATCGTCGAGAATCTCCTGCGCGACCTCCGCCACTTCGATCCTGCGAAGGGCGGAGAAGCCTAATTCTGTGGCGAGCGGTCCGAGGTGGTAACGGTTAGAGACCGGGTTTTGCCGGACCAGCCCGCAGCGATGGAAACTGGTCAGATATTTATGAGCGCGGCTGCTGGTCATGTCGGCGGCAGACGCAAGGTCGATCAACTTCATAGGGCCGCTCGACCGCGCCAGGATTCGCAACAACACGGCGCCCACCTCAACGGACTGTACGCCCGCGCTTTCGGAGCGGAACTCTTCCTTGGCCCCTGAAAACTTGACCATGACAGATCACCTATGATTTCTTAGTAAGAAGCAGATTTCTAAATAAGAAACAACCGTAGGCGGATGCCAGGCTTGGTCCCAGTTGCTGTTGCCGCCTTGCAGATTTGGCAAAGGGAAGGAAACATCACGTGGCTTCTCAAGCACTGTCGATTAGCGATCGCTTGGCGATGAGCAACAACAATAAGCTGAAGATCGGTCTCTTCGGCGCCAATTGTTCCTCCGGCCGCGCCGTGACGCTTGTGCGTGAACGCTGGAGCGGCTCGTGGTCCGATAACCTGCAATTGGCGAGAATGTCTGACGAGGCAGGTTTGGACTTTCTTCTGCCAGTGGCGCGCTGGAAGGGGTATGGCGGCGACACTGATTACCAAGGCTCAACCCTGGAAACATTGACCTGGGCGACAGGACTTCTTGGCGCCACCCGCCGAATCACGGTGTTTGGAACTGTCCATGCGCCGCTGTTTCATCCAATTATCGCCGGCAAGCAGTTCGTCACGGCCGATCACATTGGAAGCGGCCGGTTCGGTCTCAATGTCGTCGTCGGCTGGAATGAAGACGAGTTTTCAATGTTCGGCGTCAGTCAGCGCGAACATGAAGCTCGCTACGCCTACGGCCAGGAATGGGTCGATGCCGTGAAGACCTTATGGTCGGATGCGGAAGATTTCGACTTTGATGGCGAGTTCATCAAACTGAAAGCGGTGCGGGCCAAGCCCAAACCTTATGGTGGATCTCGTCCGCTTTTGATGAATGCGGGAGCATCGCCTGTCGGCCGCGCCTTCGCGATCCGCAACTGCGATGCCTTTTTCACCAACGCCCCCAAGGACTCTCCGGAGGTGCTGGCCAAGCATGTCGCAGATGTTAAAAGTGAAGCGCGCCAGTATGGTCGGGAAATCGATGTCTACACCGTCGGGGTCATTACCTGTAGGCCGAGGATGGCGGAGGCGCAGGCTTATTACCAACATTGTACGATCGACAATGCGGACTGGTCCGCGGTCGATTCAATCCTCGCAAAGCGAAAAGTGACGCGCGCTTCCGTCGGTGACGAAGAGTTCAAGCGTCAACGCGCTCATCAGGCAAACGGGATGGGAGGTCTTCCCATCATCGGCGATCCCGACCAGGTGGCTCAGCAACTCGCTGGACTGAGCAAAGCCGGCCTCACTGGAATCGGCGCTTCGTTCGTGAATTATCTCGAAGAGTTACCCTATTTCTGCGCTGAGGTGTTGCCACGGCTTGAGAAGCTTGGCCTTCGCCATCCGGTCCCTCAGTGATCGCCGATATGGTTGCAGGAAGGATGGCAAAGCCGACGATTTGAAAAACCTCTGCCGTTAGTACGCGGATAATAATCAATACGGCTGCGGATGCGCAAAATAAAAGCGCGGCGCATAAAAATCAGGGAGTGAAAAATGAAGTCAAGGCTGGTGTTTCCCGGTGCCCTTCTGCTCTCGATCTTGAGCATCACAATTGCGCGCGCTCAGACAGCGGGCGATGCGGATGCGAGCAGCTATCCAAACCGTGCGATACGGATCATCGTTCCATTTCCGGCGGGTGGCCCGGCTGACGTGCTCGCCCGCCTGATCGGGCAAGGACTTAGCGAAGGGTGGAAGCAGCCAGTGGTGATCGAAAATCGCGCCGGTGCGAACACCGTGATCGGCGCGCAAGTGGCGGCGACCGCCCCGGGCGACGGCTATACGTTGCTGATGGCCATCGATTCAACGCTGGCTATGAACCAGTTCCTCTATAACAATCTGCCTTATGAGCCGATCAAAGACTTTGTGCCGATCACGATGGTTGCGAAGACGATGCAGCTGCTGATGGTCAATGCATCGAGTGACATCAAGACTGTCGAAGATTTGATCGCCAGGCAGAAGGCTGATCCGGACAAATTCAACTATGGCGCCGGGACGATCACCTCGCAACTCAGCGGCTTTCTCCTCAACAAGGCGGCAGGGACCAAGGCTCAGCTGGTGCGTTACAATGGCAGCGCGCAGGTCACACAAGGATTGCTGACCAACAGCGTGCAATACACCATAGATGGACCTTCAGCGGCACTTTCTCTCATTCAGGAGGGAAAATTCAGGGTTCTTGCGAAATTCGATCCTCGGCAATTTCCGCCAGTGCCTAACGCGCCGCTTCTGTCGAAGGTAAAGGCATTCCAGAATTTTGATGAGGTCACGGTCTGGCTTGGGCTTGTGGCTCCAAAAGGCACCCCGGCGCCGATCGTCGATAAGCTCCAGCGACGGATCGTGCAAATTCTCGCCGATCCGGACGTCAAACAGAAGGCCGACGCTGCCGGGCTTTATCCGTCCACCTCGACGCCGGAGGAGTTCGCCGCATTCATCCGCAAGGAAGCCGAGCGTTGGGCGCCGATCGTTAAAGAGACCGGCATTCGATATGATTAGGCATGGTCTGCCCTGGGTCAATGTCGTTGATACTTCCTGCCATCGATTTACGTGCGTTAATCGCGATGAGGATGTTGTAGCCTCTCTAATCGGCGGCGACAGCGATAGAGCTGCCATCGAGTCAGGAAAGCTTGAGGTGCTAAATCCTCGGCAGAGTTTGGCGAATGCCAGCGGCCCTTGGTCAGAGTTTCAGGTTGCTACAATCGGCGCGTCGGAAGATGATCCGCTATTAGCGAAATGAGCCATAAGATTGCTCAGCTTCCACTCGACTTCGTTGCGATAAGGAGCGTCTATGGTGCCGCAAGGAGGCACCAGAATGGATTCCGCAATCGCAGAGACTGCCATCAAGGCGTATTTGACGGAGATGCGTTCTCGCCTTGAGAAGGCTAGCAGCATCGCCAAAGCTGCCGAGACATGCGCCCTATCCGGTAATGTCGAGGGCGGAGTCGAGATCATCCTGGACATCGAACAGATTACCTATGAGGTCAGTACGCTTCTCAATGCCGCCAGCTTGATCCACAGGCTCGGCAAAAACTAGTTACTTCAGATTGTCCGGTCTCCTTCCCCGCTAGCGCTTCGGGCTCCGCGGGGGTCGCAGTCGTGGCAGCGCTTTGCTGTCGACTCGAAGGAGATCCAGAGTGACCAAGAGCAAAGCTGCGAAGCGCGCAGTGCGATCGACCGTAGTAAAAAAAAAAGCTCGCGCTGCTTCGAAGGGGCAGCGGCGAGCCTCGCATGTTGCCAAACGCGCAGGAAAGTTGAGGCCGCAGCCTCAGCCAGAAACTACAGACCACACGGTGGAGAAAATTCGTGCCGGCGACGCGGCCAAAGCTCCGCATCATCCGATGCGAGACGGGGCGACGGTGTCCACGCAGCCGCGGCATTCGAAGCAGGAGGCGGTTATCGCACTCTTGAACCAGTCAGGCGGCACGACGATCGATGCGATCATGAAGGCGACGGGCTGGCAGCAGCACTCGGTGCGAGGGTTCTTTTCCGGCGTGGTCCGAAAGAAGCTCGGGCTGAATCTCGCCTCCGAGAAATCGGAAAGCGGACGTATCTATCGGATTGCGTCGAGTGCAGACGACTTGAAGGTTCGTCCCGAGGCCGCGTGATCCGATGCGCGACATTGACGAACGAGCCTTGGAAGCCGAGATCGCGCGCTTGCGCGATCTCGGCTTCCTGAACTTCGAACTGTCTGGGAGAAGCGCCATGGCAGCGTTGCCCCCAAGACCGTACGTCGCAAGCTTCTGATCCTTTCGATCGCTTGGCGCATTCAGGCTGACGCCCTTGGTGGCCTGAGACCTACCAGCCGCAAACAGTTGCGCGGGGTGGCTGAAGCCGCCCGCGTCAAGTGATTGCCACAGAATACTTTGCGGCCTGGTATGGAAGGAATCGCCCAATTGCGGCCTTTCCAGCCCATCTGCAGCCGCTCTAAAAGCTGACGTTGGGAACGCGCGAAGCGCGTGTGCGCCTGCCGACTAAAGGTGCTGGTGTGCTGGGCGGACGAACGATATGGCTTCTGAGCGAGTGCAAGTCCCAAGTGCGCTGTCAGTGGTGCGCATCTCGCCGCAGCTGATGCTTGCCCACTACCTGCCGCGTGGCCGTAGCCTCGTTGCCGTTCGAACATCCTGTGCTACCGCCGCGCTCGCCTGGAGCCACTGCCGCATTTCCTGGAAAACCGGCTGGCTGCCGTCCGGGTCCTCCAGGGTCAAGAGTACTGCAAAAGGTACTCCTTCCACGGGGAACTGCGCTTCAGCACGAACGAGGCTGGTGACCTCCAGCCGCCATTGCGACGAGCTTCCGTTCCCGACGAATGTGCTCTCATACTGCTTGGCCGGCCACCATTTCAGGCCGTGGTCGATGAGAGCCTTCTCGGGTATCGCGAGATTGGTTGACTTGGGCAGGTACCGGGCCGCGATCTGGTTTGTGAAGCGGACACTGCCATCGGACGCGGGCTCCGCCTGACGCTGCTTCAGCGATGCCTCGAGATTGACGCGAACGAACTCGGCACCAAAGGCTGGATCGAGCGGCGGCGCGTATACAAGCGTCATCCTGGCACGACCGGAACAGCGTCCGTCTGTAATGAGGCTTTGCGGCCAGCTGAACGGGAACCGGAGTATCACCGGCTTCTTCTCGCCGATGCTGAGACGGCTTTGGAAAAGCAGCGTGATCTGGTGGTCGTCCGTTTCCAGCATCGTGCTGACGGCCTGCGGCCTGCCGAAACCCGCGAATTGCCGGCCGATGTCCTTGAGACCACGCCTCGTCAGCGGCTCGGGCATCGCCGTGTGATGCAGCAACATGGCTCGCAGCGCTTCGACAGACAGGCCGCCCTCGGTCGCGGTGTCGAGGCCCGCCAACGTACGCGCAACCAGCGGCGCGGCGAAACTCGTGCCGACGACACTCTGCCTGCCGCCCGAGGGAGACAATGACGAAAGCCCGGTGGGCTTTCCGGGGGCGCTCCCTCCTGTTCCACCATAGCACGCGACATCGGGCTTGACGCCAACTTGAAGGCCAGGCCCGCGCGTCGTGTAAATGGTCGGCGCGTCGGCGATCTGATCGGTGTTCGGAGGATTGAGCGCGCCGACCGAGATTGACCTGACGCTCTCGGCGGGCTTGAAGATCGTGTCGGGTGAGGTTCGCGATGCGAAATAGTTGATGACGTCGATCGGACGCTTCTGCCAGGCGGAACGCGCCTGGGCGGGTGGTAGGTTCCCGGCGGAGTTCACGAAGATCACGCCATAGCTATCCGCGATCTGGTCGAGGCGGGAAGCGTAGATGCTGTACCGGTGCTGCTCGACCGGCGCGACCGCGTTGATGGAGAGATTGAACACTCTGACACCATGTTCATTCTTCGCCTCAGCGACGGCCTGCTCGATCTCTTCGAGGAAGTCGGAGAAACCGCGACGATAACGGGCCATGAAAGGTCCGTTCGGGTAGAGGGGTATGTCGTAGAGATGGCAGCCATTTGCCTCGGGCGCGATGCCAACACCATTGAGACCCTGTCCGATGGCCAGGAGGCCTGCGACATTCGTGCCATGGATCGCGTCATATTCTCCCGACGACAGATAATCGAACCGTCCAGCAACCCAGCCATCAAGAACCGGCGCAACACCAGAGTCGATGACGCCCACAATCGGATAAGTCGACTGGCCCTGCGGAAGGGGAATGGCAACTGGTTCGGCAGCTGAAGCGGCATCAGAGCTCGCACGGTCGTCCCTCAACTCGAGCAGAACAGGTGGCAAGATCGCACGCACCAGAGGATGCTTCTGGAGCGCATTCAGGGTCGCCTCGTGTCGCTCCGGATTTCGGTCCATAGAGGAGAGGCCAATCTCCTGGCCTGAGTCGCTACCGGCGACACCAGCCCGATTATCGATCAGGGCCTCCACGGGCTGTGTGGTTAGCTGAACTTCGAGGACGGGCGTTCGTCCGACCTCAAAGGCGAGATAACTGCGCGCGCCCAGGCCGAGAGACAACAACAGCCGCTCAAGCGAGCGCCGTAATGTGGTCCGTCCAAGCGGGTCATCGGCGATAACCCGCTCGGCTGGCGTCTCGAAAAGTTCGATTTGATAGCCGGAGACCGCGCGAGGATCCTCGAGCGCGGCAAGAGCTGCCGCGGTCGAGAATGCGCGTTTCTGCTCAGGAGGTGCGATTTCAATGGCCTCGATCGCGCCGACTTCGGCGCGTGCGATGGTCGGTGCCTTGTATGGCTTGTTGTCAGCCCTCCGATACTTTGTCTCGACGGAGGCTTCAGCCTGCTCGATGCGCTGTCGCAGAGCCTTCAGGTAAATCAACGGAGCCCGGAAATAGAGCGTTCCGACCGCACCTGCTCCCACACATGGGAATTGGTCGGGCTTGAACAGCCACCACACCGGTCGATAGGATTTTGCCAGCGCCTCGTTGCGCATCTGGACTTTGAGATACGCCGCTGGACCATAAGGGCTCGTCCGAAGCTCGTCGATGATCCGGTCGATCGCGGCCAGCAGAAAGTCCTTATGGGCGACGAATGCTTTGTCGGCACCTTCAAAAAAATCCTTGTTCCGCGGCGGCTGTCCCGGATCGGGTGCCTGATGAAAATCGCGATCGTTCAGGATGATCTGAACTGGATTATTGGGCATGCGACGCCTCCAGCAGCGGCAGATGGCGCTTCGCCTTCTTGAGGTCGCTCACTCGCGACTGACCGTACCCCGTCGCCTCACCGATCTCTGTTTGCTTGAGAGAAAGCGCACCATCATTCGCGATCAGGCTGACGAACGCCTCCTGATCGACGGCGAGGATGCGGGCGGCCACATGGTCGTGCTGCGGTGCGCGGGCTAGTACAGAACTCAAGGCATGGAACAATCCTGGTCCGTCATGAGATTCACCGCTAAGCGCCAGCGTCCGCTTTACGGCAGCGCACACTCTTTCGATATCGGCCCCCGTTCGCCCCGCGAGACAGTATGAAAACACCCTGAGGGTAGAGGCCGGCGCTTCGATCGGTTGCAGGAAACGCGCGATCAGGCTTTCACGGGCCGTCTCGTCTGGCTCGCCGAGCTGAAGATGCGTTTCGAAGCGACGCCACACAGCCGGGTCCAGGAGCCTGTCGTGGTTCGTGATCGCGATGGTGATTCCGAAGCTTCGCCGCTGATCGAGGTTCTGCAGCAAGGTGTTGACCACGCGCTTGATCTCACCGATCTCCTGCGGATCGTCCCGGAGCTTTGCGAGCGCGTCGAACTCATCCAGTAGCAGAACGCACGCGTATCGGTTGGCGAAGTCAAACAGGTTCGCGATATTGCGTGCGGTCGTGCCGAGAAACGACGATATCAGGCCGTCGATGCGTGCCACGACCAACGGCAAGCCCAACCGAGCAGCGATGTAGTGGGCGGTAATGGTCTTACCCGAACCAGGCGGCCCGTAAATCAGCAGAGAGCGCGTGGGCGACACACCCACCTCCTGCAGTGCGGCCTCACTGGTCCATTCCTGCAGCAACCCCTCGACTGCTTCTGAAACTACTGCCCCGTAAACGGGCGCCCTGCCGTTCCGGCCCGGAAAATCAATTCCGCACAAGCGGGCTCCGGTCTCTCGATCGATCGGCGGATTGATGCCCTGTTCGAGCGTTTCACCGGAGATCTGGCCGCGCGACATCTCTACGCGGCTTGGAGCTAGTTCCTGTGTGTCGCGCGCAGCCGCACGCAGTCGCTCCAACGTGGCGGCCTCCTTCGTCTCTCCGGCCTTCTCAAGCCGCTCACGAAGACGCAGCACCTGCTTGTCTACAGCCTCCCGGTCGCCAGCTAAGCCAGCCCGAACGATGCTTTGGATAACCGCAAAGTGCTCCATATCGATAAATCCACCATAGAAATCGTGACATATAGATCTGTATCGCCATATAGGCGATTTGACAAGAAATTTATTGCGAAATTATCGGGTATCCGCTCCAGGAATCGGTCATACTTCCATCTGAATCGGTCTCTAGCCACGCCTATGGCGATATCGACCGGTTTAGCGAAGCCCGCCGGATGTCAACCGGTTAAAGGAGGGCTGTTGCGTAGACGTAGTCTCATCTTCACCCGGTGCGGCGCGCCATTCCGTTCCGTCGGTTCCGAAACGACTGTAGCAGCTAGAGAGGCATGGCTGTCTGCGGGGTTTGAAACCCCCTTTCGAGCAGTCGGACAGTCGGCCTGCGATAAGGCGCCGAATTTCCTTTTCGATACGGCTTTTCTCGATTTCAAATTTTTCGGCGATCGCGGGAGCTTGGACAACGCGTTTATCCCAAGCGTCTTCGAACATGGCCCGCCCAAGTTCGACCAGTGCAGCCGACAGGACCATTTGTTTTAAGAGATTGGAAAACTCGCCTTCCATGTCTGCGCGACGAACGGCTAAATCTCTCGAAGGCACGCTTCCAAGCTGATCTACAAAACGCGGTTTCGCCGCCACGCAACCGTCCATCGCCGCCAGCAGGCCAATACGTCTTGAGCTAAGATTTTGAGTACTTGCGAATGAGTGAGGGCCGGGCTTGTCAGGCTCGGCCCATCAAGTGTTAGCCTAGAGAAAGCCGGAGTGAGATTGACCAGCGTTCCGATTGCTTCTCGAATGAAAACACCAACTCAATTTTGCTATTAAAACAATCAAGCATCTTAGTTCTCAAATACACCGACGAGACGTTCGCCACCGCCGAAGAGCCTCATGCCCTCGGTCGCATCGCTGGTTATGCTTGCTGCTTTGTCGGATGTATTGGCTACAAGATCGTTTGCGATTTGGCCTTCTTTTTGGGCCGGTGGGTAGATAATCCACATGTTATGTCCTCTTGGGACCAAACCGGCCAGTGCCCATCGCTCTAGACTAATGCTGCGTTTACACGATCAAGTGTTGGCGCAGAAAGGACTGGCATTTTGCGCTGAAAAGAGCGCTACTTGCCCTGCCTTGGAGAGCCGCTGCGCTCCTGCCGGCCCCGCCAGCTTAATTGCCATCGCGGGGTTTCGGTGGTGCGGCCAGATCGTCGCTAAACCAAAGGCTAAGATGGCAAAATCAAAGAAAAGCCTGACTACCAGCAAGTCGGCTACCAAGTCATGCAAACAAGTTGTTTCAGAGCGACGCGGTAAGGAAGCCGCTCAGTCAAAGTGTCCAGTCCTGCGCAAGCGCCTGATGCTGAATCTCACCTCGTCCATGATGTCCTGACCATGGCTGGTGTCAGGATTACGCAAGAGAGGCCCGCTTCCGTTGACAGTGAAATAGCGCGACTGCGCGACCTCACTATCGTTGAATTACAGGCCGCGTGGAGGACGATACAGGGTAAGGCTGCTCCCGCTCACCTGCCTCGTCATTTGCTGTTTCGGATCATGGCCTATCGGCTTCAGGCCGAGCACTTTGGCGATCTTTCTGCAGAGAGCCAACGCCTTCTCGATCCGCCTGGCTCAGCGGAGCAAATAGCGCAGCGCGTATCGGATGCGAAGCGGCGCAACAAAACTCTGTTCCCAGGCACCATACTGGGCCGCGAATGGAATGGACAGATGCATCGGGTCGCCGTGCTGGCGGATGGCTTCAGCTGGAACGGACAGCTCTATCCGAGCCTGTCCAAAATAGCCTTTGCCATCACCGGCACGCGCTGGAATGGCCCTCGCTTTTTCGGTCTCCGGGAAGATAAAAAGATGGGGAGAGCTCATCGTGACGGCTGCTAAAGTAAAAGCAGTTCGCTGTGCCATCTACACCCGGGTATCAACTGATCATGGGCTTGATCAAGAATTCAATTCACTCGACGCTCAATATGAGGCTTCGAAAGCTTACATCCGCAGTCAGCTGCATGCCGGCTGGATCCTGATCCGTAACAGATATGACGATGGCGGCTTCTCCGGCGGCAATACCGAGCGGCCAGCCTTGCAGCAGCTTCTGGCCGATGTCCGATCCGGCAAGCTCGATGTGATCGTCGTCTATAAAGTTGATCGGCTGACCCGATCGCTCGCCGACTTTGCCAAAGTGGTGGAGCTATTCGACAAACATCAGGTCTCGTTTGTGTCGGTGACCCAGCAGTTCAACACCACGACATCCATGGGACGCCTGACGCTGAATGTTCTTTTGTCCTTTGCCCAGTTCGAGCGCGAGGTCACCTCCGAGCGGATCAGGGACAAGATCGCAGCCTCAAAGCGCAAGGGCTTGTGGGTCGGGGGCATGACGCCGCTCGGCTATGACAGCCGCGATCGGCAGATCACCGTCAATCAGCAAGAGGCCGCAGTCGTCAAAACCATCTTCCGGGGCTATCTAGAACTCGGCAGCCTGCGTCTGCTGATGGTTGATCTGAGACGGCAAGGCATTGTCACAAAGCAGCGAATGCGGAAGACCGGAAAAGCCGTGGGAGGCGTTCCTTTTACCCGCGGTCCGCTCAACTATTTGCTGCGCAATCGGTTCTATATTGGCGAGGTGGTGTTCAAAGGCGAGATCTTGCCAGGGGCGCAGCCGGCCATTGTTGATCGATCGCTGTTTGATGCGGTCCAGGCCCGGTTGACCGAACAGACCAATAATCACACCAGGACGCGCATGCAATCGGAGGCGCTGTTGATGGGCCGCCTTTTTGACGATCGCGGCAATCGTATGGGCCCGTCCTATGCACGCAAAGGAGGTGTAAAATACCGCTACTATATCTCGCTGGCGCTGACAGATGGCCGTCCGGAAGCTGCCGGTTCAATCAGCCGCATTTCGGCTCCAGAGGTCGAGACGCTGGTCTGCAGTTCGGTCCGCGCGCACTTCAAATCCCCGACCGAAAGCGAGGATAGAACCATCATCACCACGCACGTATCCCGCATCGAGGTCCATTCGCAACAACTCGTCATTCATGTCCGCAGGGCGGAAGACCACGAGAGTGCAGCCGAGGTCTTGCGCGTATCCTGGCAAAAGCAATCGTCCCGGCGCCGCCGCGAGATCCTTCTTCCAGCGACCTCCAATGGCTCAACCGACATACGCCCGATCCGGTCAGAGACGCGCGCTACATTGATCGAGGCCATCGCGCGAGGCCGACGGTGGCTGCGTGAAATCACCATCGACCCACGAATAACGATACAAGACATTGCCCAACGCGAATGCTGCAGCGCGCGTAAGGTCAATATGACCATTTCGCTTGCGTTCATCTCCCCAGCTCTCGTTCAAGCCGCTCTTGAGGGACGTCTGCCGCGCGGCATCGGCGTCACCCGACTGTGCGACATGCCCGCCGAATGGTCCCGGCAACATCAGGCTCTCGGGCTCGCCCTTTAGGGCCGGTTGGAGTGGCGTCCCTCATTCGAACCGGTCTCTGCAACCAAAGTCTCCGTTTCCGGGAAACGGGAATTCCAGGCCAGAGACTTTCGGTCAAAAGAGGGGCGCTTTGGCCTGGGCTGATACAGCAGAGACGCTGCAGCCTCGCATAAGCCCGCCAATTGCGGCCCACTCAGCCTTTTCCGGGAAATCTCCGCGCTAGGGGAAATGGGTGGTGGGCCCGGCAGGACTCGAACCTGCAACCAGACCGTTATGAGCGGCCGGCTCTAACCATTGAGCTACGGGCCCGAACCGTTCGCGGCGCGGGCTGCACTCATAGCAATGCATAAGCGGGGCTGGCAACGCATAAGCGCCGCAGGCAATACTGAGCGCCGCCAGTGATCACGGCTGGTCCACTAGAGGACTTATCCCCGCCACCGCGAAGCTTTCTGTCAGCACGTCCGGACGGGGATAGTAAGCCTCCTAGAAATGCCGATGTTCGGCCCGCGAGCACAGGCAGAACATCAGCGAGCATCGTCATCCGCGCCGTGTTCTTCTCCGCGCGGTCCTCAAGCAAGCGGCCTCGCGATCACCCGCGCCTGCGCGCCATCCGAGCCCGCGACCGGGATGCCAAGGAACATCGCCTCGACCCGCTGATTGGCGAGGCCGCGCAGATTGGTCAGGTGCTCGGCAATCAGGACGCCCTGCGAGAGCAGGATCTCATGCACCGGCCAGGTGAAGCCCTTCGGCCGTTTATGCGATGTCAGGTCCGGCGTGCTGCAATCGATGCCCAACAGCTTGACCTGATGCGCGACAAGCCATTCCGCCGCCTCCGGCGTCAGCGAGGCATGGTCTTCATACAGCTCGGTATTGATATGCTGCGCCCAGCCGGTATCGAGCAGCAGCATGTCGCCCGGCTGCAGCTTGGGACTCGCGGCTTCAAAATCCCCCGGTGTGATCAGTCCGAACGGGCCTTTCTCGATCCGCCAGATCACCGCCGGACCATACAGCCGGTCGAGCGGAATCTCGTCGAAGGACGGCGCATCATTCAGGAAGTGGCGCGGCGCATCGACATGCGTGCCGTGATGGCAGACCATCTGGAATTCGGTGACGTTGGCATTGTCCTTCGGCATCTTGACGATCTGCCGGATCACCGGCTTTGGAAAAGCCGGCGAGCGCGACAGATCCTCAGTGATGACATGCGTGAGGTCGGTCCATGCGCCGCTGCCTTGCTCGGGCTTTCGCGCCGGCAAGGGCAGCCAGCCTTTCCAGCCCGGTCGAATATGGTCGGGGCAATCACACATGGAACGTCCTTTCGGCACTTGCGGTGGTTTTCGATGTCGACGCAGTCGGCTCGTGACGGTCGATGAAATTCAGCACGGCTTCCGCCGCGCGATCTGGCGCGGTGGCGGCGACGTGAAACGAGTCATTGGGAATCACCAGCAATTCCGATCGCGGGATCGTCGATTGCCAGGCAATCGTTGACGCAACACCGGTCAGATTCTGCGCCGGATTATTCGGATCGCCGGTAATCACAACGAGCGTGGGGCACACGATCTGCGGCAACAGCGGGCGCACATCGATCTGCGGCAGAACGCGCAGAAAGCCTGCTTGGGTGGAGGCTGGCGTCGTCTCCATCATCTTCGCCCACCATTCATGCGCTTCGGGCGGCAATGCTGTGCCGAGGCGATTACCCATCGTGCGCCGCGCCCAATGCCCGACGCCATGCTGATCGATCTCGTCGGGCGAATAGCCGGCGTCTTTCGCGCTGGCGGTGACAACGGGCGTGCCGAGCACCGACAGACTGCGCAGAGCCTTTGGCCGCCGGCTTGCAAAATGCAACGCCATGGTGCCGCCGACTTTCGCCGAGACGAGATGAAAGCGTTCGATCTGCAACTGGCTGGTCAGCGACAGTAAATCGTCGCCGATGCGCTCGAACGGCCAGTCATAATCGCGCGGCATCGGCGATGATTGGCCGAAGCCGCGAATATCGAACCGCAGCACGCGATAACGCCGCGCCAGATGCGGAATCCAGGCAAACCAGGCATCGCTGGTTTCCGCGACGCCATGCATCAACACGATCCAGGGCGCATCGGCCCATGGATCGGTGAAGTCGTCGATCTGATACCAGGTCAGAAGATCGGAGGCTGTCCGGATGACGGGCATGTGCAGGTCCGTGGCGCTGATGTGTAGTTCTCAATCCAGCGAGATGTTGAGATCCTTGATCAGCTTGTGCCAGCGCGTCGTTTCGGCGCTCAGCACACCCGCGAATTGCTCGGCCGTACCGCCGACCGGCTCCTGACCGATCTCGAACAAGCGTTTCTGGATCGCGGGTTCTGCCACTGCCTCCTGAACCGCCTTCTGCAACTTGGCGACGACAGCATCCGGCGTGCCGGCCGGCACGACCACGCCGGCAAAGGCTTCCGCATAGATGCCCTTGAAGCCGAGCTCATCGAAGGTCGGAATGTCCGGCAGTTGCGGCATGCGTTTCGGATTGGCTACCGCCAGCGCCCGCACCTTGCCCGACGCGATCATGCCCGAGCCGCTGGAAAAATCGGTCATGCACATCGGCACCTGTCCCGCCGCAACATCCTGAATGCTGAGTGCGCCGCCGCGATAGGGAACATGCACCATGTCGAGACCAACGGTTGCTTTCACCAGCTCCATCGCCATGGCATGCGGACTGCCGGGGCCAGCGGACGCATAGCTGATCTTGCCAGGTTGCGATTTGACTGACTCGACGAGCTCTTTGACGCTGGACGCTTTTGTCGATGGCCCCACCACCAGAATGGTCGGCGACCGCGCCAGCATGGAGACGGGGCGAAACTCCTTCGGATCGTAAGACAGCTTTTTGTAGAGCGCGGGATTGTAAACCATCGTGCCGTTATCGGCGGAGAAAATGGTGTAGCCATCCGGCGCAGACCGAGCGACTTCGGCTGCGGCCACCGCCGAGGCCGCGCCCGGCTTGTTCTCGATCACGATGGGCTGGCCAAGCCGCTTTGACATTTCCGGCGCGATCATGCGCGCCAGCGTGTCGGAGCCGCCGCCTGCGGCATAGGGAATGATCCAGCGAATAGGCCGATTGGGATAATCCTGTGCAGCAGCAGGATATGCTGTTGCGGCAATGAGCATCAACGCAAGCAAGCGAATGACTGCGTGCATTCTATCCTCCCAAATCTTTCCGTTAATCGGAAAGTTATTCCGTTATGTCATCAAGGCTATGGGATGCTTCAAACTTGCGCAAGCGGAACGGTGCGTGCGTCGCCTGTGAGCAGGGCAGATCTGCAAGGATGTCTGCAACGGGAACGCGCACGACACCGCGCGTTAGAAACGGAAGTAAACCCGCAGGACGAGGCGTTCTGAAGATCAGGCCTGCAAAGGCGGCGCGCTTGAACGATCAGCCCATCTTGTTCTGAAGGATACGATTGGCGAGGCCAAGATCGAGTGCGGTCAATCCCTGGATCACCGCGTAAACGCTTTCAGACGGGGCAGCGCGGCCCTTCCAGTGACCGGCGGCGACTGCGCCGATCGACACCATGCTGGTGCGAATGTCGCTCTCAGGTACCGCGCCGGCTTTGACGAAGCCCGCGAGGTCGCCCTGATAGAGTGCGTAATCCAGATCGTCGACGAAGCGATGCGTCGCTGCCTGAAAAGTCTGCGCCGAAAATTCCTGTACGCCGCCCATCGACAGGACGAGCGCGCCCGGCTTGATCCACGACGGATCAATCAGCGGCGCGCTGGCGGTGGTGATGGTCGCGACAATGTCTGCACCCCGCACCGCCTCTTCAATGCTTGAGGCCACCGCAATGTCGCATGTGTCGTTGCCGACGGCCGAGACCAGACGCGCAGCGGAGTCTTGCGTGCGCGAGGCAACGCGGATGGACGAGGGATGGCAGAGTTCGGCAAAGCCGCGCGCCATATGGGTGGCGATCTTACCGGCGCCGATCAGGGCAATGCGCGGGTTTGCGCAAGGCGACAGCCAGCGCGCCACGACCGCGCCGGAAATGCCGGTGCGGAAGGTGTAGAGCCAGCTTTCCTCCAGCAGCAGGATCGGCGCGCCGTTTTCCAGATCCCACAAGATCAGCCGCGGATCGCGCATTGAACTCAGGCGTGCTCCGGCAATGCCGAGATCCTGCAGCACGGCGCCCTTGACCTGAATGCGGTGCGGCGGCCCGGCAATGCGCATCGCCGAGGGCGACGATGCCACAACATGGCCGGCGGCAAGGCCGGCATAGACATGTTCGATGACGGAGGCGGCCTCGACAATCGACAGGGCGTCAACGGTCTCGGCCGCCGTGATCATGCGCATGAAGAAGATCTTTCGCTTTACGATGAGAGCATGATGCGGTCCGAAAACCGCTTCACACGCGTCGGCATCATGCTCTAGACCAGAATCTTGCCGCCGCGCGTCAGCGTCTGGCCATCGACGGAAATCTCCGGCTTGCTGATGACGCCTTCGAGGCGCAGCTTGGCGTGGCAGGTGCCGCCGAGCGCCACCGTGTCGCCCATGCCGATATGCGATGTCGCATACATCTTCTTGTCGGTGCGCATCACGCCGGTCGGCGTCACTTTCGGATTGAGGCCGATCGAGATTTCCGCCGGGCAATTGAAGCTTGCGGCATCGCCATGCTTTTCCAGAATGTCGCGCCAGATCGCAGCCTCGCGGCCGCCCTCGATCTTGGTCACCATGCCATCGACGACGGTAAGCTTCATATGCTCCTTGATCGAGCCGACCGAATGCGCGGTGAGATCGAAAACCACGACGCCGTTGCCGGTGCCTTCGACCGGACAGACATGCGCTTCGCCATCGGGGAAGGCGCAGCCGGCGCCGCCATCGGGCTTCAGCTGAACCGGAATGCCGGCGATCGAGCGGCCAGGACGGCCCTTGATGCTGGCGGTGAGGTTGGTGCCGTTCGGGCAGGTGACGTGGCAGGTTTCACCTTCGGAAAAAATCTTGGCGATGCGCAGGCCCTGTTCGTTGATCGCGCCATAGTCGGCGCCAGCCGGACCATCCGGCGACAGCATCGCCGGCGTCAGCTCTTCCATCAGCAGATGCTGCTTTCTGTTTTCAATCAGGTCTTCGGTGATGGTGGCATGCGCCATCGCGGTCGAGGTCAGATAGACGACGAGATCGAGTGCGGGATCGAGCGCGGCGCGATGAATCGGGCTGGTCGGATTGGATGAATGCGTCGCGCGCGGCTCCATGATGCCGACATTGGCTTCCATGCCGAGATCCTTCGCCGCCTTTGACAGGCCCTGCCACAGCACCGGATCGATCTTGGTATCGGTGATGATGAAGATTTTCGCGCCCGCCTTGACGTTGAGCTTCAGCGGGGTTTGCATCACCTTGGCGATGTCGTCGACGCTATAGGTCATTTATATCTGCTCCTTGGGAATGGGGATGCGCGGCGCGCGTCTTCTTATCGGGCGGCGACGCGTTGCTTGAGCGCGTGAGTGTCCGGCTCGGGCAGCCAGGCGCGCGCCTCGGCGATGCCGGCGGCCTGTTGCAGGATCGGGAAGGGCTTGCCGAAGGCGCGCTGGAAGATTGCGGTGACGCTTTCGAATTTCGCGACTACGTCTTCGCGCGATGGCGGATCCTCGGGCGAGCCGGGAATGGCGCTGCGCGTGAAGTGATCGCGGCTCGTGCCGTCGCTATTAATGACGTCGAGCATGACATGTCCGAATTCGATGTCGCCGCCGCTGTCCTGCGTTGCGTCCTGCACAACGTCGATACGCTCCATGCAGGCTTTGACATCGGCGCGCGAGGCGACAGCCGCATCGGTGAAATGATCGAGCGTCGGCAGGCCATCCAGCAGCGCCACGGCGATGCTGTAGGGTGCGGAGAATTTCGCTTCGAGGCCGGTGCGCGGGCGATCGTAGCGCAGCACGTCGATACTGCCTTTTGGCACGGTGACGCGGATGCGCAGGCTGTCCTCTGCGAAGATGGCGCCGAGCTTGGCGCGGGCGTCGAGAGCGATGCCGATCAGCCGGTGAGTGCCGTAGCAGCAGGGATAAAGCTTCAGCGCGACCTTGTCGGCGCGCAGGCGATAGGCATCGTCACTGGGCTCCTCGCGGCCATCTGGCGTGCCATAGAGTTCGGCATAGCCGCCGGGGCCGAAAATATCGGCGGCGGCGGTGAAGCCCGCGCGCGTGAGCAAGGCGGCGCGCACGCCGGCGGACGCGGCAAAGCCGGCATGGGCGGGCTTTGTCATCGTGCCGAAATTGACTTTCAGTCCGGCCGATTGCGAGGCGACGATTGCGAACATCGTTGCCAGTTGCTTTTCGTCGAAGCGGCGCAGGCGACCGGCTGCTGCTGCTGCCGCAAACGCGCCGATCGTGCCGGTGCCGTGCCAGCCCTTGTGATAATGCCCAAGCCCGACGCGCGCCGCGACGGCTTGCGCCGCAATCAATCCGGCGCCGAAGGCCGCGACGATTTCATCGGGGGCATGATCCGCGCCGCTGCGCAGGATGGCGGGGAGAATGACGGTGCTCGGATGGATCGCGCTGTCGAGATAGACATCGTCGAAATCGAGCGCATGCGCCGCGATCGCATCGATCATCACCGCGGCTTCCTCGCTCTCGCAGAGGATGCCGGACCAGGTGATCGCGCCATGTCCGCGATAGGCATCGAGCGTCACGCGCGTCACCGGCTCGGCGAAACCGGCGGCCGCCACACCGAGCGTATCCACAATCGCGCGGCCGATCAGCGCCCGCATCGAAGCGTCGCCACCATCGCAGCTGCGAATGGCGGTGCAGAGACGTTCGGTGAACACAGATGCCATGCGGCCAAAGCTCCGGCGTGAGCGGTTCAAGCGCAGACCGTCCAACCATTTGCGGCCCGCAGCCTCTGTGGTAACAAGTCGGGACGTTCCATTCAACAGGATATAATTCCGATTAACGGAATATGCGGGGGGGGGGTCGCATGACGATCGATTTTTCAGGACGGGTCGCCATCGTCACCGGCGGCGCCGGCGGTATTGGTACCGCGACGGTCGACCGTCTGCTGGAGAGCGGCGCGAAGGTCGCAGCCTTCGATCGCGATGCTGCGCGGCTCGACCAGCTGAAGGCCGGCAGGGGCGATGAGTTGTCGATCCATCAGGTCGATGTGCTGGATCTCGATCAGGTGCAGCGGGCGGTGGACGAGGTCGAAAAGAATTTCGGACGTATCGATCTTCTCGTCAGCGTCGCCGGTGGCGGCACACCGACCACGATCGACAGCGCCACAGCCGATGACTGGAATAAGGTCGTCGGACTCAATCTCAGCGGGCCGTTCTACGGCATCAAGGCGGTGGCGCCGGCGATGCGGCGCGTTGGTGGTGGTGCCATCGTTACGGTCGGCTCGCTGGCGGCGTTTCAGATGTCGTTTAATAATGGCGCTAGCTACACGGCCGCCAAGTCCGGCGTGCTGGGTCTCACGCGTCACGCCGCCTTCGAACTCGCGCGGGACAATATCCGCGTCAATGCGGTGCTGCCGGGCCCGATCATGACGCCGCAGATGGATGCCAAGATCGATGCCAAAAGCCGCGCCGACGTGCCGCGCCGCGTGCCGATGGGCCGCTGGCTGACGCCGGAAGAGGTGGCCGATCCGATCCTGTTCTTCTGCTCGGATGCTGCGCGCGGTTGCACCGGCACGCATGTGGTCGTCGATGGCGGTCTCTTGGTCGGCGCGCAATATGACGCCGAGACCTATTTCAACAAGCGCAAAGCGAAATAACCGAAGCCCGGCATTCTATGCACGGGCGGTGTTGCTACCGCCCGCGCATTGCAGCGTATCAATTGGCCTTCTGCTCAGCCGGCTTGGCGTCCGCCGGTTTTGGCTCCGCCGTCCTGGAATCGGCCAGCAATTCCTTGTTGTTCTTGATCTCCTCGGAGATCAGCGTTTTGAACTCGGCCGAAGACATCGGCATGAATTCCGCCGCCATCTTCTGGAAGCGATCCTTCACCTCCGGCGATTCCATTGCTTTCGCCGTCGCATCATGGATCTTCTTCACCAGCTCCTGCGGCATGCCCTTCGGACCGAGCAAGCCGACCCATGCGCCTTGGCGCATCTTGATGCCGGACTCGTTGATCGTCGGCACATCGGGAATGAGCGGTGAACGCTGGCTGCTGGTTGAGGCAATGGCGATCAGCTGATTGGCATCCATGAAAGAGCGGCCTGACGCCAGTGGCGCGATGACGAAATCGACACGGCCACCCGCAGCGTCAGCGATCGCTTCCGGCGCGCCGCGATAGGGCACATGCGTCAGCTTGATATTGGCGGCCGCACGCAGGCGCTCCACTTCGAGATGCGAGGCGCTGGCAAGGCCGCTCGATCCGAACATCACTTCGCCCGGCGCCTTGCGCGCCCTTTCAATCAGCTCATTGATCGTGCGAATGCCCTTGCTCGGCGACACCATGACAACAGCCGGCAGTGCCGCCAGCGGAATGATCGGCGTCAGATCATTTTCGGTGTCGTAGGTGAGGGTCGTTTGAATGGCGGGCAGGGCGGCAATGGCGGAGGATGTCACCAGCAGGCGATAACCATCCGGCGCGGAATTGGCGACGACCGCAGCGCCGATCGCACCGCCAGCGCCCGGGCGGTTCTCCACCACGATCGTTTGCTTCAGCGTGTCCTTCAATGCGTCGGCAACAACGCGCGCGATCAGGTCAGTGCCGCTGCCGGCGGAAATGTTGACGATGATGTTGATCGGCCGGTTCGGATAATCCGCCTGCGCGTAAACCGAAGCGGGAGCGGCGAGGAATATCGCCGCCAAAGCCATCGATCCAAGGGTCAATGAGCGAAGGGTCGAGAAACGAAGCGTCATCGCAGACTCCACTTTTGTCATTGTCATGTTGTTCGGGACGCAGGCGTGGCATCGGGTTCGCCCCGAACCTCGACGCCAGCCCGCCTTTCAAAGAATTTCACCATCTCGCTGAGGTCGGCATTAAAGCCGAGCTCATCGGTGATGCGCCGCCACAAGGCGGCGACAGCAGGGCTCACCAGATGCGCGCGATCGTCCGAACCGATCAGATCCAGAAACAGCGCGATATCCTTGTTGCCGAGGCCGATCGGTCCGCCGAAATTGAAGGTGCGCGGCAGGATGGCTTTCGGGAATTTATCGACCGTCGCAGAATTGCGCCCGGTGCCGGCATTAATCGCTTCCAGCAGCTTGTCCGCGGAGATGCCGGCGCTGACGCCTGCAACGATGGCCTCGCAGGCAATCAGCATGCCGCTCAGCGACAACATATTGTTGACGACCTTGGCGGTCTGGCCCTGGCCGGCATGATCACCGACAACGATCAGCCGCGAGGCGATGCAATTCAGGACGGGGGAAGCGGCCTCGCGCGCCGCCGGTGCACCGGCGAGAAGGCCGGTCAACCGCCCTTCGCGCGCCCAACTTGGTCCGCCCGTGACGGGCATATCGAGCACGGCAATGCCGCGCTTTTCCAGCATGGCTTCGATCGCGTGGAGATGGTCCTGACCGATCGTCGAGGTTTCGACGTAGATTTTGGCTGCGCTGCCTTTTGCGACCTCGGCCGCAACACTGCGGCTGGCATCTTCTGATGGCAGACAGGTGAGGATGACAGGGGCCGTATCGGCAACCGCGTGCGCGCTTTTCATCGCCCGTGCGCCATGCGCCGTCAGCGCCGCCACCCGTGCCGGATCAATGTCATGGATGACGACATCGAAGCCGCCATCAATGAGGCGCTGCGCCATGGCGCTGCCCATGTGGCCGCAGCCAATGAAGCCGACCGGCGTCATGGTCCTCCCGCTCGCTGTTGTTCGCTCCAGGCTCAATCGAATTTCAGATTCATGTCGCGGATCACCGACAGCCAGGTGTCACGCTGCTCGCGCACCATGGTCTCCACCTCTTTGGGGTCGGCGAGGGTGATCTCATAGCCGCGCTTCAAAAACTCGTTCTGGACGTCCTGATCCTTCACGACCGATTGCAGATCGCCACTAAGCTTCTGCACGGTGGCAGGCGGCGTGCCTGCCGGTGCGGCCAGGAAGAAGCGAATGGTGCCGGACACGTCGCCGAAGCCTGCTTCCTTGATCGTCGGGACATCGGGCAGCATCTTCGTGCGCTTATCGCTGATAACGGCGAGCGCGCGCAGCTGGCCTTCCTGAATGAGCGTCAGCACGGAGCTGAGGCTAAGCGATCCAAAGTCGAGAACGCCCGCAAGCAGATCGGCCGTCGCGGTCGCCGAGCCTTTATACGGCACATGCGTCAGCTGCGTCTTGTTCAAACGCGCGATCTTCTCGGTGGCGAGATGTTGCGGTGCGCCGACGCCAGCTGAAGCAAAATTGAGCGGCTTCTTTTTGCCGGCTTCGATAAGATCGCCAATCGTCTTGAGCGGCGAGTTGCGATTAACGACGACGACAGCGGGCGATTCCGCAACGCCGCCGATATAGGAAAAGTCCTTAAACGGATCATAGGGCAGGCTGGAAAACACCGTCGGATAAATCCCGACGATGGTGCCTTGCACGAGCAGCGTATAGCCATCCGGCGTTGACTTTGCCACCACGCCGCTGCCGATATTGCCGCTGGCGCCGGGGCGATTGTCGATCACCACGGGCTGGCCAAGCCGCGCGCTGTATTTATCCTGAATGATGCGGACCAGAATGTCGGTGCCGCCGCCGGCCGGAAACGGCACGACAACGCGGATCGGCTGAGACGGAAATGTCTGTGCGAAGGCTTGCGGCGCTGCGATCAAAGGAGCGGTGACAACGGCAAGCGCGATCAAGCCGCCGACGAGGCGAAAATTCATGACTGTCCTCCCCCGGATGATAGTCCGGCTCATCTTTCACGGCCGGCTTGACGCGGCCTTGTTGTCGTCCACCTCTTGAGTAAGGCAATTCCGATCAATGATCAAACATTCCGTTTATCGGAAAATCGATTGCCTTCTTGCCGCGTCTTGGTATGAGGAGGTGCGAGCAGGCGGGCGGATAACTTTCAGATGACCATGACGGACAATGCCAGAAAATCTGAGGCCGCGCAGGGCGCGGCGGAAATGGCCGGCGCCGGCACCGTCACGCGGGTGATGAAACTGCTTGCCTGTCTTGCCGAGGCCGAGGGTGAGGTGTCGATCAAGTGGCTGTGCCAGTCGCTCAATTTGCCGGCCAGCACAGTGCATCGCCTACTGACACTGCTGATCAAGGAGGGTGTTGTCGAGCGCTCGGCCTCGCGCGCCGTCTATGGTCCGGGGCCGGAATTCATGCGCATCGGTTCGCTGGTGGCGGCGAAGGTGAAAATCGTCGATCTTGCCAAGCCGGTGATGCGGGCGCTGGTGGAAGAGAGCGACGAGACGTGCGTGCTGCTGCGCTACATTCCAGTGTCGCGCAAGGTGATGGCGCTACATGCGGAATATTCGTCGCATCCGCTGCGCTATCAGATCGATATGTATCAGCCGCATTCGGTGCTGTGGGGCGCCACCGGACGCGCGGTGCTGGCCTTTCTCTCTGAAGCGGAGATCGAGGCGGCGCTGAAAGATAACGATCGCTCGCCGGTCTCCGGCGATAAATTGCCGCCGAAGGCTGCGTTTATGAAGGACCTGGCCGACATTCGCGAGCGCGGCTATGCGTTGACGCATGGCCAGAAGATCGAAGGTGCTGTCGGCCTTGCGGCGCCTTTGTTCAATTCCGAGCGCCGGGTGATCGGCGCACTCAGCATCACCGTGCCGAAAGCGCGTTTCAGCCAGAAGGGCCATGCCAGGCTGGCAAAGTTGCTGCTGACCAGCGCGGCGAAACTGAACAGGTCCCTTGGCTTTTCGGAACCCGCGATCGCCGATTGATGCAGCCGGATTGATGCCGTGCGGCATGGTGTTTTGCCGCCGCATAGCCGCTGTTTGCGCTCGTCATCCTGTCTGACAATTTTCTGAACAGCGCGCCAAATTAATTTGCATTCCCGGGAAAGTGCATACAGAATGTATTTAAAACAAGAAGATAAGTAAGTGGCACGCGGCTTGCTGTGCTCGTGCTGACTTGTCATTTCAGGGAGGACGACATGCTCGCAAGGAGAATGCTGGCGAAGGCCGCTTTGCTATTGATGCTGGGCGTTGTGCCTGCAGCGGCCGATGACGCCGCCAACTTTCCGACGCGCCCGATCAAGATCGTGGTGGCGTTTCCGCCGGGTGGCGGTCCGGACCCGCTGGTGCGCATCGTCGCGGCCGGTCTCGAGAAGCGGCTGGGCCAGCCGGTGATCATCGAAAACATGCCGGGCGCCAGCGGCTCGCTCGCTGCGCGCAACGTCATTCGCTCCGCGCCCGATGGCTATACGCTTCTATTCACCGACATGTCCTTTGTTGTGGCGCCGCTCGTGAATGAAAATTACGGCGTCGATCCGCTGAAGGATTTCAAGCCGATCGGCTGGGCTGCGGCTGCGCCCTTTACCTTCATCATGTCGACAACGGTGCCGGCCGCCAATGTCGCGGAATTCGTCAAGCTGGCGAAGGCGGACCCGGAGAAGATCATTATCGGCCATACCGGTGTCGGCACGACACCGTATCTCGGCGCGCTGGCCTTCGCGACCTCGGCCGATATCAAGCCGCGCATGGTGCCGTATCGCGGCAGCGCCGATGCGACGTCGAATGCGATGACCGGTATCATTTCCGGCCTGTTCTCGGCGGCCTCCACGGCGATCGGCGTGCAGGGCAACGACAAGGTCAGGGTGATGGGCGTCACCGGCGAGACGCGGCTGCCGCAACTGCCGAATGTGCCGACCTTCGCCGAGAGCAACATCAAGATGCCGGGCTTCGAATATGGCGCCTGGTTCGGCCTCGTCGCGGCAGCGGGCACGCCGGATGCGATCGTCGACAAGATCAACGCCAAGCTCAACGATATGAAGGACGATCAGGAGACCAAGGCGCGGTTTGCCGCCTCGGGCGCTGAATTTAAGGGCGGCAGCGCCGCCCAGTTCCGCGATTTTCTCGCCGAGCAAAACAGCGTGTGGAGAAGCGCGCTGCAGAAGGAAGGCGTGAAGCTGCAATAAGCGGCCGGCCTGCATAGGCTGGAGATGAAGAAAGGGAGACGGCGGACCGTCTCCCTTTTTTATCCTGCTGCGGTTTGGCTTTAAGCGCTCTGGGCGAGTGCCGCCGCGCTGTTGCGCTTCTGCAATTTCCACGGCGCCCATTGATCCTCCAGCTTGAACAGCTGCTTGGCATTGCCGCCAAGGATCGCACGCTTGGCGTTTTCATCGAGGAAGGGCAGGTCGTAGATCGTGCTCGGCAGGTCCATGTCCCAATGCGGATAATCGGACGAATAGAGCAGCTGCGAGTCGGCCTTGATCATCTCGAAGGTCAGTTCAAGCGCCTTGGCATTGTTGACCATCTCCATCGGCTGCGAGGTGTAGAACATCTCGCGCATGTAATCGCTGGGCTTGCGCTTCAACAGCGGCGCGTCCGACGAGCGCATCATGAACTCGTTGTCGAGGCGCTGCATCAGGAACGGCACCCAGGCGAGGCCGCTTTCGATCCACAAGGTCTTCAGCTTCGGGAAACGCTCCGGCATGCCGTTGAACAGCCAGTTCGTCATGTGCACCATGTTGTGCCACACGAAGCCGAGCGCATGCACGGAGATGAAGCGGTTCATCAGCCGGGTCGACTGGTCGCCCCAGGTATAGGCGGCGTGGAAGCCGAGCGGCAGCCCACGCTCCTCAAGGGCGGCATAGGTCTTGATATAGGCGTTGTCATGCACGCTCTTGTAATGCGTCGACGTCACCATGAAGCCGATCACGCCCTTGCGGTCGCCGAATTCCTCGACGATCTCGAGGCAGGCATCCGGATCGTTGAACGGCAGATACAGCATTGACGTGAGGCGCGGCTCCTCGGCGAGGATGCGCTCGCACAGCCAGCGGTTATAGGCGCGGGCGAGGGCGGTCTCGACATCGACGCGCGGGCAGGTCGAGATATTCAGCATCGGCGTCGGAAACATGCAGGCCATGTCGACGCCCATGGCGTCCATCCAGCGCTGCATCAGCGTGATGTCGCGATGGATGGTCGGCGGCACCTTCTCGCGCGATCGCATCGGGTAGCGGCTGATGCGGCCGGTCATCTCCTGGTATGAACCGTCGATCGAGGTGATGCCGCCGCGCGACATGCCCTGATACATCGCCTCGGCACGCAACACCGGATCGTCGATGAATTGCGCGATCTCCGGAAAGGCCTCGGTTTCATAGTGATGGGAATCGACATCGACGATGAGGAATTCATCGTATTTGCGGACGTCGGCCTGCACCCGCGCATTCTTCAGATGCTGTTCGCTGTCGAAGGAAGTGCGGGAAGGCTCGATCAGCGAGCTGCCGGATGTGAATGTCATCTTATGTCCTTCGAAGGCTGTTTGTTGCGATGGGAGCCGACATTGCTGCAAGCCTGCCACGCGGCCAGCTCGAACACTTCAATGCCAACGGCTTCCAGCACCGTGGTGGCGAAGATCGCGCCATCGGTGGCGCTGATGACGTGGTTGCCTCGCACGAGTTCGGGCGTTTCGCCCGATTGCGCCTTGGCCGCGAACAGCTTGATGGCGGCGACAAGCGCGTTGCCCAGTTCTTCGTCGTTGATGGCCGCTAGCGTATTATTCTCAAGGGCGCTTTCGCAAAGGGCGGCGAAAGTGGAAGCCGCGTCCTGAAAGGCGCTGGCCGGATCACGGGGCTGAGACATAGATCCCTCCATCGCGCACCGAAACATCGAACCGCTTCAGCCGCACATTGTCGTCGCGGACATGCTTGCCGTCGGCAATGCGAAATTCATAGCCGTGCCAGGGGCACACGATATTCATGGCGTCCTCGTCGAATTGCTGGCCCATGAACAGGCCTTTTTCGTTGATGACGTCGCGCACCTGCGCCGCGCGCAAGCCTTCGCAGGCCGGGCCGCCCTGATGCGGGCAGACATTCTGATAGGCGTAGTATTCGTCGCCGTGCCGAAACACGCCGATTTCAACGGCATTCACCGACACGATCTTGACCTGTCCCGAGGCAAGCTCATCGGCTTTGCAGACAAAACCATCCATGATATGACTCCATATTATATGGAACCATATTAATTGGTTTTGAGCTTGTCAAATGTAGCGAGGCTTCCTTGAAGACGGCGAAGAAAGAATTCAAAAATATCGGGATCGGCAAACGCCTTCGCCTTGCGCATATTGCCTTTGCTCGCGGCATGCGGGTCGAACTCGCCGATGCCGGCGTGACATTCGGGCAGTTCGTGCACCTCGAACGGCTGTGGAGCGAGGATGGCCTGACGCAAGTCGAGCTGTCGCGTCGCGTCGGCGTGGAGATGGCCTCGTCCACATCCATTCTGGTGGAGCTGGAAGCGCTCGGCCTGATCCGCCGTGCTCGCGGCGAGGCGGACCGGCGGAAGATCTTCGTCCACCTCACCGCGAAGGGGCGCGAGGTGGCCGGGCCGATCCTTGAGAACGTAAAGGCCGTCAACAAGGTTGCGCGCCGCGGTATTTCCGATGATGAGCTCAATGCCGCCTTCGCCGTGTTGGAAACCATCACGGCGAATTTGAATGAGAAATATCCCAATGGCCTTGCCGCGCGTTCCGATCGCGAAGCGAAGGGCCTTATGGAACGCGCATAAGTCGAAGCTGACAATATCTGGATTTCGACGCCCGTTGGACGATGACAGCGGCCCATTCTCGCCGCAACATCGCGACCGGTAAGGTAAGATCGGTCCCATTGGCGTGCAGATCGTGTCCGGCCGCTTCATGGAGGGGTTCGTCGGCAAGCTGGTGCCCTGATTGAAGCCTTCTACCCCTCACAAGAGCCGATTGATCCACGCCTGACCTACGGGAATATCTGGCATGTGAAAGCGTTTTGGGACAAATATATCTGGACAAGCCTGCCTGGTTAGCTACCACGCTGATCGCTCCATTTATATATCTTGGTCGGCCCGATCGGGCATGATTAAGCGGATTCGCTGTGCCGCCCGGCGGAGGATTGATCGAGACCCATGGCTCAAAAATCCAAGAAGAAGGCCCCTTCCGGATCGCAATCGATGAAGGGCAAGTTTTCTGCGCCATTGACAACATCGCGAAGCGACTTCCTGACCAACGGCTCCGACGATTGGTTGCGGGACACCATCTATCGCTTCGTCCAGTCGCTGGGTCGTCTCGTCGCCTGCCGGGAAGCCTTTGGCAAGGAGCTCGGATTGACCGGCAGCCAGTTCACCGTGCTGATGGGGGTCGCCTATCGCCAGGGCGAAAGCGGTATCACGATCGCATCGCTGTCGAGCTATATCGGCCTTGCCTCCACTCACGTGACGACCGAAGTGGGTCGCCTGATTCGGAAGAATCTTCTGATCAAGCGACCGAACAAAGAGGATGGGCGCAGTGTCCTCATCTCATTGTCGCGTCAGGGCGAAGAAGCGGTGCGGCAGGTGTCGCCAATGGTGCGGCGGGTGAATGATTTCCTGTTCCGGGATATTGATCGCGAGCAATTGGCGACCGTGAACGCTTTTGCAGCGACGCTGCTGCGCAATTCCGAATATGCGCTGGCGGAAATCAGGATCATTGAGGCTGCGCGCGCTGCCAAAGGCTGAGCACCGCCTTTGACATTCGCACCCAGCGGCGCGCCGACCGCCTTTGCCGCGGCCATTGTTTAGAACAAGCATAAAGAAATGCTGGTGACGGCGCGCATTTGCGTCCGCCATTCGCCATGGGATATGGGAACGGCGGCGGTGGGCTGATGCCAGGCTGCCGAAACGACACATGGAGTGTAACCACTGCTCCAGCCAAAGGAATGTCATAGTGACAGTCATGGATCTTCCAAAGACAACGGAAATAAGTCGCGTCAAACGCCTGAAGGCCGAGACGCACGACATGCATGAGGCGCTCGACCAGCGCATCATGCGCGCCGCGCCTTTCTCCAGCCGCGAGCGCTACGGCGCATTTCTGAAAATGCAGCATCAGTTTCACCGCGACCTTGATGCCCTTTACGTCAATCCAGTCCTCGACCGGCTGCTGCCGGATCTCGAAGGCCGCCGTCGCCTGCGCCTTGTTGCAGAGGATCTGGCCGATCTTGGTTTGTCGGCGCCGGACGGTTCGCACGCGCCTGTCTTCCCAGAAGGGCGGGATGCCGATCTGCCGACCGCACTCGGCTGGCTTTACGTCGCCGAAGGCTCCAATCTCGGCGCTGCTTTCCTGTTGAAGGAAGCCGCCAAGCTCGATCTGACTGACAGCTTCGGTGCGCGTCATCTGGCGGCGGCCCCAGAAGGCAGAGGCCTGCACTGGAAGACCTTCACCGCTGCTCTCGATGCGCTGGAATTGACGCCGGCCGAGGAAGAGCGGGTGGTCGAAGGTGCGCGGGCAGCATTCAAAAGCGTGCGGGCGCGTGCGGAGACCTTTTTCGCCAACTGACGATGGCTTTATAAGCCTGCACATATCCGCAACATGAACAGCTTTCGCCAGCCACTCCGGCGTTTCGGATAGCCAGCCGCACAGAAAGATCAGGCAAGACGAATGGCGCGTGCGCTTTACTTCGTAATTGGATGCCTGATGGTTGCGCTTGGCGTGATCGGCGCATTCGTGCCGCTCATGCCGACGACTATTTTCCTCATTATTGCTGCGGCCTGTTTTGCCCGCTCATCGCCACGGCTTGAAGCCTGGCTGCTCAATCATCCCCAATTCGGTCCCGGCTTGCGCGACTGGCGCGCCCATGGCGCGATTTCGAAACGCGCGAAGCTCATGGCCTGTTGCGGCATGACCTTCGGCTTCATCGTGTTTCTGATCGGCGCGCGTCCGTCCTTGCCGCTGGCAGCTTTGGTGTTTGTGGTTCTGGCGGGATGCGCGGCCTATGTGGTGTCGCGGCCGGCGTCGGCTGGGGACGTGGAGAGCTAAGGCGGCTCAGCCCTCGGCGCTTGCCGCCACCTGCGCGCGCAACGCCACCTTGTCGATTTTTCCCACGCTGGTTTTCGGCAATGACGGCGTGATCGTGAGCTTTGCCGGCACCTTATATTTGGTCAGCCGTTCGCGGGTGTAAGCCAGCAGATCATCAACTGTCAGCTCGCTGTCGCTGCGCGCAACCACATGGGCATGCAGAGTTTCACCGCGATAACTGTCCGGCACTCCGATGACGGCTGCTTCGACAATGGCCGGATGCGCGCACAGCACCTCCTCAACCTCGCGCGGATAGACGTTGAAGCCGCCGACGATCACCATGTCTTTCTTGCGGTCCTGGATATAGAGATAGCCATCTTCATCCAGCATGCCGATGTCGCCGGTATAGAGCCAGCCATCGCGCAGCGCCGCCGCGGTCTCGTCAGGAAGATTGCGATAGCCCGCCATGATCTGCGGGCCACGCACGCGGACTTCACCAGGTTGGCGCAACGGCAAGGTTGTGCGGCCGGTCTCTGTGTCGACAATCTCGACGCTGGTTTCGGGAAGGGCCGGGCCGACGGAGCCCGGCTTCTTCGTGCCGTAGCGCGGATTATAGGTCAGCACCGGGCCGGCTTCGCTCTGGCCGTAGCCTTCGCAGATGCTGCAGCCTGTCGTCTGTTCCCAGCGGCGCAGGGTTTCCATCGCCAGTGCCGATGCGCCGGAGAAGCACAAACGCAGCGATGAAAAATTCGTGTCGCTGAAATGCGCGTGCCCCATCAGCCCGACGAACAATGTCGGGCTGCCTGCGAACAGCGTGATCTGATCATCCTCGATTACGCGCAGCACGTCGTCGGGCCGATAGCGCGTCAGCACCGTCAACGTGCCGCGGCAATAAGGAGTCAGAAACAGGCCCATGGCGATGGCATAGGAATGATACAGCGGGGTGACGATCAGGACATGTTCGCCATCCTCGCTCGGCAACAGCGCTTCGCGCTGGGCGACGTTGATGGAGATCGCCGCATGCGTGAGATTGACGCCCTTGGAGCGGCCGGTGGTGCCACCGGTATATTGAAGGATCGCGAGCGCCTCCGGCGCGGGGAAGGGCGGCAGCGCGATATCTTGCCCGCACCATGCGAGCAGACGCTTGTCGCCGCCGATGGCGATCAGCCTTGTGACGCCGATATCCTTTGCAATGGGAGCGATGACATCATGCAGCGCGACGTCATATACGATCGCCGATGGCGCCGCGTCGGCCAGGATGGGCCGCAACTCATGCGCGGTATAGGCCGGATTGAGCGGCACGATCTGCGCGCCGGCGGCACCGACCGCATAAAAAGCAACCGCCATATCGACGGAATTGGCCATGATCAGCGCCACGCGGCCCGCGCGCACGCTGTCGCCAAGCTCATTTGCGAAGCCGGCGACACAGGCGAGATAATCGCGATAGGTCAGTTCATCGCTGCCGCAGCGAATGGCGACCCGATCCGGGGCGGCCCCCGCCGCTTCCGACAGCATATGCACGACTGTCCGATAGATGTGCGGCATGGGGGCCGTCACCGCGCATCCTCCACGGAAATGACGGCCGCCATCGCGCTGTCGCCGGCGGCGCAGCCCTGGAAAAGCCCGTGTCCGCCGCCGCGCGAAACGAGCTCTTCGATCAGTTCGATGATGGCGCGGAGCCCGGTCGGACCTTGCGGATGGCCCCAGACCAGTGAGCAGCCGTAATTGTTCATGGTCATCACATCAATGCCGAAGCTGCGGGCAAACACGATGTCGTTGACGATGAAAGGATTGTGGGACTTGATCGCGGTGATATCTGCAATCGTCAGGCCGGCATTGGCGAGCGCAGTGCGCGCGGCTGGCACTGGCGCTTCCGGCATATATCCTTTGTCGACGCGCGACTGGCCGAAGCTGCGGATCAGGATCTTGATTTTCGGATCGGCCGACAGTTCGCGCGCTCTGTCCGGCGTCGTCACTACAGCGGCCGCCGTGCCATCGGCCGGATGAGTCTGCCCGGCAAAGGTGACCGTACCGCCGGCAACCACAGGCTTGAGCCCAGCCATGCGTTCGGCGCTGGCAGCCTGGATGCCTTCGTCGCCCGTCATCTCGCCGATCGTTTTGGCAAAGCGCGCGTCCGGCACCGCGAAAGGCAATTCCATGAACCGCTTCAGGAAGGCGGAATCGTTCGCAAGCGCATCGCCGTATTGCTGATAGCGGCGCAGCACCACCTCGTGCTGTTCGCTGGTGCTGACATTGTGGCGCTTGGCGACGTTCTCCGCCGTCTGCAGCATGCCAAGCCCTGCGAACGGATCATGCGAGAAATTGTCGAGAACCCAATCCTCGTGCTCACCGGTGCCGCCCGGTCCGTTCGGGGCCGGGTAATACATATGCGGGCCGTTGGAGGTGCGGTCCGTCGCGACAGCGAGCGCCACTTGCGAGCGGCCGGCGGCGATTTCGGAGGCCGCAAGATCGAGAATGCGTGCGCCGGAGGCGCACGCCTGATTGACGGTCGGACCGCCGACGTGTTCGGCGCCCATCTCACCCATCAGCCACGGCAGTCCATAGAAGGAGTTCTTCTGCGGCACGGTCATGCCAAGCACGCCGAAATCGAAGATCTCAGGCGAGAGATTGCGCGCGCGCAAGCTGCGCTTGCCGACTTCAGCTGCGAATTTCAGGCTGTGCAGATGCGCCAGTTTGCCCTGCCATTTCGCGAACGGGCTGCTCCAATAGGCGCCATAGGGAATTGCAATTTCGGTCACATGGTCTCCTTGTCGGCGTGTCCGCTGTTGCCGCCGAGATAGCTTGCGAAGATGCGCTCGTCGGATTGAAGCTGCTCAGCCTCACCTTCAAGCGCCACGCGGCCCTGTTCGATGACATAGCCGTAATCAGCGATCTGCAGGGCGGCTCTGGCATTCTGTTCGACGATCAGCAGCGATGCACCGCCTTCGCCGAGGCGAATAATGATCTGGAAAATTTCCCGCACGATGCGCGGAGCGAGGCCGAGCGATGGCTCGTCCAGCATCAGCAGTTTCGGACGGCCCATCAGCGCGCGGCCGAGCGCCAGCATCTGGCGCTCGCCGCCGGACAGCGTGCCGGCCAGTTGGCGGTGCCGCTCCTTCAGACGCGGAAACAACGCGTAGATCTCGTCCTGCGTTTCGGTCAGCGCCTTCGCGCCTTCCTTGCGGCGGGAAAATCCGCCGAGCACGAGATTTTCCGCGACCGTCAGTTCAGTAAACAGCGCGCGTTCTTCCGGCACGAGATGAAGCCCGGCCTCGACGCGATCCTCCAGCGAAAGCGCATTGAGATTGCGGCCGGCATAATGCACCTCTCCGGTGGAGGGCAGGGCGCCCATCAGCGCTTTCAACAGACTGGATTTGCCGGCGCCATTGGGGCCGATCACCGTCACGATTTGTCCGGCGCTCACGGTGAGGTTTACATTTCGTACGGCTTCGATCTTGCCGTAGGACACCGAAATATCGCGGGCTTGCAGGAGAGGCGTGGTCATGGGGCCGTCACCCGCTCTTGCTTCACACGGACCAGCGGCTCGTCATCAACGCCGCCGAGATAGGCCTCGATGACGCGCGGGTCTGATCGCACGTCCGCCGGTGAGCCTTCCGCGATCATCTGTCCGAAATCGACGACGACAACCCGGTCGACGAGATTCATCACGAAATCCATGTCGTGTTCGACAAGAAGGATGGACAGTCCTTCGCCGCGCAGCTGACGCAGCAAGGCCGCGAGCTTCTGCTTCTCGCCGAAGCGCAGACCGGCGGCCGGCTCGTCGAGCAGGATTACCTGCGGATCGGCGGCGAGGGCGCGGGCGATTTCAAGAAGCCGCTGCTGACCGAGCGCGAGGCTGCCTGCGGCTGATGATGCGTATTGCGCAAGATCGACGCGGGCCAGTTGCTTTTGCGCTTCGAACAGGAGACGGCCTTCCTCCACCCGCTCGAGATGCGCCGTCGCAGCAAAGAAGCCCGCATGTCCGCGCAAATTGGCGCCGAGTGCGACGTTCTCCAGAACGCTCATTTTCGGCTGCATGACGACATGCTGGAAGGTGCGCGCGACACCGTGCTTTGCGATCGCGCTGGCGGGCAGACCATCGATGCGGGTGGCGCCGAAGCGGATTTCGCCTCCGCTGAGCGGTGTGACGCCGGTGAGGAGGTTGAAGATCGTGCTCTTGCCCGCGCCATTCGGGCCGATCAGCGCCAGAATCTCGCCGGCGCGCAGATCGAACGAGACGCCCTGCACGGCGGCGAGGCCGCCGAAATTCTTGGCAAGCTTCTGTGCCGATAGCAATGTGGTGCCGCGCGGCGCAAACTCCCGCCGCGCCAATGGCTCGGCCTGCTCCGGCGCTCGTACGGGCGGCGCCGCCGGCAGGAAACGGGCGATCAGCGACATTAACCCACCGCCGGCATTCTGCAGCATGATGATGACGAGAATGCCGAAGACGATGATTTCATAGCTGCCGGTGCGGCCGAACAGAACTGGCATGATCTCGCGCAACCAGGTGCGCAAAGTCTCGAACACAACCGGGCCGATCAGTGCGCCGCCCAATTGGCCGGTGCCGCCGATCACAACCATGAACAGATAATCGACCGAGGCGTTGACGCTGAACGGGCTCGGATTGACGACGCGGATATAATGCGCCTGAAGCCAGCCGGTTATGCCAGCGAGGATGGCGGCAAACAGAAAAACCTGAATGCGCAAGCGGCCGGTGGCGACGCCAAAACTCTCGGCCATGGTTTCGGTCGGCAAGGCGCGGATGGCGCGGCCGACGCGGCTGTCGAGCAGATTGCTGGCGGTCCAAAAACCTGCGGCCACCACCAGCCAGATGACGATGTAGAAGTCGCGCGGAGAAGTGACCGCATAACCGAACAGCGAAATCGGCGGTAGTCCGGTGATGCCATTGAAGCCGCCAAGGCCCGGCGTATTCCCAAACACATAGAACAGGCCGATCGCCCAGACCAGCGTGCCGAGAACGAGGTAATGGCCGGCCAGCCGTACGGTGAGAAGACCAAGGATCAGCGCCACCGCCGCCGTCATCGCCAGACTGAACGGCAGCGTGGCGACGGCAGGCCAGCCGAGCAACGTTGTCAGCAAGGCGGTCGTGTACGCTGCGAGACCGCAAAAGGCGGCCTGACCGAACGAGGTCATGCGGGCGACGCCGGTCAGAACCACGAGGCCGATGCCGACGATGACAGACAGGCCGATATAGGTCAGCGACGTGATATAAGGCGCGGGCAGAATGAACGGTGCCAGCGCGAAGATGATGACGATGGCGCAGATGAAGAGACGGCGCGCGGTCATTCGTCGTGCTCGTGCATTTCGTGGTTGCGGGGCTCAACAGCGGAGCGCCACAGCAGGAAGGGGATCAGCAAGGCGAAGACGATCGCTTCCTTGAAAGCAGAGGCATAGAAGGACGAGAAGCTTTCGACGATGCCGACCACGACCGCGCCAAGCACCGCGACCGGAAAACTCGCCATACCAGCGATGACGGTGCCGACAAAGCCCTTCAGCGAAATCAGGAAGCCGGAATCGTAGAACAACGTTGTCATCGGTCCGATCAGGATTCCGGAAAATGCGCCGATAAACGCTGCGATAGAGAAGGCGAGTGCGCCCATGGTTTCTGTGCGGATGCCGGACAGACGCGCCCCAAAGCGGCTGACGGCGGCCGCGCGCAACGCCTTGCCCCACAAGGTGCGGCCCATGAAGAACCACAGGGCTATCATGCAAACCGCTGACGTGGCCAAGACGAGAACGAGCTGCCAGGAGATGCGGGTGAAGCCGGCATCGATGCGGCCCGGAATGAAGGGCGGCGTGCGATAGCCTTCCGAGCCGAAGAACACGAGGCCTAGGCCGACGAGCGCATAATGCACGGCGATGGCTGCGAACATCAGCACAAGGATGGATTTGTCCGCCAGCGGCTTGAACACCACGCGATAGAGCATGAAGCCCATCGGCACGATCAGTGCGAGTGTTAGCAGCACCTGGACCAGCAATGCCGGTTTGGTCGGGGCGAGGATATAGATCAGCCCGCCGATGATGAGCGGCGTGCCGAGCGATAGTGCGGCAACAAGCGGCCAGTCACGCCAGACCTTGCTGCGCCAGGCGCGCCATGTCTCGACAAGTGTTGTGGTGATGCCGAGCGCGCCGCAAAGCCAGACAGTCCCCGGCACATTGCCTTGCTGAAGCAACGCCAGTGTCAGCGCGCCGAAAACGAGAAAGTCGCCCGCAGGCACCCACAACACGCGCGTCACGACAAAGACGAGCAGGATGGAGAGCGCCAGCAGGGCATAGATCAGGCCGTTGGTCAGCCCGTCCTGCAGCAATATGAGTCCGATGGTGGTGTTCATGGCCGCAGGACGGGTTGAGGTCGGTCCGAAAGAAACGTCTTACTTAAGAGCGCCAGTTATTTGGCCAGACGGAAAGCGCCATCCTTGACGATAACCATCACGCGCGCCCGTTGATCGACGCCGTAATGATCGGTCGGCGTGTAGCGATAGATCGCGTTGGTGCCGACCACGTCCTTGCCCGATTGCAGCGCATCGCGCATCGCGACGCGGAATTCCGGTGTGCCGGGCTTGGCTTTCTTCAGTGCTTCGCCAGCAGCGGCATCGACCAGCAGCATGGCATCCCAGGCGTAACCGGCGAGTGGATTGGCGCTGCCCTTACCCCACTTCGCTTCGTATTTCTGGATGAAGTCCTGAGAAACCTTCTTGATGGGATTGTCGTCTGGCAGATCAGCCGCGGCGACCACGGGACCGGTGGGCATCATCGCGCCTTCGACGGCCTTACCGCCGGCATCGATGAAGGCTTTCGCCACCGTGCCATGCGTATGATAGATGCGGCCGCTGAAGCCCTGATCCTTCAGCGTCACATGCGGAAGCGCCGAGGCAGTGCCCGACGCGCCGATGAAGACGGCATCCGGCGAGGCGGCAAGGATCTTCAGCGCCTGCGCGGTGACAGACGTGTCGGTGCGGTTATAGCGTTCGCCGGTGACGACATTGATGCCGGCGGCCTTGGCGACCTGATTCAGCGCGTTCCAGTTCAGATCGCCCCAGCCATCGGCGTAACCGATGAAGGCGATGGACTTGAGGCCGGCCTTTTTCATGTCGTCGATGATGGCCGAGACCATGATCGGTACCGGCTGCGGCAGATTGAACACCCATGGCAGCTTGGCTTCCGGGATCTGCATGGGCGACAGGCCGATCTGCGGAGTCTTCGATTCCACGGCGACGTCGGTCATCGCTGTGGCGGTGACGGTCGAGGTCGAGCCGAGGATGACGTCGACCTTGTCTTCGTCGACGAATTTGCGGGCATTCTTCACCGCCGTGGTCGGATCGGTCGCGTCGTCGAGAAGGATCCACTTTACCGGCGTGCCGTGCAATGTGGTTGGGAAAATCTCGGCGGCGTTGCGATAGGGGATACCATTGGTGGCGTTCGGGCCGGTAAACGTGCCGGACGGGCCGACCTTGATTTCCTGAGCCATCACTGGCTGCGCAAGAAGCAGCCCTGTAGCCAGCGCAATTGCTGAACTCCGATATCCGATCATGTTCAAACTCCCTCCAAGGATGAATGACGTTATTAAACTAGAGACTCGTACTCAGCGTCGCGTTCATCGCGGCTTTCAGATCGTCGAGCTGCCGAACGAGAGACTTTTTCTCGGCATCCGACATTTCCGCGAAGATTTCCTCGATCCAGACCGCATGCACCGGCGCCATTTCGGCGAAGGTGGTCCGCCCTTTGCTAGTGAGTGTGATGACCGTTGCGCGGCGATCGCCTTCCGCCACCCGGCGCGTGACGAGGCCGCGCTTTTGCAAATCATCGACAACGGCGGTGACGTTCGAGCCGGTGACGACCGTGCGCCGCGCAATCTCGCCCATGCGGATGCCTTCAGGGGCGCGATCGAGCTGCGACAGCAGATTGAATTGGGTCTGGTTGATGCCGAAACTTTCTTTGATCCGATTCTTCACGCGCTGCTCGGCGGCATGCGCGCAGGCAAGGAGTCGAACCCATAATTGCAGATCGAGCTTCTGGCGCGCCGGCGCGAGCCAGGCTGGCGCCTTGTCCGGATGCTTGTGAGTATTGGCGGAAGCGCGGCGCCGCACGGATGTTGGCGTGATCACGGCGTGTCCTTGTGGCCTGAGAGAAGGGCCGGGCGATAGAGCTTTCCGGTCGGCCCTGTCGGCAGCTTTTC
>Ga0164243_10001470_pt1 | contig 39833 bp, 38 predicted proteins | sample OricompcompostOP_FD_108781 | JGI IMG/M metagenome (GOLD analysis project Ga0164243, IMG submission 108781) | Organic Plus compost microbial communities from Emeryville, California, USA - Original compost - Organic plus compost (OP) | ecosystem: Engineered > Solid waste > Mixed feedstock >... | reverse complement strand
TTTTCTTTGCCCGGAGAGACGGGTCAGAGCGTCTCCAGGAACCGGCAGGGCCTGCCGGCGCCTTCGGCGATCACCTCGCCGTCGCGCATGACGACGGTCCCGCGCACCACGGTCGCCATCGGCCAGCCGGTGGCCTCGAAGCCGTCGAACGGCGTCCAGCCCGAGCGGGTGGCCATGTCCTCGTCCCGGATGGTCCGGCGGGCCTTGAGGTCGACGATGGTCAGGTCGGCGTCGTAGCCGACGGCCAGCCGGCCCTTGTCGGCCAGGCCCCAGATGCGCTGCGCCCCGGCCGAGGTGAGGTCGACGAACCGCTCCAGGGTCAGCCGTCCCTGGGCGACGTGGGTCAGCATCACCGGCACCAGGGTCTGCACCCCCGGCATGCCCGAGGGCGAGGCCGGATAGGGCTTGGCCTTCTCCTCGCGCGTGTGCGGCGCGTGGTCGGTGCCGAGCACGTCGGCGATCCCCTCGGTCACCGCCCGCCACAGCCCGGCCTGGTGGCGCCGGTCGCGGATCGGCGGGTTCATCTGGGCGAAGCCCTTCAGACGCTCGTAGACCTCGGGCGCGGCGAAGGTGAGGTGCTGCGGATTGACCTCCATGGTCGCCACCGCCCGGTGGGCGGCGATGATGTCCACCTCCTCGGCGGTGGTGACGTGCAGGATGTGCACCCGCCGGCCCAGGCGCTCGGCCATGCCCAGCAGCCGGTTGGTGGACCTGATCGCGGCCTCCGCGTCGCGCACCTCCGGATGGCTGGTCCAGTCGCCCTCCCGCGCGAGCGGGCGGCGCTCGGCCAGCCGCGCCTCGTCCTCGGAGTGGAAGGCCGCCCGCCGCCGGACCGCCCTGAGCACCGCCTCGAGCCCCTCGTCGTCCGCGATGAGGAGGTCGCCGGTCGAGGCGCCCATGAAGGTCTTGACCCCGCACACGCCCGGCAGGCGCTCGAGCTCGGGCAGGTCGGCGATGTTGCCGTGGGTGGCGCCGACGTAGAAGGCGTGATCGCAGTGCATGCGCCCGCGGGCGCGGTCCAGCTTGTCCTGCAGCGCCGCCGCATCGGTCGTGGTCGGGCGGGTGTTGGGCATCTCGAACACGGCGGTGACGCCGCCGAGCACCGCCCCGCGCGAGCCGGTCTCCAGGTCCTCCTTGTGCTCCATCCCCGGTTCGCGGAAGTGCACCTGGGTGTCGATCACCCCCGGCAGCACCGTCAGCCCCGTCGCGTCGAACACCTCGCCGGCGTCGGCCGACAGCTCCCCGATGGCCGCGATCCGGCCCCCGCGCACGCCGACGTCGCCGCGCGCCAGGCCGGAGGGCGTGAAGACGTCCCCGCCGCGGACGATCAGGTCGAAGGTCTGGCTCATGCCGGCATGCTCCCTCTAGTCGCGCCCGCTTCGTTCAGGAGCCGGCGGGCGCGGTCAACCACCGTCTCGACCGGAAGGTCCAGCATATGGCAGATCGGCTGGCTCAGGCCCGGATCGATCTGGCGGATCTCCCGCACCGTCCTGGGGCCCCGCACCGCGCGGGCCCGCGGGCCCCAGGGCCCCTCCACCGTCTCGTCGTGAGGGCCGTAGAGCCCCAGGGTCGGGATCCCGGCCGCCGCCGCCAGGCAGGCCGGCCAGGCCGCGTTGCCGATGAACAGCGCCGCGCGCTCCAGGCAGGCGTAGACCACGAGCGGGTCGGCCTGGACGGTCAGGTCGATGCAGCGGTCCTTGGGCAGGGTCTTGCGCAGGGCCCGGGCGACGGCCGCGTCCTCCCTGCCGCCCACGATCAGCAGACGGGCGCCGCTCAGCTGCGGCGCGGAGGTCAGCATGGAGGCGGCGCGGGCGAAGCGCTCCACCGGCCAGGCGGCGCCGATCCACCGCGCGCCCGGCGCCAGGGCCAGCAGCGGCCCGCTTCCCGGCAGCAGGGCGGCCGCGCGCGCGCGGACCTGGTCATCGACGAAGATGCACGGCGCCGGCGGATCCGCCTCCAGCTTCAGCAGCCGGGCGGCCCGGACAACCCTGTGCTCGGGCGCCTGCGCCGCCGGCAGGGGGCCGGCGCGCTGGCGCGCGCGCAGCCAGCGCCCCGGACCCAGGCCGTCGGGATCGAGGACCAGCCCCCAGCGCCGGGCGTTCAGCCGCCGCCAGAGCCGGAACCGCTCCAGCCGGCCCCCGCCCGCCGGCGCGAGCAGGCGCTCCAGCCGCGGCGTGCAGCGGAACAGCGGCGCGGCCTCGGCTGAGGCGACGATGGTGAAGCTCGCGTGGGGGACCTCGTCGTGCAGCTTGCCGATCACGCCCGAGGCGAAGATCGCTTCGGCCAGGCCGGACGGCGCGAAGAACAGGATCGGGAACCGGACGGACGACATTCCCCTCCTTATAGCCCGCCGAGATGGCGAGTCGTCCGGGTCTCGCACTACATTGGCCTCATGTCCGCCTGCTACGCACCCCTCCCCAGCCGAGCCCTCGTCCGCGTCCGCGGCCCCGACTGGCGAAGCTTCCTGCAGGGGCTCCTGTCCAACGACGTGGAGGGCCTGGCGCCCGGCGAGCTGCGCTTCGCGGCGCTCCTGACGCCGCAGGGCCGGCTGCTGTTCGACCTGTTCGTGATCGGGGACGAGGACGGCTGCCGGCTGGACGTCCAGGCCGTCCGGCGCGAGGCCCTGGTGCAGCGGCTGATGATGTACCGGCTGAGGGCGAAGGTGGAGGTCGCCCCGGACGACGGGCGCGTGACCGCCCTGTGGGCCGCCGATGAGGCGCCGGCCGGCTGGAGGCGCGATCCGCGCCTGCCGGCGCTGGGCTTCCGCGGCGTGGACCTGCCGCCCCCGCCCGGCGCCGAGCTCGTCGACGAGGACGCCTACGACCGGCAGCGCCTGGCGCTCGGCGCGCCCGACCCGGCGCGCGACTGCATCCCCGACAGGACCTATCCGATCGAGGCCGATTTCGACCTGCTCGGCGGCATCGACTTCTCCAAGGGCTGCTTCGTGGGCCAGGAGACCACCTCGCGCATGAAGCGCCGGGGCGGGATCCGCAGCCGCATGCTGCCGCTGGTGTTCGAGGGCGAGCCGCCGCCGTTCGGCGCGGAGGTCCTGGCCGGCGAGCTGAGGGCGGGCGAGGTGCTGTCCGGCCGGCCGGGGCGGGCGATGGCCCTGCTGCGCCTGGACCGGGCGATCGGCGCGGACCTCACCGTGGACGGCCGGCCGGTCCGGGTCGACCTGCCGGACTGGTACGCCGGATAAAAAAGATCCCGGCGAGAGAAATTCCCGCCGGGTTCAGTCATTGCAAGGTTAGACGAAAGAGGGGGGAGCCCTTCTTCGCCGAGGCCCGTATATACGAGCTTGGCCGCGAGAATATTTCCCCTCGTTTGCATAACGATGGTCTGCGTGTAATCCATGTGGCAGGACAGGGCCTGCCCGGCTGTGTTGCAGGAGACTGCAGCGGGGACGCTCAGGCCGGCTCGGTCGTGGCGCCAGTTCTGGCCGCGTCCGCCGGCGACGGGTCCGGCGAGAGCGGCAGGCGCACGCGCGCGGTCAGCCCCCGCCCGTTGATCAGCTCGATGTCGCCGCCGTGCGCGCGGGCCACCGAGCGCGCCACCGACAGGCCCAGGCCGATGCCGCCCGTCTGGGGGCTGCGGGACGGCTCGACCCGGTAGAAGGGCTCGAACACCCGCTCCAGGTCGCCCTCGGGCACGCCGCGGCCGGAATCGACCACGTCGACGACGGCGCTCTGGCCCTCGCGGTAGACCTTCACGCGCGCGCGCCGGCCGTATTTGACCGCATTGTCGATAAGGTTCGAGAACAGCCGCTCGAGCGCGAGCCCGTCGGCCTGGACCACCAGGGCCTCGGCCGAGACGATCCTGACGTCCGCGTCCATCAGGGCGGCGCTGTCGACCACGCACTGCAGCACCGAGCTGAGCTCCAGCAGCTCGCGCGGCCGGTGCTGGGCGGCCTCGCGGACGAACACCAGGGCGGCGCTGATCATCTGCTCCATCTGGCCGATGTCGCGGGCGATCGGCTCGCGCGTCTCCGACGGCAGCCCCTCGATCTTGAAGCGGATGCGCGCCAGGGGCGTGCGCAGGTCGTGCGCCATGGCGCCGATCATCGCCGTGCGGTGCTCGACATAGCGGCGCAGGCGGTCCTGCATCTGGTTGAAGGCGGCGGCGGCGCGGCCGATCTCGGCCGGCCCGGACAGCTCGAGCGCCGCCGCACGCGGATCGCGGCCGAGCTGCTCGGCGGCCTGGGCGAAGCGGCCGATCGGGGCGGTCAGGCGGCGGGCGAACAGGTAGCCGATGGGCGCCAGCACGCCGAAGCACAGCAGGAACCAGAGGACGATCCGCTGCTGCCACGGATTGGGGAACAGCTCCGGCGCGGGCCGGACCACCAGCCAGCCGCCGGCGGGATCCTGGACCGCGGCGCTGAAGTTGCCGACCACCGGCGGGAAGCTGTCCAGGGGGAAGGCCTGCACCCCCTTGGCGTCGATCGAGAGGCCGTCCGGTTCCGGCTCGCGGGCGCGCCGGATCGGCGCGCCCCCCCCCGGCTGGGCGCGCGAAGGGGCCACGTAGTAGGGCGCGGCCAGGGCCCCGGGCGGGCCCACACCCGGCGGCGGGCTGGCCGACAGGGCGCGCAGCAGGATGCGCTGCACCGGGTCGGAGATCGGGTAGCGCTCGAAGCGCACACGCGTGGGCGGCTGGTTCAGCGCCCCGGCCAGGGCCAGCCGGTAGATGCCGCTGGTCAGCCGCGGTTCGCCCCGGTGCGGCGGCTCGTCCTGGCGAAGGCGCAGCAGCGGACGGCCGTCGCGGGTCTTCACCGGTCCTCCGTGCAGGGCGGCGTTGATCTCGGAGAGGCGGTAGACTCCCGGATTGGGCGGCGGCAGCAGGATCACCAGCGCCACCGACAGGGCCAGGGTGATCAGCCAGCCGATCATCAGCAGCAGGATGAGCCGGACCGCCAGCGGCGGCCCGAGGCCCGCCGGCGCGGGCTCGGCTCGGTTCACCTCAGCGCCACCTGGGCGTCGCAGATGTAGCCGGCGCCGCGGACCGTCCGGATCAGGCCGGCGCCGCCCTGGACCTTGAGCTTGCTGCGCAGGCGGCTGAGCTGCACGTCGATGGCCCGGTCGAACACGTCCGCATCGTCGCCGCAGACCATTTCGATCAGCACGTCTCGGGTGAGCACCCGGCCCGGATTCTCCAGGAAGGCGGTCAGCAGGGAGAACTCGCCGGGCGTGAGCAGCACCACCACGCCGTTGGGCGCCTTCAGCTGGCGGCGCGCGATGTCGAGCTGGAAGCCGGAGAAGTGGAACACCGTCCCCGCCTTCTGGCCGGCCGGCGCGGCCTCGCGGCGGCGCAGCACCGCGCGCACCCGGGCGAGCAGCTCGCGCGGACTCACCGGCTTCGGCAGGTAGTCGTCGGCGCCGAGCTCCAGCCCGACCACCCGGTCCACCTCTTCGCCCATGGCGCTCATGATGATGATCGCCGGCCCCGCGGAATCGGCCATCCGGCGGCAGACCGACAGCCCGTTCTCCCCCGGCAGCATCACGTCCAGCACGATGAGGTCGACGGGCGTGGAGGACAGGATGCCGTCCATCTCCGCCGCGCTGGCGGCCGTGTGCGCCGAGTAGCCGTTCTGGGACAGGTATTCGGCGACCTCGTCCCGGAGGCCGATGTCGTCGTCCACGACCAGGATCTGGTTGGCGGCGTAGCTCTGGGGACGCGTGCTCACGGCGACTCGATAGCTCAGCAGTTCCGCCGCTGCATTGCGGCGCTGAAACAAATCCGCCCCTCCTGGCTGGCCCAGGAAGATGGCCGGTTCGAGGCGCCGGCCCGCTTCTGCGGCGCCGCACCTTACCACATCCCGCCCGCTTGCCGGAAAGCCGTCGCCCGGCGAAGCTGGGCCCATGCCGGAGCTCGATCGCTGCGCCTGGCGGGGCCTGCAGGGCGACCCGCTGTACGAGGCCTACCACGACCACGAATGGGGGGTCCCCGAGCGCGACCCGCGCGCGCTGTGGGAGAAGCTGGTCCTCGACGGGTTCCAGGCCGGACTGTCGTGGATCACCATCCTGCGCAAGCGCGAGGCGTTCCGCCGGGCGTTCGACGGTTTCGATCCGGAGAAGGTGGCCCGCTACGGACAGGCGGACCGGGCCCGGCTGCTGGCCGACGCGGGGATCGTGCGCTCGGCGGCGAAGATCGACTCCGCGATCAGGAGCGCGCGGCTGTGGCTCGACATGCGCGAGCGGGGCGAGGACTTCTCCGCCTTCCTGTGGGGGTTCGTCGACGGCCGGCCGCTGCAGAACGCCTGGACCGCCGACAGCGGCGTGCCCGCCAGGACCGCCGAGGCGGAAGCCATGTCCAGGGCGCTGAAGGCCAGGGGCTTCAACTTCACCGGGCCGGTGATCGTCTACGCCTTCATGCAGGCGACCGGCATGGTCAACGACCACCTGGTGGGCTGCTTCCGGCACGCCGAGATTCGCCGTATGGCCGGTGAGGCGTGAACACCGGTCCCGACATGTTGCTGGAGAAGGCCTGTCCGGCCCCCGTCTGCGGGGTAGACGAGGCCGGCCGCGGTCCGTGGGCGGGGCCCGTCTGCGCCGCCGCCGTGATCCTGGCCCCCCGCAAGATCCCCAAGGGGCTGAACGATTCCAAGAAGCTCACCGCCCGCCAGCGCGAGACGCTGGAGCTGGAGATCAAGGCGCGCGCCGTCGCCTGGGGCGTGGGCTTCGCCTCGGTGGCGGAGATCGCCGAGCTCAACATCCTGCACGCCACCGGCCTGGCCATGCGGCGGGCGGTGGAGGCCATGCAGTCGCCGCCGGCCTTCGCCCTGGTCGACGGCAACTATCCCTTCGCCCTGCCCTGCCCGGTGAAGACGGTGGTCAAGGGCGACGGGATCTCCTGCTCGATCGCCGCGGCTTCGATCCTGGCCAAGGTCGCCCGTGACCGGCTGATGGCGGAGCTGGACGGGCTCTATCCCGGATACGGCTTCGCGGCCCACAAGGGATACCGCGCGCCGGCGCACGCCAGGGCGCTGCTCGAGCTCGGCCCCTGCCCCGAGCACCGGCTGTCCTGGGCCCCCGTGCGCCTGGCGCTCGAGGGCAGGAACCCGATGCTCGCCGCTGACGCCCTCGACTAGAGGCTGTCCTCGGGGGCGGGCTGCAGCGGCGGCTCGCGGGGGGTGATGAAGCGCGAGAACTTGGGCGTCAGCCAGCGCTCGAAGTCGTCGACGAACTCGTAGACCACCGGCACCAGCACCAGCGACAGGGCCGTGGAGGTCAGGAGCCCCCCGATCACGGCGATGGCCATGGGCTGGCGGAACTCCGCCCCCGCGCCGATGCCGAGCGCGGTGGGCAGCATGCCCGCCTGCATGGCCAGGGTGGTCATGATGATCGGCCGGGCGCGCTCGCGGCACGCCTCGATCAGGGCCTCGCGCTGGGTGGCCCCCGCCCGCTCGCGCTCGATGGCGTACTCCACCAAAAGGATCGAGTTCTTGGCCGCCAGGCCCAGCAGCATCAGAAGACCGATCAGGGACGGCAGGCTGAGCGACATCTTGCCCACCCACAGCGCCAGGAAGGCGCCGCCGATGGCGAGCGGCAGGGCCGACAGGATCACCGCGGGCTTGAAGAAGCTCTGGAACAGCAGGGTCATGACCGCATAGATCAGCAGCAGGCCCGTGGCGATGGCCATGACCAGGCCCGAGATCAGCTGGGAGAAGATGCGGTTCTCGCCGAAGTTGGCCGGCTTCACGCCGGGCGGCAGGCTCCGCATCACCGGCAGCCGCATGGCGCTCTGCAGCGCCTCGCCGAGCTGGATGCCGCCCACCCGGTCGGCCTGGACGCTCATCCGCCGCTGGCGGTCGAAGCGCTGGATCTGGGCCGGACCGGCCTGGAAGTCCACGTCCGCCACGCTGCCCAGGGTGGTGTAGCCGCCCGAGGCGGTCGGCAGCTTCATCGAGCGGATCACGTCCAGGTTCTCGCGGGCGTATTCGGGCAGGCGCACGCGGATCGGCACCCGCTGGGAGCCTTCGTTGTACTTGGCCACGTTGGCGTCGATGTCGCCGATGGTGGCGACGCGGGCGGCCGAGGCGATGGTCTCGATCGAGACGCCCAGGCGCGCGGCCTCGTCGGGCTTGGGCCGGATCACCAGCTCCGGGCCCACCGGCGGGGCGCCGGGCACCGGGTTGGCCACCGTCTTGAGCGTGTGCATCTCGCGCTGCAGCTCCAGCGCGGTCTTCTCCAGCAGCGGGCCGTTGTCGCTGGTGAGGGTGACGGTGACCCCGCCCGAGCCGAAGCCGCCGGAATCGAAGGTCACCCGCGCGTCGGGGATGTCCATCAGGTGCGGGCGCAGCTCGTCCTTGATCTGGGGCACGGTGAGCTTGCGCTTGGCGTTGATCACCGCCGTGACCGTGCCCTGGTTGATGCTCGAGCCGCCGCCGCCGAAGAAGCCGCCGCCGGAGGTCGAGCCGACGGTGGCGAACACGTGCTGGGTCTCGGGCCGCGTCCGCACCAGGCGCGTCACGTCGGTGACGATCCGGCCCATGGCCTCGGGCGTCGCACCCGGCGGGCCCTGCACGTTGATGTAGTAGAAATTGGGGTTCTGCTCGGGCTGAACGCCCTTGGGCAGCACGGCGATCATGGCCAGCGACAGGGCGAAGATCAGGCCGCCCGCGCCCAGCGAGAGCAGCCTGTGCGACAGCGCCCATTCCAGGGCCGCCCGGTAGGGACCGCGCAGCTCGCCGCGCTCATGGGGATGGGCGGCGTTCTTCAGCAGATAGGCCGCCATCAGGGGCGTCAGCAGGCGCGCGGTGAGCAGGGAGAACAGCACCGCCACCGAGACGGTCAGGCCGAACTCCTTGAAGAACTGGCCGGGGATGCCCGGCATGAACGATACCGGGAAGAACACCACCACGATGGTCATGGTGGTGGCCACCACCGCAAGGCCGATCGCGTCCGCGCCCTCCAGGGCCGCCCGGTAGGGCCGCGCGCCGGCGTCGACCCGCTTCTGGATGTTCTCGATCTCCACGATCGCGTCGTCGACCAGGATGCCGATCACCAGGGTCAGGGCGAGCAGGGTGATGGTGTTCAGCGAGAAGCCGAACAGCACCATGGCCGCGAAGGTGGGGATCAGCGACACCGGCATGGCCACGGCGGTGATCAGGGTGGCGCGCCAGTCGCGCAGGAACAGGAACACCACCAGCGCCGCGAGCGCCATGCCCTCGATCAGGGTGTGCAGCGTCGCCTCGTAGTTGGCGCGGGTGTTGTCGACCGTCGACAGGATCTTGGTGAACTTGACCCCCGGATTGACGCAGGCCTGACCCGGCCCGCCCCGCCGGCCGCGCGGCGCCGCCTTGGCCGGCGGGCCCTCGCCGGCGGCCCCCGCCTTCGGCGCCCCGCCGCCCTTGCCGGCCGAGCATTCCAGCTGCTCGGCGATGGCCTTCTGCACGCGGTCCTCGACGGCGATGTCGGAGGCGTCGCGGGTCTTCATCAGCTGGAAGCCGACCACCGGCCGGTCGTCCAGGCGGGCGAAGCCCTGCACCTCGCTGGAGCCGTCGCCCACCTCGGCCACGTCCGACAGCCGCACGTAGCGGCCGCCCGCGATCGGGATCTGGGTCTGGCGCAGCTGGTCGACGGTCTCGGGCGTGCCCAGGACGCGGATGGTCTGGCGCCGGCCCCCGACCTCCACCTGGCCGCCGGAGGCGTCGAGGCTGAAGTTGCGCAGGGCGTCGTTGATCTGGGGCGCGGTCAGGCCGAAGCCCGCCAGCTTCTCCGGATCGACGATGACGTTGATCTCGCGGTTGACCCCGCCCACCCGGCGGACCTGGGCCACGCCCTCGACCGCCTGCAGGGTGCGCGCCACCGTGTCGTCGATGTACCAGGACAGGTCGACGTCCGACATGCCGGGCGCGGAGACGGCGTAGTTGAGGATGGCCTCGCTGTCGATGTCCAGCCGCTGCACGGTCGGCGGATCGATGTCCCGCGGCAGCTCCACCCGGGTCTGCTCGACGCGCGTGCGCACGTCGTCGGTCATCTTCTGGATGTCCTGGTTCAGCGGGAACTCGATCTGGGTGGTCGACACCCCCCGGCTGACGGTGGACTGGATGGTCTCCACGTTCGGCAGCCCGGCCATGGCGTTCTCGATCGGCCGGGTGATCTGGGTCTCCATCTCCGAGGGCGCGGCGCCGTTCTCGGTGACGGTGATCTGCACCGCCGGGAAGGTCACGTTCGGGCGCTGCTTGATCGGCAGGCGCGTGTAGGAGACCGCCCCGAGCAGCACCAGGGCGATGAACAGGATCGAGACCGGGACCGGATTCTGGATCCCCCAGGTCGAGATGCGCAGCTGGGCCATCAGCGGGCCTGGGCGGCTGGCGCGGCCGGGGCCGCGGCGTTGGCGTCGGCGTCGATGGGCCGCACGGGGTCGCCGTCCAGGACGAAGGCCGCCGCCGACAGCAGCACCCGCGCCCCGACCGGCGGCCCGGTGAGCAGCTCGACAAAGCCCTGGGCTCGCCGACCCGTCTTCACCGGCACGTGGCGCACGCGGTTCTGGTCGGTGACCATCATCACCGAGGCGCCGTCGGCGTCATAGCGGACCGCGGTCTCGGGCACGGCCGCGCGGGCGACCTCGGCGCCGACGAAGGCGCCGCGGGCGAAGCCGCCCGGGCGCAGGTCGGAGCGGACCGGCAGCAGCACGCGCACATGGCCGAGCTTGGTCTGCTGGTCGATCAGCGGATCGATCAGCCGCACGTGGCCGGTCACCTCCACCGCGCTGGGCAGGGTCACGCGGACCGGGTCGCCGACGCGGACGTGGGCCATGTCCTCCTGGGCGACCTCCGCGTTCAGCTCCACCAGGCCGTCGCGGACCATGCGGAACATGGGCGTGGCGCCGCCGGCGCTGGCGATGTCGCCGGGGCGGACGTTGCGCTCCAGCACCAGGCCGCTGACCGGCGCGCGGATGGTCATGTGCGCCTGGCGTTCGCGCAGCTCGTCCAGGGCCGCCTTGGCCACCTCGGCCTGGTAGCGGCGGGTCTCCAGCTGCTCCTGGGACAGGACGCCCTCGTTGTCGAGGCCCGACACCCGCCTGGCCTGGGCGGCGGCCTGGGCGTACTGGGCCGCCGCCTGGGCGATCTGGGCCTTCAGCAGGGAATCGTCCAGCTGGACCAGCGGCTGGCCGCGCTTCACCCACGCGCCCTGGTCCACATAGACCTTGGCCACGCGATAGCCGCTCAGGTCAGAGCTCACCGCCGCCTCCTCGCGCGCCACCAGCACGCCAGAGGCGGTCAGGCCGCCCTGCAGCGGCCGGCTCGTGACGCGGGTGACGCGCACCACGCGCGCGTCCGCCCCCTGCGCCTGCGCCTTCGCCGCCGGCTTGCCGCAGCCCGCCAGCGCGGGCCCCATCAGACCGATGACCGCAAGCGCTCCGATCAGGCGCGCGGCCTTGCTCCCGACTCTCATCTGGCCCCCTCGACCCCTCTGGCCGCCGCCGACGCGAAGGCGGTTCCCGCCGCCGGCGTCCCGGGCGTCCAGCCCCCGCCCAGGGCCTTGAACACCTGCACCGACCGCTGCATCAGCGTGGCTTCGGCGTTGGACCGCTGGGTGCGGATGTTGCGCCAGGTCGTCTCGGCTTGCAGCGCCGTCTGCAGATCGACCAGGCCCCGCCCGTAGGCGGTTCTCGACTTCTCGTAGGCGGATTGGGCGCGCGCCTCGGCGCGCCGCAGCATGTCCACCCGCTTCCGGTCGGAATCCAGGTAGACGAAGGCGTTCTCCACGTCCGCATAGGCGGTCTGGACCGCCCGCTCGTAGGCGACCACGTCCTGCTCGGCGACCGCCCTCTGGGCGCGGATCTGGGCCACCAGCCGCGGCCGGTCCAGGATCGGCTGGGTCAGGTTGGCGCCGATGCTCCAGGCGGCGGTCGTGGCGCCGAAGATCCCGGTGGTCTTGGTCAGGCTGACCCCCGGCTGCAGCTTGATGGTCGGCAGCAGCGCCAGCTCGTCCACCTTCAGCGTCTTGGAGGCCGACACCAGCCGCCACTCGGCCGCGCGCACGTCCGGGCGGCGGCGCAGCAGGTCGCCGGGCAGGGTCGCCGGTACGGGCGGCGGGGTCCCGACCTCGGGCGCGGCCGGCAGGCGCTCCAGCGGGTCGAAGCCCAGGCCGACCAGCACCAGCAGGGTGCGGCGGGCCGCCAGCAGCTGGGCGCGCAGGCTTTCGGCCTGGGCGTCGGCGGATTCGGCGGTCGCGACCGCCTGGTCGACGTCGCTCTCCGGCGCCAGGCCGTGCTGGAAGCGCGCGCGGGCGAGCTCGGACAGCTGGTGGTCGATGCGGGCGATCTCCTCCGCGTCGGCGAGCTGCAGCGCCAGGCCGCGCGCCTGGAACAGCGACTGGGCCACGTTGGCGATCAGGGAGGTTCGGGTCGCCTCGTAGGTGAAGGCGGCGGTGTAGAAGTCCGCGTCGGCCGCGCGCAGCTGGGCGCCGCGCCGGCCGAACAGGTCGAGCTCCCAGCTCACGTTGAAGTTGGCGTTGAGGTTCTCGGTGGAGCCCTGCTGGCCGAACGGCGAGCTGCTCTCCAGCAGGTAGTTCTGGGTGCGGGTGGCCGTCGCCGAGGGACTGCCGGTCGGCAGGATCACCTGGGCGCGGGTCTGGGAGCGGATCGCCGCGGCCTGTTCCAGCCGCGCCAGGGCGTCGCGCTCGTCATGGGCGGTGGACAGCGCCTGGTCCACCAGCTGGTTCAGCTGGGCGTCGTCGTAGAGCGCCCACCAGCGGTCGAGCGAGGCGGCGGTCGTGCTGTCGGCCGCGGGCCTGGGGGATTCATAGGCCTGGGGCGGCGTCACCTGCGGCGCGCGCACCTTGGCCGTCACGCAGCCGGCCGTGAGCAGCGCCGCCCCGGAAATCGCCAAGACCCGTTTCATGCGGTCCCCGAACCTGCGCGCCGCCCGCCGTCAGGCCATACGCCCCCAATGGGCGCGCACATGGGCATGATCAGGGCGATGGTAAAGGCCGCACGCCGCGCCAAGCCCGCGCCGGCGGCTTCGGCGGCCACGACCCGTGCTGAAAACACCACAGCTTCCTTTATCGACGATAAATTTTGACAGGCTCCGCCTTATCGGTGCTAAAGTTGTCACTGTCAATCCAGCCGCGTCCGGCGAAGGAGTCCGCATGCGCCTCGAGCGCTCCATGGTGGTGCGCGCCGCCCTCGACCTGATCGAGGAGGTCGGGCTGGACGGCCTGACCACGCGCCGCCTGGCCGAGGAGCTCGGGGTGCAGGGACCGGCCCTGTACTGGCACTTCAAGAACAAGCAGGAGCTGATCGACGAGATGGCGCGCGCCCTGCTGGCGGAGGCGCACGGGCCCATCGAGGAAGGCGAGGACTGGGCCGCCTGGCTGGCGCGCCAGGGCCGGCGGCTGCGCGGGACGCTCATGTCGCACCGGGACGGGGCGCGGCTGCTGGCCGGCTACCGGCCCTCCAGCGCCCATGGCCGGCTGGACCCGGCGGTGATCTTCCGCCCGCTGCTCGAAGCCGGCTTCTCCATGCCGGACGCCCTGTGGGCCGTGCTGGCGGTGACCCGCTTCGCCTTCGGCTGGGCGATGGACGAGCAGGCGGCGGTCGGGCGCGTGCTCCCGCCCGGCCTGCCCAGGTTCGATCCGAACGAGGGCTTCGAATTCGGCCTGGCCACCATCATCGCGGGCCTGAGGGCGCGGGCCGCTGCGGCCGCCCCCGCCGGGGCCGGCCCGACGGGCTAGCCGAGCTCCCGCCCCGCGGCTACACGTCCCTCCGGACGCGCGGGGAGCCCACCGGATGGCCAAGTACGAGCCCAAGCTGAACCTGGACGAGATCGTCGCCATCGACGTGCACACCCACGCCGAGATCTCCACGCGCCAGCCGCGCGACCCCTGCTCGGTCATCTTCGACGAGCACATGGCCAAGTACTTCAAGGAGATGAAGCGGCCGACCATCGCCGAGGTCGCCGCCTACTACCGCGAGCGGAAGATGGCGGCGGTGATCTTCACCGTGGATTCCGAGTCGGAGATGGGCCTGACCCGCATCGCCAACGAGGAGGTGGCCGAGGTCGCCGCCGAGAACGCCGACGCCCTGATCCCCTTCGCTTCCATCGACCCGCACAAGGGCAGGATGGGGGCGCGCGAGGCGCGGCGGCTGATCGAGGAGTTCGGGGTGCGCGGCTTCAAGTTCCACCCGACCTCCCAGGGCTTCTTCCCGAACGACCGGATGGCCTATCCGCTCTACGAGGTGATCGCCCACTACCGGCTGCCAGCCCTGTTCCACACCGGCCAGACCGGCGCGGGCGCGGGCGCGCCCGGCGGCATGGGCCTGAAGCTGAAGTACTCCAACCCGATCTACCTGGACGACGTCGCCGCCGACTTCCCGGACATGACCATCGTCATGGCCCACCCGTCGTTCCCCTGGCAGGACGAGGCCCTGGCCGTCGCGACCCACAAGCACAGCTGCTACATCGACCTCTCGGGCTGGTCGCCCAAGTACTTCCCGCCCAACCTGGTGCAGTACGCCAACACCCTGCTGAAGAACCGCGTGCTGTTCGGCACCGACTATCCGGTGCTCGACCCCGACCGCTGGATCCGCGACTTCGAGGCCCTGCCGATCAAGCCGGAGGTGCGTCCCCTGATCATGAAGGAGAACGCCATCCGCATGCTGAAGCTGCGGCCCTGAGAGCTTCCCCTCCGGGGAAGGATCCAACGAAAACGCCCGCCCCGGAGGTCCGGAGCGGGCGTTCGCATTTCAGCTTGTCGCCGGAGCTCAGGAGGCCAGGCGCTTGGCCGGCTGGTCCTCGCCCGCGATGAACCTGAGGGTGCGCTCGCGCGCCTCGTTGTCGGTGTACTGCTCGGGCGGCGACTTCATGAAGTAGCTGGACGGGCCCAGCAGCGGGCCGCCGATGCCGCGGTCCAGGCCCAGCTTGGCGCAGCGGATCGCGTCGATGACGATGCCGGCGGAGTTGGGGCTGTCCCAGACCTCGAGCTTCAGGTCGATGTTCAGCGGCGCGCCGCCGAAGGAGGAGCCCTCCAGGCGGATGTGGGCCCACTTGCGGTCGGTCAGCCACGGCACGTGGTCGGACGGGCCGATGTGGATGTCGTCCGCGTCCAGCGGCACGTCCAGCTGGCTGGCCACCGACTGGGTCTTGGAGATCTTCTTCGACTCCAGGCGCTCGCGCTCGAGCATGTTCATGAAGTCGGTGTTGCCGCCGAAGTTCAGCTGGTAGGTGCGGTCCAGCCGCACGCCCCGCTCGCGGAACAGATTGGCCAGCACGCGGTGGACGATGGTGGCGCCCACCTGGCTCTTGATGTCGTCGCCGACGATCGGCACGCCGCGCTGCTCGAAGCGCTTGGCCCAGTCGCGGTTGGAGGCGATGAACACCGGGATGCAGTTCACGAAGGCGCAGCCCGCCTCCAGCGCCTGCTCGGCGTAGAATTCGGTGGCGCGCTGGGAGCCGACCGGCAGGTAGGACACCAGCACGTCGGTGCCGCTCTTGCGCAGCTGCTCGGCGATGTTGACCGGCTCGGCCTCGGATTCCGGCACCTCGTCGCGGAGGTACTTGCCGATGCCGTCCAGCGTGGGCCCGCGCATCACCTGCACGCCGGTCTTGCGCGGCGTGGCGAAGCGCATGGTGTTGTTGGGCTCCATCATGATGGCGTCGGCGACGTCGGCGCCCACCTTGCCGGCGTGCACGTCGAAGGCCGAGGCCACCTCGATGTCGCCGATGTGATAGCCGCCAAGCTCGACGTTCATCAGCCCCGGCGGCGGCTCGTTCGCGGGCGCGTCCGCGTAATACGACAGCCCCTGAACCAGGGACGACGCGCAGTTGCCAACGCCGACAATGCCGAGACGCACCTTGTTGCGCGCCATATCAGATACCCCCTCCATGACGCGCCGGGCGTCGAGCTGCTACTTTCCCGGAATACCCAACAGTCATGGTGGGCTCCAAGCCGAAAATCGAGGCCTTCGGCGCAGCCGAAGACCGGTTCGAGCAAGTTCTAATCACCGCGCGGACCTCATTGTCCAGCCCCGTGACCGGCGAGGCGTCGGCCGGACCCCGCGGCGACGGCCGCCGCGGGGGGCGCGGCGAGCGCCTCTTCGGCCTGTCCGAAGGCGGACGGGTCGTCCACGTCGAGCCAGAATCGGTCGCCCACGTCGAAGGTGAGGGCGGCGCCGCGGTCGGCCAGCGCCTGCATGCCTTCGGAGATGCTTCCGCCCCCGCCGCGCGCCACATCGTCGCGAATCGCGCGGACCAGGCCCTGGGAGGCCAGGAACAGGCCGGTGTCGAACGCGTCGTAGGGCTCCAGGCCCTTGCCGATTCGCCGGATCGCCCCGCCCGGACCGGTCTGCACGCGGGTGACGTCGTCCAGGTCGACCAGCGGATTGCCGAGCCGGCGGTCGACCGCGAGCACGGTCTCGGCGCCCCACAGGCCCGACGCGACGAGGCTGCGGACGATCTCCGGATCGAACAGGTGGTCGGACATCATCAGCACGAAGGTCTCGTCCAGCGCCGGCCCCGCGGCGGCCACCGACAGGCCGTTGCGCTCGCTCCAGCGGGGGTTGAACACGGCCGTGACCTGGATCCCCTCGGCCTTGGCGAAGGCGTCCAGATAGGCCTCGAGCCGCTCGCTCTGGTAGCCGGTGACCACCACGAAGCCGTCGAGCCCGGCGGCCAGGCCGCTGTGCATGACGTGGGCGATCAGGGGCTTGCCCTGCAACGGCGCCAGCGGCTTGAGGGGCGCGACGTCACGCAGGCGCGTGCCCTGGCCCGCCGCCACGATCAAACCCTTCACGCTTCGCCCATCCAGGAAAGAGCCCCGACCGGGGTGGAAGCTAGCGCCTGCACGAATCCGTCACAACAGGCGATTTGTCCCCGATCGGCCACGCTCAAGGCTCCACCACCGGCTGGACCTCCAGCCCCCGGCCGCCATTGGCCAGGTGCTCGGGCTGCAGCCCCCCCGGCCGCGCGCTGAGCAGGGTGGGGGCGGCCGCCGCGATCAGCACCAGCCAGAAGCCCGCGGCCGCGGCCACGATCCAGGGAATCGCCCAGTAGAGGCCCGCCAGGCCCATGACCGCGAAGGCCAGGGCGAAGAAGTCGCGCCCCAGCACGTTGCGCGCGAGCGCGGCGAGGGCGCCGCTCACCGGCCCGGTCATGTTGCGCGCATAGGCGATCTTCAGCACGTCGAAGCTCCCGCCGCGCGGGCCAAGCCGGATGAGCACCGCCAGCATCAGCACGCCCGTGGTCCACAGCGCCAGCCCCACGGCGCCGGCCAGCGCGTCGGCCCCGTCGTGCGTCCGGTACAGGCCGATGGTCAGTCCGAGCACGAACAAGAGGTTGGTGGCCATGTCCACGACCGTGTCCGCCAGCGCGCCGGCGGCGCTGGACCGGTAGGTCGCCCGCGCCACCTCCCCGTCGAGGCCGTCGAGCACCGAGGCCACGTGCAGCAGCACGCAGCCGAGCACCAGCCCCGCCCGCCCGCCGAGGGAAAGGCTGGCGAACATGGCCGCCGCCGCCGCCGCGCCCAGGGCGGTGAGGTGCGAGGGCCGCACGTCCGCGAGCTGCAGCAGCCAGGCGGAGATCCGGCGCGACACCGGCCGGTTCAGATGGCGCGAGACCCAGCCGTCGGAGGACTTGCCGGTCTCCGCGACGATCGCCAGGGCCGCCCGCCCCGCATGGTCGAAGGCCACGGCCTCGCCCGCGTCGCCTTCGAGCGCCGGTCCGTCGCCGGCCAGGGCCGCCCGGCGGGCCTCGCGGCCGTGCGGGGCCAGCCGCTGGGGCGTGGTCCGCGCCGCCACGGTCCGGCCGCCCGCGCGCAGGACGCCGGAGGCGGGATCGGCCGCGAAGCGCGCGAGCAGGGGCGCGCGGGGCATGGCGGTGCAGCCGAGGGCCACGAGGTCCTCGTCCCCGCGTTCGTGCAGCGCCGCGGCCAGCAGGTCCGGCGCGGTCCAGGAAACGGCGATGTCGCGCCCGGCGCGGGCCAGCTCCTCCTCCACCCGCGAGGCCAGGGCCGGGGCGGCGTCGAGAGCGACGACGGCCCGCCGGCAGCCGGCGCGGCTGAGCTCGATGAGGATGCGGGACACCGCCGTCAGCCCCGCGATCGGCCGGCGGGCTTCCTGAAGGCTGGCGGGCAGGATAACAGGGGTCAATTGCAGGCCGCGGTTCGGTCCAGGGGGATGAGAGCCTTAGCCATGACAGTAAGGGCCGACTCGTTCGTTTTCCATGGTTGCTGATCAACTCACCGCCGCCCGGGCGCAGCCCTCGCCGGCCCAGGGCCGCCCGCGCGAGATCGAGGAGGCGCTGAACTTCCACGTCATCCACCCGATGTCGCGGGCGGTGGCCACGGCCCTGATCCCCACCGGGGTGTCGCCCAACACGGTCTCGGCCCTGGGCGTGGTGATGATGGCGCTGGCCTGCGCCTGCTACCTGAGCCTGCCCTGGCCCTGGGCGGCCCTGGTCGGCTTCCTGTTCCACGTCGGCTGGCACGTGTTCGACGGCGCCGACGGCGACCTCGCCCGGCGCACCGGCCGCAGCTCGACGAACGGCGAGATCGTCGACGGCGTCTGCGACCATCTGAGCCACTTGATCCTGTACCTGACCCTCGGCTGGCTGGTCAGCCGGCAGCTCGGCGGCTGGGCCTGGGCGGTCACCGCCGCGTCGGCCGCCTCGCGGGCGCTGCACGCCACCGCCTACGAGAGCGCCCGGCGCAACTACCGCCGCTGGGTCCACAACGTCGGCTGGCTGCGGCAGAACCTCGGCGCGGCCGAGCGCACGGCCAGCGCCAGCCTCTGGGGCCGGCTGTCCACGGGACTGGGCCGCATCTACCTGGGCATGTCGCGGCTGGTCAGCGCCGACGACCGCGAGGTCGACGCCGCCATGGCCGCGGCGCTCGCCTCGGGCGGCGCGCGGGCGGAGGCGGCCCGCAAGGTCTATGCGGCCCGCCAGCGGCCGCTGGTGAAGCTGGCCTCGGCGCTCAGCACCAACTGGGAGACCGTCGGCGTGTTCCTGAGCCTGCTGGCCGGCAGCGGGCTCTACTTCCTGGTGTTCCAGGCCGTGGCCCTGAACCTCGTCATGGCGGCCGTGGTGCTGGCCGAGCGCCGCAACTATGCCCGGATCGTCGGGGAACTGGAGGCGCTCTAGGAGCGATCGCTGAGGTGGACGCAGTCTCCCATTACCTCCTGCAGCCGCGGGTGCTGCTCCTGGCCGGGCTGCTGGCCTCCGCCACGGCGGTCCACCTGCGCGGCCGGGTGCGGCTGAAGTTCGCACGCCAGCTCACCGACCACTCCACCTTCGTCGCGCCCTACAACGCCCTCGCCTACCTCGCCTCCAGGGCGCCGAACCGGCCGTTCCTGGAGGTGGCGGACTTCCCCGAGCTGAAGCTGCTCACGGACAACTGGCAGGTGATCCGCGAGGAGGGCCTGAGGCTGATGGACGAGGGCATGGTGCGCGAGGCGACCGGCCACAACGACATCGGCTTCCACACCTTCTTCAAGCGCGGCTGGAAGCGCTTCTACCTGAAATGGTACGACCAGCCGCAGCCCTCCGCCGAGGCGCTGTGCCCCCGCACCGTCGAGCTCCTGAAGCGGGTCCCGTCCGTGCACGGGGCGATGTTCGCGACCCTGCCGCCGGGCGGGCGGCTGGGCGCGCACCGCGACCCCTTCGCCGGCAGCCTGCGCTACCACCTGGGGCTTCGCACCCCCAACAGCGACGCCTGCTGGATCGAGGTCGACGGCCGCCGCTACAGCTGGCGCGACGGCGAGGCGGTGATGTTCGACGAGACCTATGTCCACACCGCCGAAAACGCCTCGGACGTCACCCGCCTGATCCTGTTCTGCGACGTGGAGCGGCCCCTCCGCTGGCCGATGTCGGGCGTGAACCGCTGGGTCATGAACCACGTCATGCGCGCCACCGCGACCCAGAACGTCGAGGGCGAGCGCGTGGGCGGCATCAACCGCGCCTTCGGGACCATTTTCGCGGTCAAGCAGGCCGGCCAGCGGCTGAAGGCCAGCAACCGGCGGCTCTACTACGCCCTCAAGTACGCCCTGATCGTCGCGATCGTCGCCCTGCTGGTCTGGCCCTACTGAGGCCGCCTCAGGCCGCCGAGGCGGCGAACTGCAGGCGCGCCAGGCGCGCGTAGAGGCCGCCGCGGGCGGACAGCTCGGCGTGCGAGCCCTCCTCCACGACCTGGCCGCCGTCCATGACCACGATCCGGTCCGCCTCCATGACGGTGGCGAGGCGGTGGGCGATCACCAGGCTGGTGCGGCCTTCCATGGCCTCGTGGATGGCCAGCTGGACCATGCGCTCGTTCTCGGCGTCCAACGCGCTGGTGGCCTCGTCCAGCAGCAGGATGGGCGCGTTGCGCACCAGGGCCCGGGCGATGGAGATGCGCTGGCGCTGGCCGCCCGAGAGGCTGCGGGCCCGCTCGCCGATCGGGGTGTCCACCCCCTGCGGCAGGGCGCCGAGGAAGGCCTCGGCCTGGGCCGCGCGCGCGGCGGCCTCGACCGCCTCCGGGCTGCAGTCGGGATTGCCGAAGCGGATGTTGTCGGCGGCAGAGCCGGAGAACAGGTGCGCCTCCTGGGCCACCAGGGCGATGCGCCGGCGCACCTCGCGCGGATCGGCGTTGCGCAGGTCCACCCCGTCGAGGCTGACCGAGCCGGACTGCGGGTCGTAGAAGCGCAGCAGCAGGCGCAGAACGGTGCTCTTGCCGCCGCCGGAGGGGCCGACCAGGGCGACCCGCTCGCCGGGCCGCACCGTGAGGGAGAAGTCCTTCAGCGCCGGGCAATCCTCGCGGCCCGGATAGGCGAAGGAGACCTTGCGGAAGGCGATGGCGCCGCGCGCGGGGGCCGGCAGGGGCGTGGGCCGGGCGGGCGCGGTCACCGCCGGCTGCATGTCGAGAACCTGGTAGATGCGCTCCAGGGCGCCGTGGGCCTTGTTGATCTCGCCCCAGACCTCCCCGAGCTCGCGCGCGGAGGAGGCCGACAGCATGGCCAGGGCGAGCAGCTGCAGCAGCGCGCCGCCGGTCATGGCGTGGTGGATGAACACCGCCACCGCACAGCGGTAGAGCACCGCGATCAGGCCGCCGAACAGCAGGATGATGAACATCGCCGTCATCACCACCCGGGCGGTGATCACCCGCCGCGAGTGCCGGAAGGCCTCCTTCAGCGACTCGGCGAAGCGGCCGCCGACGCGCCGCTCCTGGCCGAAGGCGAGCACCGTCTCCAGGCCCTCGAGCCCCTCGGAGGCGTAGCCGATCGCCTCGGCGAAGCGGTCCTGGGCGCGCACCGAGAGCCGGCGCACCTTGCGCGCGTAGAGCAGCAGCGGCGCCAGGCCGATGGGCAGCAGCACCAGCACCATGGCGGTGAAGCCGGGGCTCAGCGCCAGCAACAGGCCGAGCGAGCCCGCCAGCACCACCGTGCAGCGCATCGCCACCGGCAGGGAAGTGCCGACCATGCGCTCGACCATGGTCATGTCGGTGGTGATCCGCGACAGCAGCTCGCCGGTGCGGACCTTGAGCACCTGGGCCAGGTCGAGGGTCAGGACGTGGCGGTAGGCCTCCGTCCTGAGGTCCATGGCGACCTCCTCGCCGAGCTTGTTCACGAAGTAGATGCGCAGGGCCGTGGAGACCGCGAACACCACGATCAGCACCGCGAGGCCCGCGAAGCTCAGCTGCAGCGCCTGCTCGGTGCGCAGCATGAAGCCGCGGTCGACCAGCAGACGCACCCCGACGGTCAGGGCCAGGGCCGAGCCCCCGGCCACCAGGATCGCGAGCAGGCCGAGGACGGCGTCGCGGCCGTGGGCGGCCAGATAGGGCGACAGACGCCAGAGCGGGCCGAGGTCCCCTCGGCGCGCCCGTCCCCCCGGGCTCATGGCGGCCTCGCCGTTCGACTGACTCATGCCCCCTCACGCACGACGCTGGAGGCCCTGCACGGCGGCGGGCGCCCCCATCCCACGCGCCAAGCCATAGCATCGTCCGCCGCCGCGGCCCACCGCGCTCTGACGCAGGGGCCCGCGCGGGCGCGCCGCGGCTAATTGTAGCGCTCGGTCTCCCAGGCCGCGGGCGGCGTCACCTCGACGCGCGCCTGGCCGCCGCTCTGCTCGATGGCCTTTATGCGGAAATTGACGTCGAGCAGCGCCTCATCCCTGGTCGCGAACCTGACCAGGACGTCCGGTCCTATGGTGACGGCCCAGCCTTGGTCGACAGGCTGAACCGTGAACTTGGCGCTGATCATCGGCTCCCACTTCGGTTGTTGCAGGAATGAAAACCAGCGACGGGGAGCGATTGTTCCGGCGGACGCCGGACCGATACTTCAAGAACACTGCTCTGCAGCCGCGGGGACTCTTCCGAATCCCCACCAGGCCGCGCCTCGGAACCTTCCGGCTCCGGTCAGTAGCAGACCCGCACGCGGTCGTAGCCGCCCCAGCGATAGTTCCAGCGCCACTCGGTCCGGCAGCGGTCGTAGTAGGGCCGGCCGTAGCCGTAGGCCGGGGCGGGGGCGTAGCCGTACGCGCGCGGCGCATAGCCGTAGCTGTAGCCATAGCCGTAATAGGGCCGGTCGTAGGCATAGCCGTCATGGCGGCCGCCGCTCGCCAGGGCCGCGCCGATCGCCAGGCCCGCGATGCCGGCGGCCACCGCCGCTCCCGCGTCGCCGCGTCCGTGGCGGTAGTGATGGGGGGCGGCCGCGGCCGGAACGGCGGCCGCGAGGGCAGAGCCGGCGGTCAGGGCGGCGAGGCTCCCGGCGATGAGCGTCTTCATGGCGTACTCCCAGAAGGTCTGCAAAAGGCGCCCGCCGGAATTCCCGCGAGCGTGTTCGAGCCTGGGCCTGGCGCCCTGAACCTGCGCTGAACGCGCGGTTCAGCCCTGCCCTCTTGCCAAGCTCGGCGCAGGCGGCTCCTCTGGCGGCCATGAAAGCCATTCCTTACCGGCCGCTCCTGCTCGGCCTCGCCGGCGCGCTGGCGCTGACCGCCTGCGGGCCGCGCGGCCAGGCCGCCAACCCGATCGATCCCAAGCGCATCTCCGAGCACGTGCGCGTGCTGGCCTCCGACGCCTTCGAAGGACGGGCGCCCGGCACGCCCGGCGAGTCCAAGACGATCGAGTACGTCTCGGGCCAGTTCAAGGCGCTCGGGCTGCAGCCCGCCGGCGAGCACGGCGGCTGGACCCAGGACGTCCCCCTCGCCCGCTTCCAGGTGACCGGGCCGGTGAAGATGTCCTTCACCGAGAACGGCAAGGAGCTGCCGCTGACCCAGGGCGAGCAGGCGGTCGTGCAGACCCTCACCCCGGTGGACCGCGTCGCCATCCGCAACGCCCCCCTGGTGTTCGTCGGCTACGGCGTGAAGGCGCCCGAGCGGAACTGGGACGACTTCAAGGGCGTGGACCTGCACGGCAAGATCGCCGTGGTCCTGATCAACGACCCGGATTTCGAGAACCCCGGCTCGACCCTCTTCGGCGGCCCGGCCATGACCTACTACGGGCGCTGGACCTACAAGTACGAGGAAGCCGCCCGCCAGGGCGCGCTCGGCATGCTGATCGTGCACGAGACCAGGCCGGCGTCCTACGGGTGGGCGACGGTGAAGAACTCCAACATCAACGAGCAGTTCGACATCGTCCGGCCCGATCCGGGCGAGGCCCACCCCCTGCTGCAGGGCTGGATCCAGCGCGACCAGGCGGTGAACCTGTTCAAGGCCTGCGGCGAGGACTTCGAGGCGGCCAAGGCGGCCGCCAAGCGGACGGACTTCCGGCCCATGCCGCTGGACTGCGCCAGCTTCTCGGCCGACTACGGCGTCGACCACCGCACGGTGGTGACCCACAACATCCTGGCGCGCCTTCCAGGCAAGACCCGGCCGAACGACTACGTGGTCTATTCCGCCCACTGGGACCACCTCGGCGTCGGCGAGCCGGACGCGCGCGGCGACCGCATCTTCAACGGCGCGGTCGACAACGCCTCGGGCGTGGCGGACGTGCTGGAGATCGCCCGCGCCTTCAAGGAGGGGCCCCAGCCGGACCGCTCGGTGCTGTTCCTGATCGTGACGGCCGAGGAGAAGGGGCTGCTGGGCTCGCTCTACTACGCCACGCATCCGCTCTATCCGCCCGAGCGGACCGTCGGGGTGATCAACATCGACGCACTCGCCGCGACCGGTCCGGCCAGGGACATCTCCGTCTCCGGCGGCGGCCAGGTCTCGCTGGAGGACGACCTCGCCGCAGCGGCCAAGCGCCACGGGCGCACCTTCAGCCCCGACCCCGAGCCCGGCGCGGGCCACTTCTACCGCTCCGACCACTTCTCGTTCGCCAAGGTGGGGGCGCCGGCGATCTCGATCACATCCGGCGAGGACCTGGCGAAGGGCGGCCGCGCGGCGGGCAAGGCCTGGGCCGACGACTACACCGAGACGCGCTACCACCAGCCGGCCGACGAATGGTCCCCGGGCATGGACTTCACCGGCCAGGCGGCCGACACCCAGCTCGCCTACGAGATCGGCCGCGATCTCGCCGAGTCCGACCGGTGGCCGCAGTGGAAGCCCGGCTCGGAGTTCCGCGCCGTCAGAACGGCCACGGACGACCAGCGGAAGTGACGGCGGGGCCGCCATGGCGCAGCAGGGACGGATCAGGGTCGGCGTCGGCGGCTGGGTGTTCGAGCCCTGGCGCGGGGTGTTCTATCCCGACAAGCTGAGGCAGGCCGACGAGCTGGCCTACATGTCGCGCCACGTCACCGTGGTCGAGATCAACGCAACCTACTACGGCGGCCAGAAGCCGGAGTCCTGGAAGAAGTGGGCCGGGGAGACGCCGGACGACTTCGTCTTCACGGTCAAGGGCAACCGCTTCTGCACCAACCGCAAGGCGCTGGCGACGGCCGGGGAGTCGATCGAGAAGTTCTTCGCCCAGGGCCTGACGTTGCTCGGGCCCAAGTTCGGACCGGTGTTCTGGCAGTTCGCCCCGACGAAAAGGTTCGATCCGGAGGACTTCGAGGCCTTCCTGCAGCTGCTGCCGGCGAGCGCGGACGGCCTGCGGCTGCGCCACGCCGTGGAGGTGCGCCACGACAGCTTCCGCACCCCGGAGTTCGTCGCCCTGGCCCGCCGCTACCGGGTCCCGGTGGTGTTCGCCGACCACGCCACCTATCCGGCGATCCCGGACGTCACCGGCGGCTTCGTCTACGCCCGGCTGCAGACCGGGTCGGACGCGATCGAGACCGCCTATCCGCCGGGGGAGCTGGACGCCTGGGCGCGGCGGCTGAAGACCTGGGCGGAAGGGCGCGCGCCCGAGGACCTGGAGACGGTCGATCCGGCCCGTCCGGCCGAGCCCGGGCCCCGCGAGGTGTTCGCCTTCATCATCCACGAGGGGAAGGTGCGCGCGCCGGCCGCGGCCATGGCCATCCTCGGGCGGCTGGGCCCGGAGCACGCGCCGCGCGGCGCCTGATCAGCCGCCGCCGTGCTCGGCCTCGTCCTCGATCTCGGTGATCGGCTTGTCGGTGAAGAGGTACTCGCGCAGCTGCGCGTCGAAAGCCGGATCCTGACGCCGGATCCACTCCAGCACCATGGCCGCGTGCTCGATCTCCTCGTTGGCGTTGTGCAGCAGCACGGCGCGCAGCGACTCGTCGGCCGTATCGTCGGCGCGCTGGCGATACCAGTCGACCGCCTCCAGCTCCTCCATCAGCGAGGCGATGGCGTAGTGGAGGTAGAGGGTCCGCTGCGACAGCTTCTCGCGCGGCACGTGCAGGACTTCGCTGGTCATGGCTGGCTCCTCTCAACGGCAGGGTCGGAAAGCGGGCCGGCCAAGGCCAAGCCCTCCCCGCCGGGGAAACGCCCGCCCGCCCTTGCCGTTGCAGGGAAAAGGAGGTCTGCTCCGAGTCGTCCGCAACGAAGGCCGACTCGGCCATGGCCGACCCCGCCATCCAGAGGCGCCTGCTCCAGGCCGTCCTGTCCCTGCCGCGGCCGGTGCTCAGGGCCGCCTCCGGCGGACGGGCCGTCTACGTCGCGGGGCGGACGCTGGACCCGCGCCTGCAGTTCCTGATCCACGCCGCGCGCCGCTACGCCTCGGTGGGCGACCTGCCTGAGGAACAGGCGCGCCGCCTGCGGGCCCAGCAGCTGGCCCTGGTCTGCGGCCGGGCCGAGCCGGGGGTGCGCCAGGAGGACCTGCAGTTCGAAGGCCCCAGGGGCGCGATCGCCGCCCGCCTCTACCGGCCGCCCTCCCCGCAGCCCGGCAGCCCGCTGGTCGTCCACGCCAGCCCAGGCCGGGCGGGCCAGGACGACCTGTCCGGCGGAGACGCCTTCTGCAGCATCCTGGCGCGGTGCGGCCGGGCGCCGGTGCTGTCCATCTCCTGCCGCCCCGGCCCCGACCGGCGGTTCCGCGCCTGCTTCGAGGACATGATGGCCGCCTACCGCTTCGGGCGCGACAACGCCGCCCGTTTCGAGGCGCCCGAGGGCTTCGCCGCCATCGCCGGCGAATGCATCGGCGGGACCTTCGCCGCCGCCGCCTGCCAGGAGCTGCGCCGGCTGGGCGAACCGCAGCCCTCGCTGCAGCTGCTGATCTATCCGTGGCTGGACCTCTCCAGCCCCGCGGCCCTGACCAGCGCCTATGCGGAGGCGATCCTGCCGATGGCGGAGGTGGAGGGCTGGGACCCCGAGCGGCTGCTCTCGCCGGAGGACGATCCGTCAGATCCCCGGATCTCGCCGCTGCGCGCGGCGGACCTGTCGGGGCTGGCGCCGGCCGTGGTGGTCACCGCCGGCTTCGATCCGGTGGTGGACCAGGGCGAGGCCTATGCGCGGCGGCTGCGCAGCGCCGGGGTGCCGCTGGTCTATCGCTGCTACGACCATCTGGTGCACGGCTTCGTCGGCTTCACCGGGGCGGTGCCGGCCGCGGACGTGGCCTGCCGGGAGATCGCCGGGCTCGTGCGCGAGGGCCTGGAGGGACGCATCCCGCCCCCGCGGCCCGTCGCCGCCGGTTGACATCCCAGGCCGGCTTCAGTATCCACCGCCGCTCTTCGCGCGGCCCCGCCGCGCCTCTTTCGTGCGACCGGAGCCTTTGCCGTGAAGCGGACCTATCAGCCCAGCCGACTGGTGCGTAAGCGTCGCCATGGATTCCGCCTGCGCATGTCGACCAAGAACGGCCGCAAGATCATCGCACGCCGCCGCGCGCGCGGCCGCAAGCGGCCGTCCGCCTAGGGGGCGCCCGCCCCTCCTCGTCAGATGACGAGGCGCCTCTGGACCCTTCCCTCAAGATCGAACGCCTGAAGCGCCGCGCCGAGTTCCTCGCCGCGGCCAAGGGCGCCTCCTGCGCCCGCGGCGCCGTCGTCGTCCAGGCCCTCCGGCGCGAGGGCCAGGCGCACATCCGCGTGGGCTTCACCGCCACCCGAAAGATCGGGGGCGCGGTGGTGCGCAACCGCGCCAAGCGCCGGCTCAGGGAGGCGGCCCGGCTGCTCCTGCCCGTCCACGGCCGTCCCGGCTGGGACTATGTGTTCGTCGCGCGGGGCGGCACGGCGACGCGCCCCTGGGCGCGTTTGCTTGACGATGTGAAAAGCGCGCTGATAAGCCTCGCCGCCTATTAGGCCGCCCGGCTCCGGGCCGCGCGCCCAGCCCGGTCCCCAAAGGTCGATGCAAAACGATTCCAAGAACCTGGTGGTGTTCGTCGTCCTGGCGATGGCGATCCTGTTCGCCTACCAGTTTCTCGTCCTGGAGCCCGCCGCCAAGCGGCGGCAGGCGCAGCAGCAGGCCCAGGCGGCCGCCGAGGCCCAGGCCCCCGCCCGTCCCGCCCCGCAGCAGGCCCCCGTCACCGTGCCGCGCGCCCAGGCCCTGGCCGAGAGCCCGCGCGCGCCGATCCGGACGCCCAGCCTGTCCGGCTCGGTCGCCCTGAAGGGCGGCCGCATCGACGACCTGTTCCTCACCCGCTACCACGAGACCGTGGCCAGGAACTCCCCGCCGGTGGAGCTGCTGAGGCCCGCCGGCACGATCCAGGCCTACTTCGCCGATTTCGGCTGGACGGGGGCCAACCTGCCCGGGCTGCCCGGCGAGGACACCGACTGGAGCCTGGCCCAGGGCCAGACCCTCTCGCCCGGCCAGCCGCTGGTCCTCGCCTATCGCTCGCCCGAGGGCCTGCAGTTCACGCGCACCATCGCCGTGGACGAGAACTACATGTTCACCGTCACCGACACGGTGGCCAACCTCGGGACCATGCCCGTCACCGTCGCGCCCTACGCCTCGGTGCAGCGCCAGGGCCTGCCCGCCGACGCCGAACACGCCGGCAACGTCCACCAGGGCGCCGTCGGGTGGCTGGGCGAGACGCCCTCTCTGAAGCTGCTCAGCTACCGCAGCTGGCGCAAGAAGGGCGAGGCGGACTACGAGGGCCGCGGCGGCTGGCTCGGGGTGACCGACAAGTACTGGATGGCCGCGGTGATCCCCGACCAGGGCGAGAAGGTCCGCGCGGCGTTCCGCGTCACGCCCTCCGGCGGCACGGACATCTACGACGCCAGCTACCTGGGCGCCTACCGCACCATCGCGCCGGGCAAGCAGACCACGGCCGTCACCCGGCTGTTCGCCGGCGCCAAGACCGCGCCCCTGCTCAAGGCCTATTCCAACCAGCTGGGCATACCCCAGCTCGACCGGGCGGTGGACTGGGGCCGGCTGTTCTTCCTGACGCGCCCGATCTTCGCGGTGCTGGAATTCTTCTACAAGCTGGCCGGCAACTTCGGCGTGGCCATCCTGCTGCTCACCGTCTGCGTCCGCCTGATCTTCTTCTGGCCGCAGACCAAGAGCTACGAGTCGATGACCAAGATGAAGCGGGTCCAGCCGGAGCTCGAGAAGCTCAGGGCCCGCTACAAGGATGATCCGGCCAAGCTGCAGCAGGAGATGATGCAGCTGTACCAGCGGGAGAAGATCAATCCCTTCCTCGGCTGCCTGCCGATCCTGCCGACCATCCCGGTGTTCCTGGCGCTCTACAAGGTGCTGAGCGTCACCATCGAGATGCGGCACGCGCCCTTCTTCGGCTGGGTGAAGGACCTGTCGGCGCGCGACCCGACCACCCTGTGGAACCTGTTCGGGCTGATCCCCTGGGATCCGGCCACCGCGCCGCTGATCGGCGGCTTCCTCGACGGCTCGCTGCACATCGGCATCTGGGCGATCCTGTACGGCTTCACCATGTGGCTGACGACCTCGATGTCGCCGCAGACCGGCATGGACCCGACCCAGCAGAAGATGATGCAGTTCTTCCCGCTGGTGTTCACCTTCATCCTGGCCAACTTCGCCGTGGGCCTGTTGATCTACTACACCTGGAGCAACATCCTGGCCCTGGTGCAGCAGTACGTGATCATGCGCCGCTTCAAGGTGGACAACCCGATCGACGCCTTCATCCGCCGGATCCGGCCGAGCTCGGGCGCGGCCCCGGGGTGAGCGACGCCGCCGCCTCAGAGGACGGCTTCGCGGCCGAGCAGGTCGAGGCGGCGCGCGTGCTGTTCGCCCGGCCGGTCAGCTTCGTCATGGGCGCGGCCGCGATCGCGCAGCTGCCGGAGGCGTCCCTGCCGGAGGTGGCCTTCGCCGGACGCTCCAACGTCGGCAAGTCGTCGCTGATCAACGCCCTGGTCGGCCGCAAGGACCTCGCCCACGCCTCCTCCGAGCCGGGCCGGACGCGGCAGGTGAACTTCTTCCTGCTCGACGACCGGCTGAGGCTGGTGGACCTGCCCGGCTACGGCTTCGCCCGGGCCGCGCGGACCGAGGCCCGCAAGTTCCAGAACCTCGGCCGGGCCTATCTGCGCGGGCGGCCGAACCTGAAGCGCGTCTACCTGCTGATCGACGGCCGTCACGGGCTCAAGCCCGCCGATGCGGAGGCCATGGAGGCGCTCGACCAGGCGGCGGTCTCCTACCAGCTGGTCCTGACCAAGGCCGACAAGCTCAAGCCCGCCGAGCTCGAGCAGATGCGGGCCCGCACCGAGGCGGCCATCGCGCGGCGGCCGGCCGCCTATCCCAGGGTGCTCGCGGCCTCCTCCCACACCGGCGCGGGGATACCCGAGCTGCGGACTGAGGCCGCCGCCGCCTGCGGCCTGGTCTAGAGCGAGGCGAGGCGCGGCCAAGGCCGGGCCATGCCTTTGACAGGCCTGCGTTTTCGCTGGGCGATGGCGCCGCCGCCGCGGGAACGGCCAAGCGCCTCCCGGGATTTGCATGCCGACAACATTTGTTAGGAGCCCTGGGTAGGAGCGCCCCATGGTCGTCTTGCTGGTGGACGACGATCCCCTCATCGCCCTGGCCGTGGCCGCCGAGCTGGAGGCGGCGGGGCACCGCGTGCTCGGCCCCGCCCACGACTGCGGCTCCGCCCTGGACCTGATCCGGGCCGATCCTCCGGACCTGGCGCTGGTGGACATCGACCTGGGCGACGGCGGCGACGGCGTCGCCCTTGCGCGCGAGCTCCGCCGGGCCGGGATCGCCCCGGTGTTCGCCAGCGGGGAATGCGAAAGGGCCCGCGCCCACGGCGACGTGGCCGTGGCCTGCCTGGCCAAGCCTTACGCGCCCGAGGCCGCCGTGCGCTCGGTGGAGGCGGTGCTGGCGGCGCTCAAGGGCCTTCGCCCGCCCTGCCCGCCGGAACTGGAGTGGTTCGCCGCCGCGGGGATGGGGCCGAAGGCGATGCGTTAGGCTCGGTCACCCGCCTGGGTTTTTCCGCCGGCAGGTCCGGAACCTTGGGTTGGCTGCCTCGTTAACCAGACTGGTGGGGCTAGGCGTAGGGGGTGGCATGTCGCTGCAGCGTAGACGGCTGGCCAGCTGCGAGGACCTCACCGTCCCGGCCCTGCGCAGGCTGCAGGGACTCGCCCCTCTCACCGACAGCGACCGCGAGGCGATCCGACGGGTCGGGTCCTACCGCGACAGCCTGCCCGCCGGGGCCGAGCTGCAGCAGGAAGGCTCGTGCGGCGGCGCCCGCATCATGGCGAGCGGGTTCGCCTGCCGCCAGCGCGTGCTCCCCGACGGACGGCGCCAGATCTTCGACTTCCTGATCGCGGGCGACCTCATCGGCGTCGCCGCCGACCAGCCGCTGGCCCGCACGGCTATCGCCGCCCTCACCCCGGTCGACACCCTGCCCGCCGCCCTGCTGCGCGAGTGCGCCGCCGACGCGCAGCGCTTTCCGGGGCTGTGCGCGGCGGTGGCGCGCTGCGCCCACGAGGAGCAGACCCGGCTGCTGGACCACGTCGTCCGCCTGGGCCGGCAGACCGGCTACGAACGCACGGCGCACCTGCTGCTCGAGCTCGGCGACCGCCTCGCCGCGGCCGGGCTCGGGGACCGGCGGCGCTTCCCCATGCCCCTGACGCAGGAGGCCCTGGCCGACGCCCTCGGCCTCAGCGTCGTGCACGTCAACCGCATCCTGCAGCAGCTGCGGCGCGAGCGGCTGATCGAGCTGAGGTCCGGCGAAGCGGTGCTGCTGGAGCGGGAGTTCCTGATGGAGATCGCCGACTACCGGCCCCGTCCGTCGGCGGCGGCCTGAGGCCCGGCTTCCACCTGCGCTTGCAGCCCCTGACGCGCCTTCGCCCGCCGGTGCGTGGACGGAGGAATTGTTCTCGTATTGTTCTGGCCGCATGCTGCTCGTCCGCGACGCCCTGGCCTGCGGCCTCCCGGTCTACATCGCCTGCCGCCGCTGCGACGCCCCCAGCCGCCCGATCGAGGTCTGCGCCCTGCCCGCTGAGCTCGACCTGGAAGCCGCCGCGGCGGGCGGGCGGTTCCGCTGCACGGCATGCGGCGGCCGCGACGCCGTGGTCATGCCGGTCGTCGGCCAGCTGCTGCAGAGGCGCACGCGGCTGCAGATCCGCTGCATCGCCTGCGGCAAGGAGCAGGTGCTCAACGCCAGGCAGGCGTGCGAGGCCTACGGCATCGCCACCCCTTTCGACGAGCTGCGGCGGCGGCTGCGCTGCGGCGCCGACTGCGCCGTCACCGCCGGCGCCATGCTGGAGGGCGCGGCCGCGCCCGCGCCGAACCGGCGGCAGGCCAGGCGCGGCGGGCCGCTGCGGGTCTGAGGCGCCGGGCGCGCCCTGGATTCAACGATATGGAGCGCGTCCGGGCGGCGAAACCGCCCGCAGTCTCGCCTGACGCGCTCTAGCGCCGGCCGGCGCGTTCCAGGATCGTGCGGAAGTCTTCCGGCAGGGGCTCGTCGACGACGGGGGCGTAGAGTTCGCGCAGGCCCGCGCCGAGCGGACGCTGGCGCACGCGGGCCTCGGCCGCAGAGACGCTCTCGTACTCCGGCGACAGGCTGCCGCGCAGCCTGGGGATGCGATCTGGCCCTTGTGCGCTCATGTGTCGAGCCAACGTGGCGATTGCTCCGGCGGTTCCGAACGAGCTTAGCCTGGGGTGGTGAACGTCCGCTTTCCGCGGCGACGATGGGCCCGGCGTCACACGGCGGCGCCGAACAGCCGCCCCACCGCCGCGGTCACGGCCATGGCGAAGGCGCCCCAGAAGGCGACGCGGACCACCGCCTTGCCCACCGGCGCGCCGCCGGCCCGGGCGCCGATCGCCCCGAGCACCGCCAGCGCTGCAAGCGACACCGCCGAGACGGTGACGGCCGTCAGCTGCACGGGCGAGACCACCGCGGCGACGAGCGGCAGGGCGGCGCCCGCGGCGAAGGTCAGGGCCGAAGTGAAGGCCGCCTGCACGGGCCGGGCGGTGGTGATCTCGGAGATGCCGAGCTCGTCGCGGGCGTGGGCGGCCAGGGCGTCGCCGCTCGTCAGCTGCTCGGCGACCTGCCGCGCCAGCTCCGGCGAGACCCCGCGCGTGACATAGATGCCGGCGAGCTCCTGCAGCTCGGCCTCCGGCTGCGCCTTGAGCTCGGCCCGCTCCCGGGCGAGGTCGGCCCGCTCCGTATCGGACTGGGAGCTGACCGAGACGTATTCGCCCGCGGCCATGGACATGGCGCCGGCCACCAGGCCCGCCAGGCCCGCGATCAGCACCCCGCCCCGTCCCTGGGCGGCGGCGGCCACGCCCACCATCAGGCTGGCGGTGGAGACGATGCCGTCGTTGGCGCCCAGCACGGCGGCCCGCAGCCAGCCGATGCGGTGGACCAGATGGCGTTCGCGGTGGCTGCGCGGCATGCAGGGGCTCTCCTTGCGCCGAAGCGCGCCACTGCCGCACGAAAACGGTTCGCAGGCAAATGCGCCGGATCAAGCCCTGCGGCGCTGCAGCTGTCACAATATCGAGCAGCCCAGGCGCCACCTTCGGGGGCCGTCGCAGCGGCGTAGGAACAGATGGACGGCGCGATCGACCTGTCGACTCCGGCTTCGGGACCTCGGCCCCGCGCGGAGATTCGCCATCACATCCCCGGACGCACCCGGGTCGGGATGCTGGAATCGCTGCCCGACAGCGGCCGCGAACGGCTGGCGCAGGCGCTGGCGCGGCGCGGCTGGCGGCTCAGCGGATTCAACAGCGTCACCCGAAGCGTGCTGGTGCTCCACGCCCGCACCAGCTCCGCCGAAGAGGTGATGGACGCCGTCCTGCAGATGCTGGACGAGCGCTCGCCAGCCAAACCCGCCGCCCAGGCGCCGCGCCCCGACGCCGCGACCGCCGCCCTGATGGCCGCCGCGCCGGAGGACGCGCTGGCGCAGCTGGGGTCCGGCCGCCAGGGGCTGGGCGAAGCCGAGGCCGCGGCGCGGCTGGAGCGATGTGGTCCCAACGGCTTGCCCCGACCCGAGCGCCGCGCGCGCACGGCCATCGTCGCAGCCCAGCTGAACACCCTGCCGGTCGCCCTCCTCGCCGGATCTGCGGTCCTGTCCCTCGCCACGGGCGGGCTGTTCGACGCTGCGGTCACGATCGTGGTGGTGGCGCTGAACGCCGGTATCGGCTTCTACACAGAGAACGCCGTCGAGGCCCTGATCGCCCGCCTGGGGCAGCCTATAGAGCACGTCACGGTGGTCGTCCGGGAGGGGCGGGCCCGCCCCGCGCCGGCCCGCGACATCGTGCCCGGCGACCTCGTCGCGCTGGCGCCCGGCCAGATCGTTCCTGCCGACGGCCGGCTGATCGCCGCCACCGACCTGACCATCGACGAGTCGATCCTCACCGGCGAGAGCCTGGGAGTGGACAAGATCTCCGCCCCGCTCGAGGGCGAGCTCCCGCTGGCGGAGCGCGCCAACATGGTCCACGCCGGCACGGTCGTGGTCGGCGGGCAGGGCCTGGCCGTGATCGCGCGCACGGGCCTGGACACCGAGACGGCCCAGGTCCGCAGCCTGATCGCCTCCGCGCGCCCGCCCGAACCGCTGATCAAGGCCAGGCTCGACGAACTCAGCCGCACCCTGGTCTACGGGGCCCTGGCCGCAAGCGGCCTGGTCCTCGGCATCGGGCTCGTGCGCGGCCGGCCGATGGCGGACATGATCCGCAGCGCCATCAGCCTCGCGGTCGCGAGCCTGCCCGAAGGCCTGCCGGCCGTGGCCACCACCACCTTCGCGCTGGAAGCCAAGGCGATGGAGCGTCGCGGCGTCTTCGTCCGCATGCTGCCGGCGATCGAGTCCATCGGGGCCATCGACACCCTGTGCCTGGACAAGACCGGCACCCTTACCGAGAACCGGATGACCGTCGCCGGCGCAGCCGCCGGCAGCGCCGTCTACGCGGTGGACGACGCCGGCCGGCTGATCCGGGCCGACGGGGCCGAAGCGGTCGAGAAGGACCGCCGGGCCCTGGCCGCACTCGCCGAGGCCGTGGCCCTGTGCAACACCGCCGAGAACCACGGCGCGGGGCGGGGCGAGGGCAGCGGCACCGAGCTGGCCCTCCTCGACTTCGCCGCCCTGGCCGGGATCGAGGTGGAGACGGTCCGGCAGGCGGCCCCTCGCCTGGCCGCCCGCGAGCGGACCCTGCGGCGGCGCTATATGTCGACCCTCCACGAGCGCGACGGCGAGATGCTGCTGTTCCTCAAGGGCGCGCCGGAGGAGGTCCTGCCGCTCTGCGGCTTCGAGCGCCGCACCCGCGGGCGCATCCCGCTCGACCAGCCCCGCCGGGCCGAGATCCTGGCGCAGAACGCCGTCCTGGCCGGACGCGGCCAGCGGGTGCTGGGCGTCGCGCGGCTCAGGTCGCGCGCGGGCGCTTTCGATCCGGAGGCCCCGGAAGGACTGGAATGGCTGGGCCTGGTCGGTCTCGGCGACCCCCTGCGCTCCACCGCCCGTCGCGCGATCGCGACCTTCCAGTCCGCGGGCGTGCGGACCCTGATGATCACCGGCGACCATGCGATCACCGCGAGGGCGGTCGCGGAGTCCCTGGACCTGGCGGCAGGCGGCGGGATCGAGGTGCTGACCGGGCCGGAAATGGCCGCCATGGATGATGCGGCTCTGGCCCAGGCCGCGCGCCGCACCACCGTCTTCGCCCGGGCGACCCCTGCCGACAAGCTGCGCATCGTGCGGGCGCTGCAGGGCTCTGGCGCCGTGGTGGGGGTGCTCGGAGACGGCGTGAACGACGGACCGGCCCTGCGTGAGGCGCGCGTCGGGATCGCCATGGGCGCAAAGGGATCGGACGTCGCGCGCGAGGTCGCTGACGTGGTGATCGCCGGGGACGACCTGGCCGCGCTCGCCAGCGCGGTCGCTCGCGGCCGCGGCGTCGACGACAACATCCGCAACGCCGTGCGCTTCTTGCTGTCGACCAATCTCAGCGAGATCCTGGTGATGCTGGCGGAGTCCTTCGGAACGCCGCAGGAGCTGGAAACGCCGATGGAGCTGTTCTGGCTCAACCTGGTGACGGACGTGCTGCCGGCCCTGGGCCTGGCCATGGCCGAGCCCGCCGGAGACGTGATGAGCCGGCCGCCGCAGGTCCTGCAGGGCCCGATCCTCCCTCGTGGCGAATACGCGCGCCTGGGCCTGGACGGGGCGCAGATCGCCGCCGCCGCGCTCGCGGCGCACCTGGCGGCCCGGGGAGCCGCCGGCCCGGGGCCACGCACGCGCGCCTCGACCTTCCTGACCCTGGCGGGCGCGCAGCTCGCCCACGCCTTCTCTCTGCGCGACCGCTCCCGCGGCGACCCCAGGGGCCGCGCCATGAGCGAGCGGCGGCTGGAGCTGTCGGTCGCCGGCGGGCTGGGCCTCCTCGCCCTGCCGTTCGTCTGGCCAGGTCTCGGCAGGGCCCTCGGCGCAAGCCGGCCGAGCGGACGCGACCTCGGCCTGTCCGCGGGCCTGATCGCCGCCTCCTTCGCCGCCTCGGAACTGCGGGCGCGGCCTCGGCCTAGGGTCTGTCGACCCTAGCCCGCCGAGCGGCGCGCGATCATCAGCTGCAGGGCCTGGCTGAACAGGGTCGACGCCGGCCCGACGATCTGCCCGCGCGCGATCTGGACCGCCCCGGCGCCCAGCAGGCCCAGGAACACGAGTTCGCTCAGGTCGGTGCGTCCGCCGAAGACGCGCCGCGCCTCCCGGTTCAGGACCTCAACCATGGCGGCGGTGGACTCGAATGCGGCCCCGCTCGGCGGCTCCGGCTCCGCCTCCTCGATCGCCGCGCCGAGCGCGGCGGCCAGCGGGCCGGCCAGATCGGCCCAGTCCCCGTGATGGAACAGCACCAGGCTGCCGGTCGCCGCGCGCGCCTCGACCTTGCCGACCCCCTCCACGGCGGCGACCGCTTCCGCCACCCGCCGCGCCTCCTCCGGCGCGCGCTCGATCGAGGGCACGATCAGCCGCACACGCCCGCCGGTGCGGTGGGCGATCCGGACCGCCGTCTCAGTCATTGGGCCCGGACTTGCTGGTCTCCGCGCCCGACACGGCGGCCACGGCCGCTCCGGCCGCGGCGGCCCCCGCGGCGGCGGCCTGGGCGGCCTTGGCCGCGGTCTCCTGTCCTTCGTGCGACAACTCGTGCGCCACCTCGGCCAGCAGGTCCTCCAGGTGCTCGCCGGCCTTCATGGCCGCCACCTGGGCGGCCGCCAGACCCGCGAAGCCCGCCTTCAGCGCCGTTTTCAGGCCGGGTCGGGCGATGCGGAAAACCGCGGGCGCGACGACGGCCGCGCCGACCCCGACCGCGGCTCCGGCGAGCAGTCCAGCCCTGAGCGGCCAATCCTTCAACGCCATGCCGCGCTCCCTGCACGCAGTGTTGTCAGTCTAGCTGAGATCCGCCGGCGTGGGTAATGGTCGCGCACGTCAATCCTGTGACGGCGCGCCGGGCCGTGACATCCCGCCCCCCGTCCGCTATTGGCGCCCGCGATGAGCGACGCCCCGACGACCCCGGACCCCGGCTGGACCACCGCAAAGACCCTGGCCGAGGCCCTGCCCTACATCCAGATCTACGACCGCGAGGTCGTGGTCATCAAATACGGCGGCCACGCCATGGGCGAGGACGAGGTGGCGCGCCTGTTCGCCGCCGACGTGGTGCTGCTCAAGCTGCTCGGGATCCATCCGGTGGTGGTGCACGGCGGCGGCCCGCAGATCAGCCGCATGCTCAAGCGCTCGGGCGTGGAGTCCCGCTTCGTCGACGGCCTTCGCGTCACCGACGCCGCCACCATGGAGGTGGCCGAGATGGTCCTCTCGGGCGCGGTGAACAAGGAGATCGTCAACTTCATCAACGCCGCCGGCCGCGAGGCGGACGTCCGGGGCGTGGGCCTCTCGGGCAAGGACGCGCGGCTGCTCACGGTGGAGAAGGCGGTCCGCTCGAAGGTCGATCCGGAGACCAGCCTGGCGCAGACCATCGACCTCGGCTTCGTCGGCGAGCCGAAGAAGGTCGATCCCCAGATCGTCAACGCCCTGATCCACGCCAACGAGGACTACGTCCCGGTCATCGCCCCGATCGGGGTGTCCGAGGAGGGGGAGACCTACAACATCAACGCCGACGCCGTGGCCGGCGCCGTCGCGGGCGCGCTGGGCGCCAAGCGCATGCTGCTGCTGACCGACGTGGCCGGGGTGCTGGATCGCAACGGCGAGCGGATCGAGCAGCTGACCGTCGCCGAGGCGCGCAAGATGATCCAGGACGGGGTGGCCACCGGGGGCATGATCCCCAAGCTGGAGACCGCCATCCACGCGGTGGAATCCGGGGTCGAGGCCGTGGTCATCCTGGACGGGCGGCGCCCGCACGCCATGCTGGCGGAGCTGTTCACCGAGCACGGGTCGGGGACGCTGGTGCGCCAGGGGTGATCGCGGGGCCGGGCGCGCCATGACAGCCGACTTCAGCCACGTCGACACCTGGATCTTCGACCTGGACAACACCCTGTATCCGCCGGGTTCGGAGATCATGGCGCTGATGGAGGCGCGGATGACCGCCTTCGTCGCGCGCGAGACCGGCCTGCCGCCCGACCAGGCGCGCGCCCTGCAGAAGCGCTACCTGCACGAGCATGGGACCACCCTGGCCGGCCTGATGGCGCACCACGGCATGGATCCGGAGCCCTTCCTGACCGAGGTCCACGACGTGGCGCTCGACAGCCTGGCGCCCGACCCGGCCCTGGCCGCGGGGCTGGCGCGGCTGCCCGGACGCCGGCTGGTGTTCACCAACGGCGACGCCCGGCATGCGGAGCGGATCCTGGCCAGGCTCCAGATCGAGGCGCTGTTCGAGGACGTGTTCCACATCGCCGCGGCCGACTACATCCCCAAGCCCCAGCCCGAGACCTTCCGGCGGATGGTCGCGCGCCACGCCGTCGACCCGGGCCGCTCGGCCTTCTTCGAGGATTCCGAGCGCAACCTGAAGCCGGCGGCCGAGATCGGCATGGCCACCGTGCTGGTCGGCCCCCATGCCCAGTTGTCCCATGCGGACTTCGTCCATTACAGGACGGCCGAGCTTGCGCCGTTCCTCAGGTCCATCCGGGTGAAGGAGATCCCCCATTGAGCAGCCTCGCCGATCTGGAGAAGGAGGTCGAAGCCGCCTGGGAGCAGCGCGCCGACCTCTATGAGAAGACCACCGGCGCGGTGCGCGAATGCGTGGAGGAGTCCATCTCCTACCTGGATTCCGGCCGCCTGCGCGTGGCCGAGAAGCAGGGGGACGCCTGGGTCACCCACCAGTGGCTGAAGAAGGCGGTGCTGCTGTCCTTCCGGCTGCACGGCAACGAGGTCATGGGCGGCGACGACCGCATGAACCGCGATCCGGGCGCCGGCCCCTGGTGGGACAAGGTGCCCTCCAAGTTCGGGAATTGGACCGAGGTGGACTTCTCCAAGGCCGGCTTCCGGGCGGTGCCGGGCTCGCTGGTCCGCCGCGGCGCCTTCGTCGGGCGTGGCTGCGTGCTGATGCCCTCGTTCGTGAACATCGGCGCCTTCGTCGACGAAGGGACCATGGTCGACACCTGGGCGACCGTCGGCTCCTGCGCCCAGATCGGCCGGAACGTGCACCTGTCCGGCGGGGCGGGCATCGGCGGGGTGCTGGAGCCGCTGCAGGCCAACCCGACGATCATCGAGGACGACTGCTTCATCGGCGCCCGCGCCGAGGTCGCCGAGGGCGTGATCGTGGGCCAGGGTTCGGTGCTGTCCATGGGCGTCTATCTCGGCCAGTCGACCAAGATCGTCGACCGCGCCACCGGCGAGGTCATCCGCGGACGCGTGCCGCCCTATTCGGTGGTGGTGCCCGGCTCCCTGCCCGATCCCAAGGGCGGGCCGGGCCTCTACTGCGCCGTGATCGTCAAGCGCGTGGACGCCCAGACCCGCTCGAAGACCAGCATAAACGAGCTGCTCAGGGACTAATCCTTGCGATAGTCCTCCGGACCGTAGGGCCGGCCGTCGCGGCGCTGGAAGCCCTTGCCGGCCTTGGGGAAGTGCAGGTCGATGTCGGGGTAGTCGACCGAGCTCTCGCCCCAGCGGCGCGAGCCGACCTCCAGCAGGACGGCCTCCGCGTCGGAGCGGTTCTGCAGGTGGTGGCCGTCCTGGTCGCCCGCCCTGAAGCCCGCGCAGTCGCCGGCCTTGAGCACCTCCTCGCCCGCGTCGGTGACGAGCACCACCTCCCCCTGCAGCACATAGACGAACTCGTCCTCGTCGGAGTGCCAGTGGCGCTGGCTGGACCAGCAGCCGGGCGGCAGGCGCAGCAG
>Ga0164243_10001469_pt1 | contig 39852 bp, 35 predicted proteins | sample OricompcompostOP_FD_108781 | JGI IMG/M metagenome (GOLD analysis project Ga0164243, IMG submission 108781) | Organic Plus compost microbial communities from Emeryville, California, USA - Original compost - Organic plus compost (OP) | ecosystem: Engineered > Solid waste > Mixed feedstock >... | reverse complement strand
TCGGCGGCGTCGCCCAGCGACTTGGTCGTGGCGCGCGCGGCGCCCGCGACGACGCGAGACAGAAAACCCATCGTGACCTCCCTGACTTCCAGCGCCTCCTTCGGCGCCGCCCTGCAAGCCGCACGCGAGGCGGCGGGCGCGCAGCATTATCCGGGGGGCACGCTCTACGCCGTCGCCACGCCGATCGGCAACCTGGCCGACATCACGCTGCGCGCGCTGCACGTGCTGCAGATCGCCGACGCGGTCGCCTGCGAGGACACGCGCCACACGCAGCAGATGCTGCGCGCCTACGGCATCGAGCGGCCCGCCGCGCAGCTGCTGGCGGTGCACCAGCACAACGAGGCCGAGGCGGCGCAGGCGGTGGTCGCGCGGCTGGCCGCGGGCCAGCGCATCGCCTTCGTCAGCGACGCCGGCACGCCCGGCGTGAGCGACCCCGGCGCCCGCCTCGCCGCCGCCGTGCGCGCGGCCGGGCACCGCGTACTGCCGCTGCCCGGCGCCAGCAGCGTCACCACGCTGGTCAGCGCCGCAGCCCTGGTGGACGACGCGGGCGGCGCCTTCGTCTTCGCCGGCTTCCTGCCGTCGCGCGGGCAGGAGCGCGAGGCGGCGCTGCGGCTGCTCGCCGCCGAGCCCCGCGCCGTGCTGCTGCTGGAGGCGCCGCACCGCATCGAGGCGCTGGCGCAGTCGCTGGCCGCGCTGGGCGCGCGCCCCGTCACCGTGGGACGCGAGCTGACCAAGCAGTTCGAGGAGATCGCCACGCTGCCGGCGCAGGCGCTGGCGGCGTGGCTGGCCGCCGCGCCGCAGCGCACGCGCGGCGAGTTCGTGCTGGCGCTGCACCCGCTCGCGCGCCCCGCCGCCGGCGAAGCCGAGCCGGCGCTGGACGCCGAGGCCGAGCGCGTGCTCGGCCTGCTGCTGGCCGAGCTGCCGACCAAGGGCGCGGTACGGCTGGCCGCGCAGATCACCGGCGCGCCGCGCAATGCGCTCTATGCGCGGGCGGTGGCGCTGCAGCAGGCGGCGCCGGACGCCTGAGCATTCAGAGGTCGAGCTCGGGATAGCGCCGGAAGATGCCTTCCTCGTTGAAGGCGATGCGCCGCGGGCTGCGCAGGTAGGCCGCCACGCGGGGCACGGCCTGCACGCGGTCGTGCAGCTGCACCACGGACGGCGTGCGGGCGAGTGCCCGCTTCGCGGCCTGCGGGAAGGCATGGCGCAGCCCGGCCACCAGCTGGAACAGCGACAGGTCGGCATAGCTGAGCGCATCGCCCACCAGGTGCGCCGGGCCGGCCGGGTTGCGCACCAGCACCTGCTCGAACCAGCCGAGGTACTTGGGGATGCGCTCGCGGCAGAAGGCGCGGCTGCGCTCGATCGCGGCCTCGCGCTGGTCCTCGTAGTACATCGACACCGACAGCGGGTGGTGCGTGTCATGCGCCTCGGCCACCACGTCGGCGACGGTGAGCTGGAGCTGCTGCGTCCACACGCGGTCGGCCTCGCCCTCGGCCACCAGCCCGAGCCGCGGGCCCAGGTAGAGCAGGATGGCGGCCGTCTGGCCCACCACCACGTCGCCATCGATCAGGAAGGGCGGCGCGAAGGAGGGACGCGGGTTGTGCGGATCGCCCAGCGTGCGCATCAGCGCGTCCTCGCCGCCACCATGCCCGGGCGGCTCGCGCGCCACGTCCACGTAGGGCGCGCCGGCCGCCTCCAGCGCCAGCCGGACGAACTCGCCGCGGCCCTGGATGGTGGGCCAGTAGTGCAGCTGGTAGGACGTGCGGGCGGTGCCGGTGGTCATGCCCGCAGTCTGCGCCGCGGCGGCGGCGCGCGGCGTCAGACGATGCGCCGCTCCGTCACGAGGAAGGCCGTGATCTCGGCCAGGAAGGTCTTCGCGTGGGCCATGGTGCGCCGGCCCTCGGGGCTGCCGAAGGCGGCCTCCAGCGTCGCCGTGCTCTCGAACCACAGCTCGACGATGCCGTCGATCGGCAGCTCGTCGTACCCGCAGGGCCGGCCCTTGACGCGCTCGCGGGCGACGACGACGTTCTGCCGGTAGCCCGCCACGCCGGGCATGGCGCGCACCAGGTCGGCATGCACGCGCCACTCGCGGCGAAAGCCCGCCTCGTCCAGGTCCGGCCGCCGGCGCAGGATGGACATGCGCTTGAGCAGCGTCGGGCGCTGCTGCGGATCGGGGCGGATCACCTCGACCGGCTCGGCCTCGACGATGTGCAGGCCGCCGAGGAAGTGCTGCTCGTCGTCGATCAGCCGGCGGGCCAGCGCGCCCTCGGCGAAGGGCCGCTCCTTCGCGCCGGCCGCCTCCAGCGTCAGCTGCGAGAAGCCGTCGACGTCCCACGGGCCGCGCGCGTAGTCGATGCCGCGCTGCAGGCGCTCCTGCACCACGTTCTGCCAGTAGGCCGCCAGGCCCGGCACCCGGGCGGCGAGCGGGCCGTGCTGTTCCAGCCAGTAGCGGCTGAATGTCTCGTGGCTCCAGCCGGGCTGCTGGCGGATCAATCCCATGCGGACGTTCATGTGTCCAACTCCTGTGAGGTGGTGGAAGAAGCGGGCCGCGTCGGCGGCCGGCGCGTGCCCAGCCAGGTGCCGCCCATCACGCCGGCGAAGCCGGCGGCATGCCACGGCGTGAGCCGCTCGCCCAGCAGCAGCGCGGCGAACAGCACGCCGAACACCGGCACCCAGTAGAGGAAGACGGAGGTGCGCGCCACACCGATGCGGGCGATGGCGGCGTTCCAGGCGAGGTTGCCCACGGCCGTGGCCAGCACGCCGGAGAACAGCACCAGCGTCCAGGCCCAGGCGTCGGGCGCGCGGCGCGGCGCGCCGCCGGCCGCGTCGGCCAGCCCGGCATGGGCCACCAGCAGCAGCGTGCCGCCCAGGTAGATGAGGCAGCTCACCGGCAGCGGGTCGAGGTGCCGTGCCAGCCGCTGCACGATCACGCCGCCGGCGGCGAAGCTGATCACCGCGAGCGCCAGCAGCAGATCGCCCAGCCCGGCCGTCGCCAGCCGCGCGCCGGGGTGGCTGAGCACCACCGCCGCCACGCCGCCGAAGCCCAGCGCCACGCCCGCCGCGCGCACCGCCGACAGCCGCTCGCCGAAGGCCAGCGCCGCCAGCAGGGCCGACACCAGCGGGCTCAGGGCCATGATCAGCGCGCCGTTGGTCGCGGTCGATCGCAGCAGCCCCTCGGCGAACAGGATCTGGTTGGCATACACCATCAGCACCGCGCAGGCGGCCAGGCCGAGGGCCTGGCGCGCGTCCAGGCGCGGCAGGCGGCAGCGGCGCCAGGCCAGCAGGACGGCCAGCGCGGCGCAGGCCGTGACCATGCGCACCGCCGCCAGTGCCGTCGGGTCGAAATACGCGGTGAGCGCCTTCACGGCCGTGACGTTCAGGCCCCAGATCGCCATCGCCGCGATCAGCGCGGCCTGGGTGGCGCGCGGCGAGGCGGCGCGCCCCGGGCCCACGGCCGTGGCAGGTGTGCAGGCGGGTTCGCTCACGACGCGGCCCCGGCCGGCCGCACATGGCGCCCCAGCAGCACGGCGGCCATCAGCCCGAGCGCGCCCAGGGCGAGTGCAGCGACGGCGAAGACCGCCGGCGCCAGGCCGCGGTCCACCGCCCACGCCGCCGCGGCGACGCCGCCGGACTGGCCGAAGAACAGCGCGCAGGCGAACAGCGCCACCGCGCTGCCGCGCGCCGCCGGCACCATCTGCGTGGCCTGGGTCTGCAGCGTGTTGTGCAGCGCGTAGTAGCCGAAGCCCGCCAGCAGGCAAGCCGCCAGCGCCACCGGCCACGCCGGCAGCCAGGCCATCAGGCCGAAGCCGGCGGCCAGCCCCAGCGCGCCGGCGCGTGCCAGCCCGGCCTCGCCCACGCGCGCCAGCAGCCGCCGGGCGCCGCGGCTGTACAGCAGGCCGCCGACGCCGAACAGCGCCAGCACCGCCCCGGCGTGCGGCATCGACAGGCCGTGGCGCAGGTGAAGCTGGTGCGGCACGAAGCTGACGGCGCCGAACACCAGCGCCCCTTCGAGCGCCACCAGCACGAGGATCACGCGCGCCCAGCCGGTGCGCAGCACCTGGCCCAGCCGCGCCACGCCGGAGCCCGCCGCCGCGGGATGCGCGGCCGCCGCCGCGCGCGGCCACAGCAGCAGCGCCGCCGCCAGGAACAGCAGCGCCAGCGCGGCGAACCCGGCCCGCCAGCCGACGCTGCCCGCGGCCACGCCGCCCAGCCACTGGCCGGCGATCATGCCGCTCACGGTGGCGCCCAGCAGCTGCGCCAGCCGCCCCTGCCGCTCGGCATAGGGCACGTGGTCGCCGACCCAGGCCATCGTCAGCGGGATCACGCCCGCCGCCGCCGCGCCGCCGGCCACGCGCGCGGCCACCAGGGCATCCAGCCCCGGCGCGCAGGCGGCGGCGAGGTGGACGGCGCAGCAGCCGAAGCTGGCGAGCGCGATCACCCGCAGCTTGCCGTAGCGGTCGCCCAGCGGGCCGTAGAACAGCTGCAGCAGGCCGTACGCGAGCGCGAAGCCCGCGATGGTGCGCGACGCCACGCCGGTGGTGACATGGAACTCCTCGGCCAGCGCCGGCAGCAGCGCATCGCAAAAGCGCATGGACAGCATCGCCGCGAAGCCGCACAGGCCGAGGCGGCGCAGCGTGGCGTCCACGGCGGCGCGGTCGAGGACGAGGCCGGAGGTGTCGGACACGGTGCGATCCGCCGCGCCCCTTCTCAGCCCTCCAGCGCCTGCCACATCTCGATGTCGCGCTCGGCCGTCCAGATGCGCGGGTGCACGTGGCCGGTGGCCTCGTCGTAGGCGCGCGAGATGTCGAAGGGCATGCAGTGGTCGAAGATCACCCAGTGGCCGTAGGTCGGGCGCAGCGCGGCGACGGCCTCCCGGTAGATGGTGCGCAGGTCCTTGCCCTCGGCCACGCCGTTGTTCACCAGCGTGTAGACGTCGGAGATGAAGGCGCGGGTGGAGCTGATCGCGCGGCGCACGTCGGCCGCGCTCTCCAGCGCGGCGCCGCGGCCGGGCACCAGCTTCTCGAAGCCGAAGGCGGCCAGGCGGTCCAGCGTGGCGGGCCAGTCGCGGAAGTAGCAGTCGCCCGCGTAGGCGGTGCTCTGGTACTCGACCAGGTCGCCGGCGAAGCAGATCTTCTGGTCCTCCAGGTAGGCGATGGTGTCGCCCTTGGTGTGGCCGCGGCCGACCTGCGCGATCTTCACTTCCAGCGTCTTGCCCAGCCACACGCTCATGGTGCCGTCGAAGGTCATGGTCGGCCAGGTCAGGCCCGGCGGCACCGACTCGACGTTGCGGAACAGGCGCGGGAAGCGGCCGATCTCGCTGGCCTTGTCCTGCTCGCCGCGCTCGACGATCAGGTCGTAGGTGTCGCGGCTGGCGATGATCTCCTGCGCGCCCTCCTTGAAGTAGGCCGAGGCGCCCAGCACGCGCACCGCGTGGTAGTGCGACAGCAGCACGTACTTGATGGGCAGCGGCGTCACCTCGCGGATGCGGCGGATCACGTCCTGCGCCATCGCCGGCGTGGCCTGGGTGTCGACCACCATCACGGCCTCGTCGCCGATGAACACGCCGGTGTTCGGGTCGCCCTCGGCGGTGTAGGCGTACGCGTTCTCCGACAGGCGGGTGAACGAGATCTTCTTGTCTTCCAGGTCGCCGGCGGAGGCGAATTGCTTGGTCGTGCTCATGGCCATCTCCAATGATGAAAAGTGAATCGGTCGGCAGTCAGTCCGCCGCCCCCTTCAGGCGGTCGAGGACCAGCTGCCGCTTCTGCAGCCAGACGCGGTGGCGCAGGTGCCAGTCGCCGAACTGCGGGTCGGGCTGCAGCGCCGCCTGCGCATGCAGCGGCCAGTAGGGGTCGTACAGCGCCTCGCGCCCGATGGCGACCAGGTCCGCGGCACCGGACGCGACGATCTCCTCGGCCTGGCGCGGCTCGACGATCATGCCCACCGCCTGTGTCAGCACGCCCGTGGCCGAGCGTACCTGCCGCGCGAACGGTACCTGGAAACCGAGACCTCGGGGCACCGGCAGCGCGCGGGTCTGCTCGGTCAGGCCGCCGGAGGAACAGTCGATCACGTCGACGCCGCAGTCCTGCAGCTGCCGCACCAGCGCGATGCTGTCCTCGACGCCCCAGCCGCCGACGGCGCCGTCCACCACCGAGAGGCGGCACCACAGCGGCTTGTCGCCGGGCCAGGCGGCCCGCACCTCGCGCGCGATGCGCAGCGCCAGCCGCATGCGCCCCTCGCGGCTGCCGCCGTGCTCGTCGGTGCGCAGGTTGGACAGCGGCGACAGGAAGCTGGCCGCCAGGTAGCCGTGACCGAAGTGCAGCTCGACCACGTCGAAGCCCGCCGCGTCGGCGCGGCGCGCGGCGGCGGCGAACTGCGCCACCACCTCGTCGATGTCGGCGCCCGACATGGCGCGCGGCACTGACCAGCCCTCCCCCGCCGCCACGGCGCTGGGGCCGATGCGGACCCAGCGCGGATCGGCCTCGGCCATCTGCGCTGCGCTCAGGGCCTCGCCGCCTTCCCACAAGGCCTTGCTGCCGGCCTTGCGCCCCGCGTGCCCGAGCTGCACGCCGATGGCCGCGCCATGCGCGTGCACGAAGTCCACCACCTCCTTCCACGGCGCGACGTGCGCGTCGTCCCAGAGGCCAGCGTCGTCCCTGCCGATGCGGCCGACCGGCGAGACGGCCGTGCTTTCGGTCAGCACCAGGGCCGCGCCGCCCAGCGCGAACTTGCCCAGGTGCACCAGGTGCCAGTGGTTGGCGAAGCCGCCTGGGGCGGCGTGCTGCATCATCGGCGAGATGACGATGCGGTTCTTCAGGCACAGCGACCGCACCTGCAGCGGCGCGAAGAGCGCGGAAGAGGACATGCGCCGCACCCCGCCTCAATGCGACCCGAGGTAGGCCGCGCGCACGGCCGGGTCCCTGAGCATCTGCGCGCCGGTGCCCTGCGCGGTGATCAGGCCGGTCTCCAGCACGTAGGCGCGGTCGGCCACGGCCAGGGCCTGGTTGGCCATCTGCTCGACCAGCAGGATCGTCAGACCGGCTTCGCGCAGGGCCGCGATCGACTTGAAGATGTCGGCGATGATCAGCGGCGCCAGGCCGAGCGAGGGCTCGTCCAGCAGCAGCAGCCGGGGCTCGCTCATCAGGGCGCGCGAGATCGCCAGCATCTGCTGCTCGCCGCCGGACAGCGTGCCCGCCAGCTGGTCGGCACGCTCGCGCAGGCGCGGAAAGCGCCGGAACTCGCGGTCCACCAGCTTGGCGATGCGCCCGGCCTCGCCGCGGATGGCGTAGGCGCCCAGCAGCAGGTTCTCGTACACCGTCTGGTCGGGGAACACGCCCCGGCCCTCCGGCGACAGCGCCACGCCGAGCCCCACGCGCTTGTGGGCCGGCACGCGCGCGCAGTCCACGCCGTCGATCAGCAGCCTGCCGCCGGCCAGGGGCTCCAGCCCCACGATGCCCTTGAGCAGCGTGCTCTTGCCGGCGCCGTTGGCGCCGATGATCGTGACCACCTCGCCGGCGCGCACCTCCAGCGACACGCCCTTGACGGCCTCGATGGCGCCATAGGACATCCGCACGGATTCGAGTCTGAGCATGACGTGTCTCCTCAGGCGGCCGCAGCCGCGGGCGTTTCCGGCGCTTCCACGCCCAGGTAGGCCTGCACGACCTTCGGGTCGGCCTGCACCTCGGCCGGGGTGCCTTCGGCGATCTTGACGCCGTAGTCCAGCACGATGACGTGGTCCGAGATGCGCATCACCATGTCCATGTGGTGCTCCACCATCAGGATGGACAGGCCCATGCGGCTGATCTGCACCAGCAGGTCGCCCAGTTCCTGCGTCTCTTGCGGGTTGAGGCCGGCGGCGGGCTCGTCGAGCAGCAGCAGCTCGGGATCGGTGGCCAGCGCGCGCGCCAGCTCCACGCGCCGCTGCAGGCCGTAGGGCAGGCTGCCCGCGGGCGCATCGGCCAGGTGCGACAGCCCCACCAGCTGCAGCAGCGCGCGCGAGCGGCTGCGCGCCGCGGCCTCCTCGCGGCGCGAGGACGGCAGCGCGAACAGCGCGCCGAAGAAGCCGTTGCGCATGCGCGAGTGGCGCCCCAGCATCACGTTGTCGAGCACGGACAGCTCGGCGAACAGCCGCAGGTTCTGGAAGGTGCGCCCCATGCCCATCGCGCAGATCGCGTGGGCGGGCGCGCCGACCGTGCTCCGGCCGTCGAAGCGGATCTCGCCCGCGTCCGGCGCGACGATGCCGGTGAGCATGTTGATCATCGTGCTCTTGCCGGCGCCGTTCGGGCCGATCAGCGCATGCACGTGGCCGCGCCGCAGGCAGTACGACACCTGCTGGGCGACCTTGACGCCGCCGTAGGCCTTGGAGACGTCCTTCACCATCAGCAGGTCGGCGCCGGCCCCGCTGCGCAGGTTCAGGCGGATCTCGCCGACGTCCTGCGCCGGCGCCGCGCACCGGGCCCTGCGGCGGCCGAGCAGCTGGTTCACCACCCCCATCACGCCGCCGGGCATCGCGTACAGCGCGAACAGCAGCAGCGCGCCGTACACGAAGTGCTGCACCGAGGGCCAGTTCGACAGCGCCGCCTCGATCAGCGTCAGGCCGACGGCGCCCACCAGCGGCCCGTAGGGCGAGCCGACGCCGCCGAACAGCACCAGCAGCAGGATGAAGATCGACAGGTGGAAGGTGATGAAGTCGGAGTTGATGTACTGGTTCTGCTGGGCCACCAGCGCGCCGGCCAGCCCGCAGGTGACGGCGGCGACGACGAAGGCCATGACCTTGCCGCGGTACACCCGCACGCCGACGGAGGACGCCGCGATCTCGTCGGCCTGCAGCGAGAGCCAGGCGCGCCCGAAGCGGCCCGAGACCAGGTTGCGCACCAGCAGGTGGGCCAGCGCCGACAGGCCGAGGGCGAACCAGACCCACTGGTTCATCGTCAGCGGCTGCTCCTGCCAGGTGGGCGGCCGGATGCCGAACAGGCCCTGCGCGCCGCCGAACACCTCGGTCCATTCGGTCACCAGCTTCTCGACCACGATGCCGAAGGCCAGCGTCACCATCGCCAGGTACGGCCCCTTGACCCGCAGCGAGGGCAGCGCGATGAGCACGCCGCACACGCCCGCGATGGCCGCGCCCAGCGCGAGCGCCAGCCAGGGGTCGATGTCGGTGTGGATGGTGAGCAGCGCCACCGCGTAGGCGCCGGCGGCGAACAGGCCCGCCTGGCCCAGCGACTTCTGGCCCGCATAGCCGACCAGCACGTTCATGCCCACGCCGCACAGGTAGTACACGCACATCATGAAGGCGATGCGCAGGTAGTAGTCGTTGGAGATGCGGCCGGTGGCCGCCGCCAGCACGGCGACCGCCGCCACGACGGCCAGCAGGTGCTTGAAGCCCTTCATACCTTCTCCACCATGCGGGTGCCGAACAGGCCGTTGGGCCGGAAGGCCAGCACGAGGATGACCAGCAGGAAGATCACGACCTCGCGCCACTGCGCCGACCACAGGTTGACGAAGGACTCCAGCACGCCGAGCAGGAAGCCGCCGACGACGCAGCCGCGGGCGTTGCTCAGCCCGCCGATCATGGCCGCCGAGAAGCCCTTGAGCCCCACGGCCAGCCCCATGAACAGCGAGGCCTGCGCGATCGGCGCCAGCAGGAAGCCCGACAGCCCCGCCAGCGCGGAACTGATGACGAAGGCGCCCACCATGACCAGCGTGACGTTGATGCCCATCAGGCTGGCGACACCGGGGTTGTGCGCCACGGCGCGCATCGCCTTGCCCATCGTCGTGCGGCGCATGACGTGGTCGAACGCGAGCATGACGAGCACCGAGACGGCGAGCATCAGCATCTCCTGCGGCCGCACGCCGACGCCCAGCACGCGCACCACGCTGTCGCCGACGGGGCTGGGCACCACCACCGGCTTGGGCCCCCAGATGGCCAGGCCGATGCTCTGCAGGATGACGCCGAAGCCGAGCGTGCTCATCACCCAGGCCATGCCGGGCCGGCGCGCGAAGGGCCGCACGCCGACGAGGAACAGCAGCCAGCCGATCAGCCCCATGACCGCCAGCGCCGCGATCAGCGCCGCGGCCTGGGCAGCCAGGCCGGGATCGCCGCCGCCGAAGGAGGTGGAGGTGAGCGGCTTGCCGACGGCCAGGAACAGCACGCTCATCCCGATGAATGCGCCTGCCGACACGAACTCGCCGTGCGAGAAGTTCAGGGTCTTGGTGGTGGTGAAGGTGACGCTGAAGCCCAGCGCCACCAGCGAGTAGGCACTGCCCACCGCCAGGCCGCTGATCAGCGCCTGCAACAAAGCTGCATCCATCGTCCGTCTCCAGTGGGTGAGGCGCCGGGCAGGGCCGCCCGGCGCCCCGGGGCCGCCGTCAGCGCTTGTAGTCCTCGGGCTTGAGCGCCTTGACGACGTCGTCGCTGAACTCCACCAGCCGGTCGCCGTCCCACTTCACGAAGGCGAGGTCGCCGGCCACCAGGCCCTCGTGCACGGTCTTGCTGAACGGCTTGGCGTAGGTCTTCTTGACGCCCTCGACCGGCTTGGCCAGGTTCTCCAGCGCCTCGCGCACCTTGGCGCCGTCGGTGCTGCCGGCCTGCTTCATCGCCTCGGCCACCAGCAGCGTGGCGTCGTAGCCGTGGATCACGAAGGGGAAGGCGCTGGGCGCGGCCAGCTTCGAGGCGGTGCGCTCGAAGAGCTTCTTCTGCGCCGGCGTGCCGGGGCTCACGATGGTGCGCATGAAGATGGGCTTGCCGGCGAGGTTCTTGCCGGCCGCATCGAAGAAGGTGATGTTGTCGGCCGCCCAGGAGCTGAGCATGGTCGGGAAGTAGTTGATCTTCTCCATGCTGCGCACCAACTGCCCGGTGGGCGTGCCCTGCGCCCACACCAGGATGGTGTCGACGCCGGCCGCCTTCATCTTGTTGAGCTGCGAGGTCATGTCCGTGTCGCCCACGCCGAACTTCTCGGTCGCCAGCGGCGTCAGCCCGTGCAGCTTGGCCACTTCCTCCAGGTCCTTCAGGCCGCCCTGGCCGTAGCCAGTGGTCTCGCCCATCAGGCCGATCTTCTTGGTGCCGCTGCGGGCCGCGTAGGCGACCAGCGCGGCGACCTGCTCGCGGTCGACCATGGACACGCGGAACATGTAGTTGTCGGCGCCGGGGCGCATCGGCTTGGTGATGTCGGTGCCGGAGCCGACCATCCCCATCGAGATCACTTTCTTCTGGTTGGGGATGTGCTTCCACGCCAGCGCGTTGCCCGAGTTGGTCGGCCCGAAGACCACCGCGACCTTCTCGTTGTCGATCAGGTCGCTCATGTTCTGGATGGACTTGGGCGGCTGCGACTGGTCGTCGCGGATCACCAGCGCCAGCTTGCGGCCGAGCACGCCGCCGGCGGCGTTGATGTCGGCGATGGCGGCCTCGATGCCGAGCACGCCGGCCTTGCCGCTCTGAGCGGAGGGCGAGGCGGACAGGTCGCCGTTGAAGCCGAGCTTGATGTCCTGCGCGCCCGCGGCGGCGCACAGGACGATGCTCGATGCGATCACGGTCCGCTTGAGGTAGTTCGAAATGCTCATGGCTGTCTCCAGTGGCGGTGTTGTCGGACCGGGGGCGGTCCGGGGTTGCGAGATGCGGGATGGCGTGGTGGCGAAGGGATGCGGCGCGCTCAGGCGGCGAGGAAGCCGCCGTCCACCGCCAGCGTGACGCCGGTGACGTAGCTGGCCATGTCGGAGGCGAGGAAGACCACCGGGCCCACCAGTTCCTCCGCCTGGCCCACGCGGGCCATGGGGGTGCGCATCATGAAGCGGTCGAGCCGCTCGGGCGCCTCGCGGGTGTAGGAGGTCATGGGCGTCTCGATCACGCCCGGCGCGATGGCGTTCACGCGGATGCCGTCCGGGGCCAGCTCCACGGCCAGGGCCTGCGTCATGAGCCGGACGGCGCCCTTGGAGGGCGAGTAGCCCACGCTGTGGGGAATGCCGGCGCTCGATGCGATCGAGGCCACGTTGATGACCACGCCCCGGCTCTCGCGCAGCGCCTCCAGCCAGGCGCGCGTCGGGTGGAAGGTGCCCATGACGTTCACGTCCAGCGTGCGCTCCAGGTTGGCCGCGGCCTTCGGGCTGTCCAGGCCCTCGCGGATGATGATGCCGGCGTTGTTGACCAGGATGTCGACGTTGCCGACCTCGCCGGCCACGCGCAGCGCGAGCGCCTCGCAGGCGTCGCGCGAGGTGACGTCGAGCCGGTAGGCGTGCGCCTGGCCGCCGTCGGCGGCGATCTGCGCGGCGACGGCCCGTGCGTTGTCCTCGTCGAGATCGGTGACGACCACCCGGGCGCCGGCAAGCGCCAGCCCCCTGGCGATGGCCTTGCCGTTGCCCTGGCCGGCGCCGGTCACCAGCGCGATGCGTCCCTGCAGCACCTGGGGTGCCATGCGTTCGGAAATGTCCATGCGATGCGTTCGTGTGCGAAGAAGCTGTGGATGCGGCGTGCGCTCAGGCGTGCGCGGGCTGGCGCGTGTCGGCCGGGTGCACGGCCTGCGCCGTGGCCGGCGGCTGCTGCCGGGCCAGCGCCCGGCCGGCGACGTAGCCGAAGGTGAGCGCGGGGCCGAGGGTGATGCCGGCGCCCGGGTAGTTGCCGCCCATGATGCTGGCGGCGTCGTTGCCCACCGCGTACAGGCCCCTGACCGGGCGCCCGTCGCGGGTGAGGACCTGGCACGAGGCATCGGTCGACAGGCCGGCGAAGGTGCCGATCTCGCCGACGACGAGGCGGATCGCATAGAAGGGGCCCTTGCGGATCGGCGCCATGCAGGGGTTGGGCTGCACCAGCGAGTCGCCCTGGTAGCGGTTGTAGGCGGTGCTGCCCTTGGCGAACTTCGTGTCCACGCCCGTGGCGGCGTCGCGGTTGAAGGTGTCCACCTCCTCCTGCAGCGCGGCGTAGGGCACGCCGATCTTCCCGGCCAGCTCCTCCAGGCTGCGGCCGCGCCGCAGGTAGCCGGAGCGCAGGTGCTTGCCGATCGGCAGCGGGAAGGGGGCGACGCAGCCCAGGCCGTACTCGCGCAGGTGCGGGTGGTCGCAGATCAGCCAGCAGCTCACCTCCGGCGCGCCCTTGCAGGCCCTGACCAGGTCCTGCACGAAGTCGTGGTACGACAGCGCCTCGTTGGTGAAGCGCCGGCCCTGGCGGGTGACGGCGATCACGCCCGGCTTGGCGCGGTCGATGAAGTGGGGCATCACGCCCTCGCTGCCGTCCTTGCGCCGGGTGACGGAGGTGGGGCACCAGGCGGCCGCGTTGGGGATGGTCGGATCGACCCAGCCGCCGACCGATTCGCCCAGGCGCAGGCCGTCGCCCGTGTTCAGCGCCGGCGAGGGCGTGAAGTGCTCCCGCCCGGTGGGCGCATGCGGGAAGAGCTGCCTGCGCCGCTCGATGTCGTAGGGGAAGCCGCCGCAGGCCAGCACCACGCCGCGGCGCACCCGCACGTCCACCGGCGTGCCCTCGCGCATCACAGTGGCGCCCACCACGGCGTCGCCCTCCACGATCAGCTTGCGCACCGGCGAATCCAGCCAGACCGGGATGCCCAGGTCCATGCCGGCCTTGGCCAGCCGGCCGGCCAGCGCGTTGCCGTTGGTCAGCGTCATGCCGCGGCCGTGGCGCATCACGTCCAGCAGGTGGCCGCCGAAGCGCTTGGCCACGTACCAGAACGATTCCAGCGACTTGAACGCGCGCAGGAAGTGCCACAGCTCCTTGCCGGAGCCCAGCATCATCCCGAACACCGTCAGCTCGGGCACCGGCGGCGCCAGCTGGGCGACGCGCTGGCCCAGTTCGCGGGCGTCGAAGGGCCGCGTCACCATCGAGCGGCCGCCGGGCTGCCCGCCCGGCGCCTCGGCGTGGTAGTCGGGGAACACCGGCGGCATGTCGAACTGCACGCAGGTCTTGCCGGTGAAGAAGTCGATCGCCTTCGGGCCGTTCTCGATGAAGGCGTCCACCCGCGCCGCGTCGAAGTGCGTGGTGGCCTCGTGCTGCAGGTAGGCGCGAGCGGCGCCCGCCGGCTCCTCGATGCCCTGCTCCTTCGCCAGGCGCGTGCCCGGGATCCACAGCCAGCCGCCCGAGCGCGCCGTGGTGCCGCCGTAGACCGGCGCCTTCTCCACCACCAGCACCTTCAGCCCCTCGTGGGCGGCCGTGACCGCCGCCGCCATGCCGGACGCGCCGGTGCCCACCACCAGTACGTCGTATTCCGTTTCCTGCTTGCTCATTGACTGCTCCGTTCCAGGGGGCGCGCGTCGCCGGCCGCGCCCCAATGGCGTTAGTATCTTGCTAACGCATTTACTATGTGCTGATGGTTTACCCTTATCGAATGCGATCAGTAGAATCTAAAAGTTAGGAGACCGACGATGAATGCAGTTCAGGACGGCGACGGCAACGGCGACGCGGGCTCGGAAAAGGAGCGCCGCGGCATCCAGTCGATCGAGGCGGGCGGGCAGCTCCTGCTGGCGCTGGGCGCCCAGGGCCGGCCGATGCCGCTGCGCGAGCTGGCGCGCGCGGCCGACATGGCGCCGGGCAAGGCGCACCCCTACCTGGTGAGCTTTTCGAAGCTGGGCCTGGTCACGCAGGAGCCCTCGACCGGCCACTACTGGCTGGGCCCGACCGCCATGCAGCTGGGCCTGGTGACGCTGCGCATGCTCAACCCGGTGCGCGAGGCCATCCCCTTCGCCGAGCGCCTGGCGACGCAGCAGGGCCACAGCGTCGCGCTGTCCGTGTGGGGCAACCAGGGGCCGACGATCGTGTTCCTCTTCGACGCGATCTACCCGCTGCACACCAACATCCGCACCGGCACCGTCATGTCGCTGGCCGGCACCGCGACGGGCCGCCTGTTCGCGGCCTACCTGCCGCCCCGGCTGATCGAGGAATCGCTGCGCGAGGACAACCGGCGGCTGGGCCCGGACATCGCCAAGCCGATCGAGGCGGAGCAGCTGCAGCCGATGCTCAACGAGGTGCGCCGGCACGGGCTGTCGCGCTCGGTCAACAACCCCACGCCGGGGGTGTGCTCCTTCGCGGCGCCGGTCTTCGACTACTCGGGCAACATCGTGCTGGGCATCACCCTGATGGGCCGCTCGTCGTCGTTCGACCCGGACTGGGACGGCCCCCAGGCCAAGGCTGCCCGCGCCTGCGGCGCCGAGGTGTCGAAGCGGCTGGGCAACCTGACGCCGCGCACGGGCTGAGGCGCGGCGCCCGCGCCTCAGGCGGCGGGGCCGGGCCGCACGCCGGGACGCAGCCGCCTGTACGGGTAGCGGGCCGGGTCCGCCGCGGCGTCGCCGGGCGCCTCGACCAGCAGGACGTCGCGGCTCAGCGGGCCGAAGTCCGCGCGGAAGTGGCAGGTGCTCTTGAGCACCAGGATGGCGGCGCGCGCCGGGTCGGCGCCGAGGTGGTGGAACGGCGCCGGGTCGAAGGCCTGCATGCGGGTGGTGCTGACGACGACGCGCGTTCCGCCGATGCGCAGCAGCGCCATCGGGCCGAGGTCCATGCGCAGGCCGCCGGCCACGCTGCCGGTGGACACGAAGCGGCCGTCCCCCAGCCGCTCGACGACGAAGCGGCCGGCGAAGGGCGGGCGGCCCAGGGCGATGTCGATCGACGCGCCCTCCCCCGCGGCGTGGGCCGCGGCCGCCGCGTCCGCATCGCACAGGATGCCCAGCAGCGCGCCCTGCGCCTGCGCACGCACCAGCGCGGCGAGCAGGCCAGTCGTGTCCGATCCGGCCCCGGCGCCGGGGTTGTCCTGCACGTCCGCCAGCAGCACCGGCCCGGTGCCGGGCGCGCTGCTGCGTCGCATCGCTTCCTCGACGGCGGCGTCCATCGGCCACAGCGCCGCCTCGAAGTGCTGCGCTTCGTCCAGCACGGCGCGCAGCAGCCCGGCGCATGCCTCGTCGGCCGCGGACTGGCTGTCCGCATGCACCATCACGGCGGGGCCGCACCAGTGGCGGTCGTTCAGGGGGAAGCCGGCCGCATAGCAGCGGCTGACCACCTCGCCGGCATCGGCGAGCGAGCGGTCGACGATCCTGCGGCTGGGGCCGTCCAGCGTGGACTGGGCATGCAGCGGGATCAGGAAGGGCAGGTGCGCGATCGCCACGCCGGCGCAGCGCCCGCGCACCAGCAGCCGCCGGACCAGGCCCGCGGCGATCCGTCCGCACGCCACCCGGTCGACGTGCGGGTAGGTGCGATAGACCACCGCGCCGTCGATCATCCGGGCGAAGGCGGGCGACAGGTTGGCGTGGTAGTCGAGCGTGACGACGATCGGCACCTGCTCGCCCGCCACCGCACGCACGCGCCGCAGCAACTCGGCCTCCGGGTCGTCGAGACGGGGCGTCGCCATGGCGCCGTGCAGTTCGAGGTAGATGGCGTCGGGCCGCGGCGCACCGGCCAGGCGCGACACCAGTTCGCCGCACACGTGCTCGAAGGCCTCGTCGCTGACCATGCCGCCGGCGCCGCCGCTGGCCCAGGCCAGCGGCAGCAGCGCGTGGTCCTGCCCGATCGCCTGCAGGAAGCCGGTGGTCGGGAAGGCGCCCGAGCCCAGTTCGTCCAGCATCCGGGCGCCGGGCAGCAGCGGCGGGCGGTCGCGGCGCGACAGGAAGTGGTCCAGCCCCACGTCCTGCGACGGCGCGAAGGAGTTGGACTCGTGCGAGAAACCGCCGAGGGCGATGCATGCCCTTTTCGCCGCACCTGTCATGAAGCGGGCCCGCGCCTACTGCACCTGCACGCCGCTCTCCGCCACCATGGTGCGCCAGCGCCGACGCTCGTTCTCCATGAACTGCGCGTGCTGCGCCGGCGTGTTCGGCTCGCTGGGCGACAGGCCCATGTCCTCGATGCGCCGCACGACGGCCGGATCGCGCAGGGCCGCGTTGATGGCGTCGTTGAAGACGCGCACCGCCTCGGCCGGCGTCTGCCGGGGCAGGAAGACGCCGTTCCACGTCGGCATGGCGAAGCCCGGGAAGCCCTGCTCCGCCACCGTGGGCAGGTCCGGTGCGCCGCGCAGCCGCTCGGGCGCCAGGGTGGCCAGCATGCGGACCTTGCCTTCCTGCGCGAGCTGGCGGGTCAGCGACAGGGTCATCAGCGCCAGGTCGACGCGGCCGGCCACCAGGTCGGGCGCCACGTGGCTCTCGCCCTTGTAGGGCACGTGGTTCAGGGTGACGCCCGCGCGCTTCCACAGCGCCTCCTGCGCGATGTGCAGCGTGCCCATCGGGCCCGCCGACATGTAGGACACCTTGCCGGGGTTCGCGCGCGCATCGTCCAGCAGGTCGCGCAGCGAGCGATGGCGGCTGTCGGCGGCCACCGCCATCACGAAGTCCACGTAGCAGAAGTTGCCGGCATCGACGAAGTCGCGCGCCGGCTTGTACGGCAGCGTGGGCTGCGTGTACTCCAGCAGCGCGTTGGTGCCCACGCCGCCGAACAGCGCGACCTGCCCGTCGGGCGGCGCCTTGGCGACGTAGGACGCCGCGAGCACGCCCGCCGCGCCGACGCGGTTCTCGACGATTACCGGCTGGCCGAACGAAGCTTCCATCGACTTCGCCAGCAACCGGGCGAGCACGTCGGTCGCGCCGCCCGCCGCGAACGGCACGACCAGGTGCACGGGCTTCGACGGAAAGCCCGGCTGGGCCGAGGCGCGGCCCGGCGCGCCCAGCAGCGGCAGCGCGGCAGCGGCGGCTGCGCCCAGCAGCCTGCGGCGCGACAGCCGTCGCGCGGATTCTTCCCAAGCGCGTTGCGTTTCAAGCATGCGTTCCTCCTGTTGCGTGCATTGCATCGTTCAGTCCAGCCGGATCCCGGCCTCCCGCACCACCCGGCCCCACTTGTCGTACTCGGCGCGCACGAAGCGCGCGAGTTCCCCGGGCGAGCTGCCGGCCGGTTCGGCGCCCAGCGTCGCCAGGCGCTGGCGCAGCGCCGGGTCGTTCAGCGCGCGCACCACCTCGGCGTTGAGTTTCGCGATCACCGCCGGCGGCGTGCCGGCCGGCGCGAACAGGCCGTACCAGGCGCTGGCCTCGTAGCCGGGCACGCCGGCCTCGGCGATCGTCGGCACCTCGGGGAAGGCGGCCGAGCGCTTGCCGTTGGCGACCGCGATCGGACGCAGCTTGCCCGCACGGATGTGCGGCTCCACCGTCGCCAGGTCGAAGGTCAGGTCGACCTGGCCGGCCACCACGTCGGTCACGCCCTGCACCACGCCCTTGTAGGGCACGTGCACGATGTCCACCTTCGCCATGGTCTTGAGCAGTTCGCCGGCCAGGTGCTGCGAGGCGCCTGCGCCGCCGGAGGCATAGGTCAGCTTGCCGGGGTGGGCGTGCGCGTAGGCCAGCAGCGACTTCATGTCGGCCGCCGGCACCGACGGATGCGCCACCAGCATCAGCGTGCCGCTGGCCACCAGGCCGATCGGCGCGAAGTCCTTCAGCGTGTCGTAGGGCATGCGCGAGAACAGGTGCGCGTTGACCGCGTTGGTGCCGATCGAGCCCATCAGCAGGGTGTAGCCGTCCGGCCTGCTCTTGGCGACGAAGTCGGCGCCGATGTTGCCGCTGGCGCCGGCCTTGTTCTCCACGACGAACTGCTGGCCCAGGTGCTGGCCCGCGTGCTGCGCGATGGCGCGCGCCAGGATGTCGGTCAGGCCGCCGGCCTGGAAGGGCACGACGATGCGAACCGGCGCGCTCGGGTAGTCGCCGGCTTCTGCCGAGGCAGCCAGCGCGCACGCGCCAAGCAGCACGGCGGCGATGAGCTTCTTCATGGCATGTCTCCTTTTGCTCTCTGGGTGTCCGTTGCGGGTGCGGATCAGTGCGTGCCGTCCAGGATCGCGCCCTCGGCGCGCAGCCGCGCACGCAGCGCCTGCACGTCCAGCGCGGCGAAGTCGTCGCCGCCCGTGTCGCGCAGCATCGCGGCGGCCGTGCCCACCGCCTGGCCCATCGCCAGGCAGGGGCCCATCACGCGGGCCGAGCCGTGCGCGCCGCGGTCGGCCGAGAGGATGCGCCCCGCCGCCGCCACGTTGCGCAGTCCCTTCGGGAGCAGGCAGCCCCAGGGGATGTCGTAGGAGCCGCCGCCCTGCACCGGGATGCGGACCTGCCCGGTGCCGGACTGGTGGATGTCCACGTGGTGCGAGCCCTTGCCGATGCCGTCCTCGCGCTTGCGCGCCGCCAGCACGTCCTCCTGCGACAGGCTGGCGTGCCCGTCGATGCGGCGCGTCTCGCGCACGCCCACGCGGCTGGCGATGCCGCTGTAGGCCGCCTGCTCGAAGCCGGGCACGTGCCGGCGCATGAACTCGCTGCACTGCCAGACCTGGTCGGACAGGGCCGCGAGGGTGGCGCTCAGGTCCGCCGTGCGGGTGCCGTCGATGCCGCCGACGCGCGTGGTGTTCAGGCACACCTCGCCGCGCCGGCGCGAGGTGGGCTGGATCATGATGAGCGCGGTGGGATACAGCTCGCCGCGCGCGATCGCGCCGGACACCAGCGGCCCGTCGCCCTTCAGGAACACCGTGGGCTCGCCCTGCGCCTGCGCTGCCTGCGCCAGCTCGCGGTCGGTGCGGCCCTGGCGGATCGCCTCGCTCTCGCCGAGCGCGAAATGCTCGGGATGCGCGTGCAGGAATTCCAGCAGCGGCCCGGTGCGTACGCCGGACATGCGGAACATCAGCGACACCGGCTGCAGCTCGCCGCCGGGGCCGCCCTGCAGCACCGCGCCGCCGGCGGCGCGCACGATGTCGGCGTCGCCCGAGCAGTCGATGAACAGCGGCGCGCGGATCTCCGTGCGGCCTTCCTTGTTGAGCACGTGCAGCGCGCGCACGCGGCCCGCCTCCATGCTCACGCCGGTCGCGCAGGTGTGCAGCAGCAGCCGCACGCCGGCGCGCGCGAGGGTGCGCGCCACGGCCAGCTTCATCACCTCCGGGTCCAGGCACACGTACCAGATCAGCCGCCAGTCGTTCAGCGGGCCGATGTAGCCGCCCAGGCGCTCGCATTCGGCCAGCAGCTCGCGGCCCACGCCGCCGAGGATCCACTCGCCGCGCGCGTTGAGCGCGCCGTCGATCGCCATGCCGCTGATCAGCTCGCCGCCGGGCATCGGCCCCGACTCCACCAGCGTGGTGCGCGCGCCGCCGCGCGCCGCCGCCAGCGCGGCCGCGATGCCGGCCGCGCCCGCGCCCAGCACCACCACGTCGCTGTCCGTCACCTGCGCGGCCGACGCGAAGTCCGCTCGTGTCTCCATCTCCTGCATCTCCGTGTCTCTCCGCCCCGATCGGGCGTGAGGGAATTATTCGAAGCGCAATGCGGTCCGTGTCGCCGGGGCCTGCCTGTTTTTCCGTATAGTGGACAAAATGACTTCGCGCACCCACGCCGCCGACGGCGCGCAGAGCCTGCACCGGGCCATCGGCCTGCTGCGCCTGCTGTCGGCGCGCACCGCCACCGGCTGGCGGCTGAGCGACCTGGCGCAGGAGGCCGCGCTGGAGCATTCGACGGTGCACCGCATGCTGGGCTGCCTGCTGCACGAGCGCCTGGCCGTGCGCGTGGCGGGCACGCGGCGCTACACGCTCGGGCCGCTGGCCTACGAGCTGGGCGTGGCCGCCGCGCCGCACTTCGCGATCGAGCGGCTGGCCGGCCCGGCGCTCGCGCAGCTGGCCGCCGAGACGCGCGACATCGTGTTCCTGAACGTGCGCAGCGGCGCCGAGTCGGTGTGCGTGGCGCGCTTCGAGGGACGCAAGGCGCTGAAGGCCTACACGGTGGAGGTCGGCACGCGCCGGCCGCTGAGCCTTTCGGCCGGCGGCGCGGCGATGCTGATCGCGCTGCCGCGCGCGGAGCAGTCGCGCATCCAGGCGCTGAACCTGCGTGCGATCGTGCGGCGCGGCGAGGCGCAGCAGACGGCCGTGCGACGCATGCTGCAGCGCTCCCGCCGGCTGGGCTACGGCTGCAACCAGGAGGACATCATCCCCGGCATCGCGGCGATCGGCGTGGCGATCCGCTCGGCGGCGGGCGAGCCGCTGGCCTCGCTGAGCCTGGCGGCGGCCGGCGCCGACCTGGCGCCGCCGCGGCGCAGCCGGCTGCTGGAGCGGCTGAACGCCGAGGCCCGAAGGATCGAAGCGCAGCTGGGGCTGCTGCGTTACTGACCCGCCATCGTGGAGCAACGACGATGGGGGCGTGGCCGCGCGCCTCGGTACGGCGTGATCTGCGCCAGCATGGAGGGCTGCCCGCCGCGACGCACGGACAGGACAGGCGCTCCGCACTCCCCTGCGCCCGCGCTTTCCAGCCGGCTCATCCACTGAGCGCCAGGGCCGCCGCCCATGTCAATCGGCGGAATGCGCCGCGCACGCCCATGCGCCCGCATTCCTTCGCAGAGAAGAAAACAAAAAAGCCGGACACCTTTGGAAGTGTCCGGCTTGGTAGCTGGTCCCGCCGCCAGGAATCGAACCTGGATCTCAGCCTTCGGAGGGCCGAATTCTATCCATTGAAATACGGCGAGAGTGGCGTGCCTCACGGCGGCGCGAACCCGCGATTATGACCGATCGCGGCGGCAGTTCGCAGGGCGGCTCGAGGAGGGGTTCGGCATCGCGGCGATCGAAGCCCAGGCCGCGCATGTACACGCGGAACAACCGCCGCCCGGCCTGCACGAGCGCGAACGCGCCGGGGTCGAGCAGCCAGTCCTGGATCAGCCCGGCCAGCAGCGCGTGCAGGCCGACGGCGGCCGTGGCGGCAGGGATCGGCAGGCGCAGATTCGCCTGCCGCGCGGCCAGCCGCAGGGCCCGCTCGAAGTCGCCGATGCAGGCGCCGCGGCCGCTCAGGTGGCGCGCCTGCACCGAGGCCATCTCCTGCGTGTACTCGACCTTGTGCGAGGCGATCTCGAACACGCGGCGCACCTGCGGGTCGGTCGTCACCAGCCGCAGCGCATCGAGCATGCCCGCCTCCAGCACGTCCAGCGGCGCCTGGCCGCGGCAGGCCGCCGCGGCGCTCACGCCGGCCTCGATGGGCAGCGTCACGCGGTCCATCATGGCGTTGAACAGGTCGGCCTTGTCCTTGAAGTGCCAGTAGATGGCGCCGCGGGTCGCGCCCGCCTCCTCGGCGATCTGCTGCAGGGTGGTGCGCGACACGCCCTGCGCCTGGAACAGGACCTCCGCCGCATCCAGCAGCCGCTCGCGCGTGGCCTGCGCCTCTTCCTTGGTCCGACGTACCACGACGATGTCTCCGGGTGGGGTGGCGCGCCTGCCGGCGCTGAAATTCGAAGGTCTTGAATATACATGCATGAATGTATGTAAACTCGCGGCTTCGACAAATTCCCGTGTCGCGCCCGTGTCTCTCCGGCACGGGCGCGACACGGGCGTCTGCGTCACATCTTCGCTCCCAGCCCTTCTCGACAAAGGATTCGCATGCCCTTCCTGCATGTCTCACGTGATTCGTTGCGCTCGCCGCGCCGCGTCGGCGCAGCCGCGGCCGCGCTGCTGGCGCTGGCCCTGGCTGCCTGCGGCAACAAGGACGCGGCTCCCGCAGGGGGCGGCGCCCCCGGGGCAGGCGGCGGGGGCGCCCCGGCGCCGGAGGTGGGCGTGGTTGTGGCCACGCCGGGCGAGGTGGGGCTGGTGACCGAGCTGCCCGGCCGGCTGGAGGCCTCGCGCGTGTCGCAGGTGCGCGCCCGCGCGGCCGGCATCCTGAACAAGCGCCTGTTCAAGGAAGGCAGCGACGTCAAGGCGGGCCAGCCGCTGTTCGCGATCGACCCCGCGCCCTACGAGGCCGCCATGCGCAGCGCGCAGGCCAGCGTGGCGCGCTCCGAGGCCAACGCGGCGCAGGCCAAGGCACTGGCCGAGCGCTACCGGCCGCTGGTCGAGGCCAACGCCGTGAGCAAGCAGGAATACGCCAACGCGGTGGCGTCGTGGAAGGCCGCCGAGGCCGACGTGGCCGCCGGCCGCGCCGCGGTGACGACGGCGAGGATCAACCTGGGCTACGCGACCGTGACGGCGCCGATCTCGGGCCGCATCGGCCGCGCGCTGGTGACCGAGGGCGCGCTGGTGGGCCAGGGCGAGGCGACGCCGCTGGCGACCATCCAGCAGATCGACCCGCTGTACGTCAACTTCACGCAGTCGGCCAGCGAGGCGCTGCGCCTGCGCCGGGCCTTCGAGGCCGGCACGCTCAAGCGCTCGGGCGAAGGCGCGGCCAGCGTGAAGATCCTGCTGGAGGACGGCTCCGAGTACGCGCAGCCCGGCAGGCTGCTGTTCACCGACCTGAGCGTGGACGAGACCACCGGGCAGGTGACGCTGCGCGCCGAGGTGCCCAACCCCCGTGGCGACCTGCTGCCCGGCCTGTACGTGCGCGTGCGCATGGAGCAGGCCCAGGCGTCCAACGCGATCGCGGTGCCGCAGCAGGCGGTGACGCGCACCGAGCAGGGCGACACGGTCACGGTGGTGGGCGCCGACGGCAAGCTCAGCCAGCGCAGCGTGAAGATCACCGCCGGGCAGAACAACCGCTGGATCGTCACGGACGGCCTCAAGGAAGGCGAGCAGGTCATGGTCGACGGCTTCCAGAAGCTGCAGATGCTGCCGCCGGGCACGCCGGTGAAGGCCGTGCCCTGGAAGGCCCCGGGCAGCGCGCCTGCCGCCCCGGCGCCGGCACCGGCCGCGCCGAAGCAATGACGCCGCCGAGGAACCACAGGAACACACGCACCCATGGCCAAGTTCTTCATTGACCGCCCGATCTTCGCTTGGGTGATCGCCCTGTTCATCATCGTGATGGGCGCGGTATCGATCACGCAGCTGCCGATCGCGCAGTACCCGCCGGTCGCGCCGCCCGCGATCGTCATCAACACCACCTACCCCGGCGCCTCCGCGCAGACGCTGGAGGACAGCGTGCTGTCGGTCATCGAGCGCGAGATGAACGGCGCGCCGGGCCTGATCTACATGGAGTCGGTGGCCCAGGCCGACGGCACGGGCTCGCTGACCATCACCTTCGAGCCGGGCACGAACGAGGACCTCGCGCAGGTGGAGGTGCAGAACCGCCTGTCGCGCGCCACGCCGCGCCTGCCGGCGGCGGTGACGCAGCAGGGCGTGCGCGTCGACAAGTCGCGCGACAACTTCCTGCTGTTCGCCATGCTGTCGTCCGACAACCCGGACTTCGACACGGTGCAGTTGGGCGACTACGCCGCGCGCAACATCCAGCCCGAGCTGCAGCGCGTCAAGGGCATCGGCCAGGTGCAGCTGTTCGGCAGCGAGACCGCCATGCGGGTGTGGATCGACCCGGCCAAGCTGCAGGGCCTGCGCCTGTCCTCGGCCGAGGTGGCGGCGGCCATCCGCGCGCAGAACGCGCAGGTGGCCTCGGGCACCATCGGCGACCTGCCCAACGTAGCCGGCCAGAGCATCGCGGCGACGGTGGTGGTCAAGGGCCAGCTGTCGAACGTCGAGCAGTTCCGCAACATCGTGCTGCGCGCCAACCCCGACGGCTCCTCCGTGCGCCTGAAGGACGTGGCCCGCATCGAACTCGGCGGCCAGAGCTACGCCACCTCGGCGCGCCTGAACGGCGTGCCGGCCGTCGGCCTGGGGGTGCAGCCCTCGCCCACCGGCAACGCGATGGAGTCGGCCCGCCTGGTGCGCGAGAAGATGGAGGAGCTGGCGAAGTACTTCCCCGAGGGCGTGAAGTGGGACATCCCCTACGACAGCTCCAAGTTCGTCGGCATCTCCATCGAGCAGGTCACCCACACGCTACTGGAGGCGGTGGCGCTGGTGTTCCTGGTGATGTTCCTGTTCCTGCAGAACTGGCGCTACACGCTGATCCCGACGCTGGTGGTGCCCATCGCGCTGCTGGGCACCTTCGCGACGCTGCTGGCGCTGGGCTTCTCGATCAACGTGCTGACCATGTTCGGCATGGTGCTGGTGATCGGCATCGTGGTGGACGACGCCATCGTGGTGGTGGAGAACGTCGAGCGCATCATGAGCGAGGAGGGCCTGCCGCCGCTGGAGGCGACCAAGAAGGCCATGCAGCAGATCTCGGGCGCCATCATCGGCGTGACGGTGGTGCTGATCTCGGTGTTCGTGCCGCTGGCCTTCTTCGCCGGCTCCACCGGCAACATCTACCGCCAGTTCTCGGCGGTGATGGTGGCCTCGATCTCCTTCTCGGCCTTCATGGCGCTGTCGCTCACGCCGGCGCTGTGCGCCACGCTGCTCAAGCCGGTCGAGGCGGGCCACCACCACGAGAAGAAGGGCTTCTTCGGCTGGTTCAACCGCGGCTTCTCGCGCACGGCCAAGGGCTACGAGAGCATGGTGTCGCGCATCCTGCGGCGCGCGGCGCGCTACCTGCTCATCTATGCTGCCATCATCGCCGCCGTGGTGCTGATGTACCAGCGCCTGCCCACGTCCTTCCTGCCGCAGGAAGACCAGGGCAACATCCTGGTGAACGTGCAGCTGCCGCCCGGCGCCACGCAGGAGCGCATGCTGGACGTGATGCAGCAGGTCGAGGGCTACATGCTCAAGCAGCCCGAGGTCGAGAGCATGGTCAGCGTGCTGGGCTTCAGCTTCTCCGGCCAGGGCCAGAACGCCGGCATCGGCTTCGTGACGCTCAAGGACTGGAACGAGCGCAAGGACCCGGCCCACGCCGCCGAAGCGGTGGCCGGCCGCGCCTTCGGTGCGCTGTCGGGCATCCGCGACGCCTTCATCTACCCGCTGAACCCGCCGCCCATCCCCGAGCTGGGCTCGGCCAGCGGCTTCAGCTTCCGGCTGCAGGACCGCGCCGGCCAGGGCCACCAGGCGCTGGTCAACGCGCGCAACCAGCTCCTGGGCATGGCCTCGCAGAGCAAGGTCCTGGCGCAGGTGCGCCCCGACGGCCTGGAAGACGCGCCGCAGCTGGAGATCGACATCGACCGCGACAAGGCGCAGGCGCTGGGCGTGGGCTTCGACGCCATCAACACCTCGCTGTCCTCCGCGCTGGGGTCGAGCTACATCAACGACTTCCCCAACCGCGGCCGCCTGCAGCGCGTGGTGGTGCAGGCCGACGCGCCCTCGCGCATGCAGCCCGAGGACCTGCTGCGCCTGACCGCCCCCAACGCACAGGGCCAGCCCGTGCCGCTGTCGGCCTTCGCCGCCACGCGCTGGATCAACGGCGCGCAGCAGACGGTACGCTACAACGGCTACCCGTCGATGCGCATCAGCGGCGACGCGGCGCCGGGCCACAGTACCGGCGCGGCGATGGCGGAGATGGAACGCCTGGCCGGGCAGCTGCCCGAGGGCTTCGGCTTCGAGTGGACCGGCCAGTCGCGCGAGGAGAAGCAGGCCGGCTCGCAGGCCATCATCCTCTACGGCTTCGCGGTGCTGGCGGTGTTCCTGTGCCTGGCGGCGCTGTACGAGAGCTGGTCGATCCCGCTGTCGGTGATCCTGGTGGTGCCGCTGGGCGTGCTGGGGGTGCTGGCCGCCACCTTCCTGCGGCAGTACTCGAACGACGTGTACTTCCAGGTGGGCCTGATCACCATCATCGGCCTGTCGGCGAAGAACGCCATCCTGATCATCGAGTTCGCCAAGGACCTGCAGGCCCAGGGCAAGAGCGCGGTGGCCGCGGCGCTGGAGGCGGCGCACCTGCGCTTCCGGCCGATCGTGATGACCTCGCTGGCCTTCGGCCTGGGCGTGCTGCCGCTGTTCCTCGCCTCCGGCGCCGGCTCGGCCAGCCAGCGCGCCATCGGCACCGGCGTGGTCGGCGGCATGATCACGGGCACGACGCTGGCCGTGTTCTTCGTGCCGGTCTTCTTCGTCGTGGTGCGCTCGCTGTTCAAGGGCAGCAGGCGCCAGCAGGAACTGAACAAGCGGCACGCCGAAGCGGCCGGAATCAAGGAAGAATCGAGCCATGACGCGTCCTGACCGAACCCTGGGCCGGCCTTTCCTGCCTGCCGCCCTGGCCGCCGCCCTGCTGGCGGCCGGCTGCTCCCTGGCGCCCACCTACGAGCGCCCCGCCGCACCGGTGCCCACCACCTTCCCGGGCGACCCGGCGCAGCCCGGCGGCCGCGCCGCGGCCGAAACGCCCTGGCAGCAGTTCTTCACCGACCCGCGCCTGGCCGGCCTGATCGACACCGCGCTGGCCAACAACCGCGACCTGCGCGTGGCGGCGCAGAACATCGAGCAGGCGCGCGCCCAGTTCGGCGTACAGCGCGCGGCGCTGTTCCCGGCGGTGGGCGTGACGGCCTCCGGCTCGCGCTCCGAGCCCAACCCGGCCCGCGCCTACCGCGACGACGCCGGCAAGGTGTCCTCCAGCTACTCGGTCAACCTGGGCATGACCGCCTGGGAGATCGACTTCTTCGGCCGCATCCGCAGCCTGAGCGACGCGGCGCTGGCCCGCTACCTCGCCACCGAGGAGACGATGCGCGCCACGCAGATCAGCCTGGTCGCCGCCGTCGCCACCGGCTGGCTGACGCTGGTGGCCGACGAGGAGCTGCTGGCCATCACCCGCCAGACGCTGGCCACGCGCGAGGACACGCTCAAGCTGACCAAGCTGCGCTTCGACAACGGCGTGGCCTCCGACCTGGACTACCAGGCCGCCAACTCGCTGGCCGAGTCGGCCCGCGCCACCTATGCCCAGCAGCAGCGGCTGCGCCGGCAGGACGAGAACGCGCTGGCCCTGCTGCTGGGCGCGCCGGTGCCGGCCGGGGCGCTGGCCGGCCTCGAGGGCGGGCTGCGCTCGCTCACGCCGATGCCGGACGTGCCCGCCGGCCTGCCGTCCGACCTGCTGGCCGAGCGGCCCGACATCCGCGCCGCCGAGCAGCAGCTCGTCGCCGCCAACGCCAACATCGGCGCGGCGCGCGCGGCCTTCTTCCCGCGCGTGGCGCTCACCACCTCGGTGGGCACCGTCAGCTCGCAGTTCGACAACCTGTTCCATTCCGGCACCCGTGCCTGGGCCTTCTCGCCGCAGCTCACGCTGCCGATCTTCACCGCCGGGGCCAACCAGGCCAATCTCGACGCCGCCCGGGCGGCGCGCGAGATCGCGGTGGCGGAATACGAGAAGTCGATCCAGTCGGCCTTCCGCGAGGTGGCCGACGCGCTGGCCGGCCGCGAGACGCTGACCGAGCAGGCCCGCGCGCTGGACGCCACCGCCCAGGCCGAGCGCAGGCGCTTCGAGCTGTCGGACCTGCGCTACCGCAACGGCGTGGCCAGCTCGCTCGACCTGCTGGACGCGCAGCGCTCGCTGTTCGCCGCCCAGCAGCAGGCGGTGCAGGCGCGGCTGCAGGAGCTGCAGAACCGCGTGACGCTGTACAAGGTGCTCGGCGGCGGCTGGACAGCGACGGAAGCACCGTCGGCGCAGCAGCAGCAGCCGGCGACCTGAGCCGAACGAGGGCGCGGGGCCGGCGCAGCCCCGCCCAGGCGCGACCCCGGGGCGTTCGGGGGCCGCTCCCTATAATCGTCGGCTGATTCGAAAAAGCCCCCCGATACTGAGGACGCCATGAGCGACAGCGCGCACCACCACGCCACGGAAGAGGCCCACACCGGTCCCATCAAGAATCCCAAGCAACTGCTGATGGCGGTGCTCTTCGGCTTTCTGGCGCCGATCCTGATCATCGTGGGCCTGGTGTCCTACGTCGTGGCCGGGCTCAAGCCCTCGGGCTCGGCGCAGGGCGACAGCATGGCGCTGTACGGCGTGAGCCAGGAAGCGCGCGAGCGCGAGGTGGCCGAGCGCATCCGCAAGGTGGGCTCCATCGAGATCCGCGACGCCAACCGCCCGCTGGCCACCGGCGAGGCCGTCTTCAAGGCCCAGTGCGCGGCCTGCCACGGCAGCCCGGGCATCCCCGGCGCCCCGCACTTCGGCGACGCCGCCGGCTGGGGCCCGCGCATCGGCCAGGGCTACGCCACGCTGCTGGAGCACGCGCTCAAGGGCAAGGGCGCCATGCCGCCCCAGGGCGGCGGCGACTTCGAGGACGTGGAAATCGGCCGCGCAGTGGTCTACATGGCCAACTCCGGCGGCGCCAAGTTCGACGAGCCGCAGCGCCCGGCGGCCGCGGAGGCGCCGGCCGAAGGTGCCGCTGCCGCAGCACCGGCCGAGGCCGCGCCCAAGCAGTAACAGGCGCCCTGCCCATCAGGAACCGGCCCCAGGGCCGGTTTTTTCATAGCGATGCCGCCACCGCCCGTGCCTGCGGGCTCATGACATAGCCGAAGCGCTGCGGCAGGTCGGCCGCGCGCACCGCTTCAGGCTGCCAGCGGCCCTGCTCGATCGCCTCGGCCGCCACGCGAACGTCCTGCGTGTGGACCAACCCCAGCCCGGCGTCCGATGCCAGGTACAGCCGGCCCGCCTCGTCCAGCAGGCAGCCCGTCGGCACCGCCGGCGCGCCGGTGTGGGCGACCACCGAGAAGTCCTCGTGCACCCGCCACACCAGCGGCGTGCACTCCAGTTCCACGTACACGCGCTGCGGGCCGTTCTGGAAGAACCACTGGCCCGCCTCGTCGTGCTCGTAGTTGCGCTGGATGAAGGCGATCAGCCCCTCGTGCTCCAGCAGCGCGCCCTTCGATGCGGGGAAGGCACCCGCCGCCTGCGCCTGCGCATCGCGCAGGAACCACTGGCCCCGCGCGTCCAGCCCCAGCCAGCCGTGGCAGTGGGGCACGTTGGGCCACTTGGCGATGGCCTGCCTGACGATGTCGTCCATGGCGGCATTCTGCGCCCCGCGGCGCGGCGGGCGCTGTCAGAGACGGTCGCGAAGCCAGCCGCCCACGGCCGACGGCAGCCCGGTGACGTGCCCGGGCGGCAGCCCGAGCGCGAAGCCCACGTGGCCGCCGTGCCGCGGCTGCCACAGCGTGACGTGCCGACCCACCTCGTGGGGGCCGGGCAGGCTGTCGCCGGGCACGAAGGGATCGTTGACTGCATTGACCACCAGCGCCGGCACGCGGATGTCGGCCAGCCGCGGCTTGGCGGAGGCGCGCGACCAGTAGTCGCGCGTGCCGGCAAAACCGTGCAGCGGCGCGGTGAAGACGTCGTCGAAGGCGTACAGGTCGCGCGCGGCGCGCAGCGCGTCCGCGTCGAACAGGCCCGGGTGCTGCGCCAGCTTGGCCAGCGCCTTGGGCTTCATGGTCGCGAGGAACATGCGCGTGTAGACCAGCCGGTTGAAGCCGCGCCCGATGGCCGCGCCGCCGGCCGCCAGGTCCAGCGGCGCGCTCACCGAGGCCACGGCGCGCACGCTGGCGGCGGCGGTGGCGCCGGCCTCCTCGGCCCAGCGCAGGAGCGCGTTGCCGCCCAGCGAGACGCCCACGGCGACGGTCGGCACGCGCCGCCGCAGGGCGAACTGCCCGAGCATCCAGCCCACTTCCTCGTGGTCGCCGGAGTGGTAGGCGCGCGGCGCGAGGTTGAGCTCGCCGCTGCAGCCGCGGAAGTGCGGCACCGCGAAGTGCATGCCCTGCGCCGCGGCCCAGGCGGCGAAGGCCTCGGCATAGTGGCTGCGCGAGGAACCCTCCAGCCCGTGGAACAGCACCAGCAGCGGCGCCGCCGGGTCGGGCGCGTCCTGGAAGTCCACGTCGACGAAGTCGCCGTCGGGCGTGGTCCAGCGCTCGCGGCGGTAGACCGGCGCCTGCCCGGCATGGCGGCGCGACCACAGCGCCGGCCAGATGGTCTGCAGGTTGCCGCCGGGCAGCCAGCGCGGCGCGCGGTGCCCGTGCAGCGAGAGGGAGGCGGAAGGCAGCGCGCTCAATGCAGGACGGTCGGGATGTCGAGCCCCTCGTCCGGCGCCTGCGCGGTGCCGGGGCTGGCATGGTGCGCCACCATGCGCCAGCCCTGGGCGGTCTTGTGATAGACGTTGGTGGCGAGCACGAAGGCGTGCTTGGGCCCCTCGGCCGTGAGCACCTCGATGCGCTCGAGCACGTTGTGCACGCTGCTGGCCAGCGCATCGACCTTGCGCACGCGCGCCGGCCGGGCGTGGATCGCGCCGCCGTTGGCGAACATCTGCTCGAAGGCGGCGCGGATCGCCACCGCGCCGACCAGGCGCGGGCCGCCGGGGTGGACGCAGAAGACCTCGTCCTCGTCGGCCCAGCAGGCCATCAGCGCGTCCACGTCGCCGCGCTGCAGGGCCTCGTAGAAGGCGTTCTCGACGTCGTCTGCGGTGCCGCCGAGGGTGGCGGCGCGGAGTCTGGACTTGGTGGACATGGCGCCATGGATTGTGCCGCGCCGCGGGATGTTCAGACGGCCTTCCAGGCGTCGCGGGCCGGCACCGGATCGCCGCCGGCGCGCCCCAGCAGCCAGCGCGCGGCCACCGCATGCGCGTCGCCCTGGGCGGCGGCCCAGACCACCTCCGGCGCGGCCACGTGCACGCCCGGTGGCGCCAGGGCCAGCGCCACGTCCAGCAGCTCGGCGACGCGGGCCGCACGCACCGGCCGCTCGGTGGCCGGCACCATGAAGCGGGCGACGGACAGCATCCACGCGGCCAGGCGGTGCAGCGCGCCCAGCCGCGGCGCCCCCGCGGGCCGGCGCGCGCTGCGCAGCAGCAGCACGCACTCGAAGTCCAGCGCCGCCAGCGCATGCTCGCCGGCATCGGCCAGGCCGTGCTTGAGGGCCTCGGGCAGCCGCCCCTGGTCGTGCGGCTGCACCACCGCCAGCGTGCGCACGCCGCAGCGGCGCAGCCAGGCGGCCAGTTCGCCGAGCTGCGACGGGTCGGGCGCCCACAGCGCGCGTTCGCGGCCGTTGCGCAGGCGCGGCGGATCGAAGGCGACGACCGCCACGTCGGCCGCGGCCGGCGGCCAGTCGCGCAGCGGCGCGCCGGCCGGCACCCGCACGGATTCGACGCCGCGCAGCCCGTCGCGCATCGGCTCGGCCGCCAGCACGCGCGTGCGGGCGAAGCGGTGGGTGCCCGACAGGCGGCGCACGATCTCGCTGCCCAGCGGCCCGGTGGCGCCGGCGATCAGCAGCGTGCGGTCGGCATCGGCCGGGCGCGGCGGCGCCCGGTTGGCCGCCTGCAGGGCCTGGAGGGGATCGAGGGACATGGCCGTGCCTATGCTACCTTTGCCGCCTCGCGGCCCGCCGGGCCGCCGCCAAGGAGGCCGAACCACCATGATCCGAATCCTCAAGCGCTGGCTGCCGCTGGCCCTGCTCGCCGCCCTGCTCACCGGCTGCGGCTACAACGACTTCCAGCGCCTGGACGAGGCCAGCAAGTCCGCCTGGAGCGAGGTGCTGAACCAGTACCAGCGCCGCGCCGACCTGGTGCCCAACATCGTCGCCTCGGTCAAGGGCGAGGCCAACTTCGAGCAGGAGACGCTGACGAAGGTGATCGAGGCGCGCGCCAAGGCGACCTCGATCCAGGTCACGCCCGAGACGCTCAACAACCCCGAGGCCTTCAACAAGTTCCAGCAGGCGCAGGGCGAGCTGTCGGGCGCGCTGTCGCGCCTGATGGTGGTGGCCGAGCGCTACCCGCAGCTGCAGGCCAACCAGGCCTTCCGCGACCTGCGGGTGACGCTGGAGGGCACCGAGAACCGCATCACGGTGGCGCGCAACCGCTACATCCAGACGGTGCAGGAGTACAACGTGCTGGCGCGCAGCTTCCCCACCAACCTGACGGCCATGGCCTTCGGCTACGACCCGAAGCCGAACTTCAGCGTGCAGAACGAGGCGGAGATCTCCCGGCCGCCGACGGTGGACTTCGAGAAGAAGTGACGGCGCAGGTGCACTGAGCCCGATGGCATTCCAGCGCATGTGGCGCGCGCTCGGCGCGCTGTTCCTGATCGCCGCCGCCTCGGCCGCGTTCATGGCGGCAGCCTGGGCGCAGCAGGCCGTGCCCGCGCTCGCCGGCCGGGTGATCGACCAGACCGCCACGCTCTCGGCGGGCGACCGGCAGGCGCTGGACGCCAAGCTCGCCGCCTTCGAGCAGCGCAAGGGCACGCAGATCGTGGTGCTGATGGTGCCGACGACGGCGCCGGAAGATATCGCCGCGTATGCCAACCGCGTGGCCAACACCTGGAAGATCGGCCGCCGCGACGTGGGCGACGGCGTGCTGGTGATCGTCGCCAAGGACGACCGGCGCATGCGCATCGAGGTCGCCAAGACGCTCGAAGGCGCGGTGCCCGACCTGGCGGCGGCGCGCATCATCGACCAGCAGATGAAGCCGGCCTTCCGCAACGGCGACTTCGCCGGCGGCCTGATGGCGGCGGCCGACCAGCTCATCGCCCGCATCGACGGCGAGGCGCTGCCGGAGGTGGCCTCGGCCAGCTACGAGCAGCGCAGCCTGATGGACGTGGACTGGGAGCACCTGATCCTGTTCCTGTTCTTCGGCGTGCTCATCGGCGGCCCCATCCTGCGCAAGCTGATGGGCGCGATCCTCGGCCCGCTCGCCGCCGGCGGCCTGGGCGGGCTGCTGGCCTTCGCGTTCACCAGCAGCCTGGTCGTGTCAGGCATCGCGGGCCTGCTGGCGCTCGGCTACACGCTGCTCGCCAAGCCGGCCAGTTTCAGCGGCGGCGGCGGCGGCTCGGGCCACGGCTACGGCTCGGGCGGCTGGAGCAGCGGCTCGTCCTCCTCTTCCTCCGGCGACTGGGGCGACTGGGGCGGCGGAGGCGGCTTCAGCTCCGGCGGGGGCGGCGATTTCGGTGGCGGCGGCGCCTCGGGAGACTGGTGATGCCTGGACGCAAGACCTATCCGCCCACCTGGGCCGGCCGCCTGCAGCGCCTGCTGCGCAACCGGCTGACCGACCGGGCCGACGTGCGCCGCGTGCTGCCGCCCGACGCGCTGGCGCGCCTGGGCGAGCGCGTGGCCGCCAGCGAGCGGCGCCACACGGGGCAGATCCGCATCTGCATCGAGGCCGGCCTGCCGTGGAGCTACATCCGCCGCGACGCGCCGGCGCGCCAGCGCGCCGTCACCCAGTTCGGCAAGCTGCGCGTGTGGGACACCGAGGACAACAACGGCGTGCTGATCTACCTGCTGCTGGCCGAGCACGCGATCGAGATCGTGGCCGACCGCGGCATCGACGTGCATGCCGACCCGCAGCAGTGGCGCGAGATGGCGCGGCGCATGGGCCGGGCCTTCGGCGAGCATCGCTTCGAGGACGGCCTGACGCTGGCGCTGGAGGAAGTCTCGGCGCTGCTGGTGGAACATTTCCCCGCGCGCGAGGACGCCCCGCCGCGCGGCAACGAGCTGCCCGATTCGCCGATCGTGATCTGAGGGCCGCCGTCAGGCGGTGCCCATGTCGGTGTCCTGCCCCAGCAGCCGCCGGTTCACGGCGTGGGTGGCGTCCAGCTCGCGCTGCAGCGCCCGCGCCACCTGCGAGAGCGTGCGCAGGCGCCGGTTGGTGCTGCGCACGCGGTCGGCCATGGCCTGCGCCAGGCCCAGCAGCAGGCGCGAGGCGACGGCCGGGTTGACCTCCACCAGCCCGCGCAGCGCGGTGCGCGACAGCGTGGCCATCTTCACCTCCGTCAGCGCGGTGCAGGTGGCCGAGCGCGGCGCCCCGTCCAGCAGGCCCATCTCGCCCATGAGCTGGCCGGGGCCGATGATGGAGATGACCACTTCCTCGCCGGGCAGCAGGGCGGCGCTCTCGGCGCGCACCTGGCCTTCGAGCAGCAGCGCCATGTAGTCGGTGTCGTCGCGCTGGCCCTCGCGCATCAGCACGGTGCCGGCGGGCACCCGCACCGGCTGCATGGCGTCGATGACGAGGCGCGCGTCGTGCGCGTCCAGCTCGGCGACGATGGACGAGCGCATCAGCATGCGCACCGCCTCCTCGCGCAGCAAGTGGCCGGAGCGCGGCAGGTCGTCGGAGGCCTTCATGCCGCGGTCTCCTGCGCCGGCGCCGGTGCCGGCAGCGCCCATACGCCGCCCCCGCCCACGGCATGGAAGCGGCGCCCGGGCGCGGCGGGCATCGACGCGCCGCCGGTGAATTCGCCGAAAGCCGGCAGCAGCGCCAGGCCCGGCTCGCTGACGAAGCAGGGCAGGCGCAGGCTGTCGCGCCCGCGCCCCTGCAGGCTGCACACCGGATGCAGGTGGCCGGCCAGCACGAAGTGCGTGGCGTGCCGCTGCGGGTGGTGGCAGCAGGCGAAGGGGCCGAGGAGGTGCGGCTCGTCGACGACGGCGATGTCCAGCGCGGACGGCGGGTCGCCGGCTCGGCTGTCGTGGTTGCCGCGCACCAGCGTCATGCCGATGCCCGCATGCCGCGACCGCCACGCCAGCGCCGCCTGCAGCAGCGCGGGGGTGCGCGCTTCGGGCGCATGCAGGAAGTCGCCCAGGAAGACGATGGCCTCGGGCGCCTGCACGGCGATCAGCGCGTCCAGCCGCGCCAGGTTCTGCTGCGTGGTGCCGCCGGGCACCGGCTGGCCGAGCGCCCGGTAGGCCGCCGCCTTGCCCAGGTGCAGGTCGGCCACGAAAAGGATGCGGCGCGCCGGCCACCACAGCGCCCGCCCGGCCAGCAGGTGCAGGCGCTCGCCGGCCCAGACGGCTTCGCAGGCGGCAGGAAGGGAAGAGGAGGAAGCGGCGCGGCTCACAGGTCGGACAGTGTCCCAGAAGAACCGTTTTTTCGTACCCGCTCCCTGTGCGGCCGAGTGTAACGATGGGGAATCGCCCGGTTGCGCGGACTTCGGCACTACAGCGGCGGCAGCGGACGCGAAGGCGGACGGCGCCGGCGCGGCGCCCGCGGCCCGGCAGCGCCGTCGGGCGCGTCCTGCCCGAAGGCCAGCCGCGCGCGCACGCCCTCGGCCGTGGCCGAGGCCACCTCGCCGGGCGCGACGGCGCCGCCGGCCGCCTGCTCCAACTGGGCCACCATGCGCGCGATGCGGTCGGCCACGTTCTCGTTGCTGAGCTTCTCGCGGAAGCGCTCGACCATCAGCGGGAAGGCGAAGGGCGAGGGCCGCGCCAGCGGCTGCAGCACGAGGCGCTGGCCGGCCATGCGCGCCAGGCTGGCGGCCAGGCGGCCGATCTCCAGTTCCTGCGCCAGCAGCTCGGCCTCGGCCTGGGCCAGCAGGCGATTAGCCGGGTCGTACTTGCGCAGCACCTCCCAGAACAGCGACGAGGAGGCCTGCACCTGCCGGCTGCTGCGCCGCTCGCCCGGGTAGCCCTGGAAGATCAGGCCCGCCACGCGCGCGATCTCGCGGAAGCGCCGCTGCGCCAGCTCGCCGGCGTTGAGGCTGGCCAGCACCTCGTGCAGCAGGTCGCCGCGCGCGTCGTGGCCCGCGTGCAGCACCTGCGGCAGCAGCTCGGCCCAATCGACCGGCGTGGCGCTCAGCAGTTCGAAGCCGTAGTCGTTGACGGCGATGGAGAAGGTGCGCGGCGCGTGCTGCGCCACGCGCCAGCCGATCAGGCTGGCCAGGCCCATGTGCACCGGCCGGCCAGCGAAGGGGTAGAGGAAGAGGTGCGTGCCCTCGCGCGAGGCCAGCACCTCGGCCAGCAGCGTGCCGGGCGTGGGCAGGTGCGACCAGCGCTGCTGGATCTCCAGCAGCGGCCGCACGCACTGCAGCTCGGGCGAGTCGTAGCGGCCGGCGTCGGCGCGGGCGAGCTGGTCCACCACCGCGTCGGCCAGCGTGGTGGACAGCGGCATGCGCCCGCCGTTCCAGCGCGGCACCGCGGGGCGGCGGCCGGTGGCGCGGCGCACCCAGGCGGTCATCTCGTGCACCCGCACCAGCTCCAGCATGCGGCCGCCGAAGAGGAAGCAGTCGCCCGGATTCATGCGGGCGACGAAGCTCTCTTCCACGCTGCCGATGCGCGCGCCGCCGACGAACTGCACGCTCATGCTGGCGTCGCTGACGATGGTGCCGATGTTCATGCGGTGGCGCCGCGCCAGGCGTGCATCGGGCACGCGCCACACGCCCTCGGCGTCGGGCACGGCGCGGCGGTAGTCGGGGTAGGCCGCGAGCGAGGGGCCGCCCTGGCGCACGAAGTCCAGGCACCACTGCCAGTTCCCGTCGGACAGGTGTTCGTAGGCCGCCGTGCGGCGCACTTCGGCCAGCAGATCCTCGGGCCGGAAGCCGCCGCCCAGCGCCACGGTGACGAGGTGCTGCACCAGCACGTCCAGCGGTTCCTCGGGCGAGTGGCGCGACTCGATGTGGCCGGCGGCGATGGCGTCGCGCGCGGCGGCGCCTTCCACGATCTCCAGGCTGTGGGTGGGCACGATGGTCACGCGCGAGGGCCGGCCCGGCGCGTGGCCCGAGCGGCCGGCGCGCTGCAGCAGCCGCGCCACGCCCTTGGGCGAGCCGATCTGCAGCACGCGCTCGACCGGCAGGAAGTCCACGCCCAGGTCCAGGCTCGACGTGCACACGACCGCCTTGAGCTGTCCGTTCTTCAGCCCCAGCTCGACCCACTCGCGCACCGCCTTGTCGAGCGAGCCGTGGTGCAGCGCGACGACGCCGGCCCACTCGGGCTTCGCGTCCAGCAGCGCCTGGTACCAGAGCTCCGCCTGCGAGCGGGTGTTGGTGAAGACCAGCGTGGTGCTGCTGGCCTCGATCTCGGCCACCACCTGCGGCAGCATGGTGATGCCGAGGTGCCCGCCCCAGGGGAAGCGCTCGGCGCGGCCCGGCAGCAGCGAATCGACGACCAGCTTCTTGGGCACCTGGCCCTGCACCAGCGTGCCCTGCGCGCCCGGCCCCAGCAGCGTGTGCATCGCCTCGTGCAGGTTGCCCAGCGTGGCCGACATGCCCCAGGTGAGCACCGCGGGATTCCAGCCGCGCAGCCGCGCCAGCGCCAGCTGCACCTGCACGCCGCGCTTGTTGCCCAGCAGCTCGTGCCATTCGTCGACCACCACCAGCTTCAGGTGCCGGAAGATCTCGCGCGCATCGGCGCGGGCCAGCATCAGCGACAGGCTTTCGGGCGTGGTGACGAGCACGGTGGGCAGGCGCTTGTCCTGCGCGGCGCGTTCGCCCGAGGGCGTGTCGCCGCTGCGCGCGCCGGCGGACCACTGCGGCGCGAGGGTTTCGAGCGGCTCCTTCAGCGCACGCAGCGTATCGGCTGCGAGCGCACGCATGGGGGTGAGCCACAGCACGGTGAGCGGTGGCGGCCTGCCGCCCTCGGACGCCGCGGCGAAGGCTTGCAGCGCCCCGAGCCACACCGCATAGGTCTTGCCGGCACCCGTGGTCGCATGCAGCAGGCCGCTTTCACCCTTTCCGATGGCTCGCCACACCTCGCGCTGGAAGGCGAAGGGCTTCCAGGTGCGGGCGGTGAACCAGTCCACAAGCGGGCGCTTCATGGCGGCAGCAGCGCCTCCAGCGTCTGCAGCGTGTCCGCCTCCTCCACCGGCTTGTCCTCGCGCCAGCGCAGCATGCGAGGAAAACGCACGGCGACGCCGCTCTTGTGGCGGGTGCTGCGGGCGATGCCCTCGAAGCCGAGTTCGAAGACGAGCGTGGGCTTCACGGAGCGCACCGGGCCGAAGCTCTCGACGGTGGTCTTGCGGATGACGGCGTCGACGCGCGCCATCTCGGCGTCGGTGAGGCCGGAGTAGGCCTTGGCGAAGGGCACCAGCTTGCGATCGGCGCTGCCGGGCGGGCCGTCCCACACGGCGAAGGTGTAGTCGGTGTAGAGGCTGGCGCGCCGGCCGTGGCCGCGCTGCGCGTAGACCAGCACGGCATCGATGCTGAGCGGGTCGATCTTCCATTTCCACCACACGCCCACGTCCTTGGTGCGGCCGACGCCGTACTGCGCGTCGCGGCGCTTGAGCATCATGCCCTCGACGCCGCGCTCGCGGGCCGACTCGCGCAGGCGGGCGAGCTGGGGCCAGTCGTCGCCCTCGATGACCGGGCTGGGGATGAGCAGCGGGTGGTTCACCTCGCGCAGCAGCTCGTCGAGCAGCGCGCGGCGCTTGTCCTGCGGCAGCGCGCGCAGGTCGCGGCCCTCGTGCTCGATCAGGTCGTAGGCCAGCAGCACCACGGGCACGTCGCGCAGCAGCTTGGGGCCCAGCGTCTTGCGGCCGATGCGCTTCTGCAGGTCGGCGAAGGGCTGCGCCCGTTCGTCGCGCCAGACCACGATCTCGCCGTCGAGCACGGTACCGTCGGGCAGCGCCTCGCCCATCGCGGCGAGTTCGGGGAAGCGCTCGGTCACCAGTTCCTCGCCGCGCGACCACAGCCACACCTGGCCGGCGCGCTTGACCAACTGCGCGCGGATGCCGTCCCACTTCCACTCGACCAGCCAGCCGGCGGGCGGGCCGAGCAGCGCGTCGAACTGCGCGACCTCGACGTTGAAGGGATGCGCGAGGAAGAAGGGGTACGGCTGGCCGCTGGTCTGCGCCTCGCGCTCCTGCGCGGCCTCGGGCGCGATCAGGGCGGCATAGGCCGCGGCGTCGGGCCGCGCGCCGATGTGGGTGTAGCCCATCAGGCGCTGCGCGACGCGCTTGGCGTCTACGCCGCCCACCGCCGCCAGCGCCTGCGTGACCTGCAGCTTCGACACGCCGACGCGGAAGGCGGCGGTGATGAGCTTGAAGTAGACCAGGCGCTCGTCGGGCGCGAGGCGGCGCCACTGGGCGCGCAGGCGCTCGGGCAGTTCGCCGGCGGGGGCGCCGCGCAGGGGCAGCAGGTGCTCCTGCACCCATTGCGCCAGGCCCAGGTCGTGCGCGTCGTCGGGCGGCGGCAGCAGCAGCGCGATGGTCTCGGCCAGGTCGCCGACGGCCTGGTAGCTTTCCTCGAACAGCCACTCGGGCAGGCCGGCCGCCTCCTGCGCCAGCAGGCGCAGCAGCTTGACGGGCACCAGTTGGCGCGGCTTGCCGCCGGCGAGGAAGTAGACGGCCCAGGCCGCGTCTTCATGCGGCGCGGCGCGCAGGTAGCGCTGCAGCGCGGCCTGCTTGGCGAGGCTGGAGGTGCTGGCGTCCAGGTCGCGGTAGAGGGCGGCGAAGGCTTTCACGGGCTGGCGCTTTCTCCTTCCCCCGCTGGGGGAAGGTCGGGATGGGGGCCGGCGGCGTCCGCATCGTCAGCTGCAAGCCCCCCCCCCCACCCCCCCCCACCGGGGGGGGGGGGGGGTGCCCCGCTCTCCCCCCCCTACTCCGGGGCGAGAGCCTCCGCAACGAGCCCC
>Ga0164243_10001468_pt1 | contig 39875 bp, 40 predicted proteins | sample OricompcompostOP_FD_108781 | JGI IMG/M metagenome (GOLD analysis project Ga0164243, IMG submission 108781) | Organic Plus compost microbial communities from Emeryville, California, USA - Original compost - Organic plus compost (OP) | ecosystem: Engineered > Solid waste > Mixed feedstock >... | reverse complement strand
AGTCCAGACTGTAGGCTCGCGCCATCCCATGGCTCCTTCCCCAATCACATACGAGCAGGGAATCAGAACAACCACTCAAATGCAAACCCGCGACTCCGTTTAAGGCGAAACGGCTCTAGCGGTCTCCGTTCGCCGCAGTTGCGTGCAGTGCCGCCGGGGGGCGGGCTCCAGCATGTTCAAGCGGACCAATCGGCTGCCTCCGATCGTGCATTTGATGGCGGCGTCGGCGGGCGTTGCAGCCGCGAACATCTACTACATGCAGCCTTTGCTGGCGCAGATCGGCACGGACTTCGCCATCGCCTCGGTTGCCGGATTTCTCCCCGCCGTGACACAGGCGGGTTTCGCCACCAGCATCCTTCTCGTGCTGCCGCTCGGGGACATCGTCGAGCGGCGGCGTCTCGTGGTGACGATGCTGACGCTCGTCGCCCTGGCGCTGCTGCTGCTGGCGACGGCGCCTAATGCACCGCTGTTGTTCGGTGCCGCGCTGCTTCTTGGACTCGTCGGCATCACCCCGCAGCTCTTGGCACCGTTCTCGACTCTCTTCGCACCCAAGGGCATGGAAGGCGCGGCGGTCGGCCTCGTCCTTTCGGGCGTGCTGAGCGGCGTGCTGCTGTCACGCATCGTTGCCGGGCTTCTGGCGGAAGTCGTCGGGTGGCGGGGCGTCTTCTGCAGCGCCGCGGTGCTGGCTCTCCTGCTAGCCGCGCTGCTGCGCCGCGCGCTGCCGACGAGTCGGGCGCAGAACGCTATGTCCTACGCGAGGCTCGTCGCCTCGTCGGGGCACATCCTGCTCGAGGAGCCGCGCCTGCGCCGGCACGCGCTCTATGGTGCGGCGACATTCGCCGCCTTCATGGCCTTCTGGTCGACCTACGCCACCCATCTGCACGATGTCTTCGGCTATGGCACGGCGACCGTGGGCATGTTCGGGTTGGCAGGGCTGGCGGGTATCGCGACGGCGCCGCTCGGCGGCCGGCTCGTCGACCGCGGTCGGTTTCGCCTTGCCTGCATCGGTGGCGCCCTGTTGATGGGCGCGGGGTTCATGCTCGCCCTCGCAGCAGAAGTCTCGGCGATGGGGATTGTCATTGGGGCGCTGCTGCTCGACGCAGGGGCCGGCATCTGCCACGCGGCCAACCAGTCGGCGGCGCTGCGGCTTCGCCCAGCCGCCCTCAGTCGCGTCAACAGCCTCTATATCGCGGCCTATTTCTCTGGTGGAGCCGCCGGGACATTCCTTTCCGGCCTCGCTTTCGCTCATTTGGCGTGGGCGGGCGCATGCGCAGTGGGGCTCACGGCATCCATGCTCATCGTTGCCGCGGAGGGGCTTCGGCGCCGCTGACGGCGCCTCTATCCCGAAAGGCAAGTGTGAATGAGCAACACAACTTGAAAAATCATACAAAAGCGGTTGCTACAATTCACGTAACTTGAACAATTATTATCCGCTGCACACACAGCTTATTAAGCGGTTTTCAGACCTGCCGGAAGCGTTGCCGCGAAAACGGTCACTGGCAGCATACTTTCTAATCATTCAAGTAACTTGACGCTAATTCCCCGTTCCTGAAATCTCGCTGGTGTCGAAGGTTTGTGGCGCAACACTAGCGCCGCTCGGCCGGCCCTCGACACAGGCAGGGGTCGCGACAGCAAACGCTGCGCGAACGGAGGGATTGAGCGATGACACATGTTAAGCGACGCGTAGCAACAGGCGCACTTTGCGCGATCTCGGCGGCTCTCGGCGCCTTTGGCGCGAGCCGCGCTCAGGCGGCCGACTGGAGCGCGACCGAGATCCAGTTCGAATACGGCAACCTCAAGAGCCCCTTCGCAGGTGGCGACAGCATGACGCCCATCATCACGCTGCAGCACGCCAGCGGCTGGAGCTTTGGCGACGTGTTCTTCTTCGTCGACTTCATCGACGACCAGGACGAGGACGGCTTCAACGACAAGGACGCTTACGGCGAGTTCTATTCCTACTTCAGCTCCGCCAAGGTGCTCGGCATCAAGTACTCCGGGCCGATCAAGGACGTCGGTCTCGTCGCCGGTATCAACTTCGACGCCGATGTCGGCTATCTCAGCCTCCTGCCCGGCGCGTACGTCGACTGGAATGCGCCCGGCTTCGCGTTTCTGCGCACCCAGTTCACCGCCGTCATCGACGATAGCGACATCGCGCAGAAGGACGGTTGGCAGGGCGACGTGTCGTGGGCGCTGCCGTTCCAGATCCACGGCCAGCGCTTCAGCTTCGAGGGACACGCCGAGTACACGTTCAACTCGTCCAACATCTATGGCCCGATGAAGGACTGGATCCTGGCGCAGCCGCAGTTGCGCTGGGACATCGGCTATGCGCTGGGCGGCGCCAAGGATCGCTTCTTCATCGGCACCGAGTACCAGTTCTGGCAGAACAAGCTCGGGACCGACGTCGATGAGAGTGCCTTCCAGGCCCTCGGTGTCTGGCGCTTCTGAGGGCAGCAACACTACTCCCGTCCTCCTCAAGCAGGTCGCTCCCGCGGCCTGCTTCTTTTTTGGGGTAGGACAGGACTGGAATGTGGTTACCCTGGCGCCGCTGCAACTTTGCGAAATACCTAGAAATATCGCGTAATTTCGATGCGCCAGCAGGGCATGCTGGTGGGCCCGCCAGGATTCGAACCTGGAACCAGACGGTTATGAGCCGCCAGCTCTAACCATTGAGCTACGGGCCCTTGGCCGCCGCGGACTCAAAAGAAGCGGGCAGGGCGGCGCACCTCATAGCAGACTTGCGGCCGCCGCCAAAACCCACCGATTTCGCCGCGAAACGTCCGCGAAGGGAGGCTAGCTCAAGATGACGGCAACCTGCCGCTATCAACGAGGTCAACAAGAATGCGCCCACTCGCCGCATTGTGCTCCGTCACTCTGGTGCTCGCCATGCTCACCGCCATCCCGCCCGCTTCCGCCGACGACAAAACAGCGCGCACCATCACCGTCTCCGCGTCGGGAAGCGTTGCTCTCGAGCCTGATCAGGCGCGTATCATCTCGGGCGTCACGACCGAGGGTGCGACGGCGCGGGCGGCTCTCGATGCCAATAGCCGAGACATGCAGAGGGTGATCGGCGAGCTGAAGTCGGTCGGGGTCGACGCGAAGGACATCCACACCGCCTCATTTCGCATCGACCCCCGCTACACGCGCCCGGCCGAGGGGGAGGCACCCAAGATCGACGGGTATAGCGTCACCAACGAGGTCACGGTCGTGGTCCGTGGCTTGGACAAGGTCGGCGGCATTCTCGATCGCCTGGTGACGGCCGGCGCCAACCAGACTGCAGGGCTCAGCTTCGAGGTGAGCGAAGCGGAGACGGCGCTGGACGAGGCGCGCAAGACCGCCGTGGCCAATGCGCGGCGCCGCGCAGAGATCTACGCGGCTGCCGCCGGAGCTGAGATCGGCGAGGTTCTGACGATCACTGAGGGCGAGGCATCGCCGCCGCGGCCGGTGTTCGCTCGTGCAATGAAGTCCGCCTCCGCTCCTATCGAGCGGGGCACCGAGACCTTGGAAGCGAACGTCACTGTTACGTGGGTGCTCAAGTAGGCCCAGGTCGCGCGAAGTGGGGCCGGGGCCGTGATGAAGTTGGGGCTGCTTCCCTGTCCCTATTCAAGCGCCAGGACTTTGACCTTGTCGGCGAGCTTGGCGGCCCCGGGTTGGTTCGGCCAATCGACGTAGTTGCGCATCTCGCCCGAATTGCGCAGGTGACGCAGGCGCGCAAGGTCGATGGTCGCCGGCACCCACTGCGCGGCGTTCATCTCGCCCTGCGCCAGCACGCCGGTGTCGGATACGGACTGCTCAGCTGGTACGTAAATCCCGGCAGCGCCAGCGTTGTGATCGACGGCCGGAGACCACAAAGCCTCCCCTACCGTCGGGCTGACGACGGCGGCGATCTGGTTCTCAAGCGCGCGCGCGCGCGAGCCCGTGCGCACGCGGTGGTAGCCGGAGACGCGCTCGGTGCATGAGGGAACGAGCAGGACCTCGGCGCCTGCCTCGGCCATGGCTCTCGCGAGCAGCGGGAACTCGCTGTCGTAGCAGATCGTGACGCCGAGGCGGCCGAGGGCAGTGTCGAACACGCGTGCCTCGTTCCCGGCGGAGATGCCCCATTCGGTCTCGAACGGGGTCATAATTAGCTTCTCCTGCACGCCGACGGTGCCCTTCGGAGTGACGAGCTGAGCGGCGTTGACATAGCGGCCTTCGCCTTTGTGCGAGGGGCCGCTGCCGATCAGTATGAAGACGCCATGCTTGGCAGCGAGCTCCTGGTGCAGCCCGACGCGCATGATCTCGAGCTCGGCGACGGCCTCAAGGGTGGCATCGAGGTTGCCATAGACTTGCTCGCCGAGCGCCGCTGCCTGCTCGATGGCGGCGTATTCGGGGAACACCAGCAATTTGGCGCCAGTCGCGGCGCCCTCTGCAACCCAACGAGCGATCTTGTCTTGCCAAGCCTCAAGCGTAGCGGGCTGATCGATCGGGTACTGGGCGGCGGCGACCTTCAAGGTCTCAAGGTGGCTCATGAGCGCACTATTTAGTGCCGTCGAGCGGTTTCATCCAGAACTGCATCTCGTGGCGCGTCTCGCCCGGCTGGTCGATGTCCTTCCAAGCGTAGGTGGCGACTAATCCCTCGACCGGGGCATAGCCGCGCTTCCTCCAGAAGCCGTCGAGCGGGACGTAGTCCACCGGCTTCAAGGGGTGATCGTCGGGGCGCACGACGCGGCAGAAGGTGGAATGTGTGAAGCCGCCGAGCTTTTTCGCATGCGCCTCGCGCCCGTCAAAGAAGGCGTGTCCGAGACCGTGCCCGCGGTGCGTTTTGAGCAGTACGGACTCGCCGCAGTAGAAGATTTCATTGAGATCGTAGCCGGCCTTCTCGAATGGCTCGGCGAACTCGTCGGCGTGCTCGATCATCGGTGCTGCCGTCGAGGCACCGACGATCTCCGCGCCGTCCTTGGCGATGATGCAAACGGCGCCTGGCGCAGCGGCGAGCTTGGCGAGGTATTTCTCCTCGTATTCGAGCGTGCCGTCGTAGAGGTAGGGCCAGTCGCGGAAAACGACGATGCGCAGGCGGGCCAGGGCCGGCAGCACCGGTTGGATCTCGCTCCCGATAAGGGATTTCACTTCGATTGCCATTCGGTCTCTCGGGAGCGCTATTCGACCGTTGGCCTGTCGGTGACCTGCTGGATGGCGTTAGACTGGCCGAGCAGCACGATCGTCGGCTTGTGCGTCTTCGCTTCCTCGAGGTCCATCTGCGCGTAGGCGCAGATGATGATCCGATCGCCGATGCAGGCGCGCCGTGCCGCAGCGCCGTTGAGTCCGATCACGCCGCTTCCCGCGGGCCCCTCTATCACATAGGTCGCAAAACGCTCGCCATTGTCGATGTTATAGATCTCGATGTACTCGTTCGGCAGGAAGCCCGCGGCACGGATGAGATCGCCGTCGATCTTCAGCGAGCCCTGATAGTGGAGGTCGCATTCAGTGACGGTGGCCCGGTGCAGCTTGCACCTCAGCATCTTGACGAGCATGGCGTTTGAACCTTGTCGCGTGCCGGCACTAGTGTCCCGATTTCGAAGCTCGCCGAACGCGCGGCGAATTTTCTCTATCAGCACACTAGCCGGAGACCTGCGCGATCCAGTCGGTCAGGTTGTAGTAAGTGGTGACGCGGGCGATCTTGCCGTCGCGGATGGCGAAGAAGGTGCCAGCAGGCAAAATATAGGTTTGCCCCTTGGCCTCGGGAAGTCCGCTGTCGGTGGCCTTGTAGACGCCGTGGACGTTGAACTCGGCCGCTGCCCGCGTTCCGTCCTTGCTCACCATGACAGCGATGTTCTCGAGCTTCTCCTTGTAGTGGTGGTCCATGCGTGCGTTGAAGGCACGGAACTTGTCGAGGCCGATCCGGCGCTCGCCTTGGTTGACGTCGTGGATGACGTCGTCCGTGAGGCAGGCGATCATTGCTTCGCCGTTGCCGGAATTGAAGGCGTCGTAATAGCGGCGGATGAGAGCGGCGGTTTCAATCCGCGCTTGGCTTTCGGCGTCGCTCATGGGGTCTCCAGTGACGTATCGTTCCAGGCGGGTCCCTTAGCAGGTCGGGGCGCCGACTGCTACAGGCGGGGACAGCGACATACGCGCTGGGAGAGGGGCCAAGCGGCAAGCTCTGGTTCAGGGTCTGGGGGCGCTAAGGTCTGGGGCTCGGGGCTAGGGAAGGTTCAGGTCGGCCGATGGAGGCGCGCCACCATATCTCCGGCCTCTCCGACCGTGCGCCCGACGGACGCAACGATGCGTCGGAACCAATCCGGAAGGAGCTCAGCGGTGGCCGCGGCGTCCAGACAATCCTCGATGTCGTACAGCAGTCGCGTCATCTGCGTCCCATAGTGCTGTCGATGCCGTGCCTATGGGAGTTGAGCGCTAAGTCCCTTTCCCTCTGGTTAATCAGAGCCGGAGCGGAAGCGCCGCGCCAAGGGGCGCGGCACCTTTATCCACTAGTGGAATGGCTTCGACGCTCAGCGGCGATTGCTAGCGGAGCGGCGGGCGATCTCGGACTTCGAGACCTCACCGGCGGCGACGAGAGCGGAGATGCAACCCTTGGACAGACGATAGCCGACTGCGCGCATGCACTTGCGCGTCTCGGCGCTGTCCGGCTTGAAGGCACTGCAGTTGGAGAGATAGTCGTTGGCGCAGGCAGCCCGCACCTCGGAGCTGACGGCGCCGGCGCGGGGCGCGATAGCGACGGCAATCAGCATCACGGTTGCGGCGATGAACGCAGCGCGGTACACGTATAACTTGAATCCGAGTGACGTTGCGAACATTGCCTTCGTTCCTTTTGTGAGGCCAACAGCTTGGCTCTCGGGGCCAACAAGGCGCGCGAGCGTAGTTTCCCGCCGAGGCGGACTGCTCGCGGCCTTTGATCTTGTGGACGGCGCTTTTGGACGGGTGGCTGACGACCGATCGGCTCTTGCGTCCTGCCGGAAGCATGGACCGTTAAGGTAACCGGTCGGTAAACAAGCAGGAATCGACAGGCCGGTCGCGGCTCTTGCAGCCCTCTAGCCGCGGCAAGGCCGGGCGTCGACGTCCGCGCTCCAGCCGCTCGCATCCTTGGTGAAGCGCACCGATTTGCTGGTGGCGAGCGACCAGCGCGCCCAGACCGTGCCGTACTCGAAGTTGGTAAAGTCGGTCCACGAGCGCGCGGCTGCAGCCTGAGCGGCCGCTTTGGTGCGGCCAGTTCCAGAGCCCGAATGGTAGTGGTCGGACATGCACAGCCGACCACCTTCCTTGCGCAGATCGTGTGCGTAGGCGAGCCCGGTGTCGTCAGCGCGGGCGGCGATGCTCGGTACGAGAGCGGCGGCGACAATGGCGAGATGTATGCGACGCATATTCGTTCCCCCCAATCCAACCCCGGGGAAAGACTAGTACTGACTTGGAGCAGCCGCAACGATGCGTGCGCTCGTGTGCACTACCAGGCGAGGCGCTCCATCACCGCGATGGCGGGCGGTGCGGGAGGGGCGAATAGTGCGGCGAGCCTTTCCGCATCGAGCATGCCAGTCCCCATCGTCTCATCCCGGTGAATACCGGACGCTACGAAGATGGCGTCGATGCCGGCAGCCTCGGCGCCTTTGAGATCGGTCCGCAGGCTATCTCCGACAGCGATGATGTGCTGACGCGCGACCGGTCGCCCACTCTGTGCCTCGGCGGCGGCTTGGGCCGCCTCATAGGCATTGGCGTGCGGCTTGCCGGCCCAGAAGACCGAGCCGTCCATGCGCTCATAAAGGTCGGCGATGGCGCCGGCACAAAGATACTGACGACCGCCGACGTCGACGACGAGGTCGGGATTGGCGCAGACAAACGGTAGGGCGCGGGCCCGCGCGCGCTCGAGCAGAGGCCTATAGTCGTCGGCCGTTTCGACCTCATCGTCGTTGAGGCCGGTGCATAGAATGGCATCCGCCTCATCGAGGTCGCTGCGCTGCGCGGCGAGGATTGTGAACGTCGCTGCATCGCGGTCTTGCGGCCCGATGAAATAGAGGCGGCGATAGCCCATCTCGGCGACATGGCGCAGAGCGATCTCGCCCGAGGCGACGATGCCGTCGTAGGCATCGCGCGGCACGGCGCGGGTGTCGAGCATGGCGGCGACGCGCTCACCCGGCACGGGCGCGTTGGAGACGAGGATTACCGTTCCACCGCCGGAACGGAAGCGCAGCAGCGCCTCGCATGCCGTCTCGAAGGCCCGGTGGCCGTCGTGCAGAACGCCCCACACGTCACAGAACATGACCTCGTAGCGCGACAGAAGCTCGCCGGCATGAGCGAGGATCGGCGGAGGCGAGGGGCGGCGCTGCATGAAGGGTTTGTCCGGGATGGATTGAAGCTCGCCTCAATACGTTCTGCCGCCCGAAAAGCCAAGTGAAGGCGATCGTGGTTCCCGAAAGCGGGGGAGGCGACCCTGGTGCTCGGCCAACCGTGTCCCGATATGCCTTTTCGGGCTGTCGCCGAAGGCCCAGTGTAACTGCCGAGAGCGTCATGCTGGAGCAAGGCTTGGGGGCCGCGCAGATCGCGGCCGTATTGATACTGTTGCAGCGTGGCGCCGAGGAAGCCTACTCGGCACGCAATACCAAGGCGCTGCTGGCGGCGGGCGGCCACGAGGTCGGCGCCGACTACTATCCGGTGGTCGCCATCACGCATCTTGCTTGGATCGCCGCGGTGTTCCTGCTCATTGCGCCGACCGCCCCGATCATTTGGCCACTGGCAATCGTCTATCTACTGCTCCAGGTGGTACGCTACTGGGTCATCGCCTCTTTGGGTCGCTACTGGACGCATCGCGTCATCACCCTGCCCGAAGCCCCGGTCGTGCGCGTCGGACCGTATCGGTATTTGCGGCATCCGAACTATGCTGTCACCATTGCAGAGACGTGTCTGTTGCCGCTCGTCTTCGGTGCCGTCGCCGTTGCGGTCATCTTCGGCTGCATTTGGAGCGCGGTCTTGTACTACAAGATCTTGATCGAGGATCGGGCGCTGGCCGAGCGGCGTGGTGGGCAGGGTTAGCGCAAGGCCAAGGGGCATGGTGAGATCAGTCTATCGTGCCGCGGCCGGCGCCTGCATTGCGTTTGTCATCGCCGCACAATTCTTTCTGGTCGTGGGCGATGAGCCAGCCGGCGAGATCGCTGTCACATCGATCCGGTTCTTCAGCTTTTTCACTATCCTGACGAACATCCTCGCGGCCGCGGCGCTGCTCGTTCCGCTGATAGCTCCCCACTCAGCAGTCAGCAGCTTTCTCGCGCGGCCGTCGGTGCGCACCGGTATCGCCGGCTACATCATCATGGTCGGAGTGGTCTATCATCTGCTGCTGCGCGGGGTGAGCGCGCGAGAAGGTTGGGAACTCACCTTCGAACTCATGCTGCATTACCTGACGCCGCCGCTCTACGTGCTCGACTGGCTATTGTTCGTATCGAAGCGGGCTGTCGGCTGGCACGTCGGGCTCGATGCGCTGGGCCTTCCGCTTGCTTATGTCGGTTGGACCATGGTCCACGGCGCGTTGAGCGGGTGGTATCCCTATCCCTTCGTCGATGTTCCAGAGCTTGGCTACGCGCGCGTGCTGGCCAACATCATCGCTCTCATCCTGGCGTTCCTGGTGCTGGAGGTGGCGCTCGTCGGTGTCGGCCGTCTGCTTGCGTGGGCCTACAACTCCAATACGACGAAATAAGCGGAGAATCCGGGTCCGAAGGCGGCGAGGAGATAGCGCCCGCGCGCATTGCTGCAGAGTGCCTCCTTGAGCACGAACAGGGCAGTCGCCGAGGACATGTTGCCGTAGGTCTTGAGCACGCGCCAGGAATACTCGAGCTGGCTGTGCGAGAGGCCGAGTGCGTGCTCGGCCGTGTCGAGGATCTTGCTGCCTCCTGGGTGGAGGAGAAAGCCGTCGAAGTCGTGCAGCGACAGGCCAGCGGTGGAAAGGAACGGCAAAAGTGCTTCGCCAAGATGGTCGCGCATGAGCGCGGGCAGCTCTGGGCTGAGCACGACTCCGAAGCCGTCGTCTTTGATGTCCCAGCCCATGATGTGCTCGGTGTCGGACCAGAAGTGCTCTCCGATAGCGCCGACGCGCGCTCGTGACGGGTTGCGGATTCCGGCCGGCCCATCACTTCTGTGGCCGCGCAGAATGACGGCGGCGGCACCATCGCCGAACAATCCGGCGGCAACGAACATCGCCAGGCTCGGGTCGTTGACGCGCATGCATAGCGAGCACAAGTCGACGGTGAGGAACAGGACGTTGCTTCCTGGCCTCGCCTGCGCCATGCGCGCGGCACGGGCAAGACCGCCGACGCCGCCGCCGCACCCAAGCCCGAAGATGGGCAGCCGCTCGGTTTGTGCGCGAAAGGGGAGCAGGTTCATCAGGCGCGCATCAAGGCTCGGGATGGCGAGGCCGGTGATCGTGTTCGTGACGATGGCGTTGATGTCGCCGATGCTCAAGCCGGCATCGGCGGTCGCTTGCGTGGCGACCTTCTCCAGCAGCGCAAGCGCGTTGCGCTGATAGGTCTGGGTCCTCTCCTCCCAGGTGTGGGTAGTGAGGTGCCACGGCATCGGCTCTACCGAGTAGCGCGTGGCGATGCCAGTGTTGGCATAGAGGGCCTCGAGGCGCGCATACTGGGGAAATACTTTACGTGCCCGATCGGTCGCCTCCGCCTGGTCGATGACGTGGGCAGGAACGGCTGTCGCCACGGAGAGGATGTCGACGACGATAGGGGCGGTTGCTGTCGCGGCGCGCGGGAGAGCGAGAACGTCGATCTCTGTCGGCATGGGGCGTCCGGGATTGGACAAGCTCGATCACAGTCCTCCTAAATGGAGGCAGGGCATCCCGGGCACTACTAGGCCATGGCTAAAGGGCTGATGCCGTGGGCCAAACTATTTCGCCTCGATCTTTACTGCTGGCGTATCGATCAGGAGGCCATGACGCGACTGCTCGTAGTAGAGATAGCCGAGCACGGCAACTGCGGCGGCGAGCAGGATAATGATGAGAGTCTTGATGTCCATGGCTTGCGCTCCTGCCAGCTTTCTTGGGGTGCCTCGAGTTGATGCAAGATAATAACCTGTGATTGACGCTGTCGTCATCGCCAGCCAAGCGCAGGTGCGATGTGCTTCAGGATCGCTTCGATGACGTGGGCATTGTAGTCCACGCCGAGTTGGTTGGGGACGGTCAGGAGTAGCGTGTCTGCCTCAGCGATGGCTTGGTCCTTCTTGAGCTGCTCAATGAGGACATGTGGCTCGGCGGCATAGCTGCGACCGAAGATGGCACGGGTCTTCTCGTCGATGAAGCCGACCTGGTCATCGTCGTCGCCACGGCCTCCGAAATAGGCGCGGTCACGATCGTCGATGAGCGCGAAGATGCTGCGGCTGACCGAGACGCGCGGCTCGCGCACATGGCCGGCCTCCTTCCAGGCGGCGCGGAAGGCTCGGATCTGTGCGGCCTGCTGGATATGAAAAGCTTCGCCCGTCTCGTCGTCCTTCAGCGTGGAGCTTTGCAGGTTCATGCCCAGCTTTGCCGCCCAGACTGCCGTGGCGTTCGAGCCGGCACCCCACCAGATGCGATCGCGCAATCCCTCTGAGTGCGGCTCCGGGCGCAAGAGCCCGGGAGGATTGGGGAACATTGGGCGAGGGTTCGGCTTGGCGAAGCCTTCGCCGCGCAGTGCGTCGAGGAACGCTTCGGCATGGCGCCGTCCCATCTCGGCGTCGCTTTGGCCTTCCGTGGGGGCATAGCCGAAATAGCGCCACCCATCGATGACCTGCTCGGGCGAGCCGCGGCTGATCCCCAATTGGAGGCGTCCACCTGCAATCAGATCGGCGGCGCCGGCGTCTTCCACCATATAGAGCGGGTTCTCGTAGCGCATGTCGATAACCGCGGTGCCGATCTCGATGCGGCTGGTCTTGGCGCCCACGGCCGCGAGAAGCGGAAATGGCGAGGCAAGTTGGCGAGCGAAGTGATGGACGCGGAAGTAGGCGCCGTCGGCACCGAGCTCTTCGGCAGCAACCGCTAGATCGATGGATTGCAGGAGCGCATCGGCTGCGGAGCGTGTCTGTGATTGCGGCGATGGTGTCCAGTGCCCGAACGAGAGGAAGCCAATCTTCTTCATGGTGTGCACCAAGCTATCGTCGTTCGACGTTGTGCTGAATGCGAGGCGCGTAGCTGGACGCGAACACGCGGACTGTTGTGCTGCATTGTCCTAAATGGATCGTTTCACCGCGCGCGTCGTGGGGAGATGCCTGCGATCACGCAGGTACCGTTGCCGATCCGTCTGCAAGCATCTTGCGCAGGTGCTTGGTGGCGGGGGTCACGATGGCCACGAAATAGGCTTCGCGCAGACGGCGCTGGGCGACGCCAGACTTGACGTAGCCGCGCGCGCCTTGATGCAACATCGCGAAATGGGCGGCTTCAACGGCGAGGTCGCCGAGCTTCAGTCGCGCTTCGAGCACCCGGCGAAAATAGTCCTGCTCGCGCGCGAATGGCGTTGCGGCGAGCTGCTGCACCTCTGTCTCCGCCTCGCTCAGGGCAGCTTCGAGATCTTCCGGCTGGCGCTCGATGTATCGGTTGACGTGCAGAAGGCTTCTCTGCTCGGCCCGCATGACGTCAATGCAGTTGCGAATGAGCCCGAGGCCCATGCCGGCCTGGAGCAGAATGAAGCCGGCGCGGATGTGCTTGATATAGGCAGCAGCCGGATCGGCGAGGATGTCGGTTGCCGGGACGAAGACGTCGCGCAACTGGACGGAGAAGGTGCGTGTTCCGTCGAGGGCAACGAACGTGGCCGATTCAACCAGCTTTACGCCCGGCGCATTGCAGGCGATGACCGCCATGACGTGGTGGTTGGGCTCGCCTTCCACTTCAAAGGCCGTGCCGAAGAGGTGGTCGGCCTCGATGTTCGACACCCAGGGGAGCGCACCCTTTACGACGTAGCCACCGTCCACCTTCCTTCCCTTGAGCTTGAAGTGTTCGACGCCCGTCAGCGCCTTCATAGGATTGGACAGCCCGGTGCCGCCGAGGATCGCGCCCCTGGCGATGCCGGGGAGCAGTCGCTGCCTCAGTGCCGCGTTGTCGGAGGTTGCGATGTACCAGCCGAGCGCGCTTTGGCACCACATGCAGAAGCTGGTCGAAAGGCATTGCTCGCTGGCGATGCTCATGGCGGCAATCGCCGTGCGCAGATCGGCCGCGCCGGTCGGCGGCTCGGGGAAGTGGGTGCCATAGGCGCCCGCTGCACCAAACGCGCGCAAGATGGCAGCGGGGTAGTGCGCGTGCTGATCGATTGCTGTGACAAGAGGCGCAAGATCGGTTCGAGCGATGGCGCGGACGCGGTCCAGCACGGTCGCGGTGTCAGTCAACGGTCGTGCGTCGACAGCCTCCGTTTGTGTCGCCAGCAGCGATGGCTGGTTGGTGGTTGTCATCTCACTCGGCCGGTCCGACGCTGAGGTTGACCGGGCGGATGAACGTGTTGGCCACAGGCGACCATTTGACGACGTGCTGGATCAGCGCGTCGATCTCCTCTTTCGGCGCATCCGCATCGAGATCGACCTTGATGCGCACGTCCGTGAAGCCGACCGGCTTCTCGCTCACGTCACCTGTGCCCCAGACGGCGGTGATGTTGAGGTCGCCCTCGAGAAACAGCTCGAGCCTGCGGATCTTCCAGCCACGCTTCACCGCGTTGGCATGCAGGCCTACGGCAATGCATGAGCCGAGCGCTGCGAGCGAGGCCTCGGACGGATTTGGCGCCGTGTCGTCGCCGAGAAGGCCGGGCGGCTCATCGACGATATAGGGAGGAAGATCGCGAATGTAGTTGAGGTGGCGGAATCGCTTCTCCGCCACGGTGCGGCACTTCAAGGTGCGCACCGCGCGCGGGTTCGACTTGGCCTTGGCGATCAGCTCCTCAAGGCCGTCCTTGTCGATGGGATCGAGAAACGTGTCGGCTGCCGCAGTCTTTGTGTCGGTCATTGCTTCCTCTTCCCTTTTGTATTCGTTGCTAGTCGTCGCGCAGCCAGGAGAAGCGCCGGATCAGTGCCTGGAGCGCAGTGTCGAGCGCAAACCCGATGAGGCCGATGATCAGCACGATCGCTGCGAGGCGGTCGTAGTCGAGCGTGTCGCGTGCATCATTGATGGCGTAGCCAAGTCCGGATTTCACCCCGAGGTATTCGGCCGGCACGAGCACGATCCAGGCGACGCCGAGTGCCAGCCGAATGCCGGTGAGAATGTCCGGTGCCGTTGCCGGCAGCACCACTGTCGTCAAGAGTTGCCAAGGTCCGGCGCCGAGATTGCGCGCCACTTTGAACCAGCCGGGATCGATGCGCCGCACGCCGGCTCCTGTCGCGAACAATATCGGCCACACCGAGGCAATGCCGATCAGAAAGATAATAGCGCCGTCCCAAGTCGCAAATGCCAGCACCGCGATCGGCATCCACGCCAGCGGGCTGATCATGCGCAAGAGCTGGAAGGGCAGATTGGTCAGGTCCCTGGCCGCAGCAGAGCGCCCGATGAGAATGCCGAGCGGGATCCCGGCGGCGGCGGCCCAAGCCAGTCCGAGGCCCACGCGCGTCAGGCTTGGAGCAGCCATGGTCCAAATCTCGCCTGACGCCACGATCTCCCAGAACCGAGGAAGGGCATGCTCGGGTGCAAACCCAGAGAACGCCGCGGTGCGGGGGTTGCTTTCGATGAGCCACCCACCGATCCACCAGACGAGACAAAGAATTGCGAGGCCTGTCGCGGCGAGCAGCAGGCTGCGCAATTTGGCTATGACGCGCGTGTGTCCCAATGCGCCCGGGATATCGCGCAGAGGTCGCTGGGCAGTTTGCTCGCTGCCGCGCTGCGTGTCGAGCACGCCCGATCCCGACGGCAAGGGCGATGCCTCGACCGTCATACCTGCACGATCTCCTCGCGTACGTACGGATCGCCCTTGGCCACGCTCGCGTCGTTCCTCCACTCGGGAAACTTCTCGAGGGCTTTCTTGACGAACGTATAGTCGACGAGCTCGTCGGCGACGACGGCGGCATCGAGGCCGTTGAGGAACGTCTTGTCGCCGGCGACGACCGTCTTGTTCATGGCCTCGACAATCAGCTTCGTCGCGCTTGGATAGGGCCAGGGCTGGAAGTCGATGCGCCCATTGCCCCAATCGGGGTGGCGGATGGCTTTGGACGGGCCATAGGTCTCGAGGTCGTACTTGTTGATGGCACGGTCGACGACTTCGGCGGGCACCGGCAGATAGCCATCGCCGTCCTTCGACAGCAGCTTCGCGATCTCCTTCTTATTCTGCGAGGCATAGATGGCGCCACGAACGACGGCGTTGACGACCTTCTGCGTCCATTCCGGCTTCTGCTGGGTCACCTGCTCATTGACGGTGATGACGCAGCAGGGGTGGTTCTTCCAGATGTCGCCCGTGAAGCGGAGAACACGCCCGCCGGCTTTGATCTCGCCGAGGGCGTTGAAGGGCTCGGCTACGATGTAGCCATCGATTTTCTTGGCGGCGAGTGCCGGCGGCATCTCCGGGGGCTGCAGGATCTGCAGGTTGACCTCGCCTGGGGCGATGGCTTCTCCCTCCGCCTTGATCACGGGCGTCAGGCCAGACTCGCGCAGTGCAAGCTGCAGCACGATGTTGTGCATCGAGTACCAGAACGGCACCGCGATCTGCTTGCCCCCGAGATCCTTGAAGTCGGTGGCGGCTACGTGGCTGCCAACGACGACACCCGATCCGTTGGTATGGCCCCAGGCGACGATCTTGGCCGGGAACTTGTTGTTGTAGCGCATCCACACGGGGATCGGCTTCAGCAGGTGAACGAGATTGAACTTTCCGGCGGCAAAGCCTTCGACCAGCGGTGACCAGCCTCGGATCAGCGTCGGCTTCTCTGCTTCCAGCCCCTCGTCTTTGAAGAAGCCTTTGGCGTGTGCGACGAGGAGGGCTGTGGCGTCGGTGATCGGCAGATAGCCGATGCGCACGATGTCATCGTCGGCGCGCGCGGGTGTGGGGTAGCCTCCGAGCAGCGAGCCGAAGAGCGCGCAAAGACCGCCCGCGGCTAGCATGTCCAAGGTTTCGCGGCGGCTCACGCCATCTTCGGGGTACTGGTGGTGGCCGCATCCGCAGTCGATCTCATGATTGTCGTCGTTCATCCTCGTCCCCCAGGTGTTCTAGTTGTGCCAGGTGCTCCCCACTGCGAGGAGCTGGCGCCCGGCGGCCTTTTCGTAAGCTTCGGCGAGTATCGTGCGCGCGCGCTGGAAACCATCGGAGCCTGCGTCCAGGGTTCGCAGCACGATGTCGGATTGGATGCGTCCTGGATCAGCAGTCATGATGAGCGCGCGGTCGGCCATAGCGGCTGCTTCGTCGATATCGTGCGTGACGACGACGACCGTCAGGCCGAGGCTGTGCGCGATGCGCCGTACGTCCCGCTGTAACGTCGAGCGCGTGAAGGTATCGAGCGAGGAGAACGGCTCGTCGAGCAGGAGCGCTTGTGGTGCCGGGGCCAAGGAGCGCGCCAGGGCAACGCGCTGTTGCTGGCCGCCAGATAGGTCTTGCACGTTGCGTGTTGCGAAGTCTTGCAGCTCGACCAGACGCAGCAGGTCAGCGACGCGGGCGGGAGCCTCTTTCTTCTGGCCGGTAAAGTGAAGCCCGAGGGCTATGTTTGCTTCGACCGTCAACCAAGGGAAGAGCAACGGCTGCTGGAACATCAGCACGCGACGCGGCGATGGCCCATCGACCTTCGCGCCGTCGATCCACACCTCGCCACGTGCCGGCTTGATGAGGCCGGCCAGGATATGAAGAAGCGTCGACTTTCCGCAGCCCGAGCGGCCGATGAGCGCGACGATCTCGCCGCGCGCAATGGTGAAGCCGATATCGTTCAGAACCTCGCCGCTGCTGCGGTAGCGGTGATGGACGCCGGTCACCTCTACCAGCGCCGAGCGAGCTGAAGCTGATAACGCCCTCGGGGATGCCACGCTCATCTCATTCTTTTTCTTACAGTGCGGCGCCGCCGCCGCGCCGCAAGGGTGCTTATGCGGTCGCTTAGCAGAGCATACAACGTGCGGTAACGATGTAATTTAGACAAGCATTCCACCCTTCCTGATGTCAGCCACGCGCGTTGCCGTTGACGTGGGCAGATCTACGCCGGCGGCGTCGAGGTTCAGGTGGCAGGGGTGACAAGCGCGGCGATCGCTCAGCTCCCGGTAGCCCAGGGAGGCGCAAGACTGGACATCCGACGTTCGTCGGTTGCCGCGTTCTTTCTATGTGCTCTTAGCTATGGCACGGACGTCATTGAGATCGTTGGTGCCGGCTGTAGGATTTGAACCTACGACCCCCTGATTACAAATCAGGTGCTCTACCAACTGAGCTAAGCCGGCCCAGGGCCATGTGGCGAGCTTATATCGCGGCTCGCGCATGAGCGCCATTGCCGCCGCTGCTTCGCGGCGGGGCGCAGGTTAGGCCTTCATTATCCATATCCTGACATGGTGAACGAAGTTGCGTCGAGTGCATCAAGTCGAGGGTTTGCGCATGCGTCTTAAGGATTTTGCCGTGATCAGCGCCGCCGCTATCGGCTACGCTGTCTCGGCCCCGGCGGCTCACGCCGAATGGTGCCGGGCACCGCGCGGAAGCTTCTGCGGCCCCGCGCCCGTCAGCCACTTCATCTACTATCCCCGCTATTCCAACGTCTACTACTGGGCGACGCTGGTTCCTTATCCGGGTGCCTACCCATACATGCCGCGCGGTTACTACGGCCGTTACCACCGGCCGTATAGGCAGTACGCACGGCGGTTCTGGGCGCCGCGCCGTGCCTATGCTGCAGCGCCACCGGTCGTTGCCTATCCGGTTGCGGCGCCCGCTGCTGGTTGCTGTGCCGAGGGCGCGATCAAGTAGGGCGCCGCAAAGGTGCCCCGATTTGCTCCGCGTTCAGGTCACGTTCATGTGGTGAGGTCTTGCCTCAGAGAGGCGGCATCGGACGCGATGCGACTAATCTGGCCCTATGCGTGGGGCCGCCTTTCTGACGCAAGTGACTTTGGGAGACGCTGCATGATCAGCAAGATCCTGCATCCGTTGATGGCTCTCGTCCTCGCAGCCGGGCTTGCCGGAGCCAGTGTGCAAGAGGCCCAGGCACGCCGGGGCGCGGGCGTTGCGGCCGGAATTGCAGCCGGCATCATTGGACTTGGCATCGCAGCAGCGGCAGCCAATGCGCGCGATCGCGGCTACTATGACGACTACGACGACGAGCCGGCCTGCTATCGCGGTCCACGTCGTTGCGGTTGGGAGAACCGCCGCTGCTTCGAGAACCGTTACGGTGATACGGTCTGCCGCGGTGGTGACTGGGTGTGCCGGCGGCCGCTCATTTGTGATTGATCGATACGGCTTCGCGAACTTCAGCCGGCATGATGCGTGCGCTTCCAGGCGGCGTGATGCAGGCTGATCGCGGCCGCATTCGATACGTTGAGGCTGCCGATCAACCCCGAGGTCGCGATACGCACCAGGCGATCGCAACTCGTCCGCGTCAGCTCGCGCAGACCCTTTCCCTCGGCACCCAAGACGAGGGCGATGCGTCCGGTGAGAGGCTCGTCCTCGACGAGGTTTTCAGCCGCTCCGTCGAGGCCGAGAACCGTGCACCCGTGCTCCTTGAGCTCGGCGATGGCGCGGGCGAGGTTCTGCGCCAGCGATACGGGCACCAGTTCCAGCGCTCCCGAGGCTGACTTCGCCAGTGTGCCGTCGAGGGGTGGGCTGTGCCGGCGTGTCATTATCAGCCCTGCGGCAGAGAACACGGCGGCCGAGCGCAGGATAGCGCCGACGTTGTGCGGGTCGGTTACCTGATCAAGAACGAGGATCGGACCGGCATCGGCGCGCGCAGCCAGAGCGAATATGTCGGGCTCGGTCAACACCTCGGTCTCGAGCAGCACTCCCTGGTGCACGGTGTCCTCGCCCAAGAGGCGGTCGAGGTCGCGCGGGCTTACCCGCTCAGGCTGCGCGTGACGGTAGGTGACGGCCTCGGCGAGCCGATTTTCGGCGTTCTCGGTCATCATGAGGCGTAGGATGGGCCGGTCGGCGTTGCGCAGCGCCGCCTCGACGGCATGGACGCCGTATAGGTGGACGCGGCCTTCGGGCGCGGAACGCTGAGGCCGGTCTGGACGTCGATGGCGGCGATCGTGGTCACGGGTGCCGGCGTTTGGTGGGCGCTGACGGCGGGAAGATGCTGGCTTCATGGGGCCTGTTTCTTGGTTGCCGCCCGCGGCTTCGCTGCGCGAACCGGGCCGCAGATCGCAACGCCCTGCGGGGACACCGCCGGTGGGTGTAGGCAATGGAGGACTGACCGCCGGCGCGGCAGAGCAGAGTCGGCGGACGCGCGGGAATTGTGCCGCTTTTCCATTTGACATCCAAGGGGCAGGTGTCGATAAACGCCACCGCCCTGCGGCCCCATGCGCGGGGCGATTTCATTTTGGCGCCGCGGTGTGCCAAATGGAATTGGTGCGAGGAGGGGTGCCCGAGTGGCTAAAGGGGACGGACTGTAAATCCGTTGGCTTCGCCTACGCTGGTTCGAATCCAGCCCCCTCCACCAAACCTGCAGTCGCCGCGTCAATCTATGTCGGCGACGGCGGAAAGAGGCTGCAGGCTTTAGCGGCGCTCCAGGCCATGACTGGATCGGCTTCGATCTACTGGCCTCTGCAAGTCGATCCCCCATCGCGTGAATGAGCGGGTTGCCACTGCCTCTGCTCATCTAAGTGCCGATGGCACGTCAATTGCCTCTTGGCTGCACAGATGCAGCAAGGGAGTTGACCATGAGCACTCGCGTCTCAATGCGGGACGAGGCAAACGTCAGTCGCCGGCACGCACTCCTCGGTGTCGCAACCTTGGCCGCGGGAGGGGTGGCTTCACCTGCTCTCGCTCAGTTGGCGAGCGGTTGCGGAGAAGCAGAAACGGCGGGAGTTTGGTGGAACGAGCTCGTCGCGGCCGATCCCGTGCAGGCTCGCGCCTTCTATTCGAAGATCATGGGTTGGACGGCCAAAGTCACGGCCTTGGAGGACAACTCTCGGGCGCCCAATCCAGGCGAGGAGGAATACACTGTGTTCCTGCAGAATGGGCAGGAGATCGCGGGCCTGACGAAGCTCAACGATGGCGAGCCGGACGCGCTGCGCCCGGGCTGGGTGCCGTACGTGCAAGTTGCAAGTGTGGACGGCGCCGTCGCGGAAACCTTGAAGAGCGGCGGGAAGGTGCTGCGCTATCCGACGGACGTTGCAAAAGTGGGTCGGCTCGCAATCATCACCGATCTCGCCGGGACGCCTGTCGGTCTCGTAGAGCCGGTTGTCAGCACCCCCGGCTGAGCATTGAACTGCTGCCGAAGGCTTTACCGCTTTCGGCACGGCAGTATGTAGCTGAAGCCCTGAAAACCTTCGAAGTTGAAGCTGGCATCGAACGGCTTCAACTCGACGTGCACGCCGTCGCTCGGCGGCGCGTGGAGGGCCATCAAGTATAGCGGGTCTATGAGGCGCGCACTGTCGTTGTCCCAGTCGGGGGCACCGTATTTGTTGGTGTCCCACGTCAGGGCGGCATCGTCGCTCACCTCGTAGACTTCGAGGTGGACTTCGGGGAGGTAGATCGACTTTCCGCCTGGCCTGAAGACGTTGGCGAGCTTCTGACCGCGCTCAATCCGTTGCCCGACCTTGAATGCTTTCACGTCCTCATATTTCAGGTGGTAAAACGCAGAGTAGTAAAAGGGTGCGCCGCTGTTGAGGTTGAGATCCTCCCGCGTGTGGCGGACAAGCAGTGCGCCTTCCTTTCCCCATTGCCAGTCCGCTTTCCATACCGCGCGTACCGTTCCGGGAGCTGGTGCAAGCACCGGCTCGCCGATGCGGCCACCGTCGATTCCGGAATGCACCTCATCGCGGCGCGTGCCGTCGACGTCGATCCAGCTGGCGTAGAGCGACGTGAGCGGGGAGCAGTCATAGTCGGCCGGGTAGACTGGTCGCAGACCGGTCGGCGAGATGTCGTAGCCCTTCTTCACGGTTACCTTCCCCAATGCGGGCGGCTGCAGGGTGAGGTTCGCGGCGACGAAAACCCCGAGCCACAATTTCTTACCGATGCCCAATCTCTCGGCTCCCAGTCTTTCACGCGATGTGTGGGGTGGATTTGGGCATTGTTCACCGCCGGATAAGGCTTCACCAGGGCATTGGTCCACGGATTGAGAATTAATTAATAACTTAAACCTCGTGCGACGAATTTATTCGAATGCCGGACAAATTCGAATTACTGCCTCCCGCGGAGCGTTAATTCCCGATCGAATTCGGGACGCTCCAACGACCTCGCGGTCGATTTTGGTTAACGCGAGGATGGGAGAGCGTATTGCGTATTGCGTATTGCGAGGCGCCCGCCTCGATAGATTTTGGCTCAGCTCTACCGCGTAGCCGACATCGCTTAGGTCAGGTCGATCGCGTCCCCACTCCCGACTCGCTGCCTGGCGACATCACCATTTGGAAGCTCAACCAACCCAGTGAGAGCGCCAGCGCTGACCTCGACAGCACGCTGAGCCAGGCCGATTGGGCGGAGATCGACGCTTTGCGCGACGGGGCGAGGCGGCGGCGAGCGCGGGTCGTGCGCGGGTTTTTGCGTGGTGCGCTGTCGGCGGTGGTTGGCGGTGCCGTTGAGCCAAGTGCCTGGCGCTTCCAGCGAAACGCTTATGGGCGCCCGCATGTTGCGACGGGATTTCCACCCGTCGATTTCAATATTTCGCATGCCGATCGTGCAACTTGCATCGCGATTGCAAAGTCGGGACGCGTTGGTCTCGATATCGCAGACCGCTGCGTCCCCAATTGGCACGAAATAGCCCGCGAACTGCTGACGCCGGCGGAGCGCAACATGCTTAATCGCGCGCGCGGTGAGCATGGTGAACACGCGTTTTTGCGCATCTGGACGGCAAAAGAAGCGTTCGCGAAGCTTCTCGGCATTGGCCTTGCCCTCGATGCGCCCGCCGACGAGTGCGCGGCTGGAACGCATCTTGCCTCTTGGTCGCACACGAGCCCATCGGGAGAGCTTTTCATTTCCGTCGCCGTCGATACTTCGGCGCCACGCACGACGCTCCCGAGGGGATAAGTACAAAACGCCAGAGCAATGCTGCTCGCCTGCCCGCAAGGGAGGCGGAGGGTGAGGGAAACGATGGTCTACGTAGGCGCCGAGCACGACCGCTTTTCGGCGAAGCGATCATCGTCCCCGAGGGTTCTGCATCACTACTTCGAACGTCAGGCGGCTCTCCATCCGGAGAGGCTGGCGATCGAATGCTGCGGCGAGCAGCTGAGCTATGATGAGCTCAACCGCTACGCCAACCAGATCGCGCATGCCCTGGAGCTTGCGGGAGTGACGACCGGAAGCCTCGTCGGCATCCTGCTCGATAAATCACCGCGGCTCTATGCGGCGATGCTGGGCGTGCTGAAGGCTGGTGCCGGCTACGTGCCCCTGGACCCGAAGTTTCCTGCCGACCGGATCACCGGCATTCTCGCTGACTGCCAAGCAGCGGCCGTCGTCACGGCCGCGGTGCATGCCGCAACGCTGGCCAGTTCGGTCGATGCGCCGCTGGTGCTGCTCGATGCAGACCAGGAATGGATCGGCGAACTCCCCGACATGCCGCTATCGACAAGACAGTTGGGGTTGCGGGCGCAGGATCCCTGCTACGTCATCTACACGTCGGGGTCGACCGGACGGCCGAAGGGCGTTCTGGTTGAGCATCGTAATGCCGAGGCCTTCGTCGAGGGCATGCTCGAAGCATATGAGGTGAACGGTCCGCAGCGCGTCTACCAGGGCTTCTCGGTGGCATTCGATGCGTCCATCGAGGAGATCTGGCTCGCCTTCGCGCTCGGGGGAACGCTCGTCGTTCCGTCGCAAGACATTGCCCGTTCGCCGGGTGACGCGGCCGATTTCATCAATGCCAATCGCATCAGCTATTTCTCGACCATCCCGACTTTCCTGTCGATGATCCAGCAGGACCTGCCGACGGTCACCACGCTGGTTCTTGGCGGCGAGGCGTGCTCGCCGGAGCTTGTGACGCGGTGGGCGCGGCCAGGACGGCGCGTCCTCAATACCTATGGACCGACGGAGACGACGGTGGTCGCTACGCTCGCGGAGCTGGTGCCGGGCGAGACGGTGACCATCGGGCGTCCACTTCCCGGCTATCGAACCCATGTCTTCGACGAGGAGATGCAGCCGGTACCGCCTGGCGGCACTGGAGAGCTTTACATCGGTGGCCGTGCCGTGACGCGCGGCTACATGAACTCCCCTCAGATGACCGACGAGCGGTACGTGCAGAATCCGCTCAACCCCGAGAAGGATCGCCTCTACCGCACCGGTGATCAGGTGCGCGTGCTCCCATCAGGCGAGCTGGAGTTCATTGGCCGCATCGACGGCCAGATCAAGATGCGGGGTTTCAGGGTCGAGCTCAGCGAGATCGAGGCGGTGCTGCAGCAGCAGGCCGGCATCCAGGCCGCAGGCGTGAGCGTCATCAATAGCGCTCAGGGCATGGAACTGGCAGCTTTCGTCGTATGCGAGGACGGCATCGAGATTGTCCACGAGACGATAGCCGCCGAGCTGCGGCGGCTACTGCCGGAGTACATGGTCCCGAAGTACCTCGATGTCGTAGCCGCATTGCCGCTGTCGAACAGCGGCAAGATCGACCGCAAGGCGCTTCCCGAGCCGACGACGCTGTTGAGACGCAACGCCAGCGCCGACAGGGCCGATCCGCCCGCCGACGACCTCGAGCGCCACATTGCAGAGATTTGGCAGCGCACGCTCAATGTGGCGGACATCTCCGCAACGGACGACTTCTTCATTGATCTCGGCGGCCACTCGCTGCTTGCGGCACAGACCGTTACGGAGCTGCGCAAATCCTTCGGTCATGCCGCGATCTCGGTGCGGGACCTCTACCGATATCCGAGCGTGCGCGCCCTTGCCGATGTCGTGCGCACGCGCGAGCCCAGCATTGGCCCCGGCGCATCGACAAGCAAAAGTGATGGTCCAACGCCAAGCGAGGCTACCTTCGCGAGCGTTGGACGCGCGACGCGGACCGTTGTCAGTTTGCTGCAGGGGCTGTCGGTGACTGTCTACTACAGCCTTGCGTCGGCGCCGATCGCGTTTGGTGTCCTGCTCGTGGCAGGCGTGCTCGAAGGTCGCATCGCATGGCCGGATGCGGCTTGGCTCTCAACCGTCTTCGGCTTCGCCTACTGGCCATCGATGTTGCTCTTCAGCGTCGCTCTGAAGTGGCTGGTCATCGGGCGGTACAAGCCGGGCCGCTATCCCGTTTGGGGTTTCTACTATTTCCGCTGGTGGCTGGTGACGCGCTTCCAGGCGTTGGCCTGGGCGGAGATGTTCAGCGGAACGCCGCTGATGAACCTCTACTACCGTGCGATGGGTGCCAAAGTCGGCAGGCGCGTCAGCCTCTCGACGCCGCATTGCATGGCTTTCGATGTGGTGAGCATCGGGGATGACTCGAGCGTCGGCTTGGAGACGCAGATGCTCGGCTATCGGGTCGAGGACGGGATGCTGATCATCGCGCCCGTCGAGATCGGCCGGGACTGCTTTGTCGGCATGCACTGCAACCTCGGCCTCGGCACGTCGATGCAGGATGGATCGCGTCTCGATGACATGTCGCTGCTTGCCGACGGTGCCGAGCTCGGGCCTGGCGAGATGCGTCGCGGCGCGCCGGCAGTTCCCGTCGATGTGCGGGTGCCGGGCGATGGACTCGTGAAGCGGCAAAGCAAGCTTCGTCGCTTCGTGTTCGGGCTGCTGCACCTATTCCTCATCTACGTCATGGGCTATTTCCTGTTGGCCAGCGTGACCCCGGGGATGGTGCTGATCGTTGCCGCGCTCTATTTCGCCGGTCCCGTGTATGCGATCGCCGCGGCCCTTCTCTCCGTCCCGCTTTCGATCGGCCTCTACCTGCTCGGCGTCATCGCCGTGAAGCGGCTGCTGATTGGTCCGCTCGAGGTGGGAACCGTCCCTCTCTACACTGGAACGTATCTGCGCCACTGGTTTGCTGCATACCTGATGGAAAATACGCGGCACATCCTGATGCCGCTCTACGCGACCGTGTATTTGCCGGCCTTCCTGCGTCAGCTCGGCGCCAAGATAGGGGCCGGATCGGAGGTCTCGACGGTTGCGCATATCTGTCCCGACCATCTGGAGGTCGGTGACGGGAGCTTTCTCGCCGATGCCTGCCTGATCGGCGGCCACCGCATCCACGGTGGCTTCATGCAGACGGGGCCGGCGCACATCGGTGCAAAATCGTTCATCGGCAACAGTGCGCTGCTTCCACCCAGCAGCATCGTCGGTGACGAGGTCCTGATCGGCGTCGCCTCCACGCCTCCGATCGGGAATGTCGCTCCGCATCAGTCGGCGTGGCTCGGCTCGCCCGCCTTCGAGCTGCCGCGCAGGCAGCAGGACTGCTGCTTCTCCGATGCGACGACGTTCAATCCGACCCAGTCGATGAAGCGGCAACGCGCGCTGATCGACGCCGCCCGCCTCGTCTCGCCGGGCCTCATCATGATGGTCAACGCCATATTGTTCGCCGTGGGCCTAGTCATCGCCTGGCACAATCTCCCTCTGTGGGGGACGATCCTCGCCATTCCTGCGCTCAGCGCAGCGCTGTCGTTCAATGCGATCCTTATCGTTGCGCTGATCAAGAAGGCGTGCATCGGCGCTCTCGAGCCAACCGTGCGTCCGCTCTGGTCGCGCTTCGTCTGGCTCAACGAGTTCGTCAACGCGCTCTATGAAGGCGTGGTAGCGACGGCGATGACGCCACTCCTCGGCACGCGCATGGCCGCGCCTGCACTGCGCATGATGGGCTGCAAGGTCGGATACTGGGTGTTCTTAGACACCACGTTGTTCTCCGAGTTCGACCTCGTGCACATCGACGATCATGCGGCGCTGAATATCGGCGCGACCATTCAGACGCATCTGTTCGAAGATCGAGTCTTCAAGGCCGATGTGCTGCACATCGGGCGCGGCTGCGCCGTTGGCAATATGGCCATCGTCCTCTACGGTACGCAGATGCATCCTGGCGCGAGACTGGATGCCCTGTCGGTGCTGATGAAGGGTGAAACCTTGCCGCCCGAGACCGTCTGGCGCGGCATCCCGTGCGAGCAGGTCGTAAGCGCACAGACTGCAGGTGCGCAGGCTGAGGCGCAGAAGGCGTCAGTTCTCGAACGTGATGCGCGCGACGACCTTGCCGTCACACACGTTGGAGCAGTCGATGTCCTTGGGGACGTCGAAAGTGTCGTAGAAGCGGAGATCGAACTCGAAGTAGTCGATGACGACCGAGGCGCCGATATTCCAGTACCAGTAGTCGATGCCGCCCTTGCTCGGGACACCATCGCTGTAGGCTAGCATGCCGCTGACTGACGGTTGCCAATCGTCGCCGAACTTCGGGAGGTTCTTGAGCAACGAGGATTCGATGATCCAGTTGCGCCCGACGCCGCCCTGATAGTCGGGGGAGTAGTAGACGGTGACGCCGCCAATCAGGTCCTTGGGCAAGAGCTCATAGTTCACGCTGCCATAGAACTCGTAAAAGTCGAGGTCGGCCCAGTTCGCGGCGTTCGGATACGTATAGTAGATGAAGCCGCCGTCGAGCTCGGTCCTGCCGAACTTCTTGTTGGCGCCGACCCATGAATAGATCGAGTAGTCGCCCGAATCCTCAAACACATCGTTGAAGTTCGGGGCGCTGCCGAAGTTGACGTTGGTTGCCCAGACGCCGGCGTAGAACCAGTCGTATTTGAAGTCGGCGCCGCCCTGCACGGCGGCGCTTCCGTTGGTGTCGCTGAAGCCGCGGAAGCGATAGTCGGACGCCAAGCCAATGTTCACCGTGAACTTTGGACCCTTGGCGTTCTCCTCGCTGTCGTCGAGGATGTCATACGACGGGGCACCGGTTTGCGCCTGCACCGGCTGCGCTTGTGCCTGCGACGTCATCAGTGAAAACGACGTCAGGCACGCCAGCAACATGCCGACGGCCGTCAGCCCACCGATAGACCGCATTCAAGCCTCCTGCAGAAGCGCGACGTCGTTTCATCGCTTGTCTCCGTACGCGGTACTTTGTCGGTGAAACACGCATGATTCGAACGCCTCGCACAATGGTTCCTGGCGCCGCTTTCGTCATGCAGAGCCTGTCAGTTACCGTGGGGACACAGCGTTGAAAACGCGTCGCTGCTGCTCTCGACAGTGCCAGCGAATCAGCACTTTCTGCGACGGTAGCGAAACATGTCTGCGCTGGCAGGTCGGCTCGTGCCTTGATGCTGCCCGTGCGCCAAGAAGAACAATGTTTGGGGTCGCTTGTCGAATGCAGCCGAGGGGACTCGTGATGAGAACGACGATCGCCGCAGTGGGCTTCTCCATTGCGCTGATGGGCGCCGCGTTGGCGGATGGCGACGAGGATCCGAAGTCCTTCAAGGCACCTCCAGCTCCGATCTGGAGCGGTTACTACCTCGGCGCGGGTGCTGGCTATGGCCAGGCTGATACGCGCGACGACTACCAGGAGGAGACCGGGGGCAGCGTTTTCAGCAGCAGCTTTGACGGGCAGGCGGCGCAAGGTGGCCTCGTTCGCTTCATGCTGGGTGTCGATAGACAAATCAAAGAGAAGTTCGTCCTCGGCGTCTTTGCAGACATCGACTGGACGGATATCCGTCAGACCTACCAGGCGACCAGCGGTGGCAGCGGCGGCGGTGACATAGACGATGAGTTGACGCTCGAGTGGCAATGGTCGGCAGGGTTCCGCGCAGGCTACCTCTTCTCGCCCGCGACCATGCTCTACTTCCTCGCGGGGTTCACGCAGGCGCACTTCAACAGTGACGGCTGGTATGACATCTACAACGGGGGCAGCGTGCTGCCGGGCAAGTCGTCGACCACCTTCAACGGGTACGTCGTCGGCTTTGGCATGGAGACGTTGGTCGGGCACAACGTGTTCCTGCGTGGCGAGGTGCGGTATTCGGAGTTCGACGGTCAGGTGATCAACAGCGGCACGCTGTTCGGCACCAACTATACCGACTCCGAGCATCCGACGCTGTTCACCGGCCTCCTCGGGTTGACGTACAAGTTCAACCACTAGCCAAGACGTCTCGCTGATCAGGCAATGCGCCCGGTGGTGTGATAGCACCAGCGGGCGCGTTTCTGCGCCTCAATGTGCGCTTGGCGGTTCGACTTCTACAAAAAGGCCCTGCCGCGCGCGGCGGCAGGGCAGAAGGGAAGAGGATCTCGTGGGCGTGGGATCTATCAGTGTCCGCGCCAGTCGCCGCGGTCGTCGTCCCAGTCGTTGTCGTGACCGTGACCATGCCCGTGGTCGTCGTCATGATCGTTGTTGCTCGCATAGCCGTCGAGCTTGGCCTGCTTCAGGAACTTGTCGAGCAGCGCCGCAACCTTCTCGTTGTCCATGTCGGCGAAGGGAATGTGCGTGCTGCCCTTGAGGCCGGCATCGTCTCCAAGCTTGAGGACTTCCGCGTTGCCACCGTACTTGTTGATGAGCTTCGCGGCCAGTCGCGATTGTATGACGTAAGCGTAGGTCTCGGGCCGGTTGTCACCCCAGACGAATTGGATCTTCTTGAGCTTCGCCAGCTTCTTGAAGTCCTCGAGCGGCACCAAGATAGGCCCGAAAGCGCAGGCAGGTCCGTTGGGATCCGTCGTCTGCCCGCAGGGCGCGGGACTCTCCGGATCGCCGATGGGGAAGACGTAGCCGATGCTCTCGTAGGTGACGATGCCGGCGATGTTCTTCTTCTTTGCCTTGGTGGTGGTCACCATCGCGCGGAGGCCTCCGGCGGAGTTGGTGAGATAGACGATGCTCTTCCCGAGCCTGCCGGAGTCGGCGGCGTAGGCTGCGACGTCCGTCTGAAGCTGAATGTTATCTCCCCGGTCGAACTCGAGATAGCGGGAGCGGGTCGCGTCGAGCCAGGCTTGCGTATTGTTGGTGGGGAACTGCACGCCCGGGTACCATTCCGATGCTGTCGGCAGTTGGCCGGCAGGAGCCGCGGGGCCGAAGACCCAGGAGGCGAAGTTCTGCTGGTCGACGTAGGAGGGCGTGTAGGTGTGCGAGGCGCAGCCCCAATTGGCGCGCCCGACCCATGGGCCGTCCCACAGGTACACGGGGTAGTCGCGGCGCAGGAACATGTCCTTATAGCCTTCGCCACCGTCCCAGCGGTTCTGCCATACCTGGGCGCTGGAGCTGTGCCACATGACAAGGCTCGTCTTGCGCGGCTTCGACGGGATGAAATACTCGATGTAGCCATGATCGCACGAAAGCGTCCGATTGGCGTTGTTCGGGTTGACGGCGATCTTCCCGCCAATGACGAACCCGCCCGTCCTGTCGAGCGTGATCGGCTTCTTGGACGGACCACGATCGCCGTGGGCCAGTGCACTGCCCGTCGTGGCAGCAAGAAGCAGGATGGCTCCTGCCGGTGCTATCCAGGACGTCAGTTTTGCGGATCGACTCATAGCTCCCTCGTTCGGTTGTTTCCTCTCGATGCCCGCGCGGCTTCTTCATCGATGTTTTGAGCGGCGCGCGAGCGGCAGGGAGCCTACGCTTGGCGCGAAAGCGAACTACAACGATCCTGCTCCTTTGAGCACGATTGGACTTGAACCCGCGGGGCTCTCAAACGGCCCGGGCTGCATGCGCGGCGAAGCGCGTGCAGCGTTGCGTGCGTTGCCAGCTTCTGTGTGCGCTGCATCATGCGGCAGTTCACTCGGTGCAAAGTGGCAGTGCACTCAGTGCCGAGATCGATGCCTGTAGGCTTGCTAGATTTTGTCAGCGGGATCTGACCGGCATGCCGCCCACGTGCGGCGTGTGGGATGTATCTTGCCTTCCGTGGACTGGAGGCGTGGATGGCTGCGTCTCGGATTCAGTTGAATTGCAATGGACGTCGCGTTCCCTTCCTCAGGGCTCCCGATCTTTGCAGCGCTTCCCACCCTTGGGCCGGGTATCTGTTGGAAGAGACGCAATCGCGCAACGAGCCCATATCGCGCGGCTCGTTCCCCAAGACGACGCTGTTTCTTTGCCTGGATGGCCAGGGAATCGCTCACCGAAAGCACCGCGGCATCTGGGAGAAGCATCGCATCCGGCCGGGTTCCGTCTTCATTGCGCGGCGCGATACGGAGATCGAAGAGGCCTGGACCACAAATTCGTGGCCGACACTGCTCGTGCAGCTCGACCACAGCAAGTTCCAGCACGTGGCGCCGGATGAAGCAAATGCCGTTGAGAGGCATCTCGTCTCCGCTCTCACGACCGACGATCCACGTCTCGCCACGCTGATGCTTGCGATGCGCGATGAGATCCGTGACGGGTGCATCTCCGGCAGGCTGTTTGCCGAGTCCATCTCGCTTGCGCTGCTCGCCTATCTTGCCGGGCGCTATGCCACGCCGCACCCCTTCGACAGCAGCGACAAGAGGTTTTCGCGTGCGCAGAAGCGGCGGCTCGTGGACTACATCCGCGGGAATCTCCTCGGCAATCTGTCCGTCTGCGAACTGGCCGGACTGGTGGGGATGAGCCCCTCGCACTTTTCGCGCGTCTTCAAGATGTCGTTCGGCATGGCACCCTATCGGTTCGTGATGCACGAGCGTGTCGAGGGCGCAAAGGCTTTGCTCGAGGGCACCAAGCTCTCCGCGACCGATATTGCCAGCGCTTTCGGTTTTGCGAGCCAAAGCCACTTCGGGAAGGTCTTCCGGCAGTTCACGGGCGCGACGCCGAAGCAGTATCGCGCCGGCCTGTAGCCGCTTGCGGACATCATCCATAGAACAATCGTTGAAGCAAAGCCTTGGGAGGCTCCATGCACCTGATCCTCGGTATCGTCGTTGTCGCGTCGGCGTTGGTCTACGAGGCCAAAGTGACGACGTTCGGATGCAACTCGCTGTCGGTGCTCTCCGAGTTGAAGCGCATCCGCACCGACAAGGAGGCCTTCAACAAAGCCTTGTTCCAGCAGATGGTATTCGGCGAATGCATTGCGATCCCGCAAGGGCAGGTGGTCGATGGTGCGCCGGTCGACAAGGATGCCTCGGCGCTGCGGGTCGGTGCGCAGGTCACGCCTCCCGGTTTCATGGCGCCCGTGGACGACTTCCAGCTCAAGCCAACGGACACGAAACAGTAGCGCCTGCTTGGGGCTTTCTGCTCTCGCGATGGCTCGGGTGGCAAATCGCCATCCGAGCCGTCAGCAATTTTGCGCTGGGAGTTCGCTCACCGCACGCACTGTTCATCGTCAACAGAGCGCGTATCCGTTCGACGTGGTTTCTACGGCCCATTCGATAGAGGAGGAAATCAATGGGCCTCAGACAAAGCCTGAATAGGCATACGATGCTTTCGACTGCGGTGCTCTCCGCGGTCGCGCTATGTCCAAGCATGGCGGGCGCGCAGCAATACAAGGACGTCAAGCCTTCGAGCCCGCTGACGCTCGAAGGGCAGGGTAGCTTCTTCGTCGGCGGCAACACGCACGAGGTGCCGGCGCCTTACGCGTACAGCCTGCCCGGCAACGTGATGATCAACCAGATGTACGTGGAGTTCATGAAGCCGGCCAAGAAGAGCGGCCGGTATCCGATCATCTTCGTGCATGGGTGCTGCTTGAGCTCGAAGACGTGGGAGACGACGCCCGACGGCCGCATGGGCTGGAACGAGTACTTCGTGCGCAAGGGCTTCGACACCTACATGGCCGATCAGGTCGGACGTGCGCGCTCGGGGTTCAACGGCCTGAAGTACGAGATCGTGCGCCATGGCGATGCGCCAGCCAGCTCGCAGCCCGAGATCCGTCTCGCCACCGATGCGTTCGCCTGGAACACGTTCCGCTTCGGCAACTTCGCCACGAAGACACCGTGGCCGGACGAGCGGTTCCCGATGAAGACGGTGGGCGTTGGTCGCGGCTCGACGCTCGACTTCTACAAGCAGGTGATTCCGGACCTCTATGCGACGCTCGATACGAGCCCGCCCGGATGCACGGGCGGCGGTTGCTATACGCCGCTTGCGGCTGCGTTCCACGACACGTCGCTCGCCATGGCCAATCTTTCGAACGACCTCGGCGGAGCGATCCTCGTCGGGCATTCCCAGTCGAGCACCTTCCCGACGCGCGCCGCTCTGCAGCAGGGCTCGAAGGGCGTGAAGGGCATCATACAACTCGAGACGGGATGCTTCGACAATCTCACCGCGTCGGACATCGCCAAGCTGAAGAAGATACCCATCCTCATCATCGAGGGTGACCACTATGTGGAGGCGGACGGCGTCACTCCGCAGCCCAAACCGCCAGCAGCTTGCGTGACGCAGATGAACCAGATCAACGCCGCCGGTGGCAACATGACGTACATCCACCTGCCGGCGATCGGCATCAAGGGCAACAGCCACATGTTCATGCAGGACAACAACAACCTGCAGATCGCCGATCTGATCATCAAGTGGATCGACAAGAACGTGAAGAAGGGCGGCGGTGGCCACGGCGGCCATGACGATGATGACGACCACGGTCATGGTCACGGCCACGACGACGACCATGGCCACGGCAACGGTCACGGCAACGGCCATCACTGACGTTCGTGCAACACGCAGCCTGACGAGGCTGCGTGTTCCAGCGTGGTAGAGGTGCCCCGCCCGGACAACGGGCGGGGCGTTTTGCTGTCATGCGAGATGGGTGCGCCGCGCAGGTAAATGCCGGCACGCGCGTCGCAGTACACACACGTCCCAAGCCATTCCTTCGACGCCAAGCCGGCGTGGCTGCGTGATGACAATCTCGCGCGCTCACCAAAAAGGGAGGACTAGATGAACATCAAACACAGGGGGCTGCTGGGCCTCACGCTCGGTCTCGCCATGGCTGGCGCCGCTGCATCTGCGGTGCTTGCGCACGGGCTGCCTTGGCCGGGCGTTCCAGGTCCGGGCATTCCTGGACCTGGCATCCCGGGTCCGTGGCTGCCGCCGCCGGATCACGGCAAGCCGCACACCTCGCTCGGCGGGCCGCTGGTGCTGGAAGACGAAGGCGTCTTCTTCGTCAACGGAAAGGTGGTGACGAGCAACTACGCGAGCGCGCCTGCGACGGGCCAGCCGGACGCTGGAAGGATCATGATCAACCAGATGTACGTCCACTATCGTATCCCGCGCGGCGCGAAGAAGTATCCCGTCGTGCTGGTGCACGGCGGCGGGCTCACCGGCGTCACCTACGAGTCGACGCCGGATGGACGCGAGGGCTGGGCGACGTACTTCGCGCGCAACGGGCACGCGGTTTATGTGGTCGATTTCCCGGGGCGGGGTCGCTCCGGATACGACACGACGCAAATCAACAAGGCGAAGGTCGATGCCGACGTGTCGCTCGTGCCGGAAATGCGGCGCACGACGAGCGAGTCGGCGTGGACATCGTTCCGCTTCGGTCCGGCGCTGGGCCAGCTCTATCCGGGCGTGCAGTTCCCGGTGAATGCCGCTGATGCGTTCGCCGGCCAGGGCGTGCCTTACGGCGAGGTGACGCTCGAGGGCGGCGCGCTCGTGCAAGGGCCGCAGGCGCTGGTGGCATTGCTCGACAAGATCGGGCCATCGGTTCTTCTCGTGCACTCGCAGTCGGGGCCGTTCGCGGACCGCGTCGTCGGGATGCGGCCGAACCTCGTCAAGGCGGTGATCAACGTCGAGGGTAACCAGCTGACAATCCCGACGGCGCAGGAGATCGCCGCCTACCGCAATACGCCTGACATCGAGGTGTTCGGCGATAACGTCATGGGCAATCCTGCCAGCACGGGACAGTCGAGACTCGATGGGCGCACGGCGGTTGCCAATGCGATCAATGCGGCGGGGGGCGATGCCACGGTGGTGCAACTGCCGCAGATCGGCCTGCGCGGGAACACGCACATGCTGATGCAGGACAAGAACAACCTCAAGGTCGCCGACTTCCTGCTGAAGTGGATCGACAAGAAAGTCTACAGCAAGCGCGTCGGCTGGGGGTACTAGCCCACCGCCTCCTCGCGCCAACGTTAGCGTGTAGCGATCCCCGTCCGGAGCAACCGGACGGGGACGTGCGCGGGACGGTGTGCCTTCGATCGTGCGCGGTGAGCCAAGGTTGGTTCGCTCAACGCTTAGCAGGCGCATCGCACGAAGCGTAGTGTGCGGCCAGCGGGCAACAGAATCCGCCAGCAGTCTAGGGAGGAAAACAACATGACTACTGTCGCCCCCAGGGCGAAGCAATGGCGCGTGGGCGCATCGGCTCTTGCGCTGGCGCTCATGTCAACGATGGCCGCCGCGCAGAACTATTCGGACGTCAAGTCCAATGGTCCGCTCAATCTTCGCGGCTACGGCACATTCTTCATTCCCGGCACGCCGAAGACGATCGACAGCGCGACCGCGAACGGTGGCGGAAGCTTTTTCATCACGCTTCCCGGCGGCGCGGTGATGACCGATCAGATGCACGTCCAGTTCATGCTGCCGCAGGAGCCGAAGGGCAAGAAGCGCTATCCGATCGGCATCGTGCACGGCTGCTGCCTGAGCACGAAATCGTGGCAGACGACGCCCGATGGACGCATGGGGTGGGACGAATATTTCGTGCGCCGCGGCTTCGACACCTACATGATCGATCAGGTCGGGCGCGCCAGATCGGGGTTCGACTCGACGAAGTTCAATGCCGCGAGGGCCGGGCTGGTACCGGTTACCGCGCAGGCGCCGGTTCTGATCGCCACGGATCAGTTCGCGTGGAATGTGTTCCGCTGGGGAAAGACGCCCTGCACCGTCTCGCCGTGCTCGGCGACGACCGTGCCCAATACCGGCATCAAGTTTCCCATGAACACGGTGGGCGTCGGGCCGAAGTCCAACCTGCAATTCTACAATATGGTGATCCCGGACATGTACCAGACTCTCTCGGGGGAGCCGGCTCCGGGCGATGCCGCGGGCTTCTACAATACGCCTTCGCAGATGTCGAAGCTGGCGAAGGATCTCGACGGCGCGATCCTGATGGGGCACTCGCAATCGAGCGCCTTCCCGACCCGCGCTGCGCTTCAGCCTGCCGCCGGCTGCTATCCCTGGAAGGGCGAGGCGGCGTGCAAGGTCAAGGGCATCATTCAGCTCGAAACGGGGTGCTTTGCCAACCTCACCTCGGCGCAGATCAATACGCTGAAGCACATCCCGATCCTCATCGTCGCGGGCGACTTCTATACGGTGCCGCAGCCGCCGGCGGCGTGCGTGACGATGATGGATCAGATCAACGGCGCAGGCGGCGACATGAAGTTCGCGCATCTGCCGGCTCTGACGAGGAACTCGCTCTATCCCGGCTCGCCCGGCCCGATGCCCGGCGTCGAGCATATGATGATGATCGGCACCAAGAACATCGAGGTGGCCGACCTGCTGATCGGATGGATCGACCATCACGTCAAGCGCCCGGGCAACGGGCACGGCAAGGACGATCGGGACGACAAGCCCGGCTGGGGTGATCACCACGGCAAGGGCGGCAAGCACGGCGGCCACTAGCCTCTCCACGCAAGATGGCGGATCGCCGGCTCAGAACCGTTCGACGAGCTGGCGATCCCTTTTTGTCCGCACAATCCGAGACAAGACGAGTGCCGATGCAGATGTTGAAAGCCGGTGTGGTGCCAATGCTGGTCGTTTTGGCTGCGGGTGCGCAGGCGACCTACTACGAGGCCAAGGTTGCGAGCTTTGGCTGCAACTCCATACACGAGGTGCATGAACTGCTGAGCGTTCGCTCCGATCCCAAGGCCTTCCCGTTGGCGCTGCTGACGAAGCAGGTCGAGGGCCAATGCGTCGTCATCCAGCCGGGCACGAAGGTCGAAGGGGCGATCGAGGACGCGGACAAGTCCATCCTGCGCGTCAACGGCGACAGCGATCCGCCGGGATACGAGGCGCCGCTTGACGACTTCAGCGTTACGACGGCGCCGAAGGATCCTTCGTGACGACAGTCCGTTGACGGTGCCGTTCGCTGAACACCCATCCCAGTTCACCTCGCCCCAAGCCTATCCGCAAAGGTCCGAGTCTAACTGGGCTCGTTGAGAAGGACGGCCGAGTGCGCCTGGCGCTCGAGCGCCGTCCGAGACAGGAAACGCATGCCTCCCGGAGGGCACATGAAGAACAGGTATAGACACGTCAGCGCCGCGTTTGGGGCGTTGTCGGTTGCCGTCATCGCCGTTGCCATGGCTGCGACGCCGGTGACGGCGCATCGCGACAACGACAAGAAGCCGGAGCCGCTGGTGATCGAGAAGCAAGGCAGCTTCTTCGTCAACGGCAAGACGATCACGACGAACTATGCCGGAACGGCGGGTACGCCAGGGCGCATTGTCGTCAACCAGATGTACGTCGAGTACTGGGTGCCGCAGAAGAAGAGGGAAGGCGCCTACCCGGTGGTCATGCTGCACGGATCGAACCACACGGGGAAGACTTACGGGGAGACGCCGGACGGCAGGGAAGGCTGGATGACGGATTTCCTGCGTGCCGGCTATACCGTCTATGTCGCCGAGCAGGTCGGCCGCGCGCGCTCGTCCTTCAATCCGACGAAGGTGAACCAGGCGAAGGCCACGCAGGATGCGAGCATCCTGCCGACGCTCAGCTCGAGCTCCTACGAGGGCGCCTGGGACGTGTTCCGCTTCGGCCCGCAGCCGGACGTGTGGCACGACAAGATCAAGTTCCCCAAGCGGGACGTCGATCAGTATATGGCGCAGCTGGTGCCGAATACGGAGACGACGCTCGACTTCAGCTACGAGACCGGCAACGCGCTCGCCGCTCTGCTGGACAAGATCGGGCCTGCGGTGGTCATGGGGCACTCGCAGGGTGGCCGCTACGTCATGACGGCGCAGACGCTGCGGCCGAAGCTGATGAAGGGTGTCATCCTCGTCGAGGCGGCGTGCGTGCTGCAGACGACGAGCGACCCGACCGAGATCGGCATCAAGCTCGGGAAGGCGACGCTGCTCAACGTCTACGGCGACTACGTCTCCCTGCATCCGTTCTGGGTCGGCCTCGACAGGGACTGCGAGGCCATCGTCAACCAGGTGAATCAGAACGGCGGAGATGCAACCCATCTACGCTTGCCGACCATCGGCATCACCGGCAACGACCACATGATGATGATGGATTCGAACAGCAAGCAGATCGCTGGCGTGATGATGGACTGGATCGATAGGCACGCCAGCAAGAAGTCCGGCCACCACGATGACGACAAGGGGGGCGGGCACGGTCGCGGTGACCATGGGCATGGTGACGGCCACGGTGGCGGCCGCCACTGATCCTGCTCATTCGTGTGACTTGCAAGCATCGCGACGTGCATTCGGGCTCGGCAGCTATGCTGCCGGGCCTGTCTTTGTGTCCGAGGCTGTCGGTCGCTGATGGGGTGCACGCTGTCGCGTGCGGGACAAAGGCTCAGCCTCCGGCGCCGGCGCGATACTGCGTAGGCGCCATGCCATAGCGCTGCTTGAACGCTCGATTGAAGGTCGAGAGATCGTTGAAGCCCCATCGGTAGGCGAGCACGGAGATGGACTGATTGCGACACGAGGGTGAGGTCAGGTCTCTGCAAACGTGCTCCAGCCGCTTCGCGGCAACGTACGAACCGAAGGTGCTTCCTTTGGCGGCGAAGAGCTTGTGCACGTAGCGAACGGAGACACCAAGGCTCGTCGCTGCCTTCTGCGGCGAGAGGTCGGCGCTGGGGAGATTGCGATTGATGAAATCCAGGATCTCGCGAAGCAGATGGCTTGCCTGCGGGAAGTCCTCCTTGTTGGCGTGGCTGCGGTCTGCATAGCCCACGGCAACCGGGAGCAGCGAGACGCAGGCGTCGAAGAGGGCCGAAACCTCCCCTTTTGACAGTGACGGCATGTGCTCGCCGAGGAATGTCAGCGTGCTCGCCAACGGGCGGATCAGTGTCTCCCGACGCATGACGATGTTGCCGAACGCCGCATCGAGATCGCGCGTGGCCGAGAAGCGCTGCTTCGTAATCATGAAAGGCACATCGATGTACGGGCCATCGTGCCGCTCGCGCAGCGTCGTCGGATAGCAACTGTCGTAGAGGATGACGTCGCCTTGCCGCGCGATATTGGAGCGGCCTTGTTGCTCGATCTCCAACTCGCCCAAGAGAACGAAGTTGCCGTAGATGCATTCCGCCGCCGAGCGGGCGACGTCGAGCTTGGTGCGTGCCGCCTGCACGGGCGTCATGCGCACGCGCGCAATCGAGCCGCCGTCGAGGATCACGCTTTCAATTCGGCCCTCAAATCCGCCTTCGGGCTCCACCTCGATCGTCCAGGGCATGAAGGCCGAACAGAGGCCTTCACGGAAAGCACCGAAAGCTTCTCGGGTCGGAAGGTATTGGGTGTCCCATAGCTCCGCCACCCCCGGTGCATCCGCACCGGCAGCCTCATCGGACATGGCCGCTTCCTCCGGTCGTCTTTTCTTTTGTTAGTGCGTTCGACCTGCTTACTTGGACGTAAGTTTAGAAAGATGCGACAATCTTGTCTTCAAGAAAAAATTGACTGTCGCCTTATGCAAAACACATGTGTGACCTTTCTGCGTCGAACGACGGACTTCTCTTTGGTCGTCATTGCAAGAATGATGGCAATTCAACGCCGCCGGTTCGCAGGCGTTGCGCCGCAATCTGCGAACAATTTTCCTTGAAGCACCCCCGCGTATTTGATCGGAGGCGTCCGCCCAGGCCGGCGAAATACAGGTATTTGTCGAAAGGCGGTTTCTCTGGGTTCGTTGGCGACGGCCTTTGTCAATCGATGAGAAAATGAATCCGCTAAGCGCTTGGTATTGCGAAGCTCGCGCGCAGGTTGCCTGAATATCGGCGATTGTCGCGGTGGTAGTGATGCAGGCAAGCTAATCAATGTGATTGCTGTTTTTGCGTGCAGTTCTAGGCTAAGTTTCTTGTGCCCGCAGTGGGCTGACAAAGCGAATGGTGGGGCGGTATGCGAAGAACGGGGTACGGCATTCTAATTGCGTGTTTGTTGGCGGTTCCAGCTTTTGGTGGACCGATATCGTCAGCTCTTTGGCAGGGAATTGCAGGGGGGAATGAAGGGCGTTACGGTATTACAAAAGTGCACGGGTTTCATTGTCGTCCAGAGGTCGGTTGGGACGCACGCGTAGGTTATTATCGTCGCCATTCGCATCCTGGGATATGCAATGACTACAAAGGCTGCCTGAAAGAGCAGCAAAGGTGTATCTTCGCCCACGGGCGAGGGTGGGACGTCTGGAAATACGAGCGCTGGGGCGCCGACAATTGGCGCTATACGAATTGCATGATACGTGCCGGTTGCTACTAGGGGCACGGGGGATGATGGTCAGGGCAAGCGGTATCAAAGCGAGCGACGTCGCAACGGGGCGCAGTGCGGCGCGCCATCACGTCGGATTATGGCTTCTTGCCCTCTCGATGCTTCTTGCACCGGAGGCGCGCGCAGCGTCGGTCGTGATCGCGCGTGCGACGCCCGGCGAAGAGATGACCATCAAAGCCGAGGCGGCGCCAGTTGCCGAGATCCTGCAGCGGTTGGCCGACCAGTGCGCCTTTAAGATCGTGGGCGCGGAGCGCGCCGGCGCGGCGGAGGCAATGACGGTGGATATGAAGGGGAGCCCGGATGTGCTGGTCTCCCGGTTGCTACGCAACCGTAACCACATGGTCGTCCGTTCACCCGCTAATGCCTGCGGCATCGAGAAGATAACGATCCTCAACGGGAACTACGGCGCGGCAAACGGGAAGTTTGTGGCATCGCCGGCCCAGGGAGAGGATCTCATCCAGGCCCTATCAGGCACGCCCAACTAGTGTCCTAAGTCAGAAGTTCACAGGGTCAGATTGTGCGAACACTGGCAGCTTCATCGCAGGGAGCGAGGGAGGCTGCAATGGCGGGACGCCGAGAGGCGGCGCAGATCACGTTGAGCGAGGAGGAGCAGGCTGCCCTGGAGAGCCTGGCCGGCCGGCGCAAGACGGCGCAGGCCCAGGCGATGCGGGCACGGATCGTGTTGGCGAGCGCGGAGGGTCT
>Ga0164243_10001467_pt1 | contig 39882 bp, 33 predicted proteins | sample OricompcompostOP_FD_108781 | JGI IMG/M metagenome (GOLD analysis project Ga0164243, IMG submission 108781) | Organic Plus compost microbial communities from Emeryville, California, USA - Original compost - Organic plus compost (OP) | ecosystem: Engineered > Solid waste > Mixed feedstock >... | reverse complement strand
CTTTACTGAATTCTGCGAGGAGCGCGTCGTTGTTCCAGCTTGACACGTTGAGCGGGGGCAGCGCCTTGATACGCTTCAGCAAATCATGACGCCCGCGCACGCGAGGAGCGACATCCTCCGCGATCCGGGCCATCTTGGCCCAGCCCCACCACGATGCTCGTGCATTATCGATCTCCCGCTGTAGCTTGCCAATCCGCGTCCGCGCGTCTCCGCGCTCGACGCGCGATGCGAGATGCAGCTCGACGAATGCCGGCAGCGCCGCACGCCAAACGGGGGAGGTGCTACGAACCACCGGAGCGCGAAACCCGTGAGAGATAAGCCACCACTCAGGATCGTTAGGACACGGCCCAAGGTCCTTCCACGAATCCTCGTCCGGCGGCACGTCGCGCAGGAACTGCATGAATGTCGTCAGTTCCTTCGGCGGGCGGCTGTCCGCGCGAAGCTTTCGGGCCTCAGTGATCCACTGGTGCATGAGACCATGGGGCACAACTACGGCCGCGCGACCGCCTGCTTCGACAACCGCGTGAACCACGGCACATGCGATGCGTGTCTTGCCGGTTCCAACCTCGTCGGCGAGCACAACACCGCTCTGCAACAACCGCTCAGCCATCCACATCAGCGACGCCCTTTGGCCGTCGTCGAGGTGCTGCGCCTCGCGCTGCTTTGCTGCATCCTCTGCAACCAACTTCCTAAGCGTGCCGGCCGCTCGGGCCCACGAAAATGTCACCGCAGCCCCCATGCGCGCGCCGCGTTATCAAGCACCTCGAAGTACCGGACGCGCTGCTTGTCACTGAGGTGGGGAGAGCGCAATTGCGGCTCTCGGAGGTGTGAGAACACTTCTAGCCGGTGCGCCCGCCACGTAGCGATAAGGGGCTCAGGGAATGACGCGCACAACATCCGGTCCAGATGATCGAGCCAGTCGTCGATCATCGACTCAGGTAGCGTCGCATGAAGCGCGGCTATCTTCTCCATCAGCTCGGCGGCAGCATGCAGCGCGTAGCTCTTCTCCTGCTCGATCAATTTTCCGGTAGCCGCGCCCTTAGTTCGGTGGTCTTTGTCGTCATCGCGGTCGTCAACCGCCTCAGCAGGACGGACCGGAAAATCGAGGAGCGCCGCGAGCGCGTCCGCGTAAGTGTCGAAGCGCGGAGGCTGCCACCCAACGCGTCCCGTGCTATCCACCACGGGTACGACCCAGCTGCGGTCACTATCGGAAACGCTTAACGCGGCCGGACTATCGTCAGGCGACAGCGGAACCTCGTCTCCTCGCTTCACTTCGAACCAGTCGTGGCCCGTCCAAGAGAGCTTCGCGCAGGATTCCGCCGAGAGGTCATCGCGCCAGAGCAAGCGTAGGCGCCGGGACGGCGCTGTCTGAATCATCGCCGAGAGGATCGGCGGCGCTTCTAAGATGGGCTGCGCGTCCGGCGCGTCGCCCACCTGACCGATGGCCCACTCCTTGTCGCCAATGGTCTCGGCTTCGTCGGACCAGAACAGCCGCTCGATTGGCTCAAGCCGTTCGTCGACCGCGAAGACAACGCCGGTCTCCACGTTCCCCTCGGCCATCCCGCCGTGAGTGAGGATTCCCCGACGCGAAAGGTTGCCGGACCCCAAATAGATCCAGCCGTTGCTCACATGGTCGTCGCGGAGATAACCAGCGTACACGAACTTTGCGTGGAGACTTCGATTTTGGTCGAGCGCGTCAGAGGGGCGGACGATCTCCCAGCCTTCTGTTTTGCCGCCCTTCGCCCACGTCGCCACTGCCCCCGCTTCGCGAGGCTCCACCAGCGCCACTCGGCGCACGTTTTTTGTAAAGACGCCCAAGTCCTCGAGCTTATCAAAGACGACAGGCTTGCGCGTCCCAGTGGACGGCCCTTCGTAGAAGCCGGAGCCGCATAGCAGCAGGTTTCTCGGTTTGTCGATTGCGCCGCGGAAGCGCTCCCGGATCTGGTCGTACAAGGGCCTGTCGAGCGAGTGGATGAAACGTGGCTTTCGATTGCCAGAGGCAAGCGAAGATGCCAGTGCGAGGAGCACGTCGAGCCGTGCGGTCAATTTGTGCTCCTTCAACGGTAGCGTTTGCTCATCACGATGAAAGCGCCGAGCTAGGAGTGTCTCCACAAAGGCAGCCGCCGCTGCGACGTCAGTACGATCCTCGACAGAAGCGCTACCTGCAAGCGGAAGATCGACGACCCACACCAGCTCGAGTTGATGCCGCGCGGAGGCGTAGGTGTAATTTGCAGTGAATACAGCGAGCCTGAGGTGGCTAGGCCGGCCCATCCGGTTTGGGGCAAACGCCAGCAGTGCGACCTTTGCATGCAGGAGCGAACCCGGCTCTTCCTCGCGCGGGTGGAACTCGTGGAGACCGGGGATACGGCCAGGTGGAAAGACCTCTTTTCGAGACGACGACGCATGCCCGTCGAGCATCAGGTACACAAGCACCCTGCCCATCTCGGCACGTTGCCGTGGCCGGAGCCCTGTGAATCGTTCTACGGCTTCTTCCAAAAAATCCTCCGCACCGGTCATGGCCACGAGAGCTGCGCTGTGCCCAACCATGCCGTCCGGCGGCACGAAGATTTCGAGAAGCGTTTCGGCGGTCATTGCACACCTCGCTGGTTGACGTCGCGTAGGAGTGAATGGAGGTTCGCGATGCGGAATGTCCGCCCAGTTCGATCGGGCTCAAGATTTGCCGCCCCATCTTCAAGGTTGTCCTCATTATCGGCACCGTCAATGACACGGAACAGCGGCCCGCGGATGACAGAGCTATCGGCGAGCCCTAGTACCCCCCCAGAACGCCGGGTGAGGATGCGGATACCCTCCTCATCATCGCCTGCGACGACTGCGTCAGCGAAAGTGCGGCTGGTCACCTCCTTAACGTTCGCCGTGTTCGCTCTAGCGACGTAATTCGTCGAGGCTGCCCGGAGGGCCTTAATCGACTTCTTAAGCGCAAAGTCGCTGGCCAGATCCGCGAGCTTAATACCGCCACGCCCGGGCTCAACCGCACGGGTAAGGTGAGCGATCGCGTCACGCGCTCTGTCAAGCACTGCGCCGAACGCACGCGCCGCGACTACTTCATTGGCCTGGTAAAGATGACCGGCTTCGCGGAGACGAGGGACGACGTCGTGTTCAATGTTCGGCAATACTCCTGCACGTCCGATTGCGCGAGCCAGGCGCACCCGTTTCTCGGTCCCAGACGTTGACGTCTCGAGCAGCCGTGAACGGACGAGGGTGCGCTCATTTTGGGTGGCATGTTCGGGCGACAGCGCCTCCATGAGGGTTTTGGGCAAACCCGAGATCTCGCGGTCGCCTTCAACCCACTCGATCAGCCACTTGCGAAGGCTGGTGCCCCCTTTCCCCACACGTTGCTTAAGTAATTCGTTGGCCAACGCACGTCCCACCGGTTCGAGCTCGAGTAGATCGAAGCGGGACCCGCTCGCGAAACCAAGCCCACCGTCGACTTGGAGTGCGCGCGTTGCAGCTTGCCGGTGCGTGTTGCGAACGTAATTCGCCGCTTGGCTGAGGCGGCGGAAGGACCATACCTCTCGCTCGGCGTCGCGACCAAAAGCGCGTCGCCCGAGGATGCGGCGCGAGGCATCCTGCGGATTGACTAGGTACTCCAGCTTGCACGCGAGCGCCTCGATCCCGTGGCAAATGGCGGTCGGTTTCGGCGAGTTCGAGCTGCGGATTGACAGGTCCTCATAGAGCGCAAGCGCGGCTAAGGGCCAACAGAACTGCCGCGCGAACCAGACGCGACCCAACTCGGGCACTACGAGCTCGCGGAAGAATAAATCGGCCGCACGCAGATCAAAGTCGAGAGATATCCGTGAGAAAGAGACATCACTTGGCGCAGGCGCAAACCAATATGTTTCTCCGCCGTTCATGCCAATTTATTCACACCCCAGTCGTTCCCTCCCAAGGAGGCCCGTGCCAACGAAACCGACACACAACATTCGGGAGTGAAATCGAGGGCTGAACCTGCCAAGCCGAGCATGCCATTGAAATTACCGACTTCTCGCATTTGCGCGAACACCCTTCCGCCCATTTTTCTAGGCCAGAAGCGCGACCACTCGCTTCCCAATCCAAATTTTCATTAAACGCTCCCGAACTTGCAACGCGGAAATAAGCACTTTTATCTATAGCGGCCTTTAGTCTCGGTAACATGTGGCACCTTCAGGCAAATGGCGTCTTATTTTCCTGCGGGTTTGTGGCATCTTGGAAGCGCCGCATGATTCGAGCACGATCCTCTACCTGAAATCCCGCGTCTTCACCTTGATCTCGTCGATGTGACCATACGGGTCATAGAAATCCCTGCCTCTGAAGCCGCGCGGTGGCAATTCGCGCGGGTCGGGACCTGAGCCGCCATTGCGCGCTTCATCGCCCCGGCCATGCGGCAGCGGGAACGCGCCCTCCCGCTGTCCGACGCTGGCAAGTTCGGCCGACAGATCGACGAGCCGCCGCGCCACGAGATGCACAACCTCGCCTTCGCGCTGGATGCGGCCACGGACGCTCAGCATGCCGCTTGTCAGGATCACGCGGCGATGCGCCTCGAAGACAGACGGCCAGATCACGAGATTGGCGACGCCGGTTTCATCCTCGATGGTGATGAACATCACGCCCTTCGCTGAGCCAGGCATCTGCCGCACGAGGACAACGCCGGCCGCTTCAAGCCATCGGCCATCCCGCGCCGCCATCGCCTCGCAGCAACTGACGATGCGACGCTTCTTGAGATCGCCGCGCAGGAAGCTGACGGGATGATCGCGCAGCGTCAGGCCCACATGGCTGTAATCTTCAACAACCTCGGCGCCGGCTGTCATCGGCTTGAGCGCGACCTTCGGCTCCCGCACCTCCGGAACGACGATGGAAGCTTTCCGCGCGGCCGCCGCGAATAACGGCAGCGGTTCGTCCCGTAGGGGCTTGAGCGCCCACAGCGCCTCGCGCCGTTCCAGCTTCAGGGACTCCCTGAAAGCATCAGCATCGGCAAGCTGAACCAGTGACGCCGCCGGTACCGACGCCCGCCGCCAGAGATCCTCCGCAGAGACATAGGGCTTCTCGCTGCGGGCATGAATGATGGCCGCCGCATCGGCATTGGCGAGGCCTTTGACCATCCGCATGCCGAGGCGGACCGCGAAGCGATCCTCGATTTCGGTAGGTTCCAGCGTGCAATCCCATCGAGATGCATTGATGCAAACAGGGCGGATTTCGACGCCGTGTTCGCGCGCATCCCGGACAATCTGCGCCGGCGCATAGAAGCCCATCGGCTGGGCATTGAGAAGTGCTGCGCAGAAGACATCCGGATGATGGCACTTCACCCAGGACGAGGCATAGGCGATCAGTGCGAAGCTGGCGGCATGCGATTCCGGAAAACCGTAGCTGCCGAAACCCTCGAGTTGGGAGAAGGTCTTTTCAGCGAACTCCTTGTCGTAACCCTTGCCGACCATGCCATTGACCAGCTTGTCGCGGAAGGCGCTGACACCGCCGGTGTGCTTGAAGGTCGCCATCGAGCGACGGAGCTGATCGGCTTCCGTCGGCGTGAAGCCGGCGCATTCGATTGCGACCCGCATGGCCTGTTCCTGAAACAGCGGCACGCCGAGCGTCTTGCCGAGCACCTTTTCCAGCTCGGGCTTGGGATAAACCACAGGCTCCTTGCCCTCGCGGCGGCGCAGATAAGGGTGCACCATGTCGCCCTGGATCGGCCCGGGCCGCACGATCGCGACCTCAATCACGAGGTCGTAAAACGTCCGAGGCTTGATGCGCGGCAGCATCGACATCTGCGCGCGGCTTTCGATCTGGAAGGTGCCGAGCGTGTCCGCCTTGCGGATCATCGCATAAGTCTTGGGATCCTCGGCCGGGATGGTCGCGAGATCGAGCTCAATACCCTTCTTGTCGGCTAGGAAGTCGAAAGCCCGCTTCATGCAGGTCAGCATGCCGAGGGCAAGGCAATCGACCTTCATAAACTTCAGGGCGTCGATGTCGTCCTTGTCCCATTCGATCACCTGCCGGTCCTTCATCGCCGCCGGCTCAATCGGCACGAGGTCATCAAGCCGATCGTTGGTCAGAACAAAACCACCGGGATGTTGCGAGAGATGACGCGGGGCTCCGATCAGCTGCCGTGCTAGCTCCAACGCCAGACGCAGCCGCCGGTCACTGAGATTGAGGTTGAGATCGGCGGCATGCTTTTCCTCGAAGGCATCGCGCGACCAGCCCCAGACACTGCCTGACAGCATCTTGATGAGGTCTTCAGTCAGACCCAAAGCCTTGCCGACATCGCGCAGCGCGCCCTTGGAGCGATAGCGAATGACGGTCGAGCAAAGGGCTGCGTGATCGCGGCCGTATGTGTCATAGACCCATTGCATGACGATCTCGCGCCGCTCGTGCTCGAAATCGACGTCGATGTCAGGTGGCTCCCGCCGCTCTTCCGAGACGAAGCGCTCGAACAAAAGATCGTTGCGGTCAGGATCAATCGAGGTGACGCCCAGCACGAAACAGACCGCGCTGTTTGCGGCCGAGCCACGGCCTTGGCACAGAATGCCTTTGGAGCGCGCAAAGCGGACAATGGAATTGACGGTCAGAAAATACGGCGCGTATTGCAGCTTCTCGATCAGCTGCAATTCATGCTTCAGGGTGGCAATGACCTTGGCCGGCAGGCCTTCCGGGTAGCGCTCGGCAGCGCCTTCCCACGTCAGCTTTTCTAGCGCCTCTTGAGCCGTCAGGCCCGGCAGCGTCTTTTCCTCGGGATATTGGTAAGCCAACTCGTCGAGCGAAAAGCGGCAGCGCTTGGCGATCTGAAGCGTGCGGGCCAAGGCCTCCGGGTAACGCACGAATAGCCGGGCCATCTCTTCCGGCGGCTTCAGGTATCGATCGGCATGCCGCTCACGCCGCTGGCCCAGTTCGTCAATCGTGACGTTATGCCGGATGCAGGTGACCACATCCTGCAGCATGCGACGGTCCGGCGTGTGGAACAGAATATCATTGGTCACCACCGTCGCCACGCCAATGGAGCTCGCAAGGTTCGAAAGCTGATAGAGCCGCAGCTGGTCATTCGGGCGCCGGCGCAAGGTCAGGGCCAGATAGGCGCGGTCGCCAAAGGCTGATCTCAGCTTGCGGAGACGCTGGTGGCATAGATCGTCCGCTTCGTCCGGCACCAGCACCGCGATCAGCCCCTCGCCATAGGCGACAAGATCACCCCAATGCAGAACGCATCTGGCTTTGCCGCCGCGCTTCTTGCCGAGTGAAAGAAGGCGACACAGCCGCGCATAAGCCGGCCGGTCAGTGGGATAGACCAGCACCGATATGCCGTCCGACAGGTCGAGACGACAGCCGACGATCAGACGAACGCCGGTAGCCTTGGCCGCCTCATGCGCACGCACGATGCCAGCGAGTGAATTACGATCGACCACCGCCAGAGCCTCGATGCCCAGCATCGCCGCCTGTGCGAATAATTCCTCGCAGGAGCTGGCGCCGCGCAGAAAAGAGAAATGCGAGGTCACCTGCAATTCGGCATAGCGGGCGTGGCTCATCCAAAGATCCCGTGAATGAACCAGGCCTGCGAGCCCGTTGCGGCATCCTCTCCATCTCCCGCGCGAAAGAGCCAGAAGCGTTCGCCGGCTTCATTCTCGACCTGGAAATAGTCGCGCACGGTCGAAAGCTCGGCGTCCCGCTTCCACCATTCGCCGAACACGCGTTCTGGCCCGTCCGCCCGCTTCACGCGATGCCGGATGCCGCGCCAGGTGAATGTCACGGGAGGATGATCCGGGAGAAGCGCGACAGTGTCGACCGGCTCTGGTTTCAGCAGCAGGCGTGACGGACGGGGCCAATGCGAGGGCCATGACTCGCCATTGTCCGGCATCATCGGCGCGATGCGGGTGACGGACCGCTCCGGTACATCGCTGGCGACAGGAGCGAACCGATAAAGGCGCCTCTCGCCCACGCGATTGGTCAGCGTATCGACAAGATCGGAAACGTCGGGCTCGGGATTATCGATCAGCGAGCAGCGCACTTGCAGAGGCTTGAGCGGCTCCGTCAGCGTCGCAGCCAGGCGCATGCGCTCGATGCCAAAGCCGGGATCGATGCTTTCGACCTTGTCGCACAGAAGCCGGGTCAGCCGTTTGACATCACGAACAGGTTGCGAGGTCCCGGCGCGGATGACTTCCACACGATTATCGACGCGATAGAAAAGAAGATCGAGACGCCTCGCGCCTTGCCCCTTCGTTTCGAGTAGATCGCAAAGTGAGGCGACCAGCTTGCCGATATAGCGCGCGATGGTTTCCGGTGCGCCAATTGGCTCGCCGAACACCTGCTGCACCTCGGCAATCTCTGCCGGACGGATTGGCTCAATCGGCTCGCTCAAAGCGCCGAGAGCTTGGTCGAGCCGGCGCAGCAGCTCAGGGCCAAAGCGCAGCGTCAGCGGCGCGCGCGGCGTCTTCGCGAGATCACCGACACTCTCGAAACCAAGTCGTCGCAGTGTCGCGACCACCGCCGGATCAAGCCGCAGAGAGCCGATCGGCAGTGGCAGAATGTCATGGGTGTCGTGCGGCTGGGCTATAAAGGTCTGCTTTTTCGCAAACCGCGACAAGGCGTGAGCTGCACCCCATGTATCGGCAACAGCAGCCTGCGCAGCGATGTTGGCCGCCGACAGCCGCTCCAGCATATCGCCCAGCATCGCAGCTTCGCCGCCGAAGAGATGGCTTGCCCCCAAAGCATCGATAACGAGGCCATCCGGCGGATCCGCAGCGGCAATCGGCGAATAGCGCAACGCCCAGACAGCCAGCCGCTCCAGCGCCGCATGATCGGCTTGGGGTTCAGCCTCTATGATCACCAACTCTTTCACCAAGGCCTGCGCCTTGGTCGCCGCCATGCCGACATGCAGGCCGACGCGGCGCGCTGCACCATCCGCCGCAACAACAACGCGGCGGCGTCCCTCTCGTCCGACAAGAACAAGCGGCGTGTCACGCGGAGGCGCGGCGTCGCCTGACATCCGTCTGACCCGGTCCGTTGACCAGGTCGGAAGGAAGAGCGAGATGACCCTTTGCATCACACGCATCCAACTCAAAATCTGCACTCTCGCCCGCACGACAGCGGATCAACTCAATCTGCCAGCGAGCACGGCCGACACCGGGCACCGGTAACGGGCTCGATGGCAGCACGGTGACACGCCATCGCGTGACAGCCGCCGTCGGCTGGCCGAAATCCACTGCATCCGTTTGTCTTCGCCACCGCCGCAGAGCGATGCCGATCGTCCCGGAGCTTTCTGCGGATAGCTGCAGCCGCCGGGATGAGGGCATGGACAGGCGTGCGACCTCGGCAACGACAGCCCCCAATCCACCGTGGCGAAGCCCTTCCTCGAAACAGGCCAGCAATGCCTTGTCGTCACCGGCCTCGACATAAATGACGCGGCCCGGTTTCAGGCCCGCTTGCGCCATCGCCGGAGCAAACAAGTCCTGACGCGTTACGCACCAAAGCACCTTGCCGAATGTCCTTGCCGCGATACCCGCAGCAAACAGCGCGGCCGCTGCGCCATCGACAGCGCCATTGCCGCCGCCTGCCACTTCATGAAGGGCACCGAGCGCCAGGCCACCACCGGGCAACACGCTATCGAGTGGCGCGACACCAAACGGCAGCACGCGCCGTTCGCGTCCGCGCGCGCCTTCAATCCGCGCAATGCGCTCCCGCAATTGTTCGACGACTGTCATCGGCCGTGACGCGCCGTGCCGGGTGACGGAGAGACCATGAGGTCATCGCCGGCATAAGGAACAAGAAGATCATGGGGGTCTTCTTCCGGCCCGAGCCATCGTTGGTAATCCTCACGCCGCAGGATCGCCGGCATCCGGTCATGGATCGGCGCAATCAGCTTGTTGGCCGGCACGGTGATGACCGCGAATGTGCGCTCCCACACCCGCGTCATTGGCTCCTGCCAGTTATCCCAGATGCCGGCGACACCGAACGGCATCCCGTCGATCCGTGTGATAGCGCGGCGCTTACCGCTCTGATCCTTCAGATTGAAGCTTGTCATCGGCACGATGCAACGGCGCTTGCGGTAAGCGTCGCGGAACATGCGATTTTCACTGATGGTCTCCGCGCGCGCGTGAATAGGCTGCACCTGCGGACGCTCAGAGGCGTAATGCGGGATCAAGCCCCAGCGCAGATCAGACTGGACCGGCTCGCCCGTCTCCGGCGCACGCCGAAACACCGGCAGCATTTTTGCCGGTGCCGCTTCGCGGACATTGGCCGCATTCCGATGGTGATGATGCTTGGCGCCGTTCATCTGCGCGTTCCCACAGGCTCAAACCGTGATAAGAACAAACAAAGAACAACTGGCAGGCCGGCGGAGTCAATGGGATTATTTTGCTATTGGAATCGTTGGGAGATTCCAGCTGAGTTCCATTCAGTCGGCGCAGTTGAACGCGGACCCAGAATGGCGGCAGGATGAGCCTCCGGGGGAGCTCTACCGATGTGCAATCTCTACAGCATCACCACCAATCAGGAAGCGATCCGCCAGATGTTCGGCGTTCTGAAGGACAGCGCGGGCAATCTGCCGAGCATGCCGTCGGTCTTTCCCGATTGGGAGGCGCCGGTGGTGCGTGGTCCGGATAACGCGCGTGAGCTGATCAGGATGCGCTGGGGCATGCCTAACCCGCCTCAGTTCGGCGGCATCAACACCAATATTCGCAACATGACGTCCCCGCATTGGCGTCGCTGGACGAAACCCGAGAACCGCTGCCTCGTGCCGGCCACAAGCTTTTCCGAATACGACGACAAGGCCAATCCGAAGTCGCTGAAGAATCCCGATGGCACCCCGCACCCCATGGCCGGCAAGAAGGATGTGGTTTGGTTCGCGCTCAATCCGTCGCGTCCACTCTTTGCATTCGCCGGCATCTGGACTGAATGGGAAGGTGCGCGCGGTACGAAATCCAATCCCATCGAAGGCAGACATCTCGTCTACGGCTTTCTCACCTGCGAGCCTAACAGCGTCGTTGCGCCGGTGCACGCCAAGGCGATGCCGGTCATTCTGACAACAAAGGAAGAATGGGACGTTTGGATGCGCGCGCCATGGAACGAAGCGTCAGCGCTGCAGAGGCCGCTGCCGGATACGGCTCTCGTTGAGGTGATGCGGGGTAGAGAGAAGGAGGACCGGTTTCCGGCCGAGCTGGTTGAGAGCGACCCAGGCTCAACGTATTTATCCGTCGCGACCATCAATTCTTCCCGGAACACCTAGCCACTAGCTTTCCCCAGCGTACACTTCAACATGCATCATTGATCTGTCGCACAAGGCGGCATCTAGGATCGTTAGCCGCGAAGAAGATACAAAGCGGACAGGCGCACCTCCGCATGACCTTTTCTGGAGACCTCAGGGCTGGCTAAACTTACCCGAATGAAAGCATGTCTTGAGCGTGCCAGTCTCTTACAAGAAAGCGAGTTAGCCTCCTTTCTCGAAAGTGAGTAACGGGGAATGCTAGTATGACCGCCGACCGCCATTCTGCTGTTGCTTCGCTGCTCTTTGACTACGTGCGAAGTCCGTCTTTACGGCACCTGCGCGATCCTCACAGTTTACATAAGCTCGCGCGGGATATCGTTGCTACCCTCGATCGGGCGAGCTTGGTTTGGGGCAAGTGGGAATCAGATCGGGAGAAACTGGTGAAAATTGCCGCTCCGTGCTGGATTCCTGTCGAAGACCTTCGTGTCTTCCTCAACAGTCTTCCCGGTCCGCCACTCACCCCGACGGATGTCGAACAGCGGCTGCGTGCTATTTGGGAGGAACCCTACACAAGCTATCCCAAGGAAGAACTCAAGAACGGCTGTTGGACCATCTACAAATCGGAGCGCATGCAGGGTACCGAAATGCGCGCCATCATCGGATTGCTTGAAGAGCATGTGGAACGAGAAGCCGAAAGATTACGTCGCGAGCAGGAGGAAAGGTATCGGGCACAGAAGGAAGATGAGAGGGTCAAACGCGAACAGCGCTTTATTTCCGGAGCCGATTGCGGTTGGACCCGCATCGACAAATCTGAGGCCTTTTTCTGCCGACGTAACGGCCGAAGCTTCCGAACCGTTCAAGGCAAGGATAAGCGCTGGACGCTCTTTCGCATAGGCACGGTGGACGACAAAGGAGAGCTATTGGGTGTCTATCAAGGTCGCGCAGACGCGAACAAGGCTTTGGCGACGATAGCTTACGCGAGTGAGCCTTAACCTCATTCCGTGTCGTAGAAAACCGCGCTGTTCCTTCGGCGTCGCTGCGATTTATGCTGCGATGACGCGGTCCAGGGATCCTCCGAACTTAATGGTGCCGAACCACCTATTCGTCCAGCAACAGGGCAACAACGGCAACCGCCCTATCCCCGCGTCGCAAACGCGGCTCATCCTGTAGTCGTTACCGAACAAGTTCGAAAATGCCACCGCTCTTCCCCAGTGTCCGCAATCAGTTGCTGGGCGCCGCGCCCAAACAGCCAATCTGAACCCAAGCGTCACGGGATGCGGAGTTGAGCGCACCGAGCGCTATACATCGCAAAGGCTGGCTAATGCCGACCGCGCCCCCTAACGGAACGCTCAGCAGGCAGCCTTTCTTCGCAATTTTTTTATTCTACAGCCCCTGAGCTCTTTGGCGCCTAGATCCCACAGGTGGGCCCCCCATTTAGATATGTGGAATAACCCGCGCGGGAGACGCGTTCGCCATGTCGGAATCATCGACGCCGATACTGTCAGCTGCACATACCGGCTGCATGGCTGAAGCCGAACACAAGCTCTGCCTACTGGGTGCGCGCCGATGACATCCCTCTGGTCGTTCGTCCCTCTACCATGGCTGCTCGCGATCTTCGCGGCCATTGCCGCGGCGGTCACCGAACCCGTGCGAGGCTGCTTTCGAGAGTATCGAATACATCGTCTGGCATGACGCGCTGATCGAGCTCGCCGGGATGCTCAACGGCCGGATGATCAATCACCGCGCGGCGCCGCCGGGAGCGCCGAAGCTATTCCGCGGTCGAGAAAGCAAACACCTGTCCGATTAGCGTCATTCCCGGACATCAACTTGCCGAGGCAGGCTCTGAATGATCTCGACGAGCCTCCGGCCTTCACGCATTGCTAAAGCCGCCGGGTGGCCAGCTTCGCAAAACTTGTCGATGATGGCCTCAGCGTCCGACCATTGAACGCAAACTTCGTAGTCAGATTGATTTTTGCTCCCGCCGCCGTAGCGCGGAAATGGTGTTGCTACGACGACTTCGCCTGGTCCGGGTTCCAAGTGCAGCTTTTGCAGCCGATACTTGGCAGACCGCTGGCCGCCAAATTTCTCTGGTGTATTGAATGGATCCGGGGTGACGCGGTTCAACCACATGCTGGGCTCCTGCTGAAGTACTAGACTTGCGATTAAAGGAGCAATGGCGACATGGGGCAACTTGTCTACACAATGGCATCGGTCCGTGCCTACCTGGTGGCTAAGAAATCCGGTCGCAGCGGGCCTATCGCACCGCCTTCGTTCACTATACCGCCTAGTGTGACAGCCAGCAGTTTGACCCCGTACCGGCGACCGTTTTGCGCGCAATCTGTCCAGCTCGCCGATTCCGGCCTGAAGGCAGCGACGATCGAGCGCCGACGCGTCATCCGCTAGCTTTTCGCCTTCATCGGCTGCCAAAGACTTACAAATTCGGTTCTGATGCCCAAATCGCGGCCCCAACGTTGCTTTGATTGAATTCACTAGGCGAACCGGGCCAACGACCTGAAGCGCGCAGCCGGCGTTCACCCGTCCCCCTTAGGCCGTAGCGCAGGCTTCCCCCCTTCAATAGTTTTTCAAAGGGGCCAGTAAAATCAAGGTTTTCGTGGACCTCTATACTGATCCACGGAAACAGGGATCCCAATCTACTTTCAGACTGGAAAATCCACCCTTTATGTGAAAATAAGGGGACGTTGCTCCGCCGAGTGATTGCGGCCGGGCGATGCGCAAAAGCGCGTGAAACACGGGGCTACCCGCTATGTCGGGCGGCCCACTAATACAACACCCTCACGGGAAATACGTGGGGCGTGCTGAGCCCCGTGTTCACGCGCAATCACCCGCCCGGCACCCGCCGTGGCGGGCGCATGAATTCACGGGGTGATGCTTGAAAAAATCAGCTTGGTCTTTGCGGCCTTTTAAAGCGGCGCCAGTTGAGGCTGGCAGCCGATCTCCTACCAATTCTAAGGTGTCCGCGGCGCCAATTGCAGCGACCACCTTTGCGTTGGTGCCACTGCTGATGGTGCTAGCAGCTTGCAGTGCTGAAAAGCTTAGCCTGGAAGAGCTGGAACCCTTGCCGGTGAACTATCGTGAAATCGTTGCGACGCATGTCCGCAATTCATTCATTGATCCGTATAGCATCCGAGACGCCAGTTTGACCTCGCCCGTTCCAGGGGAGCTTTATGTCGAAAGGGTCGTGGGAGCGTATGAGAAAGGCTGGCTCGTTTGCTTAAAAGCGAACGCTAAAAATCGATCGGGCGGTTATAGCGGTCAAATGCAGACGGTTATGATCCTACGCGGCGGCACTGTTGTGAACAGCCTGAGCGGTCCTAACATCCAGCTTGTTGCGGACCGAAAATGCGACAAGTCGCTTTATCAGCCGTATCCTGACATCGAAGCTAAACGCTCAGGCTAATAAAGAATGCGCTGACTCGCCAGTTCGCTTTACGGGCAGCACGACTTTCAGCAGTGCATTGGACTTATCGCTGCTTCCCTTAAAGATTCCAAGAATAGGAAGGGGCACCGCTTTTTGTCTCTTCCTCGGCAACAATTGTTTTTTAAAGGGGCAAGCAATTTCGGTGGTTTCTCAACCGCCGGAGCTGATGGAAAACACCTGAGCCTAACTCCACCGGATTTAGCTGTCGTGTTGAGGTGTCAGCGATACGTCGCGGAAAAGATCGTGTCCGCAAGCCATCGCTTGAATTCGGGATTGTCACTGAACTGCTTGAAAAGCTCGGTGTCGTCCTTCATCAGCCCTACGATCACGCCGGCCAGTGCTTTGTCGTGTTCGATCCGCGCGTTCTGTTTGTCCGAGTTTTGCTTGGCGTTCTGGTAGGCCGGATTGGCGGCAACCTTGTCGGGGATCTCCGTGGCGATGAGCCTACGAATGCGATCTGTATCGGCCCAAGTGATATTGCCGAAAAGGTCGTTGAAGCTGCGGATGATATTCGAGAGGCGATCAAGTTGCGGTTCCAACTTGTGGCCGCCGCCGTCCGTCGGCACTGGATCAATCTCTGCATCTTGATCGGATAGTTGAACCCGTTGCGCCGCCTGCTTCTCGACGCGGTAGCTGTCCATGTCGATCGCTTCGAGAATCCCCTTCGATAGGTCTTCCTCCCGCGGAGCCGGCAGCTTCGGCAGCAGGAAATTCAGGAAGATCGAAAGTTTCTCCCAATCGGCATCCGTGTAGGGTAGGATCGACGAGAGAAAAGCATAGCTCCGCGCAAACGCCTTCGCCTTGCCTTTAAATTCGACTTGGCCGTCCTCGTTGAGATTCGCAACGTAGGCCGCCACGCTGACATCAATAATAGGATCGAGGCGATCCCGATCCGCACCCGATAGATAGAGACTGACAAGCTGGTCGATCTGAGCCGGGTCGTAAACCTGATAGCCGTCGACCGCGCCCTTCAGATCGTGCAGTCGGTTCGGATCGGTCTCATCACTGAGAATTGTTGTGCGATAGAACGTGTCGAAGGACGCCCGGATCGTCTCCGTGTCGTTCATGAAGTCCAGAACGAATACATCGTGCTTTTGCGGGTGGGCGCGGTTAAGGCGCGAAAGGGTTTGAACTGCCTTGATGCCCGAAAGTGCTTTGTCGACGTACATCGAATGAAGGAGAGGCTGGTCGTAGCCAGTCTGGAACTTGTCCGCGCAAATCAGAAACCGATACGGGTCCGTCTCAATCTGATCGACGATATCCTTCGACGGGAATCCGTTGAGACTCGCCTCCGTGACCTTAGCACCTCGGAACTCATGCTCCCCGGAAAAGGCGACGATCGCGCGATAGGGACTCTTTCGCTCAATCAGATAGGCCGACACCGCCTGATAGTACTGGATCGCGCGCTCGATACCGGAGGTCACCACCATCGCGCGGGCCTGGCCGCCGACCTTGTTCAGGGCCAGAACCTGCTCGTGAAAATGGTCGACCATGATCTCGGCCTTCAGGCGGATTGCATGGTCGCTGCTCTCGACATAGCGGCGCAGCTTTTTTGTCGCCCGCTTAGTGTCGAACTCAGGATCGGCTTCGACGGTCTTGACCAGCCGGTAGTAGCTGTTGACCGGCGTATAATAGCGCAGCACGTCGAGGATGAAGCCTTCCTGGATCGCCTGCTTCATCGTGTAGCTATGGAAGGGTCGGTGCTTAATCACGTCGCCTTCCGAAAAGGGTTCGCCGAAGATCTCAAGCGTCTTGTTCTTCGGTGTCGCCGTGAACGCGAAATAGCTTGCGTTCGGGAGCATCTTTCGTTGCTCCATGATCGCGTTGATCTTGTCTTCGACCGTCTCTTCCTCGTCGCCATCCCCCGCACCCGTCAGTGCAGCATTGAGGGCAGCAGATGCTTTGCCGCCCTGGCTGGAATGAGCCTCGTCGATGATGATCGCGAAACGGCGATCCTTGTGCATTGCGCCGATATCGTCGAGAATGAACGGAAATTTCTGAACTGTCGTGATGATAATTTTCTTGCCGTCAGTAATGAACCGGCGGAGGTCGCCGGACCGCTCGGCATGGCCAACGGTCGCGCCGACTTGCGCGAACTGTTTGATTGTATCTCGGATCTGCTGATCCAGAATCCGCCGATCTGTGACGACAATGACCGAATCAAACACTTGGCCGTCGCCGTTCGCCAAGCTGACGAGCTGATGCGCCAGCCAAGCGATTGAGTTCGATTTACCCGACCCCGCAGAGTGCTGGATCAGTACGCGTCGGCCAGCGCCCTTCCCCTTCGCATCGGTCAGAAGCTTCCGCACAACATCGATTTGGTGGAAGCGTGGAAAAATCTGGTCGCGTTTTACTTTTCCCGTCTTCGGGTCTTTGCGCTCGACGATCTGAGCGTAGTTCTCGATGATATCGGTCAGGCCCTGCGGCGTCAGAACATCCTTCCAGAGATAATCCGTCTTGATGCCGGCGGGGTTAGGCGGATTGCCGGCGCCGTCGTTCCAGCCCTTGTCGAACGGCAGAAACCACGACCCCTTGCCCCTGAGCTGCGTGCAAAACTTCACCTGCGCATCATCGACTGCGAAATGGACGATGCAGCGGCCGAACTCGAACAGCTTCTCGCGCGGATCGCGGTCTCGCTTATATTGCTCGACAGCGTCTTCCACCGTCTGCTTGGTCAGGCTGTTCTTCAGTTCGAAGGTAGCGATCGGCAAGCCGTTGATGAACAGCGCCAGATCGAGCGCGTGAGCGGTATCATCGCGGCTGTAGCGAAGCTGCCGCGTAACAGAGAACCGGTTCAGAGCAAAACGTTCTGCGGCATTCGCGTTGCCCGGCGACGGCGTGCCGTAGAAGAGGTCAACGTCGTGCGCGCCATGCTTCGCGCCGTTGCGCAGGACGTCGATGACCCCGCGCTTGCCGATCTCGCCTTGAAGCCTGGCAAGGAATTTCTGGCGTGCCGGACTGTCGTTTTCGAGATCAAAGGCAGCGACGAGCGAAGGTTGCGTTGAGGAGATGAAGGCGCGAAATTGGACAAGATCGACTGTCCAGGCCCGGTCGTATGCTGAGGGATGACCCAACACCCAATTATGAAGCCCGATAAAGGGTTCGGGCTCCTCGGAGAATCCGCCGCCGGCCGCCGCCGACGTCTGGCCCGTCATTCCAGCGACGATAAGGGCCTCAAGACCCTTCTCCGAGGTGTCAGTTTTCATGCCGCTGCCAGCCACCCCTTCGCCCGAAGGGTTTCGAACGCAATGCCGATTTGGCGTGGAGAGAAGCGCCTCTTGCGATCATTCCAGGCATAGACCTTCGCCACTGCGTCATCCGCGCTTGTGGCATTTTCATGCTTCACGACCCAATGGACGGTTGCCAGCAGTTCGAGACCGAACGGCGTCTCAAAGCCTTCCACCAGTTTACCGACGCGATCGAAGCGAGTTCGGGTGGCGCCATCCACCGGTAGGAAAGCTTCCGCGTCTTTCATTGCTCCAGGCACAAGCTCCAGCTGTTTCTCAGGCGCGTCACCGCCGTCCTGATAGCCCGATACGAGGTGGCCTTCGATCTTCGTCAATACGTGACGCAGGTTGTCGGCATAGGGGCCATAGTGGTGCTTGATATAGTTCAGACGGAGCGGCTCGCCCGCTTCCTGCATGAAGTACATCAGCTTCTGGACTTCGATCAGGGTGACGAAGGGGTCCATCAGCCCGCCGAGGTAGCGGTTCATGAGCACGACGAGTGCGGCCCGGCCGGCCGTCATGTTCGGCACTTCTCGTGACTTGGTGGCAACGGGTGCGCTGTTCGGCTCATAGACGATCACTTGCAAGTCGTTCACCCCCCGCAAAGCCTCGACGATCCTTGGGCGCACGTCGGTCCAGCTGAGCCCGCCGAGTCCGCTGCCCAAAGGCGGAATGGCTATGGAACGGATGCCACGGGCGCGGATCTCTTCGACCAGCGCTTTCAAGCCCGAGTCGATATCCTCCATCCGGCTCTTGCCGCGCCAATGGCGCTTGGTCGGGAAGTTGATAATGAATTTCGGGTTGGTCAACGTCCGCGTCTCGAACACGAACATCTTGCCCGGCTGCACCTCTTCACGCGCGCAGGCAGCTTCGTAAGCCTTGAAGTTCTCCGGAAAGTCGTTCTTGAACTGAAGGGCGATGCCGCGGCCCATGATACCGACGCAGTTGACCGTGTTGACGAGGGCTTCCACGTCCGCCCTAAGGATGTCTCCTGTCTTGAATTCGATCATCGCCATCCCCTCAATAGTACCATTCTCTTCTTATTTCGATCCTTGGTCTATGCGGTGCACCCTGCATCGCCTGTGAGACCGGTTGGACATATCCCTGCGAGAAGATGCCGACCCGCTCGACGAGGTGCCAGGGAAACGCCTGTTCAATCAGGAATTCCGCCTGCTTACCTTCCTTTGCGGCGCCCGCCCACTGGCGCGTTTGAACCGCGTCCCAGTTGATATCGCCGAGGTGCGCGATGTCTGACCGGTCTTCGAAGTAGTATGCGCCGGCATTCGACAAGGTAAAGGCCCAGCGCCGGCTGTTATGCTGCGCCCAAGCGATAGTCGCGTGGAGATCTGCTTCCAGGTGGACGATGGGCTCCTGCCCGCCTTTGTAGGCGAGCTCCTCGTTCCGCCGATAGATCAGGTACAACATCACCGACCTAGAACAAAAATAAAACGGAGCGCAATACCCGACCCGTAAGCCTGGGTGACAGCTCAGGCTGAGCTCGTCCAGTCGGCGCTCCTTGATCCTGCTCATGCCGATTGTCGTACCGACGCCCTGGCGCTGAACCATTTTCGCATCCGACCACAGGAAGCCGTCCTGAATGATCGAGGCCAAGCGGTCGACATGGACGATGTGGTAGATTTTGGGCTGGGCGGGAACGGGCATCGTTAGGCGGCGACCTCCTCGTCCTCGACATCGTCAACGGGACTTTCGAGGTCGTCGTCCTCGGTGAGATCGCCGATGGCCTCCGGCTCGGCGGTGTCGGGCAGGCTGGCCGAAGCGGCGCGGACATCGAGCTTGCCGATGACGGCATCTGCGGTCAGGCGTGTGCGGAATTCTTGGATGAGGGCAATTTCGCGTTCAACAGTATGAATGGCGCAGACAATATCGCGAGTGGCAATCTCCAAATGCTCACAAATTGCCTTCTGCTCCGCTTCCGGTGGTTTGGGGCAATAAATCAGGCGGAAATGCTCGGGTCTGAGGCTCCACATATCGGAGACTATCCCGTAAGACCATTTCTCAGCTTCTTTCGCAAAGGAGGGAGTACGAAGCAAGTAATGGTAGTATTGCGATAACGCTCCCGCGCGGGGACGCTGTACCACGTAAGCGGGACTAATGATCCCACGGTATGCTGAAGCGCCGAAGGCACCCTGCCACGCTCGCATCTTGTTGTATGCAATGTCGCCAGGGAGAACCAGTTTATACTTTGTCTTATCAAGGTTCGAACTGTCCTTCTTTGAAGAGTTCTCCAAGAGCTGTTTCTGGGGGATGACGCCGTTTCGAATAGTCACGGACAGCAGCTCTTCTTGGGGCGCCTCACGCTCCCGCACTTCTGCGAACAGAGCCCTGCAAGGCAACACCTCCCACCCCTCGGGCACATCGCCAAGCCAGGGGATTCCGGAGGGCTTGAGGCGGACGTTGGGATCGAGGCCGCGGGTGACGGCGCGGTGGATGATCGCCTGTTTCTGCTCGTTCAGAAGCGCGATTATCTTTTTCTTCGCCCGGATGAGCTTCGCCGTCTGCGCCCCATGCCAATCCAAAAACCGCACGATCGACCGCTGCTCATCGAGCGGGGGATAAGGAACAGGGATCGGCCCGAAGCGATCGGTGTAGAGGCGAAGGAAACCTGACTCGCCCGTCCCAAGCCCTTTCGATTCCGCTCGAAAGACCGCCGATAGTGACGGCAATCGGAAGGCTTGAAGGAGGTAGGGATTGAACGCCTCGGGCTTTGGCTCGAAGACGGCATAGTCTGGACTTACCAGTCCGCGCACACTGGCTACGCCGAACAAGCCAACTGCGGCCCGCATGCGGTTCATGACCACTTGACCGGGCTCCACGATCTTGAAGTTTACCAGTGACTCTGGCGGGATCAGCTTGCCGCCTGCGTCGATGTGATCGATAAGCCCTTGCCGCATTCTCAGCGACAAAAGCCGTTCTTCTCCGGTCTTGCTGCGGCTATCGACTTCCCTCAGCAACGTCTTGATGCGCCGAATATCCCAGTGCGCCGGCACCTCGCCGAGCCACGGCAAGCGGCTCGGCTTCATCTCGGCATAGGGGCGCAAGCCATCGATCATCGCGACGCCCCGATGATGTTGGCCATTAGGCCGTCCGTTTCCCGTTCCAGCGCCAGAATGTCGGCGCGGATGGCGTCCAGCGGGCGCAAGGGCTGAGGCTTGTGGAAGTAGCGGGTGAAACTGATCTCGTAGCCGATGATGGTCTTGGTCTCGTCGATCCAGGCATCGGGCGCATGCGGCAGCACCTCCCGGCGGATGAAGGCCTCGATGCCGCCGGGCTCCTTCAACGGCACCGTCTCAGTGTCACGCAACTCGCTGTCGGGCTCGTATTCCACCACGCAGCGCTTGCCGTCGATGGTAAGCGGGAACAGCCCGCGCAGCGGATCAGCCTCAACCTTGCCGGGCTTGTGAATGCGGCGGATTACGGGCGCGCCATCCTCGGCGATCCGACCTTCGTCCTTCAGCGCCTTGATCTCCTTCGGCGCATAGGCGCGCGTGGCCTCGATACCGCGCGCCCGCAAGGGCCGCTCGACCGTGACTTTCGAATAGCCGAACTCGGCATTGTCGAAGATGCGGGACTGCTCGGTTTCCTCGAACGCCATGAAGGCCTGCAGAATGCGCTCGATATCCGCGTCGACCAGTTCGCAGTTCTTCTTGCCGAGGTTCTTGCGCAGCGGTCGGAACCACGCGGTCGCGTCGATCAATTGCACCTTGCCGCGCCGGTGGCCCGGCTTGCGGTTCGACAACACCCACACATAGGTGGCGATGCCGGTGTTGTAGAACATGTTGAGCGGGAGCGCGACGATGGCTTCGAGCCAGTCGTTCTCGATAATCCAGCGCCGCACATTGCTTTCGCCGGAGCCAGCATCTCCGGTGAACAGAGACGAGCCGTTGTGAACCTCGGCAATGCGTGAGCCCAACGGCGTATTGTGCTTCATCTTGGACAGCATGTTCGCGAGGAACAGCATCTGCCCGTCACTGGAGCGCGTGACGAGGCTGTATTCAGCATCCCCCGCATGCTCGATCACGAAGCGTGGATCGCGCATGCCGCCCTTCCCGCCCATGCGCTCCTGATCGGATTTCCAACTCTTGCCGTATGGGGGATTCGACAACATGAAGTCGAATTCCTTCGACGGGAACGCGTCGTTCGCCAGCGTCGACCATTCCGGCCCGCCAACAATGTTGTCGGCCTCTTCGCCCTCGCCTTTGAGCAGCAGATCAGCCTTGGCGATGGCGTAGGTCTCGCCGTTGATTTCCTGCCCGAAGAGATGAGTGGACACCTGCTTACCGTGTTCACTGGCAAGTTCGTTAAGTGTCTCCTCTGCGACCGTCAACATTCCGCCCGTGCCGCAAGCTCCGTCGTATAGCAGATAGGTGCCGGATTGAATTTGATCAGCGATGGGCACGAAGATCAGTTTGGCCATGAGCTTTACGGCGTCACGCGGAGTCCAGTGCTCGCCCGCTTCCTCGTTGTTCGCCTCGTTGAAGCGGCGAACCAGCTCCTCGAAGATCGTGCCCATCGCATGGTTGTCGAGGCCGGGGTGCTTCATCGAGCCGTCGCCATTCAGCACCGGCTTTGGGCCGAGGTTGATCGAGCTGTCTAGGAACTTCTCGATCAGCGTTCCAAGCACGTCGGCCTTGGACAGTTTCGGCAACTGATTGCGGAATTCGAAGTTGTCGAGGATCTCTTGAACGTTTGGCGAGAAGCCATCTAGAAAGGCCTCGAAATCGGCCTTCAATTGCGACTGTGAAGCGCGGTTGCGCAGATCGCGTAGCGTAAAGCGCGACGTATTGTAGAAAGCCTGCCCTGCCGCCTGGCGAAGCGCGGCGTCCTGATTGGTGATGCCCGCCTTGTCGAGGTTGTCCTTCATCGAAAGCACGGCAGCCTTGGTCGGCTCCAGCACAGCATCGAGACGGCGCAACACCATCATCGGCAAAATTACGTCGCGATATTTGCCGCGTACATAAAGGTCCCTCAGAGCATCATCTGCGATGCCCCATATGAAGTTTGTGATCCAGTTGAGATCTCCGACACTCATCCCTGCTTAGTCCCCTTGGCAGCATCGGCGCTCGCTTTTGACGAGGCTACCATGCCGTCGGCGCTTTCGCGCAGTCGTTCGTATTCTTCAACCGCCATGACCACGACGACGGGCCGCCCGTGCTTTTCCACCGTCACAGGCCCCAATCGAGCAAGATCAATGAGACGGCCAAAGCCATCTTTTGCATCCTTCGCCGAAATGTTCTGCATCACAGGCCCCGACCGAATCGAGAGCCATTTTTGGCTATTTTGGCTATTTCTTCAAGTTGCCCATCGGGATGGCACTTGACGATCAATCCTCGCCAGCCGGCGGATTCACGGATGGGTATAAAAGCCCATTCCGGAGGCCCAAGCGGCATTTTGAAGTGGATCTCATTCGACGGACGTCGCGCTTTAGACAGTGTTATCGGCGTGTTTTGCAGTGAATTGCACGAAGGCCCAGAGATAAACAAGAAGCCCAAAAGCTGACTAGTTAGTACTCTTGATGCCTCTTTGATTACTTGAGCTAATTGATACTCCTTGATCTACGTTGATTAGCTTTGATCTTGCAAAGGCTCACCTTGCCGTTAAGGCTCCGTTGTTCTTTTTCGTGAAAAGTCAGGCTTTAAGCGTCGAGATGTCGCTAAAACCGCTCTTCAAGTTTGAGATAGGACGCCTTCCATTTTTGGCAGCGTTCTTGCGTTTTGTTCCACCAAGCGCCGGTCGCAGTGGTGTGAGGGCGATACATCAATCGAAAACCGGCGATGAGTTCGATGTTGCGTAGATGCCGTAGCACTGGGATGCAAAAACTCGCGCTGGAAGAGAAGCATTCGCCTTCTCCAAATTCAGGCAGGACGTGGCTAGCGACTGTCTGCAAAACATCTGCCAAATCCTGTTCAATCGGCTCTCCTCCGTGGACTGCATGGAGGATCTCAGCTTCCCTGCCCTTCCCATTGATGAGATAAGTTACCTCCTGCAACAGTCCGAGCTCGAGAAGCTGGCCGAGCGCACCGAAGAGCGCAGTATTTGCCTCCGGCTTAATGCTATTTTCAAAGCCCAGAACGTTCCTAAAGGCGCTCGGATCGTATTCTATCTGTTCCTCATTGAATTCCCAGATCAAGAACTCAGCCCGCTCTGCAAATTTCGAGGCGGAGTATTTCCGACACAAAGCGTTGAACGGGACGCCGCTGCAACCCTCCAACTGGTGCAGGAAATAAAGGTGAACGAACAGGTGTAGCACCTGCTCGTTGCGCGCTTGGCTCATCAGGGCAATGGGCGAGAATTCACCCGCGGCACTATCAATCAAGGTGTTGGGCAGCCACATACGATCTTGCACAATGCGGTCAGCCGCATGTTCGGCCGTCAATACGTCTGGCGTTCCGCAATCTTCGTAAAGAAAATTGCGAGCCTCTTCGAGCATGTCGAGATCTTTCAAAGAGAAGGCGCTCTTGAGGGATAGCCCAAGCTCAAATTCATACTGAGGTCTCGTGCCACCTCGGATGCGGTGGATGAGAGAATTTGTAATCAGACTTTCAATGGCTGCGCGCGCGTTATGGCGCGACATCCCAGTATAATTTTCGATCGCGTTCACCGACCAGGGCGTCACGCAATTTGCGTGGTTGGTTCCTCGCGCCAATACAAGGTAAGCAAGAGCTGGATTCAAGCCGAGCTTGATTGCACGCTCAAACCCTAATCGGCTGACGGAAAAGAAGTGCCCCATAACACTGCGTCCGCAGGGCTACGTCGAGACGCCGTGTTCGGCGATGCGTGCGACCTCTTCCACCGGAATGCCGATGCGGCGGGTCGAGACTCGTACGGTTTTGATTTTTCCCGCGGCCGCAAGGCGAGCGACGGTGCGTGTCGAAACGCTCAGTTTCAGTGCCGCCTGCTTTATCGAGAGGATGCGCGGGGCGTGGACATTGGACGTCATTGGAAGACTTCTCCAGACAAGATGCAGGGAGAAGTGACGCGACTTTTGTATATCTAAAAATATCAGCGATTAAAGTTATACACCGCAACCTTTGGGTCAGCCGATGCGGCTAAGCCTGACTTTGAAAAGCTCTCACTTTGGCTACAAAGTCCGAAACCGCGCCCAAATCTTTCGGAAGATTAGTTGTCCTGAGCACCGCGGTAATCACGGCTATATCGGCTTCGAGCCCCAGCAGTTTCAGGATCGGCTGAAGGGTACGCGCCTCTGCCCGGCGTCTAATGTTGTGATAATAAGTACGGAACGACGGTAGGGACATGTTCACGTCTGCCCGCCCTCGCCATCGTTTCGGATACTTTTTCAAAAGTGACTGGAGCGTCTGGTCACCTGTCACATGGTCGACCGGGGCTTGTTTACGAGCCGCCAACTCTCTCCGCTCGGCGGCAAACATCTCTAAAAAGTCGATGTCGCTTTTCTCATCAAACGTTCGTGTGCGGCCCCTTTTTTTGGCTGGAGTTGAGGTCACAGATAACCCAGGAACGTGCCGCACGGCTAAAGCGAAGCCCAGTCTCTCCCACGCATCTTTTGCGGTTGGCCGGATCCCGAAGAAGTCAAATAGCAAGCGCCAGCGCGTTTCCAGCTCGCTTTGAGTCTTTTCTTCGCCCAAAAGTAATTGCGGTTTTAGAAGCACCTCCACATCCGGAAGCGGCTTACCTTTCAAGTTCCGCCGCCTACTTAAATGTGCGGCCAATTCATCGGTGACGGAAACCGGGTCTTCTAGAACTTTCGGATAGGGCTGGCCGGGGACGCCGTCAGATAAATGATCGGCGGCCGGCGGAAACTTTAAGCGGCCTGGCCTGGGGGACATCGAAAGCTTCCCGGACGCTTCCCAAATAGCAGATCTGGGATGTCGCCCGTAAATTTATGGAGCTAAGACATTGATTTTTATGGTCGGAGCGGCGGGATTCGAACCCACGACCCCTAGTCCCCCAGACTAGTGCGCTAACCGGGCTGCGCCACGCTCCGACGGCGCCGTTATAGGCAAGGCCGTCTGACCGCGCAATGCCGGTGCGCCGTTTTCCGGTTGATCGAAAGGCTTGGCCCGCGCGCCTGCCCGGTCGGCTTTGAATCCGCTTGCGCCATCAGAACAGCCGAACGAAACAACGGCCGCAAATACATGCTCGGGACCATGTTCAGGTTCGAGCATCCGATGTTCTAGGAGCATGAAAACGTCCTTCTGGCTACAGGATAGGAATATTTTCATGTGAAACACTGCGGCGAAAGCCGCGGTTCTGCTGGCTTTTTCGCCCTTCAAAACATTCGCCAAGCGAGCGACCCGGCTCCGCCGGCTCCGCAAACCGAGATTCAGGCCAAAAATATCGGTCTTTTTCGCCATAGCTCTATTTACACAAAACGGCTGGAGATTTTCGTAACCCTGCCCCGCTAGGATCGTACCTCCCAAACACTGGAGAGCCTATTGTCAGCCTCGTTCCCCTTGCCCGACGATGAAGAGGCTCGCCTTGCTGCCCTTGCGGAGTATCACCTCATGGATACGCCGCCGGAGGAAGACTTTGAGCGGCTCGCGAGACTGGCGGCGCGGCTGTTCAATGTGCCGATCGTTCTGATCTCACTACTGGAGCGCGACCGGCAATTCTTCAAATCCCATATCGGCATCGATGTCTGCGAAACCAGCCGTGAAGTATCGTTCTGCGCCCATGCCATCATGGGCGAAGACATCTTCTTCGTGCCGGATGCCACGAAAGATCCGCGCTTTGCCGCCAATCCGCTGGTGATTGGCCCACCCTTCATCCGCTCCTATGTCGGCAAACCGCTGATCACACCGGGCGGCGAGAAGATCGGCACGATCTGTCTGATCGATACCAAGCCACGCTGCTGCTTCGGTGCCAAGGATCGGCGTAACCTGATCGACATCGCCGCGCTGGTGATGGACCTCATGGAAATCCGGCGGCTGGATTATATCCGCTCGGTCAGCCGCGTCCGTTTCGAAAATATCGCCGCGACCTCCCCCGACGCGATCATCTGCTCCAATTCCGAGGCACGCATCACCTATTGGAACAGGTCGGCCGAACGACTGTTCGGCTATACGGCGGATGAGGCGCTGCAGCTCAGCCCCGACATCATCGTTCCGAACAGCTGGCGCCGCATCTACGAATCCGAACTTGATCGGCTGCGGCGCGGCGAACGCATGGAGCTCGCCGATCGCACCATCGAATTGTCCGGCAAGCGTAAGGATGGCAGCGAATTTCCGGCCGAAATCTCACTGTCCACCTGGCAGGAAGGCAACACGACCAGCGTCGGCAGTATCGTCCGTGACATCACCGAACGGCGTCAGAATGAGGAGCGGCTGTTTCGGCTGGCCTCGCTCGATGCGTTGACGGGTCTGCCCAATCGCGGTGTCTGGCGCGAGGGTTTCGAACAGGCGATGGCCGAAGAGAAGGCACTGACGGTGCTTTTGCTCGATCTTGACGGGTTCAAGGAGGTCAACGACACGCTGGGACATTCGGCGGGCGATTCCGTTCTGAAGGATGTCGCCAACCGTCTCCAGGATGTGTGCAGAGACGCGATCATGGTCGCCCGCCTCGGCGGCGATGAATTCGTCGCGCTGCTGCCGGGCAATGACGAGCGCCAGGCCCAGCGCATCGCCGACCGGCTGGTCTCGGTCATTTCTGCCCCGTTCCAGTTTGCGGGCCAAACCTGTCATGTCGGCGCCAGCATCGGCGTGGCACTCGGACCGATGCATGGTGCGCAACCGCAGGACCTTCTCAGCGCCGCCGATCTGGCGCTCTACCGCGCCAAAGCCAGCGGTCGCAACCGCGCCGAAGTCTTTGAGCCTGCGCTGCGCCATGTCGCAATCGCGCGCCGCGAATTCGAACGCGAGTTACGGGAGGCGTTCGAAAACAACGAATTCGAGATATTTTTCCAGCCGCAGGTCATGACCGCCAACCGCCGCGTTGTCGGCGCTGAGGCCTTGATGCGCTGGAACCACCCGCAGCGCGGCCTTCTCAGTCCGGCCTCATTCATGGAAGTCCTGAGCCAGAAGCCATCGGCCCCCGCCGTCGGCGAATGGGTGCTACGAACAGTCTGTCAGCAAGCGGTGCAGTGGCGTCAGTCCATTCCGGACTTTTGCATTAGCGTGAACCTGTTCGAGGCGCAGCTGCGATCCGGCCGCCTGCTCACGGTTATCAGGGATATCCTGGAGGAAACCAAGCTGCCGGCGGACGCACTCGAGCTGGAGATTCTGGAGAATATCCTGCTGCGCGATGACGCAACGGCCGTGCGGCTCCTGAAAGACTTGCGCGACCTCGGCGTCGGGCTTGCCTTCGATGATTATGGGACAGGCTATGCATCCCTCAGCCTGTTGAAGCGCTACCCCGTCAGCCGGCTGAAAATCGACCGATCATTCGTACACGACGTGAACAGCGATCCGGAGAATGCGGCCGTGGTGATGGCGGTACTGTATCTTAGCCGCAGTTTTGGTCTTCAGGTGATCGCCGAGGGCGTGGAGACAGAAGCGCAGCTCGATTTTCTGAAGCTGCATCAATGCGCGCAGGCGCAGGGCTATCTGTTGGGAAAACCGGTTCCGGCGGAAGAATTCTTCGCCAAATTCATCCGGCCGGACGGCGACCGCGCCGTCGCCTGAGATCGCAGCGACCATTTAGTCCGCTACCGGCAATGACACCGGAAGCCCCCGGCCCCGGTGCCATTGATCAGCCGTGTCAGCGCCGCGACTGATTTTGCGTCGTGCCGCCCTGCATCTGCACGCGGCAGGCCGGCGTGAGATTGCGCATATTGCGGTACAGGCAATTCTCGATCATGTGCACGAACGGAATGTAGTTGCTGCAGAATTTAAAGGCATCGCCTTCGCAGCCGGCACGCTGGGCCGCTGTGCCCTGCGCCGCGGCCGGTGCCATCGGCAACAACGACGCAGTAATGACGAAAGATGCCGCCACACACATTTGGCGGAAAGAAACCTGGATCATCGACGCCCCCTGTCTGGAAAGTTAACGGCTGACGCTAGCAGGCATATGTTACCGGATTCTGCATCAGTTTTGATAGCCCTGCGGTTTTAATCGTAAGCACGGTTCGCGACAGACGGTCCCATCGGGTGCCCGGTTTCTTTAATCGTCTATCGTCTTCATTAACCTTGCATTCGCAAAGCGTTGCTGGCGCTGCGCATTTAAAGCCCGCGGTCACGGATTGGTCCTATCTGGGATGCAACTCATAGCCCTATCGGCTGTCGTGTGTCGGTAATCGCTCATTATGAATGCTCCCGTTCCCGCTGAACCCTTGCGCTTATCTGTTTCAACGGCGCCATCGCGGGCGGATCGCACGCCAAGCGCTCGTGTGACCGGAGACGCAAAAGCTTATATGTCGCTGATGGAACTCACAGCCGTACCGGCCGCACCGTGGCGCGCGCTGCACCAACGCGCGATCGAGCCGAATGCCTATTACGATCCGCTTTGGGCGGTGCCGGTGTCGCGCTACGCGCGTGGACGGCGTGACGCGCTGGCGCTGCTTGCCTCCGACCACGCCGAGCCTGGCCGTTTGACAGGACTGATGCCGGTGCGCTGGGCCAAACAGGCGCTATCTCTACCCGTGCCGATGCTGGTTGGCTGGAGCGGCTATGCCATGCTAGCCATTCCGCCCCTCGATCGCGATCATGCAACGCAAGCCGCTCATGGCCTGATCAACGCCGCCCGCAACGCCGGCGCCCGCGCGCTGTTCCTGCCGGGCGCAGCTATTGAGGGCGAAGCCTTCGGCGCGCTGCAGGATGCGTTATCGGAACAAGGGCTCAGCTTCGAAGTGCTGCGCAGCTTCCGCCGCGCGACGCTCGACGCTACCCAACAAGGCGACGAAGCTTTAAAGTCGGCGCTTGGCGCCAAAAAGCTGAAAGAGCTGCGCCGCCAACGTAACCGGCTTGAGGATGAAGGACCTCTGACGGTCGAAATCGCACAAACTCCCGAAGCCGTAGCAAAAGCCCTTGAAGATTTCCTCTGGCTGGAGAAGCAGGGCTGGAAGGGTGAGCGCGGCACCGGGCTTGGCCAGGATGATGGCGATACGGCTTTCATTCGCGCTGCAGCCACCGCCCTCGCCGCCGAACGCCGCTTTGAGATCATCGCACTGACGCGCAACGGCGCGACGCTCGCATCCGGCCTCATTCTACGCGATCAGGACCGCGCTTATTTCTTCAAGATCGCGATGGACGAAAAGGCTGCACGAACGTCGCCAGGCGTCCAGCTCACCCTCGATCTGACCCGGCACCTTTGCGCTGATCCCACCATTCGCTCTGCGGATTCATCCGCGGACGGCGAGCATCCAATGATCGATCACGTCTGGCGTGGCCGTCTTGCGATCGCCGATGTCTTCATTCCGCTTTATCCGCGCGACCCGGTCGCCGCTGCCAGCAAGCAGCTGCTCCGTGCGCGCTATGCCGCCATTGCGTGCGTTCACGCCGTAAGACGCTATAGGGAGAAAATGTCATGAAGTATTTCGAACCGGAAGACTCTACAGCGCTGACGACGGCGTTCCCGCATGAGCCATTCGCTCTGCGCCATCATTTCACCGGCAATCCTCTGCTGACCTTGCCGAAGCTCGCGGAACTCGCCGGCGCGCTGCCGCGCGACCGCATCGAATTTAACTCTGGCAAAGCCGCGATCAGCCAGGATCCCGAGACCACGCCGACGGTCGATCTCGATCCTGTTGAGATCGTGCGGCAAATCGAGACCGCCGGCGCCTGGATGGTGCTGAAGCTTGTCGAGCAGCATCCGGCTTACGGCAAGCTGATCGAGGACGCCCTCTTGGAGGTCGCCCATACCCGGGGCTATGACAGCCTCAAGGATGCCGGTTTCGAGGACGTGCGCGGCTTCATCTTCGTGTCGTCGGCGGAGTCCACCACACCGTTCCACGCCGACAACGACGAGAACTTCTTCTTCCAGATCCACGGCGACAAATTCTTCCACGTGTATGATAACCGCGATCGATCGATTGCCTCGGAAGAGGCTTTGGAAGACGTCGTGGTCAAGCATCGCAACATTCCCTACGAGGCGCGTTTCGATGCAAAATGTACGACGTACAAGCTGAAACCGGGCGACGGCGTCTTCGTGCCGTATCAGTGGCCGCACTGGGTCCGAACCGCCGCCACCTATTCCATCTCGCTGTCGCTGACTTGGAAGTCGGCGGATGTACGTCGCCGCAACGACATCTTCACCGTCAATTCGCTGCTGCGCAGCATGGGCGTTCCGCAAAACCCACCTGGCGTGAATCCTGCGCTTGATACAGCCAAGCTCGCTGTATTTCGCACTGCGACGACGGCGATTGAGCCGCTTCGCCGCAGCGAGACAATGCGCCGTATCATTCGCCGGATCGCGTTCGGCCGTAACGCCAATTACTATTATCGCGACCGGAACAAGACGCCGGATGTGAAAGCATCCTGAGCTAAGCGCTATTCCAGCAGCGACGCTCGGGCGCCGTCGTCGCGGGAGGACGGGACACCGTCCTCGGTCGCCAGCACCTTATCGAGCAAGCGCCGGCACTCGCTTAATTCGAACAAGGCCGACTGCAGGCGGCGGAGGTCCTCGCGCGACATCTGAGCTCTGATCGCTGACGGTGTCGCCTGCAGGCGCGGCATCGGCGCGGAGCGCGGCGGCGGATACGATACGTCGGTCTCTGGCGCCGCGCCGTCTTCCTGGTCGTCCTCAGCCGCCTCCGATTGCTCCGCCTCTTCATCGACCGGCCCGTGGTTCGGCTGTTCCGCCCCCGGTTGCCAGACGGTCTGCACGAACCTCAAACCTTGGTCGCGCAAGATCCTCTGCACGCCACGGATCGTGTAACCTTCGCCATAAAGCAGGTGGTGAATACCGCGCAACAGGTCGACATCGTCCGGCCGGTAATAGCGGCGGCCGCCGGCACGCTTCATCGGCTTGATTTGACTGAATCGGCTTTCCCAGAATCGCAGCACATGCTGGGGCACTTTCAGGTCGTCCGCGACCTCACTGATCGTTCGGAATGCGTCGGGCGCCTTGTCCATCAGGCCTCCGAGTCAGGTTGGTATGAGCTGCCAGACCGCGCCTTGGTCGTGCAGAAACTGATCAGCCTCCGACGAAACCTAGTGCGAATCTGTGTCGTCAAGAACGCCGTTTTCCGACTCACCGTTGATCCGCTGTTTCAATATCGCGGACGGCTTGAACACCATCACGCGGCGCGGCGAGATTGGCACTTCCTTGCCGGTTTTTGGATTCCGGCCGATGCGCTCACCCTTTTTTCGCACGACGAAGGAACCAAACGAAGATAGTTTGACGGTCTCCCCGCGCTCAAGGCAATCGGTGATCTCCGTCAGCACCTGCTCTACCAATGTCGCAGACTCCGTCCGCGACAGCCCTACCTTCTGGTAGACCGCCTCGCACAAATCTGCCCGTGTCACCGTTTTAGCCGCCATCGCCTGTCAGCCCCTACTGGCGATCCTTCTTATTTTACAATACGATATGAACTTACTGCTGCACGGTCAACCGAAGAAATTCCGGTAAGCTCGTCATGCCGCCCTATGGCTGGGCGCGAACCTCATCCAGTTCATCAAAGGCGCGGCTCGTTGACCGTGCTCAGCTACATCCGCACGAGTGAGGCGCCCCAAGTAAAGCCACCACCCATCGCCTCAAACATCACGAGATCGCCCCGCTTAATGCGACCATCGGCAATGCCGGCGCAGAGCGCCAGCGGGATAGACGCAGCCGAGGTATTGCCATGCTTGTCGACCGTGATGACGACTTTCGCCGGATCGAGACCAAGTTTGATGACCGAACCATCGATGATGCGGCGGTTGGCCTGGTGCGGCACAAACCAGTCTAGATCGCGAGGTGTGTAGCCAGTGGCTTTGAAGGCATCCTTGATCACGTCGGTGATCATCGTCACTGCGTGTTTGAAGACCTCCTTACCCTCCATGCGCAGATGACCGACCGTCTGGGTCGACGAGGGACCGCCATCCACATAGAGCTTGGCCTTGTGCCGGCCATCCGAACGCAGATGGCTGGTGAGTATCCCGCGGTCAGCCATCGTTCCGGGCTGCTCTTGCGCCTCGATTACGACAGCGCCGGCCCCGTCGCCGAACAGGACGCAGGTCGTACGGTCCTCCCAATCAAGGATGCGCGAGAAAGTCTCCGCGCCGATCAACAGGGCCCGTTTGAACATGCCGCCCCGCAGCAGACCGTCGACGGTGGCAAGGCCGAAGACGAAGCCCGAACAGACTGCCTGAAGGTCGAAGGCCGCACCGGAAGTGATCCCTAAGCCAGCCTGCACCGTCACGGCTGACGCCGGAAAGGTGTTGTCCGGCGTTGACGTTGCCATGACGATCAGATCGATGGAATCCGCCGCAACACCTGCATTGGCCAACGCGGCTTGCGCCGCCTTGAGGCCAAGGTCGGACGTGACTTCGCCCTTGGCTGCGATGTGGCGCTCACGGATGCCGGTGCGCTGTACGATCCACTCATCAGTGGTATCCACCATCTGCGCCAGTTCGGCATTCGTCAGGACTCGTTCCGGCAAATAGCAGCCGGCGCCGATAATCACAGAGCGTAATGTCACGATGCCGCTCCGGCCGCGGATGTCTCGCTTGGGAGTTGAGCCACGACGCGCGCTTCTGGAACGAGAGCCTGTCCGATCTTTTCCATCAATTCGTTACGCACCATTTGGTAGCCAATGTCGACAGCCGCGGAGAAACCACTCGCGCTGGCGCCGCCATGACTTTTGATCACAATGCCGTTGAGACCGAGAAAAACGCCCCCATTGGAGCGGTCCGGATCGAGCTTGTCACGCAGAGCCTGGAAGGCCTGCCGCGCGAACAGATAACCAAGCCTGGTCCAAACTGTCCGCTTCATTTCCGTGCGCAGAAAACCGGCTAATTGGCGGGCGGTGCCCTCGGCGCTCTTGAGAGCGATATTGCCGGCGAAACCCTCCGTCACGACCACATCGACCGTGCCTTTACCGATGTCGTCACCCTCGACAAAACCCGCATAGTTGATGTGCGGAAGATTACGTTCGCGCAATATCTGGCCAGCTTCGCGCACTTCATCCAGACCTTTAACTTCCTCAACGCCGATATTCAGAAGGCCAACGGTCGGCCGCTCGATGCCAAGAAGGATCCTGGCCATGGCGCTGCCCATCAGCGCCATATCGACCAGATGCTGGGTGTCGGCGCCGATCGTGGCGCCAAGGTCGAGGACTACTGATTCGCCGCGCAAGGTCGGCCAGATCGCCGCGATCGCCGGACGGTCGATCCCCGCCATCGTGCGCAGATGCACCGTCGCCATCGCCATCAGCGCGCCGGTATTACCGGCCGAGACAGCGACATCCGCCCGGCCCTGCTTCACGGCGTCGATGGCCTGCCACATCGAGGATTTCAGCCGACCCTGACGCAGCGCCTGGCTGGGCTTGTCGTCCATCCGGATCGCCACGTCAGTGTGGATGATCTGCGAGACCGGTTTCAGCGCCGGAACCCCGGCCATTGCCGCCTCGATCCGGGCGGTATCGCCGAAAAACTGGAACTCAGTGTCCGAATGGCGCTGGTGTGCCATTGCGGCGCCGGGCACCACAACTTCCGGCCCATGGTCGCCTCCCATGGCATCGAGCGCGATACGAATTTTGTTGGGCATGGCTGATCTTAGCCGAGGCCTTGGATGAGCGGAATGGTGAACATCGGAGGTGTATGGAGGGGTGCTGTGCGGGCGCGGACAATAGCGTTTCGGGACCGCAACACAACTGTCACTCCGCGTCTCCCCCTTTTGAACCCTTCAGGGCCGACAGAACGGCGAATGGATTGACCGCTGGATCGCCCGCATTGGGCGATTCGAATGTCACGCCCTCTTTGCGCGGATAGGGATCAATGCCAAGGAGAAAAAACTCCGTCGCCACCGCCCCGAGATCGACCGCGCCGCCGACCAGCGGCTCCGGCGGTTCGGCATCGCCCAGCCCAAAAGAGGCCTCGCCCTCGTCATCGCCAAGCGACGGCTGTCCCTCGGTGAAAGTCAAATCGATCGGCTCAACGATATTTTTCTCGATCGGCTCGAGTGTTACGACGCAATTCTGACCCACGACCGCACTCACCTCGCCGACCACATGAATACCGTTGCGGCCGCTCGGAGTGACGTCAAACGACGCTGTCAGACGCGGCAGGTCACGCAGGCCGGCAGCCTTCTTCAGGACAGCGCGCACCTCATCATCAGCGCTAATGTCGACATGTAGGCCGCCTTCGGGAACGCTCTCCCGCGCCAGCCGGCTCGTCCAGACTGTCTCGCTCATCGCTCTTCTCGGTTCTTTCGTCAGGCCTGTATGGTCGCCGGGTCCGGCCAGGTGATCCTGCCGACCATGATGTCTGACGGCTGCTGCTGGTCCAGCCTTCCACTGGTCAGTCGAAAATAGGCAGCCAGTCGCCGCGCGGGAGCCAAGTCGCCCTGGTAAATATTCCGGCCGAAGGCGTCCAGAAGCGCCGCCTCATCGCCGGCGCGCAGGGCTGACATATAGGCGCGCTGGCGGCCCAGAAAAGCGGCCGCCACGCCTCGGACCTGTTTCGGGACTTTCATGTCGCTGATGCCATCCTCGCGGAGATGGTCGTCCACGTCCCGGCAGAATCGGTCAAACACCGCCTGCCCCGCCTCTTTCGCGGCCTCGTCGCCTTGCGACAGCCGCTCAAAGACCAGCCCCAGATGCAGCATGAGGGCGTCCAGACGGCCATTAACCGTGTCCGGAATGGCGTAATCCGTGTAGAAGACAGGCGCGCGCGCTTGCGCCACGATGGCGCCATAGAGCGCCTCAATGGTGCTTCGGGGGTTCCGGCGGAAAACGTTCAGCATCGGGTCCTTTTACGGCCAGACGTGGCGTGTCGCCAGATGGCCGGATTGCAAATCTGCGCGGGGATGGGTACTCGAACGGTCATGCAGTTTCTGACACAAATGGCACGCCTGCGCACCGGCGCGGCCGCCCTCGCCTTGACGCTTCTGGTGGCGGGCTGCGGCGCCTTCGAACAATCTTTTCAGCGTGGTTATGTCGTTCCTGAGGGCGCGCTCGAACAGATTCCGCTGGGTTCCAGCCAGGAACAGGTGCTGATCGTGCTGGGCACGCCCTCCACGGTCGCAACCGTCAGCGGCGAGGCCTTCTATTACATCTCCCAGCGGGCCGAGAAGGCCGCCGCGTTCATGCCCCAAAAGGTGGTGGAGCAGCGCGTGATCGCGGTCTATTTCGACAAGGACCGGCGGGTCGCCCGCCTCGCCGATTACCGGCTGCAGGATGGCAAGATCTTCGACTTCGTCAGCCGGACGACGCCAAGCGGCGGCAGCGAATTGTCTTACCTGACCTACCTGTTCAAGATCATCGGCACGCAATAGCGGGGCGGTCGCAAGAGCTCGCTTGCCCGTCTTCGTACGGCAGAGCCCCGCCCCTTCGGTGGGGCTTTTTGCCGAGCGCGTCGCCCGGTCCACAATCAAGTTCCTTCGGCGCATGAAAAAGCCGCTGCCTGATGATCAAGCAGCGGCTCTAACGTCTTGTGGTCTCAAAGACCTGGCCCTGACATCACTCGAGGCCGAGTCTTGAGCTTGCTTTAATGCGCGAGAATCGCCAGCAGCAGCAAAGCCACGATGTTGGTGATCTTGATCATCGGGTTCACAGCGGGGCCAGCCGTATCCTTGTACGGATCGCCGACCGTATCGCCGGTCACCGCGGCCTTGTGGGCCTCGGAGCCTTTGCCACCGAAATGGCCGTCCTCGATATACTTCTTGGCGTTGTCCCAAGCGCCGCCACCCGAAGTCATCGAGATCGCGACGAACAGACCGGTGACGATGACGCCGAGCAGCATGGCGCCAACCGCCGAGAAGCCGGCCGACTTACCCGCAACACCGCCACCAGCGATGTAATAGATCGCGAAGTACACGACGATCGGCGACAGCACCGGCAACAGCGACGGGATGATCATTTCCTTGATCGCTGCCTTGGTCAGAAGGTCCACCGCGCGACCGTAATCCGGTTTGTCGGTGCCCTTCATGATTCCGGGCTTCTCGCGGAACTGCCGACGGACTTCTTCGACGATGGAGCTTGCCGCACGTCCCACGGCCGTCATGCCCATCGCACCGAACAGATACGGCAGCAGGCCGCCAAACAGCAAGCCGACCACGACATATGGATTGTTCAGTGAGAAGTCCGGCGCGACGCCGACAAAATACGGCGTTTTCGACGCAATAAAGTATTTCAGGTCTTCGTTGTAAGCCGCGAACAGCACCAGCGCGCCGAGGCCAGCCGAACCGATCGCGTAGCCCTTGGTGACCGCCTTCGTGGTGTTACCGACCGCATCGAGCGCATCGGTGGACTTGCGGACCTCCTTGGGCAAACCGGCCATTTCGGCAATGCCGCCGGCATTGTCGGTGACCGGGCCAAAGGCGTCGAGCGCCACAATCATGCCGGCCAAGGCGAGCATGGTGGTCGTGGCGATGGCGATGCCGAACAGTCCGGCGAGGCTGTAAGTCACAAGGATGCCGGCGATAATGACGATGGCCGGCAGGGCCGTTGATTCCATCGAGATGGCGAGACCCTGAATCACGTTCGTGCCGTGGCCGGTCACCGAGGCCTCGGCAATCGACTTCACCGGCCGGAAATTGGTGCCGGTATAGTATTCGGTGATCCAGATGATCAGGCCCGTGACGGCCAGACCGACGATGCCGCAGGTGAACAGCGCCGTCGAGGTGAAGGTGACGCCCCCACCCGTCCGCAATACCGTGCCGAAGCCAAGCATCAGTTGCGTGACGAGGGCAATACCGACAAGAGACAGCACGCCGGTCGCGATGAGCCCCTTATACAGCGCGCCCATGATCGACTGGTTGGCACCGAGTTTGACGAAGAAGGTGCCAATGATCGAGGTGATGATACACACCGCACCGATTGCCAGCGGATAGATCATCATCGACGATAGGATCGGCTGACCGGCGAAAAAGATCGCCGCAAGCACCATGGTGGCGACCGTGGTCACCGCATAGGTCTCGAACAGGTCGGCAGCCATGCCGGCGCAGTCGCCAACATTGTCGCCCACATTGTCCGCGATGGTGGCTGGATTGCGCGGGTCATCTTCGGGAATGCCGGCTTCGACCTTGCCGACGAGATCGCCGCCGACGTCAGCGCCCTTGGTGAAGATGCCGCCGCCCAGACGGGCGAAGATCGAGATCAGCGACGCGCCAAAGCCGAGAGCAACCAGCGAGTCGACGACAACCCGGCTGTTGGCAGTGAGGCCGAGCGGCCCAGTCAGGACAGCGTAGTAGACCGCTACACCCAGCAGCGCGAGACCCGCCACCAGCATACCGGTGATGGCGCCAGCCTTGAACGCGATGTCGAGGCCGCCAGCCAGCGAAGAAATCGCCGCCTGCGCCGTGCGTACATTCGCGCGAACCGACACGTTCATGCCAATGAAGCCAGCAACGCCTGACAGCACCGCGCCGATCAGGAAGCCAATGGCAACCAGCCAGCCCAGGAGAAGGCCAACCACAACGAAAATCACGATTCCGACAATGCCAATGGTTGTATATTGGCGTTTCAGATAAGCCTGCGCACCCTCACGGACCGCACCGGCAATTTCCTGCATTTTCGCAGAGCCGGCATCCGCCTTCATCACCGATGCAGTTGCCCAGACGCCATAAGCGATCGCAAGCAAACCGCAGGCGATAATCACCCACAAAGCTGTCATTCATAGACCCCAGTTTTTCTTGGTATGGATCCAGCCGGCAAGTCCCCCATGCCCGGCTTTGCTTCGTTGTAGGCCAAGCGCGCGGAATCGCCTCCGCTTGGTCACAAAAGCGCACGAAGCTTGCCAAAAAGGCGACTGCAGCGCAACTGGCGCCGCAGGGCTTTGCATGTATCAGAAGGGTTCCAGACAGCACATGTTGGCGCGCTTGGTGTGGCTAAGCATCGACGCGTGATCGACAGGGCGTCGTTTGACACACCGGCTGCAGCGCTTGGGTTGTAGATCGTGCCTGCGGGATGCTTTTTCTAAGCGTTTCGGCGCTGCCAGCGCATGAGCCACAGCAACATCGCTCCTGCCGTCAGCACGACCGGGAAAACGATCTGATTGACTGCCGCCCAACCAAACAGCGCGAGCACTTTGCCGGAACCAAACGATCCAATCGCCATCGAACCAAAGACCAGGAAGTCATTGAAGCTTTGGACACGCGTGCGTTCTTCTGGCCGATGGGTCTGCGTCACCAAAGCGGTCGCACCGATGAACCCAAAATTCCATCCCATTCCGAGCAGGATAAGGCCGATCCAGAAATGCCACAGCGTGATGCCGCTCATGCTGATCGCAGCACTGATGAGCAGCAAGGCAAACCCTGCCGCGATGACGCGCTCGACGCCGTAGCGCGCGATCAGCGTACCCGTGAAGAAGCTTGGCACATACATGCCGAGCACATGCCATTGCAGGCCGAGCGTCGCCTGCGTGACGCTGTGATTGCATTCGATCATGGCAAGGGGCGCAGCCGTCATCACCATGTTCATCATCGCATAGCTGGCGATGCCGCAGGCGACCGCGACGATGAATTTCGGCTGCCGCGTGATCTCGGACAGCGGCCGTCCGGCTTCATGCCGCGCCACCGGCTTTGGCTTGGGGATGTTGAGAAAGCTCAGCGTCAGGCCGGCCAGCGCCGCAATGGCCGCCTGTGCGAGATAGGTCGCGGCGAACAGATAAGGCTGCCATATGTCCTTCGTGAAGATGATAATCTGCGGCCCGAGAATAGCGGCAAAGATGCCGCCGATCAGGACATAGGAGATTGCCTTGGGACGGAAGGCCTCACTGGCGGTATCGGCAGCGGCAAAGCGGTAGGCCTGATGGGCCGCGGCGTAGAGGCCGGAAAATCCGGCGCCGATATTGAACAGAAGGAACGAGCCTTGCAGCACGGCAATGCAGCAGATGAGGCCGGTCAGGATTCCGCATAGTGTGCCGATCTGGAAGGCGGCGCGTCGGCCGTAACGACGCGCCAGGGCGCCAACCGGCAAGGTGCCGAGCCACATGCCGATGACATAGACGGTGATAGGAACAGTG
>Ga0164243_10001466_pt1 | contig 39888 bp, 31 predicted proteins | sample OricompcompostOP_FD_108781 | JGI IMG/M metagenome (GOLD analysis project Ga0164243, IMG submission 108781) | Organic Plus compost microbial communities from Emeryville, California, USA - Original compost - Organic plus compost (OP) | ecosystem: Engineered > Solid waste > Mixed feedstock >... | reverse complement strand
TTACGGCGTCGGCGCGCAGATCCTCGCCGAACTCGGCGTGCGCGACATGATCCTGCTCACCAACACCCAGCACTCCCTCGTCGGCCTCGAAGGCTACGACCTCTCCATCGTCGGCGAAAGGCCGTATCGCAAGCTCGTCTCGGAGAAGCCTCTATTGAGGCGGAGTCAAGCGTGCCCGTAATCGATGGGCAAGGCCGGCGTTGTCCGCGGCCGGTTTGCGATCGCTCGCGCATACCAAAGAGGCCGGCAAGCTCTGGATTCTGGCGACGGTGCCAAGCAAAGCTGCAAGGTGTAGGGGCACCAGCTCTGAAAGAAGTACTCGTCGCCAGATCTCGGCTAGTTCTAACGTCTACATTGCTGCTGCTCGCGCTTGGGACGCTGACCAGCGCCAGCGTAGCAACCCCTTTGGAGCCCGATGTCACGACGAGCTACGGCTATGCCGTGTTCGGTGACCTCAAATACGGCCCGGACTTTACACATCTGGACTATACCAACCCCGATGCACCCAAGGGCGGTGTGTTCCGCAATTCGGGCGGACGCACATTCGACAGCGTCAATCAGTTTTCGGTACTCGGCAATTTCGCATGGCTGACCCTCTATCTCTTTGATCCACTGATGGAGCGGAGCATGGACGAACCCGCATCCTATTACGGGGTGATCGCAAGGACGATCACTTATCCGAATGACTATTCCTGGGTGGAATTCGAGCTTCGGCCCGAGGCCCGCTGGTATGACGGGAAGCCCATTACCGTGGAGGATGTGATCTTCACGGTCGAGTTGATGAAGGGCGACCTGGTCAATCCTCGCTACGGAGCCGCCGCGAGAGTGACCACCAAGGTATATAGCACCGGCCCGAACAAGGTACGGTTCGAGTTGTCACAGAAGAACAACCCAACCCTGCCTGCGACCGTAGCTGGCATGAAGGTGCTTCCCAAGCATTACTTTCAAGGGAAAGACCTGGGGCAACCATCGCTCGAGCCCCCTGTGACGAGCGGGGCGTATACGATCGGTGAAGTCATTCCAGGCCGGCTTTTCGAACTTGTGCGTGATCGGAATTACTGGGGGGCGAACTTGCCGATGCGCAAAGGCCGCTACAACTTTGATAAGATTCGCCACCTGTTCTTCCGTGACGATGGAACGCAGCAGCAAGCGTTCGAGACGGGCTTGATCGATTTCAAGTCCGAGACGAGTGCCCAACGGTGGAAAGCACAGAAAAGTCTACGTGCATTTGCCTCTGGTGACGTAGTGCAGGACACGGTCGCTTACAGCAGCGGTTCTTATTACGCCTCTATGGTCATCAACAGCCGCAGACCTTTTCTAAGAGACCGGCGTGTGCGTCGCGCCATTCAGCTTGCCTACGATTCCGAATTTGTCAGCGATACATTTTTCTATGGCGCACATGAGCGCATCGAGAGCTATTTCGCCAATACGGCATTTGAAGCGACGGGGCGTCCTTCGCCCGGTGAACTGAAATTCCTCAAACCGTTCGAGGACAGTCTCCCGCCCGAAATATTCACCTCCGATCTAAAGCTCCCAAAAGGTGGCACACGAACCAGTCAGCGCGAAAATCTGAAACGCGCACGCGATCTCCTTGCCGAAGCCGGTTACGTCCTATCGGATATGAAGCTCATCGACCCGCGGACGGGTGAACCCGTGCGGCTGGAGCTCATAGCCGTGTCGCCCCTCTATATGACGCATGCCGGATACTTTATCAGGAACATGGAGCGGCTTGGCATAGCCGTGACATTTCGAAGCTACGATCCCGCGCAGTTCAGATATCTCATTGGAAACCGTCAATTCGACTTGATGATCGACCTTCCGGTGTTTCCTACATCGGATATACCAGGGCCCGAGCTTCGATCTGCGTGGTCGTCCAAAGGCGCCGAAACACTAAACACCCTTAACTATGCGGGGGTAAGCGAGCCTGCGGTCGACCATGCTATCGAGAAAGTCGTTGGCGCGCTCGATCGGGAGACCGTGGTTGATGGAATGCGTGCCATCGATCGTATTCTTCGTACCAACTATTACTCCGTTCCTTTCCAGCACACCTACCCGGCCCCCATGGGGCAAATACCGATAGCTTACTGGAATCGTTTCGGGCGTCCCGCAAAGGATCCGACCTACAACTTCCCTGTGAAGGCCCCGGACCATTGGTGGTGGGATCCTGCGAGAGAGGCCAGGCTGAGCCACGGGGTTTATAGAAGTGATGGAAAGTGAAATGTACCTTGAGGGGGGAGAGCAGGCGTCATCCGCAGGGGGGCCGCCGGTCTATATCTAGTGCCGCGCAGCATTTATAACGGATGGATCCGTCCGTCGCCTTAAGCTTCCAAAGGCTGGGCCGAATGCGCCGATGCGGACGGATCGGCCTCACCTCACATGCTCTCGCCGCTCCCCACAGACCGTATGTCGGCCAGATCTGCAAGGCGCGGCGCAACTTCCTTGCCGATCAAGGCGAGATTGTCGACCGTGTCTTCGTGGCCAAGTTCGCCCGCCTGTCCCATCATCAGCAAATTGCCGAAACCGCCTACCTCAGTATTGAATTCAGCAATCTGCTCGTACACTTCGTCGGGCGTGCCGACAAACATGAGCCTGGAGTTGATCAGGTCCTCGATGCTCGCTGACATCAGCTTTGATGCACCGTCGAACGTCCGTGGCTGCCCGGCTTTCGATTGTGCAGTAAGCATGCGCAGATTTGTTTCGACGGGTTCGAGCCCCCTGATGTTGCGGAATTGGGGGTCGATGCGCGGGGCCGCGGCGAAATAGGCTCGCATTGCCTCGGCGCGGCGATAAGCTTCTTCGCGGTTCGCAGCACAGGCGACGACTGCAAGATAGCCGAGCTTATCCGCGCTCGGAAGCGTGCCGAACTCCTCAACATAAGCCTCGCTATAGCCTGCAAAAACCGACCGGGCATTGGAGCCCGAAAGAAAGGTTCCGCAAGCATATCCCCGCTTGCCGTACATTCGCGCGCTCGATGCGCTCGAGGCGGTGCCCCAAACCGGCGGATGCGGCTGCTGGATCGGCCTCGGCCACAGGGCGGAGCTGCGAAAATGATAATGCTCGCCTTCCCAAGAGAAAGTCTCACCCTGATTGCTCATCGCCGCAATGATGAGGTCGTGCGCTTCCCAGAACCGGCTCATGAAGCCCGTTGGCTGTCGGTTGGAAACGACTACTTCCAGCGGGGACCCCTTGATTAGGCCCATCTCTATGCGGCCGCCTGAGAGGCAGTCGGCCATCGCGACTTCCTCTGCCACCCGCAGCGGGTTGGAACGATTGGCGAGCGGAATCCCCAGCGCCAGCAAACGCGCCTGTTTCGTTTCGCGCGCGAGGATCGCCAGCGTTGTCATCACGCTGGTGGACATGCAGGTCGCGGTGGCATGGTGCTCGTTCACCATTATGTTCAGGCCGAGTTCGTCGGCAAGCAGGTACTCATCGAGATAACGATTGAGCAGCTGGCCCGCTTCGACCGGATCACAATGATATTGGGGGAAGGTTACGCGCAGCCCGCCCGGGACGTTCCATGCGGGATGATAGGCCTGCTCCGTAAAATGCCAGATCTTCAATTTTTCGACTCCTCGACAAGTTTGCCAGCAGCACCACCAGCTCGTCGTGGCGGTTCGATGTAGCTGGCTGAACAGCTCCTCCCGCGCGAACGGGGAGGCGTCATTCCGCGGTCAGCAAGGCGATTGCTTCCGATATCAAGACATCGAGCGGACTCGCTCACAGTCACCCGACCTTCTCCTCAATTTCATTATCATGTCAAATATCATGCACAGGAACAAAGGGGCGTCCAATATTTTTGCTCCGGGATTTTGATGCCTCGGAGTTATCAGTGACTGTTTCACGCCATCTGGGACGGCAAGAGGATGCCGTCCTGCTCTCGGGGCCCTTCGAACCAGCTGTGCTGCCGGTTTTACTGGCGTCAGAACGATCCCGCTGCTGGAGGAGCTCAGAATACGAAGCACTGCCCTTGACACTCCGCTGCGAGAAAAATATTTATCATGTCAAATAAGTGCCGGTGGCTCTGGCGCAGCGGGGATTCGCCTCTGGGGAAGGCGTAATTGTCTCCGCAACTCGTCGGGCAGGCGGTCGATATCTGGTCTGGCCAGGACGACATACGGACGGAGAGGTTTTTGACTGAGGCAGCTATGATCGAGGCGCTCTGGCAGCGCGCGGACGAGATGGATCGACGCGTTGAGCAGGTCGAGGATCGAAACGCCATTTATCGGCTGCTGATCGATCTCCAAACCGCGATGGATGAGCGCGATCTGGACAAGTATGCCTCATTTTATACCGAGGACGGAGAATGGTCTGCCGTCAGCGGGCGGGCCATCGGTCCGACGCGCATTTCCCAATTTCTGCGCCAGTACTGCAAGCCTTGGGAGAACGAGGCACAGCGGAGCTATCACAGCATATCGGACGTCGTGATCGATGTGGACGGAGACAGCGCTACCGCGCGTGGCCAATGGCGGCACGATTTTCCTGGCGACAACGGACAGCCTACTACCGTCCATTTCGGCCGTTTCGACGCCATTCTAAGGCGTACGTCCGATGGCTGGCGGATCGCGCGCCGTGCGAGTTATGGGCTGTTGCCCTATATTGAGCCGAAGTTTCAGCTGGTTGGCTTGACACAAGCAGAAAGTGTAGCGCCTGCAAAATCCGTCAACAAGCAAACGGCCCTGCGAGATGGGATGACGGATGCCGCAAAGATCGAACTGCTGCGGCAGCGTTTGGATCGGTTGGAGCGGCACGTTGGGGCTGCTGAGGATCGCGATGCGGTCGGCCGGCTGTTCCTGGATGTTCAGAGTGCGATGGATGAGCGCGATCTGGAGAAATATGGGCAGCTTTACACGGACGATGGCGAATGGTGTGCTGTCAACGGCCGAGCGATCGGACCGGCCAATATTACGGAGCATCTGAAGCAGTACTGCAAGCCTTGGGAAAGCGAGGCGAGTCGGAGCTATCACAGCATTTCGGACGTCACGATCGATCTACATGGAGACTGGGCTACAGGCCACGCCCAATGGCAACACAATCATCCCGGCGAGAATGGGCATCCGGTTACAAGGCATTTCGGCCATTTCGATGCTGTTGCCTGCCGCACGACCGATGGTTGGCGCCTCGAGCGCCGCGCAAGCTATCTGAAAATTCCCTATATCGAGCCGGAATTTCAACTGATCGGCTTGGCCGAGCTTGAAGCCAAGGAACGGCAAAGGATGTCGGGAATGGTCGCCGCAGGTCCATCGCAGGATCGTGGAAACGGTGAGGCTCCCGATCTCGATGTTCTGAGTCAACGATTGGACGACCTGGCTCGCCGTTTCCGGCAGGTCGAGGACCGGGCAGCTATCTACCGAAAATTCATCGAACTGCAGGACGCCACCGACGCGCGCGATGGGGTGCGATATGGTCTGTGTTTCACGCCAGATGGAACGTGGAGCGGTGTTACCGGCAAAGCGATCGGGCGGGACGGCATCACCGAGTATATGAGCAATTACATGACGCCCTGGGAAAATGAGGAGCGTCGCACCTTCCATAGCATTTCGGATCTCACAATAGATCTGGACCGAGACATTGCGAGAGCACGCGCCCAGTATCGGCACTATCGACTGGGCGATGACGGACGCCCCGAGGCCTTTCACTTCTGCCATTACGACGCGATTCTGCAGCGCACATCGGATGGCTGGCTCTTCAAGCGGCGCGCCAGTTACATGGATCTTCCTTACGTAGAGCCGAAGTATCAACTGGAAGATGCCGGATAGCACCAAGTGGCGTTGCCGCACGAACCCGGCTTGCAATGAGATGGGAGAGGGCGGGTACATGCACCATCCCAAGGCGCCCGCCGGCCCCTTCCGCTACTTCAACTGATCGTCCGAGGTGATCCGCCCCGTGGCGGCCTCACGGCACTGGCTGAAGCTTTCCGGTGTTCGCGCCGGAGTGCTGGTGGCTGGGCAGTGTTTCGATTAGCAGTTTCTCGACCTTCTTGGCGATTTCGGGCGCCTTTGGAGATCGCGCAATTACCCTTCGCAGAGGCTGGAGGCCGAGATCCAGAACCTCAAGATGCCCGGAGGCAATTCTGTCGGATACGGTATGCGCCAGCAAGAATGCGATACCTTGTCCCTCCTCGACCATGTCCGCCACCAGATCTGCAAATTCAACGAAAAGAAGCGGAGTTCGCGGGACAAGGTGTAACCTTCGTAGTTGGGATCGCGCCCAAGGTGCTCCGATGTCACGCCGGAGCGGGAAGATAAATTGCATGTCTTCAAGAAGCACCTCTCCGGAAGAAAGCCTCTGCTTGGTCCCCGGCGGTGCCACGGCGACCATCGGCAACTCGCCGACAGACCGAGCGGCCGATCGCTCCAATGTAGGTTCGGTCACGGCGAAGACGGCCAGATCGATAAACCCATTTTCGATCAGCTGCATTGACCTGGCTTCTGATTTCATCGGGTGAAGCTCGATCTCGACATCGGGACACTCCCGGCAAATACGCGGTGTCAGCGGTCGAAGATAGGCGTCGCGCAAATAGGGCCCCACGCTTATTCTGATGAGAACCTTCTGTGTTGCTCTCCGGCCTCGGGTCAGCAGATCGTCGCATTCTGAGAGGATATCGAGAACGGCTTTCAGGACCTCTTCGCCATTTTCGTTCAATTGCGGTGTGGTTCCTCGGCGCCGGCGGAAAAGCTGGCGGCCGAGCGATATTTCGAGCGACTTGATCTGGTTGCTAACCGCGGGCTGAGAGATCTCGAGAGCCTCCGCAGCGCGGACGAAGCTACCGGTGCGGGCAACACAAGCGAAGGTACGCAGTTGGGCCAAAGTAAAGCCCTCTGGCGGCCGCCGAATCGATATCATGTCCAACATATAAGCCACGTTTATCGCATCTATAAATCCGGATGTGTTGCTTCCCATTTATTTATCGTGTGAAGCGCCCCGTCGTCAGGTGAAGGAGTGGATGTGTAGCATGCCTCCTCGTCTCAGAAAAATATAAATATGTATATCTCTGAATTAGAGGAGAAGCATTCGATGCTCGTTAAGTATAATCATGTTAAAAGGCGGCGAATACTTGCTTGCAGTTGCTTGAGTGGACTGTCTTTGCTTGCTCAACCTGCGTGGGCTCAAAGCGATGATACTGGCCGGGCGCAAGACGCCGGGCTCGGCGAAATCGTCGTCACGGCACGATTTGTCGAAGAAAACCTCCAGGATACTCCGATCGCGATTACCGCGCAGAGCGAGGAGCAACTCGAAGCGGCGAACGTCACGAATATCGGCACTCTAGGTGCGGTCATTCCGAACCTGCAGACTGTTCCGGGAGATTCCCAGTCTGCCGGTACGCCCAGAATCTCCCTGCGCGGGGTTCAACAAGGAGGCTCGTCGAGCCTCGCGGTTCCACCCGCTGTGGCGATCTACACCGACGGCATCTATCACGGCACGACCGCGGGTTCGGAGTTGGACTTCACCGATGTGTCCCGTGTCGAAGTCAATCGCGGTCCGCAGAGCACGCTTTCCGGGAATGCCTCGATTGCCGGGTCGATCAAGCTCTATACCGTCGATCCGAAAGGCGATGGTTCAGGGTATTTCAGCCTTTCCTACGGTTCGCGCAATCACATCGAAGGCGCAGGTGCGATCGATATCGGGCTTTCGCCCACGCTATCGATGCGCTTGTCCGGGCATTTCGACAAGCAGACCGGTTACGGTAACCGGCTGGACTTCACTTGCATGATGGACCGGCTCGGGACACCCGAGCTTGCAGGCACGCTGCCATATTTCCAGCCGGATTCAGCCAGGAAGGATTGTATCGTCGGCCATACCGGTGGCGGCACATTTGCGGTGGGACAGGTCAAGCTACGCTGGCAGCCGACCTCGGACATCGACTTCATTCTGACGGCCCGCCACCGGGAAGAGGATATGGAGGAAACGCCGGAAATCGTCCTCGGGTTCACGGAGCCTTGCGTCACCGGACTGCTCGGCCCCCAGCCTTGCGGTACTGCCGCCGGAAACCAGGCGGTCATCCGGGCGACTTACATGACTTTTGGAGTGGTGGCCGACAGCCGCTTCGTCACCCCCGAAAGAAACGGCGGCATCTATGATACCTACGCCACCAACTGCCGTCCTCTATTCGATATCTCCGGTGGCGGGTTCCCAGCGGATTATCCGATGGGGTTTTGCTACGAGCCGCGCAAGCCGGCTCATCACACGCTGCTGTCCGGTAAGCTGCACGCCAGGTTGAGCGATAATGTAAACATGACCGCGATCGGCGGCTACACCGATTATTCCAACGAATTCACGCAGCAATCGGACCAGTCCCCGCTCGGCGTTACGATCTCGCATTTCCAGAACGAGGACGAGCAATGGTCGGGTGAATTGCGCTTCGATGGCAGTCTGTTCGAGGACCGGCTACAGTGGGTTGTGGGTGCCTTCGCACTGCGCATGGAAGGCTACCAGAACAACATGCTCAGCTTCCAGAACATCTTCCAGCTTTCGAAGGTGAAGGGCATCAACAATTCGAAGTCGGGCTTCTTCCACCTCGATTACAATCTCACCGACGCATGGCGAGTTTCAGGCGGGGCGCGCTATACCGACAGCGAGATTCTCATCACCATCGACAATCCCAATGCAATCTCGGTCCTCGACCCAGTCCGCTCCCCGCAAAAACGCTGGGACTGGTTGATCTCGACCGATTACAAGATCACCGAGGACATCATGGTCTATGCCTCGGCCGCGTCGGGTTCGCGGCCTCCGGGGCTCTCGACGATTGTCGTCACTCAGCGGCAGCTGCTGCCCACTCCCGCAGAAGACCTCATCAATTATGAAGCGGGAATAAAGGCCGATCTCTTCGACCGGCGCCTGCGGACGAACCTGACCGCATTTTACATGGATTATCGGAAGCTTGCGAATGCGGTACGCGGCTTCGAATGCCGGAATCAGCCTGGGCCTGTCGCGACATGGTTCCCGGTTGCCAGCGCCTGCAGCGATCCCGCCAATGGCTTCCCGCAACCGCCCGACCAGGCGACATTCTGGAACAACACGGGGATTCCCGCTGAGGTCAAGGGCTTCGAATGGGAGATCACGGCGCTCCCGGTCGACGGACTGCGCATCGATTGGACCGGGGGCTACAACAAGTTTACGTCCGGCGTCACGACACCCGGAGAGCCGGGCTACTACTGGCCCGGTAATCTCCGGCAGCCGGAATGGAACATGCACGCCAACATCTCGTATGATCTCGAGACGGATGCAGGTACCTTCACGCCGCGCCTGGACTGGAACTGGCAATCGCGTCAGACCTGGGATCGCGCGCCGCAGCTCGGTCCGCCTCAATCGGACCTCGTGATCGATCCCTATGGGCTTTGGAACGCCCAGATCGCGTACAAGTCCCCCGAAGGAGACTGGTCTGCTGCGCTCCAGGTAACTAACCTCGCGAATAAATGGTATCATTACGAGGTTCTCCAGACCTCGTTCAACCAGCAGACTCGCGTAGGGGCACCGCGCGAATGGAAGCTCACCGTGCGGAAGGATTTCTGACCACTTATCCCTGACCCGACCTACAGTCCCGCGGCTCTGCGGCTATTGCGCAGAGCCGCGGGTTAGCCACCTCCACGCCGTTCGCGCCGGCATTATAAGGGCTGTTTCCCACTGGCGGCGATCACTGCCTTTCCGCGAGGGGAACACCGAGCAGCTTCGCCGGGTTTTCGGCCAACATCATGTGCAATTCCGCTTCCGTCATGCCCAGATCGCGTAACTTGCCTGCCATCATCGCTATCGTGTCGTCAGGATAGGGTTGCCCCACCTGTCCGCTATCGCTGCTCAGGATCACATGCTCCGGCCCCAATGCGCGGATGGCGTCGTAATTCTGCTGCAGGGAATAGGGGGAGTATTTGCTCAGCACGAACCCGCCTGCAAACTCAATATAGGCGCCCAGCTCTACGGCTTCCTTCATCTGCTCCAGCGTCATGTCGATCGGGTGGCCCATCGCATGCGTTATCAGGATCCGCTCGATGCCCTGCTTCTTCGCCTCCCGGACGACCATAAGGGCTTCTTCCGCCGAAACATGTCCAGTCGCGAGCGCCAAGCTGGCTCCGGCGTCGCGCGTTCTCGCCGCTGCAACCGCCGCAATCACCGCCTTCGCTTCGGGAAGGAGGTCGCCATCGCGAGAAACCGCAATCGACTTACGGGACGGGTCTCTGGATTTGAGGACATTGTTCTCTGCGTCCCAGGTTGGCATGCTGACAACCCGCGCGAGCCCGCCCTTCACTTCGGCGAAATGTTCAATCGCGGCCGGATTGAGACCCCCGACTGACAGGTTGAGACACAGCATCCCGAACGCCTCGACTCCGGGGACTACCTTGCTCGCAAGGAAGGCAAGCTGAGCCGTCTGGTCGTAATGTTGTTTGATGACGAAGCCGCGCATCCCTGCCGCTTTCGCGCGATTTGCCATGTCTACTACGTCAAGCCGGCGCGCCGCTTGCCCGCTGTGGGGGCCGAAGCTGTCGGGATCGAGATGCGAATGGATATCGATGGCATCCTTGAGTCGGGTGCGCTCAGCCGCGCTCGCGGCGGGAATCTGCTCAGTCGGCGGCGCATCATGCGCATTCAGCGTTGACGCAAGAGCAAGCATCATTCCGCTCGCGAGTAGCGCGAATCCGCGGTTCAAAGGAATGGGCATTGTCTATCCTCTCGGCTTCCCGACAATAATATGCACATGATAAATAAATCAGGGCAATGTCGTTTGGCTTATGCAACGTTATAAATTGAAGCTATAACCCGTGCAGACCGCCAGGAATTCGCTCTCTCGCGGCGGAGAAGGATACTGTAATTTTTCTAGTTGAGTCCCAGTCTGCCGGTACTCTCTAGGTCATGCCATGCACTCTTAAAGCTTCACAGAAAATTTCTTCGAGCGAAGCTGTGACCGGAGGTGCAAATGGTGATCTCGCCACAATTCGCTTGATCGGCGGGAGCGTAACGTCAAGCTTTTCGACGCGCCCGGCTTCGACCAAATCGGCCATTGCAGGGGCCATGACGATACCGACGCCGTGGCCTTCCTCAACCATTCGGCCAAGGACATCCGCATATTCAATATATCGCGGTGAGGTGTGCGGGATAATCCCTTGTTTTCGCAGATATCGTCTCCCGCTGTCGCCAGAGGGTTCTCTTTTGTAGGGAAAGATGAACTGTAGTTCTTCAAGAGAGCACCGGCGGGAACGCAGCTTCTCGCAAGTTCCTTTCGGCGCGACCATCCAGACAGGTACTTCGCAAATCAGGCGTTCAAATGGCGAAAGCTCTTGGCTGGCCGGTACTGCGCTAACTGCCAGGTCCAGCGTCCCTTCGGCAATCATGCGAAGGTTGTCCGTGTATGAGCCCGCGGGCAGCAGATCGATTTCGATACCCGGGAACTCGCGGTAGAGATGCGGAATGAGCGGCTTGATGCAGGTGTCGCGCAGATAGGGGCCAATGCTGACCCTGAGTTCGATGTTCTTATCCGCGACCTTGTCCTGGCGTCCTAGAAGGCCATCACAAGCATTCAGAATCGACGTGGCCGATCTGAGCACGTCTTCGCCTTCGTCCGTCAACCGAGGTTGCGCGCCTCTACGACGTTCGAACAACCGGCGGCCAAGGCAATCTTCGAGCGATTTGATCTGTTCGCTCACAGCGGGTTGAGAAATCCCCAACATTTCCGCTGCACGCACGAAGCTACCGGCATGGGCGACGACTGCGAATGTCCGCAGTTGGGCAAATGTGAAATCCTGTGGCTGCGGACGCGGCGAGCTGACGTCAGACATGATAGCCCAATCTTATTTCTCGGATACGTTCGGTAGTGTTGCTGCGAATTTGTTTATCGTTTGCGGGATTCCGGCGGGCGAACCAAAGCTTTTCCGGGATGCCAGTATCGTCGATGTTCTTAGCGCTCGGATGAGACGCGGAAAATGGAGAGATGGTCCGGCGGCTGGAGCGTTACTGTCAGACCAAACGCACCTGATTGAAGTCGAGATAGCCGGATAGCCAGCCCATACCCCGTCCTCGAAAATCGGCAAGCCTCGCCAACTGACGCATGTTTTCCTTGAAGACTGCCACGAAAAGTCGGCTGGGGCCGGCATCTGCGAGCAGGCGCTGTCACCTCGCGCATCGCATCTTCGCATAGCTGGTTTTCATAGCGGCGCTGCGGCTTTGAGGCATACTGCCGCAAGAGAATTAGGTTTTTCGGCCGAAAGAACACGCAACATACGCAAGACGGATCCAGAGGAGGCTGGAGCCCCGCGCAAAAATCAAAGCAGTGGTACCGGTAACAGCATTTTGTGATAATAGGAAACCCAGCAGCGAACAGACTGCGTCTTATGGGAATATGGGGAGAGGTTGTTGTGAAATTACGCGCCGCAAGATTTTTGAGCCGCAGCTCAATCGCTACCATGGCCTTGGCTGCATTCATTCCGGCTTCTCAGGCTTGGGCCCAGGATGAATCAATTCCAACGGATACTCCAACCGAAACGCCCAGTGCGGAAGGTTCCTCCCAGCAGGGAGAAATCATCGTCACCGGATCTCGCCTCGGCCGCAACAGCTTCAATGCGCCGACGCCGGTCAATGTGGTGGGCGGGGAGCGGATGGACGATCTCGCCATCAGCAACGTCGCCGATGCGCTGAACCAGCTTCCGTCTTTCCGGCCGATCACCAGCCCTACGACCAACAACTTCCGTGCAGGCTCCAATATCGGCGCGCGCACGCTTGACCTTCGCGGCCTTGGCACGACCCGTACCCTGGTGCTGATCGACGGTCACCGCACTGTGCCGAGCACCGAAGAGGGCCGCTTCGACCTCAACTCGGTGCCCTCGATCATGATCCAGCGGTCTGAAGTCGTTACTGGCGGCGCCTCGGCAGCCTACGGTGCGGACGCAGTCGCCGGTGTGGTCAACCTGATCCTCGACACCCGGTTTGACGGTATCAAGGGCGAAGCGAGCTATGGCATCAGCGACTATGGTGATGCGCAGAGTGTCAATTTCGGCGCCGTTTTCGGCACCGATTTTGCCGGAGGCAGGGGCCATATCGTGCTCGGCGGCGAGTATGCCGACCAAGACGGCATAGGCGGCGCGCTCGAGCGCGACTGGAGCTCGCGGTTCCACGGTTTCATCGGCAATCCGTTCTGGAGCAGCCAAGGTGGGAACACCGCCCCGCAGAACATCGCTGCGGACAATGCCCTGTTCGTTCTCAACCCCAACGGCGTGATCACGGCGGCAGGCCCCTTGCAAGGCCTCCAGTTCAACGAGGAGGGCAACCTCATCCCGTTCCAGTTCGGCGAGTTCTTCAATCCCGCCGCGCCTGGTATCCAGATGATCGGCGGCGATCCAAGCATCCAGGATATCTATGGGTGCGACCAATGCCCGCTGCTGGTCGCAACCGAACACATCTCGCTGCTCGGTAACGTCGAATACGACGTATCGGACACGGTCAGGCTGAAGGCGCAAATGGCCTGGTCGCGCGTCACGGGTGGGCCGTCCTTCGGCTCCACTTCCCTGAACTACGGTACCACCGCGCCCATCATCATCCGCCGCGACAATGCGTTTCTGACGCCGCAGGCGCAGGCAATCATGGACGATGCGGGGGTAACGCAGTTCCCCCTCGGTCGCTCGCACGCGGAACTCGGTGGGGCGAGCTATGTCAGCCGCAACCATACCTGGCGCGGAATTTTGGGGCTCGAGGGAGACCTCGGTAATGGTTGGGCTTGGGACCTCTCCTATTCATTAGGCCGGACCAGGGGCCGCATGGAAGGCACCGGCGTTCGCAACGAGGTGCGCTGGTCTCAGGCGACTGATGCCGTGTTCGCGCCGGCGGGTATTGCCGGCATCCCAGAAGGCACGATCGTCTGCCGCTCGACCTTGACCGATCCTAACAATGGCTGCGTACCCGCCAATGTGCTCGGGCCGAACAAGATCAGCGCCGGAGCCGCTGCCTGGGTGATGGGCGATATCTGGCAAACCCGTCAGTTCGTGCAGCACGCGTGGCAAGCCAATCTGCGCGGAACGCTGTTTCAGAACTGGGCGGGTGATGTGAAGTTCGCGACCGGCGCCGAATACCGGATCGACAAGTCGGAGGGCGAGAGGGATCCCTTCACCGCATCCGGGCAGGTCAACGCCGTCAATGCCACGATCCTGCCGCCGATGACGCAGAAGGTGAAGGAAGCTTATGTCGAGCTCGGCGTGCCTGTACTGGCGGATTCGGCAGTCGGTGCGCTGACCGTCGACGGTGCATTGCGCTATACCGATTACAGCCTGTCCGGAAACGCCTGGACCTGGAAGCTAGGCGCGGTGTGGGATGTCAGCGACGCGCTGATGATCCGCGTGACCCGTTCGCGCGACATTCGAGCGCCAAACGCGCTGGAACTGAACCCCAATACCACGACCCAGCGGTTCCCGCTGAACGATCCCAAGCTGAACCTCGCTTACGAGATTCCGTCGGTCTTCGGCGGCAATCCCGATCTCGAGCTTGAAAGGGGTGACACCTTCACGGCGGGAGTGGTTCTCCAGCCCGGGTTCATTCCCAATCTGCGGCTGTCGGTCGATTACTATGACATCAAGGTGAAAGGCGCGATTGACACGATCAGCAATGCGATTGCGATACAGCTCTGCCGCCAGGGCAATACCGCCGTCTGCACAATCGGGCCGGATGATCGCATCACGCAGCTTCGTTCAACCTATCAGAACGTGAACACGCTATACGCCAGCGGGTTCGAAGGCGTGCTGAACTATCTGTACGATCTCGGTGACGAGAACGTGATCAACCTCAGCGTCAACGCCAATTACGTGCGCAAGCTGGAAACACTGCTCGCAACGGGCCAGCTACGCGACTTCGCCGGGGTTACCGGCAATTTCGGGGCGATTTCCAACCTCGTCGGCGTGCCGCGCTGGCGGACGAGCGCGGTGATCACTTACGATAATCCGCTCTTTTCCGTGACCGCACATGGCCGCTACATTCCTGCGGCCTTGCTCAGCCGAGATCATATCGGGCCGCATGAGAAAGGATACAGCGTCGATTGGGTCGCAACGCCCGAAGATCTGCGACAGAGCATCAGCAACAACCGGGTCGACAGCCGGTTCTATCTCGACCTGACTGCGAGCGTGAAGCTCTACGGCCCTCCGGGCGAGACCGGAGTGGAGCTGTTCGGCGGTGTCGACAATGTCTTCGACACGGATCCGCCGTCGAACCTGCGTTTCATCGGGAACGGCCTCTACTTCGACTCGATCGGTCGGTACTACAAGGTGGGCGTTCGCGTCGAAATGTGATGCTGCCTGGTTCCGGCGGTCTGGGGGAGATCGCCGGAACCTTTCGGCTGCGGCGCCTGGGTAGCAGTCACGCAGAGGTAGCTTTTGGGGATCGCAGGAGTGGTCGCTGCTGCTCCCGTCATCTCGGGCCACGGAAGCGTTCACTGTCTCGCTCGGCGGCGAGCCCCTTCGATTTCAAGAAGCAAGGAAGATTGATTCATGACTGAAGCGTCCGGGCAATCGCGAAACCTTCGTCTGTACGATTCGCATGCCCATCTCGTCTCCGACGATCTCGAGCGTTACCCCCGCAACATCGTTCCGATGAACATGGAAGGCAGGGATACGCCGCCCAGCAGGGAGAACCCGTTTGGGCCGGGGACAATCGGCATTCCGGGGGGGATGCATGGCCCCAATCCCGTCAATGAGAAGCCCACTGCCGAGCAGTTGCATCAGTGGATGCGGGAAGAGAACGTCGTCGGCATTGCCGCGGTGCAGAAGGGCATGATCTACCGCACAGACAACTCCTACATCGTCGACGCTGCAGGTCTGTTTCCGGATGAAATGCGTGCCGTGATCATCATCGATCCGCGCGAGGAAAAGACGTTGCCCATGATACGCGATGCTGCCCAGTGCGGCGCTGTCGGCATCCGGTTCTTTCCGATCAACGTCACCGACAAGATTGCGTGGCTGAGTTCTGAGGAGTCGCTGAAGGTCTGGGAACTAGCCAACGAACTCGGCCTCATTGTCGATATCGAAGGACCCTCGAGTGACGGGGCGGCGCTGATCCCATTGATCGAGGGCATGGCCGACCGCTTCCCCAACCTGAAGATCGTCCTGGACCATATTTTCCTGCCGATCATCGCCGATCCGGATTTCGGCATCGGATCGGGTTTCGAAGGATTCCGGGCGCGCAAGAACATCTATGTAAAGTGGACCTCGCTAAACATGGACGTGATCCGCGAGCAGGGTGTGGCACCGGAAAAGGTGCTGCGGCGGGCAGTCGATTTTTTCGGCGCCGACAAGGTGATGTGGGGCTCCGACATCGGCACTTCCTCGGGAACCTATAAGGAGATGGTCGAGCGTGCGATCGCCTCCACCGCGCTGCTGAATGACGAGGAGCGGGCCAAGGTTCTGCACGATACCGGGCGCCGCGTCTTCGGAGGTTAGGGACAGCCGCCAATGGAGAGCAAGCAAGCGTTCGCCGGCACGCGCGCCTTGGTCGCCTCCGATACAGATAAACACAAAGCTCGAGGATAACTGAAATGTACGACGCCACTGATCCGCGATCCGCCCTGCAGTCTTCTGCCGCCGCCAAGCCCAAGGCTCCGCCTCTGCCCGCAGCGGATGCGGAGTATGGGTTGTTCTATCAGGAACCGCCCGTCGATGACGACGCCAATGGCAAGACCTGGTATGCGCGCGGGCAGAATTTCATCGTCGCCTATAGCGAACTCAAGCCCGGTGCGACGTTCGAGCGCCAGGGCCAGCCTGACGAATTCATGGTCATCCTGGAGAACGAGGGAACGCCGGTCGTCGTCACCGCGGGGGCGCAGGAGGAGCGCAGCGACGGCAACTGCCTGATCATCATGCCGCCGGGCGACAGCCGCCTTCACTTTCCCGAGGGAGGGCGGGTCGTCCGCCTGTTCACGACGCGCTCGGACGATCTGGCCGCGAAATGCCCGAACAATGCATCCTATGCCGAGCCTCATCCCAACATCCCGCCTTTCGAGCCGTGGCCCGACCCGGTAGGTGGCTACAAGATCCGCATCTATTCTCTGGACGTGCCGCGGGAAGAAGGTCGGCTGGGGCGTATCTGGCGCTGCACGACCTTCATGATCAACATGCCGTACCGGCAGGTCGGGCCCCGGGACCTGTCGAAGCTGTCGCCGCATTTCCACGACGATTTCGAGCAATGCTCGCTCGCGCTGGCAGGCACCTGGATCCATCACATGCGGTGGCCGTGGACGGTCAACTACAGCGACTGGCGCGAAGACGTGCATGCGGTGGTTGAGTCGCCCTCGATCACCGTCATTCCACCTCCTGTGGTTCACACCTCGGTTAGCGGGGAGGGGGAGAATCAACTGGTGGACATCTTCGCTCCGCCCCGCCTCGATTTTTCCAATCGGCCGGGCTGGGTCCTCAATGCGGAGGATTACCCAATGCCCGCCTAGAGCCGGCCGGCGCAGCGGGGCGGGTGTGTGAGAGCCCGCACCCGCCACCCGGGCTAGTTTGTTGGCGAATGGTTCGCCTATGCGCGTATGTCAGTCCTGTTCCGCCGATGCCGGGGTGACCGCGCCTATTTGCTATGCCAGAACTGCGGCGGCTGGGCGTGCGGCCCGGCGTCGATAAGATGAACACTTTCAGCGCTAACGGATAGGAGCATCAATGACTGGCCATGCAACGGAGATGGCGGACCGCGTCGCCATCCACAATCTTCTCATGGAATATGGCGCGGCGCTCGATCGGCGAGATTTCGACGCGTTCGGCAAGCTGTTCGGCGCCGATGGTCGCTACGGGACGCTGGAAAACTACACGGTAGGGCCGGAGGCCGGCACAATGATGCGCGAGCGTTACGAGACCGGTTCCAACACGGTCGCCGTTCCGAATTTCCACCTGTTCTTCAACGAGGTGATCTGGTTTGAGACGCCGGACCGCGCCCGTTCCACCTCTGCGTGCATGTTCATGACGACGCCCGATCCGGAGACCCGGCAGCTCTCGATCGCGGTCGCCGCCACCTATGACGACGAGTTGGTTAGGGAGGAAGACGGCAGCTGGCGGTTTGCGCGGCGCACGCTGCTGCCTTTCACCAACGGCCCGGCAACGGCCGGTTAACGCCGCCCTGCGCGGCAAGGGGAGGGCGCGTCGCGCCCTCTCCAGGACGTCCCGCAGAAGCGGACAATCCCTTGATCAGGCATCTACAGGGGCTGGCAGGAACGTCTCTGCCCGCTGGCGCTGCGCGGCGCATTCGCTGGCGAGAAAGTCCAGCAGCGCGCGAACCGAGGGAAGCAGCCCCCGGCGCGACGGGAATACTGCATGAATTATGCCGCTGTGTGGCCGCCATGCCGGCAGGACCTGAACAAGCCGGCCGTCGCGGACCTGGTCCCAGACCATCATGGTGGGGAGTTGGACGACGCCGACGCCAGCGATCGCCGCTTCCTTCAGCGCGCTCATGTCGTCGCTGACGAGCCGGGGCCTGTGCGGGATCAGCGCTTCCTGCCCATCAGCGCTTTGCAGACGCCACAGATGATCGCCATGCGCTGGCCCGAGATCGAGGCTCGGCAGCCCCGAGAGGTCGGCGGGCGAAGCGAGCAATGTCGGGACCAGATCGGGGCTTGCGACGAGAGCCTGCGTGCTTTCGTCGAGGCGGCGCATAACGGGTTCGGCGGGCTTGAGCGGTGGAAAGCGCACTCGGATGGCGATGTCGAAGCCTTCGGCGATTACGTCGACCCTGCGGTTGGTGCCTTCGAGATGCACTTCGACTGCGGGGTTGGCCATCATGAACCGCGCGATCAAGGCGCCGAACTGGAAATTGATCAGCGCGACGGGGCAACTGACCCGGAGGACGCCGCGCGGTTCCGCACGTGCTTCGGCCACGACCTGTTCCGCCGCTTCGGCCTCGACCAGCATGGCCCGCGCGCGGTCGTAGAATTCGCGGCCGATCTCGGTCACCGAGAAGCGGCGCGACGAACGGTTGAGCAGCCGCACGCCCAGCCGATTCTCCAGCGTCTGGATGCGGCGGCTCAGCTTGGATTTCTGAATGCCGAGTGCGCGCCCTGCGGCCGCGAAGCCGCCATGATCGACCACCATGACGAAGTAATAGAGGTCGTTGAGATCCTGCATCGTCCTGTTTTTAGAACGCTGCGTCGGGGATCGCAATCTTTCGGAAGCACTGTTGCAAGCTTATCTCATCGTCAACAGCGGCCGGATAGCCAATCGCCGGTCGCCTCGGAGACGAACCATGACCAAGAAGATTCTCGGCCGCTACGGCAACACTCGCGGCCATTGGGTGGGCGACGGCTTCCCCGTCCGTTCCCTGTTTTCCTATAACACGCTGGGTGCGCATATCAGCCCGTTCCTGCTGCTCGATTATGCCGGTCCTCATTATTTCGAGCCGACTACGGAGCGGCGCGGCGTCGGGCAGCATCCGCACCGGGGCTTCGAGACCGTCACCATCGTCTATGACGGTGAAGTCGAGCATCGCGATTCCGCGGGCAATGGTGGCGTTATCGGGCCGGGCGACGTGCAGTGGATGACGGCGGCAGGCGGCATCATACACGAGGAATATCATTCCCCGGCCTTCGCGAAGACCGGTGGACCGTTCCGCATGGTGCAACTCTGGGTAAACCTCCCGGCGAAGGACAAGATGGCGCCGGGCGATTATCAGGGCATCCTATCGGCCGATATCCCCGTGGTTGATCTTGCCGGCGGCGCCGGCACGGTTCGTATCATCGCCGGCGAGCTAGCCGGGACGAAGGGCCCCGCCAGAACCTTCACACCGATGAACGTCTGGGATGCGGCATTGGTACGCGACGCTGACGTGACACTGGAATTGCCGCAGGGTCACACGGCGATGTTGGTGGTGCTCACCGGGCACATCACCGTTAATGGCAGCCAGGAAGCGGGCGAAGCCGAGATGGTCCTGCTTGACCGGGAAGGCAGCGAGGTCGCCATCCACGCCGATGGAGATGCCAAGCTGCTGATCCTGACCGGGGAGCCGATCGACGAACCGATCGTCGGCTACGGCCCGTTCGTGATGAACAGCGAAGCGGAAATCCGCCAGGCCGTAGGGGACTATAACAGCGGGCGCTTCACTCGCGTCGCCGCCTAAGGGACGGGCCCCGCATGTGATGTCGGGCCCGTTCTTGCAGGTCGTTCTCGCCACAAGGAGCTTGCGAGGCGATACCGCGGCCCTGAGCAGCTAGATGCTGCCGTCATCGATCCGCTGACGGTAAATTCGGCCGTAGGCGGCCAGCGATTTCCAGACGAGAAAAACCCCGACCGGGCCGAGAGCGGCCTGCACTGCCGTGAGCACATAACGCAGGTCGTTTTCGGAAGAGGCGACGAAGTCCGTCAGCCCGCCGATCAGCGTCGGCCCCAGCGTACCGCCGATGGCCGTGATCCCGGCAGCATACATTACCGCCACCTGCGCCCGCATCTCGTTCGGAGCGGTGATCTGGATTGCGGCGCTGAAGCCGGGACTGCCCAACACCCCGAAGGCGACCGCCACGGCGTTCAGTCCCAGTGCAAGCCAGGGACTCGGCATCAGCGGCGCCGCAATCAGCAGGGGCAGCGCGATCAGGTGACCCAGGAAGAGCACGCGCAAATTCGCGTCGTCCCGCCGCTCCCCCATGAGCTCTGCAAGGCGAGCGCCCCCGATCAGCCCGGCAAGCGTCGCGAACAGTGAGACGACGCCCATCAGCGGGCCTGCGATTTCAGGCCCCCAGCCATAGGTCCGTTCATAGAAGGCCGGCATCCAGGCGGCAAAGCCGAACAGCAGCATCGCATGCACCAGCATGCCAAGCAGCAGGGGCATGTGGAACTTGCGGGAGCCCCAGATGTGGCCGAACACCTCCCTCAAAGGGTATCCGCCGGGCCGGCTTCCCCCCTTGCGGCGCGGCTCGGGAATGGTGAGGAACATGATCGCGGCGACCGTCAGCCCCGGAATTCCCACGATCATGAAGACCAGCTGCCAGTTGTGGATCGTGCCGATCAGCGGGACGTGAAACGGCTCCACATGCGTAAGCAGGCCGAACAGCACGCCCCCGATGAGCAGCGACAGCGCAGCGCCGCCGGAAACGCCCGCCGACTGGATGGCATAGGCCCGCGGGAGCCGGTGGCGCGGAACGGCGTCGGCAATCATCGACAGCGAACCGGAGGTGTTCACCGATTCCGCGCCGCCGGTGACGAAGCGGGCGACGAACAGCGTCCAGTAATTCTGCGCGATGCCGCAGCATGCGGTGGCCGCGCTCCACAGCGCGAGGCAGCCGGCAATTAGGTTGCGGCGATTGCCCCTGTCGATGAAGCGCGAAGCCGGAAAGCCGACCACTACGTAAGGCAGTGTGAAGGCCAGGCCCAGCAGCAGGCTCATTTCCGTGTCGCTGAGATTGAAGTCCCGCTTTATCGGCTGGACGAACAGCGCCATCACGCCGCGGTCGAGGAAGGACAGCATCGACACCACGCCGAGGACGATCACGGTGTACCATCCGCGCGGGGCAGGCTCCTCCCGCCCGGGCGCAGCAGCAGCGTCATGGCTGTGTTCGCCCACCGCTTCGTCAGCCTTCCTCATCAGGCGGCCGCGCCAGCGCCGGGCTCGATCGGCCCGCGGGGCACCGGCACCCCGGGGATGCCCAGCCTGATCCGGTTGATCGTGAACAGCCCGGTGAAATAGAGGGTCGACCAGTCGTCGTCGCCCCAGGCCATATTGATCGGTATGACGTCGCTCAGGATGGTTCCGATCTGCTTTCCATCCGGATTGATCACCCAGATCCCGCCGGGGCCGGTGCAATAGACATTGCCCTCGATATCGCATTTCATCCCGTCGGGGTGCCCGCGCCGGTCATCGGTCTTCATGTCGCAGAAGAGGCGCTCGCTCCCTAGATCGAGCATTCCGTTCTCCTCCACATCATAGGCCATGATCAGCTTGCGATGGGTGTTGCTGTCATTGATGTAGAGGACCTTCTCGTCGGGCGAGAAGCACAGGCCATTCGGATTGATCAGCCGGTCGTTCACCCGGTTGATCTCGCTGAGATCGGGCGAGACTCGGTACACCCCTGCAACGTCGAGTTCCGGTGTATGCGCTGGCGGCGTGAAAGGGATCTTCGGCGGCGGGTCGGTGAAATAGACGGCGCCGTCCGACTTCACGACTACATCGTTGGGCCGGTTGAGCTTGAGGCCGCGGTAATGGTCGGCGATCACGGTGATGCTGCCATCCGCCTCCTCCCGGTCGACGCGGCGGCTGAAGTGATGACACACCACCAGCCGCCCCAGCGGATCGCGAGTCTGGCCGTTGCCGTTGGCGGTGCCCTGCTTGTCCAGAGTGACGCCATCCTGCTCGCTCCAGCGCATCCGGCGGTCGCCGTGAATGTCGCTGAAGAGCAGATGGTTCTGCTCATGGATCCAGACGGGGCCTTCTGTAGGCCCCGTCCTGCCGCCATAGCCGGAGCCGAGCTGCTCGGCCTCGCGGTCCGGCGGCGCGATGCGCCGCATCGCTTCGTCGAGTATTTCGATCGCCATTGTTGTGTCGTCCTGAAAAGCTGGTGGAAGAGGAGCGGCCGCGGCAGCCTTACCAGAGGGCCTTGCTCGCCAGAGCGGCACCCTCGGCCAGCGCCTTGAGCTTCGCCCATTGGACTTCCTCGTGGACGCGCTGCATGCTCCAGCCCTGCGAGAAGCCGCAATCGGTGCCGGCGATCACTCGGTCCCGCCCGACCACGCTGGCATAGTTCTGGATCCGCCATGCAACGAGTTCAGGATGCTCGACGACATTGGTCTGGTGGCTGACGATGCCCGGGATCAGGACCTTGTCCTCCGGAAGCTTCACATCCTTCCACACCATCCATTCGTGCTCGTGGCGCGGGTTCGCGCCTTCGATCGAATAGAACTTGGCATTGATCTTGAGGATCAGGTCGACCACTTCCCTCAGCGGAACGTCGGTGGTGTGCGGGGTGTTCATGCTGCCCCAGCACATATGATAGCGAACCCGCTCGGGCGGGATGCCGCGCAGCGCGTGATTATAGGCCTCGACCTGCATTTCCGAAGCGCGGCGCAGCTGCTCGGGCGTGGGATTGGGAATGCCCGGCAGCACCTGATTGCGCGAAGGCAGACCCAGGTCCAGCTGCACCATGAAGCCGGCATCCACGATTGCCTTGTATTCGACGTGCATCGCGTCTGCGAGCGCGTAGAGATATTCCTCCGGGCTCTTGTAGACGTCGCCCGCGAAGGCGTCGTCGCGCGACGGTGTGGCCGAAGGCATGAAGGCATCGGCGAAATCGTGGCTGGAAAGGGCGGACTTGAAATTCGCAATATCGCGATCGAGCTCCGCCTGACCTTCGTAATTAATTTCCCTTTCAACAATGCTCGCGCCCGGCTGCGCGTTTATCGCCGCCTGTGCCTTCTCGCGGGAAATCTCCGGCGGCAGCCACATCGTGCGATACATGCCATTGTACTGCTTCATGAAGCCGGGGAACTCGTCGGCCAGCTTGGGATAGTTGAAGCCCTTGTTCTCCGAAGGGCGCGTCTCCAGCCCGCCAAGCCTGCGCACGACATAATTATGGAAGTCGGGCTTCGAAAACTCGCCGTCGCTCGGAATGTCGACGCCCGCTTCCGCCTGCTTGGCGACGACTTCCTTCACACTCTTGGCCACCAGGGATTCGAATGCGTCCTGGTCGATCTCGTTGCCGGCCACCTGGTCCAGCACCATGTCCAGCAAGGCCGGGGGCCGCACCAGACTGCCGACATGCGTGGTGAGAATACGCTCTCCCAAACCCTTCATTCCAAATCCTTCTCCAGTTAGTCAGCGCCAGGGACATGACCCCGCGCACAAAAACAGATCCGGGCTCCGAGAACCGGAGGCCCGGTCTCCCTCATCCATTAGAACTCGGCGCGAATACCCACGCGGTAGCGCCGGCCCAGCGCATCGAAGAGCACTGGGTTGCCGTAGAGTCGCTGGCGCGGCGGATCCTTGTCGAACAGGTTGTAGACCGAAGCGAAGACTTCGAGCTTGCGATCCGGCTCCGGATAGAGGTCGAACGACGTCGTCAGGTCCCAATACAGGCGCGAGTCTACCAGATTGTAGTTGGTGCTGTTCGGAAGATAGGGCGAGAAGCCAGGCTGGCCCGGACCGATCTTGGTCGGGTCATAGACACCCGGTCCGACATAGCGCCCATGCGCCGAAAGCGAGAAGCGATCGTCGGAATAGGTGATCAGCCCGTCGGCGCGCCATTTGGGGACGCCGAACACGCTCTGCACCGTGCCCGGGTTGCCGGTCCAGCCGTCATAGCGGGTGGTGAAGCCCACTGCGTCGGTCGTGCTGAGCTCTATCGTATAGGTTGCGTTGGCCGAGAAGTTCAGCGAACCGCCGCCCAGCGGTATCGTGTAATCGCCGACGAACTCGAGCCCTTCGGAGCGAAGCTCACCGAGGTTCTGATAGGTCGAAAGCACTTCCTGAATGAAGCCGTCCGGACCGCGAGTGATGAAGCCGCAAACCGAAGTGTTTCCGGCAGCACAGACATTCACCGTTTGCTGGCCCGTGAGAATGCTGACAGCCTTCTCGACCTTGATGTTGTAGTAGTCCACCGAGAAGCGGAATCCTGGAAGGAAGCCCGGCGTCAGCACCAGGCCGGCCGTGAACGTATCGGCCTCTTCGTTGGTCAGGTTGGGATTACCGCCGCTGGTGAGATCGACATAGGAGGTACCCCGCGGCCCGTCGTCGACCGGCAGATTCAGCGTGTTCCGGATCGTGCTCAGCTCAAGCTCCGAAGGCGCGCGAATGTCATGCGAGCGGGTTATGCGGAGCATGAGGTCGGGCAGCGGCGTATAGACCAGACCGACCTTCCAGGTGACTGACTCGCCGGTATCACGCGTGTGGGTTCCACGAATGGCCCCGTCGATCGTCGCGTCGCCGAGAGAGGATCCATCCAGCAGCGGCACGCTCACTTCCGCGTAGCCTTCGATCGTGTTGTCTCCGCCAGGCGGCAGCGGATAGGCGCTGTTCGAATTCCACCCTCCCGCAATCGAAATCGCGTCGGCTTCACCCTCTGAACGGTCACGCCGATATTCGACGCCGAAGGCAGCGGCGATCGGGCCGGCCCAACCGTCCACCAGCGTGCCCCTGATATTGGCAGCGGCGACGTGCTGGGTGATCTTGCGGGTGGCGAAAGCGTCCCCCATCACATAGGCGATGGCTTCCGGGCTGCCCCTGTTGGCACCGAACATGTTGAACGGTACGCAGCCATCGTTCGGGTTCGTGAGCGTGGAGCGGCAGACGATCGAGCCATCCGGCGCAAACACCGCATCGACTGCCTGGTTGAAGAGCGCCACGTTGCGCAGATTATAGATGTCCAGCCGGGAATCGGTCTGGCCATACTGATAATAGGCGTCCCACGACCAGCGGTCGGACAAGTCGCCGCGGAGCCCGATGACGCCGCGATAGGTATTGTTCTCACTGATGCCGTCCGTATGCCCGATTTCCCGGAACAGCTTGCCAAGCGGGAAGCTGGTGATCCCGGCATCGAGCGCCGCCTGGCGTGTCTCTTCGGGGATGAAGGCGTTGTCGACCTGGACCGGGTGATCGAACACGAAGGCATCGGAACCCCGCGTGGGTCCACCGCGCACCTTGGCGTAGGAAAGCTCGGCGAACACCTCCAGCGCGTCGGTCAATTCATAGCGCGTATGGGCAAGCAGCGAGAGGTGGCGATTGGGGGCCCTGAGCGGCGGACCTTCGGTGAGGAATGACTGGTAGGCATAGGGATCGGCACGGCTCATCACGATGCCGCTTTCGATCTCCCCGAACTCGAACGGTATCGGCAGGCCCGTTTCCGGATGGAACTGCGTACCGCGCAGCGGGCCGGTGCGGATGACGCCGCCTTCGGTGTGGATCTGCACGATGCCGTTGAGCAGCAGCGTGCGCGGGCGCCCGTCGCTAAGCTCCGGGTTCTCGTTCCAGAGGGGATTCTGCACGAGCTGGATGTCATCGTACCAATCGCGGGTGAAGGCATCTCCGGCCGCCTTCTCCTCCACATATTCGCCGCCGATCAGGAAGTGGCCGCGCCCGCCGGCGAAGGAAGTGCCGTATGCGCCGGTGATCTCATAGGTTTCCGCGTCGCCGATCTCGGTTTCGCCGTAGCTCGCCGAAGCCTTGATTCCTTCATAGTCGGTGTCGAGGATGAGGTTCACCACGCCGGCGACCGCGTTGGCGCCATAGGCCGCCGACGCGCCCCCGGTCACAACTTCCGCCCGCTCCACGAGAGAAGACGGGATGGCGTTGAGATCGACCGTGCCGAGCTCGCTGCTGGGAACGAAGCGGCGCCCATCGACCAGAACGAGCGTGCGGCTGTCCCCCAGGCCGCGCAGGTCCATCGTGCGCGCGGCAGTGTTGGTGGACTGGCGATACAGGTTCGTCGTGGGCGAGGTCACCTGACGGAAGGAGGGCAATTGATTGAGCGCGTCGCCGATATTCGGCACGCCGGTATTCTCCAGGCGGTCCTCGCCAACCACATTGACCGGAATGGGAGAGTTGAAGGACGTCCGGCCCAGCCGCGATCCGGTCACCACGATCGCGTCTCCGCCGTCCGGCGCTGTTGACGCGTTTGTGGCGGGAAGGTCTGTCTGACCGTCCTGAGCCCAGGCAGTTGTCGACATCAGCACCATTGCCATGGCGCTGGAACCACAAAAAAAGAGCTTCATGATTGCCTCTCCCAACGCATAATTGGCTTTTTCAGCCTTATTTTGCACTTGCGCGCTATGCGTATTTGGAAGACAGATACGAACACTACTGCAACGAGTACCGCAGACATACTCGCTGTTGCTTGTTATTACTTTATGTACTCGGCGGATGTCCGCTCTATATTTTCTTCCAAGCACCAGATGGCGACACAAGCCGGCACCTAGATGCTCCTCCTGCGAAGCCGTTGGCTAGTCGTGTTGGAGGAAAGCTGCTTTGCAAATCTTGCAGGGGTCTCCGCGGCGACGTGCGGCGAGGGGTCTGCGGAGAGATGAACCTCCAAGCGGGACAGGCAACCCGCCCGCGCTTCATGGTCTTGCGGTTCCGAACCTATGTCCGAACCCGCTGCAAGGCTTGAGCTCCGTTTCGCGCTTCAGCTGCCGCAGAACGTCGATCGCCGTCTTGCGAACCGCGTCGACCCGATCCTTCTTGCTCGTATTAGCCCTCACCACCAGCGTGCGCTTCAGATCGGGATCGCGAATGCGTGCCCCTTGAAGGACGCCTTGCCCAATCCATTCGCCGATTGCCCCGAGCTCCCGCGCCGGGCCGCAGCCAACCGGCGCAATCCCATACCCCGCCCCTGCCGCGAGCAGGGCGCGGCTGCTTTTCGACGAGTTGACCTCAGTCACAATCGTAAGCTCGATGCCGCGGCTCGCCGCCAGGTCTCCGATGGCATAGCGAGCCAGGCTCGGCTCGGAGGGAATAACCAGCGGCAGCCCCTGCAATTCCGACAGGAGAATTTCCCGCCCGGCCAGAAGCGGATCGCCCGGCCGTCCGACGAGGTATGTATCGAATTCGCCGATCGGTTCCTCGCCCGGCGCGACGGTGCGGCCATTGCGCAGGAAAATCGCTACGTCCGCGGCGCTTCGCTCCATCGCGAGAGCGATTTCCACGCTGTAGCCTTCCGAGATCTGCAGCAAGATGCACGGATAGGCCTCTTTGACAGCCGAGACGAGCCGGACCACGAAACTGTCGCAGATGGCCGAGGAAATGAACACGCGCACTTCGCCGGAAAGCTCCTCCGGATGCCTCTTCCCGGTTTGCAGCATGCGCTCCATCGCCGCGATGAGCTGGTCGATCTGCGGCAGGATCTGTTCGCCCAGCTCGGTGAGTTCCACGCCTCGTCCGGTGCGATGGAAGATCCGTGCACCGAATTCCTTTTCCAGCGCCGATACCTGGCGGCTGATGATCGAGGGAGCCTTGTTGAGCCGCATGCTCGCCTTGCTCAGGCTCCCCGCCTTGTAAACCTCTCGCACTGTTTTCAGTTGCGCAACTTCCATGGCCGCGACACTCCCAATTGACCCTGCAATGCATAATCTCACTGCAGGGATTCACAAAGCGGAGCGACGCTGTTCTCGTGGCCAGGCGAGCTGCGGGAATGCGGGTGCGGGAGCGAACGACCCTGCTATGTCGCGGAGTTGCCGAGTGCCTCTCCCACCAGGGCGTGGGCCTCTTCACTCTGCCAGTCATATTCGCCGACGATCCGCCACACTTCCTTGCCTTGTGCGTCGTAGAGGATCGTCGTCGGCAACACTGCTCCTCCGCCATAATGGAAGGCGAGGTCGCTCTTGGTATCGAGCCAGGGTTCGAGGTGCTCGAAGCCCTGCTGCTGGAAAAAGGGCGTGACCAGTTCGGCGCCCTTCATGTCCTGGCTCACCGTCACCACGCGCAGGCGGCCCTGATACTCGCCGGCCAACTTGTCCAGCAGCGGCATTTCCACCACGCAGGGCGCGCACCAGGTTGCCCAGAGGTTCAGCAGCACAGGCTGGCCTTTCAGGCTGGCAAGCGTAAGCTGGTTGCCCTGTGGGTCGGGAAAGGTGAAATCGGGCAGTTCCTCGCCGACAAATGACCGGTCGAGCGTGCCGGCCGGCTCGGACGCTGCCGCAGGTGCCGCTGCTTCCTGTGGTTGCGAGTCGGGTGCGCTTTGCCTATCGCAGCCGGCCAGAGCGGCGATGAGGCCGAAGGCGAGCGTTGCGGACACCGGCAGGGACACGAAGATACGGGCCATGAGAAACAGCTCCAACCAGATGTGGGGCGGGCGCTTTGCCGAAGGCCCGTCCGCCATTATGCGCGAAATCAACGCCTCCATCCCCTTCGACAAGGCGCTGTGGCGGCAGGACATAGCCGCTTCGAAGGCGCATGTCGCCATGCTGGGCGCGCGAGGCATCGTTTCGAGCGAGGACGCGAAAGCGATTGCCCAGGGACTGGATGCCGTCGCCGCCGAATATGAGGCGCAGGGCGTGCCCGAGAACTGGGACCTCGAAGACATTCACATGACCACCGAAAGCCGCCTCGCCGAGCTCATCGGGCCCGCGGCGGGCAGGCTGCACACCGCGCGCAGCCGCAATGACCAGGTGGCGACGGATTTCCGCCTTTGGGTGCGCGATGCGATCGACGAGGCCGATGCCGGCCTGAAGGAATTGCAGAAGGCGCTGGTTGCCCGCGCTGGCGAGCACGCCGAAGCGATCATGCCCGGCTTCACTCATTTGCAGACGGCGCAGCCGGTCACGCTCGGTCATCACCTGATGGCCTATTACGAGATGATCCGGCGCGATCGTTCGCGCTTCGCCGATGCGCGGGCGCGGATGAACGAATCGCCGCTCGGCTCGGCGGCGCTGGCCGGCACCGGCTTCCCGATCGACCGCGAGATGACCGCGCAGGCACTGGGCTTCGACCGGCCGACCGCCAATTCGCTCGATGCCGTGTCCGACCGGGATTTCGCGCTCGATTTCCTCATGGCAGCGGCGCAATGCTCGCTCCATCTCTCGCGGCTTGCGGAGGAGTTCGTCATCTGGGCGAGCCAACCCTTCGGCTTCGTGCGTCTGCCCGATGCGCTGAGCACCGGGAGCTCGATCATGCCGCAGAAGAAGAACCCCGATGCCGCGGAGCTGGTTCGCGGTCATTCGGGCAGGATCGTAGGTTGCGCCACGGCGTTGATGGTCACGATGAAAGGCTTGCCGCTGGCATATTCGAAAGACATGCAGGACGACAAACCGCCCGTGTTCGAGGCGGCGGGGCTGCTGCGCCTTTCGGTCGCGGCGATGACGGGCATGGTCGCCGACGCCGATTTCATGACCGCGCGCATGCGCCAGGCGGCGGAGCTCGGCTATGCGACGGCGACCGATCTGGCGGATTGGCTGGTGCGGGAGGCGGACATTCCGTTCCGCGACGCGCATCATATTACCGGAACCGCCGTGAAGCTGGCCGAGCAGAAGGGCGTCGCGCTGGACAAGCTGACGCTCCAGGACCTGCAGACGATCGATCTGCGGATCGACGAGCGGGTATATTCGGCACTGGCGGTCGAAGCCTCGGTCGCCGCGCGTGCCAGCCATGGCGGCACCGCGCCGGCGCAAGTGCGCAAGCGCGTGGCCGAAGCGCGCACGCTGCTGGGAATGGATTGATGGTACGGACCGCAGCCACCCTGCCGCTGCTGGGCGCGTTGGCGCTCCTAGGCGCCTGTGCGCAGACGGCGGACCTCCAGTCCGCCCCCGGCAACGAGCTTCCGGTCTCCCCCTATGGCCGCGAGAATCGCCCCACCGCGGAAGAACTGCTCGAACCCGATCCGCAGGCCGCGCCCGAGCGCAGCGTGGAGTTGCGCAGCCGCTCCGAAGAGCGTGAGGACGATCCCTTCGACCTGCCGCCCGAAAGCTAGAAATCATGGATCATTTTCAACTGAGGAACGGCGAACTCCACGCCGAAGACGTACCGCTGGCGCAAATCGCGCGCGAAGTCGGCACCCCCGTCTATGTCTATTCGCGCGCCACGCTGGAGCGTCATGCCCGCGTTTTGCGGGAGGCGCTGTCGGCATTGCCGCGCGTCCATCTGGCTTTCGCGGTGAAGGCCAATCCCAATCTCGCGGTGCTCAAGATCATGCAGCGCGAGGGATATGGCGCGGATGTCGTATCGGGAGGCGAGATGGCCCGCGCGCTCCGGGCGGGCATGCCGGCTGCCGATGTCGTGTTCTCGGGCGTCGGCAAGACTGCACGAGAGCTTCAGGCAGGCCTGGATGCGGCCATCGGCCAATTCAACATAGAATCCGAAGAGGAAGGCCGCGAGCTGGCCGCTATCGCCGCTGCCGCCGGCCGGACGGCGCCCTGCGCCCTGCGGGTCAATCCCGATATCGACGCGGGCACGCATGACAAGATCTCGACTGGCAAGGCGGACAACAAGTTCGGGGTCCCGATCGACGAGGCGCCTGCGATCTACGCGCGGCTCTCGCAGCTTCCCGGGCTCGATATGCGCGGCGTCGCGGTGCATATCGGCAGCCAGCTTTCCGATCTCGCCCCGATGGAAAAGGCGTTCATGCGGCTCGGCGTGCTGATCTCGGAGCTGCGTACCGGCGGGCTCAAGGTCACCCATGCCGATCTCGGCGGCGGGCTGGGCGTGCCGTACAAGGCCGGCGAAGTCCTGCCGAGCCCGGCGGAATACGGCGAGATGGTCGCCCGGGTAACGCGGGGCTGGGACGTGACGCTGATGTTCGAGCCGGGGCGCGTGATCGCGGGCAATGCCGGCGTGCTGCTGACTTCGGTGATCCGGGTAAAGCGCAACGGCAATCGCGACCCGTTCGTGATCGTGGATGCGGCGATGAACGACCTTGCGCGCCCCGCGCTGTACGGATCGTGGCACGATTTCGACGCGGTGCGGCCGAGCGGCCAGCGAATGGTCGGCAATATCGTCGGTCCGATCTGTGAGACGGGCGACACTTTCGCCATGGGGCGCGATATGGATGCGCTGCAAGCCGGCGAGCTTGCGGTGTTCCGCACCGCCGGCGCCTATGGCGCGACCATGGCATCGAGCTACAACAGCCGCGGCTTCGTGCCGGAGGTGCTGGTCGATGGCAGCCGCTATGCCGTGGTGGCGGACCGGATCGCGCCCGAAGCGATCGCCGATGCGGAACGCGTGCCCGATTTCCTGCTGGAAGGGGAGAAAGCGAGGGACAGCGCCTGATGCGTTCTCTTCCGCTCTTCCACCGAGTTGCCGGAAAGCCGGTGATCGTGCTGGGGGAGGGCCCTCTGGCAGAGCCGAAACGCCGCCTCGTCACCCGTGCGGGCGGAATCGTCGTCGACACGATCGAAGGCGGGTGGGAGAAAGGCGCGCGGCTGGCCTTCGTTGCCCTGGCCGACCGCGAGGCGGGCGAGACGGCGGCCCGGCGACTGAAGGCGCTGGGCGTGCTCGTCAATGTCGTCGACCGGCCTGACCTGTGCGACTTCACGGCGCCCAGCATCCTTGACCGCGACCCGGTGCTGATCGCCATCGGCACATCGGGTGCGTCGGCCGGGCTCGCCAAGCAGTTGCGGCTTCGGCTGGAGGCGCTGCTGCCCCAGTCGCTAGGGTCACTGGCATCGGCTCTCCAGGCTGCGCGGGCGAAGATCCGGGCGCGTTGGCCGGGCGCGGCGGAGCGGCGCCAGGCAATCGATCTCGCGCTCGGACCGGGCGGCCCGCTCGATCCGCTGCGTGACGACAGCGCGGGTAAGCTCGACGCATGGCTGGAAGGCAGGGCCAGTGCCAGGCCGGCCGGCCGCGTGGTGGTAACGCTTTCGAGCAGCGATCCGGAGGATCTGACGGTGCGCGATGCCCGCCTGCTGGGCTCTGCCGACGTGCTGCTGGTCGGGCGCGGCATTCCGCAGGCGATCCTTGACCGCGCCCGTGCCGATGCGCTGCGCCGGCCGCTGCCCTATGATGGCGAGCTGCCGCCGGGGCTGGTAGTCGAACTGCGCCGACGCGGGAGCCTGGACGGCTAGAACATCGCGCCGGCAAGCGCGTCGATCGCGGCTTGCAGAATCACGGCGGCAGCGTGGCTGTCGATCCGCTCGGCCCGTTTGCCGCGGCTCATATCCTGCGCGATCATGTCGCGTTCGGCGCTGGCAGTGGACCAGCGCTCGTCCCACAGCAGCACGGGCAGGCCCAGCGGGGCGAGGTTTCTCGCATAGGCGCGGCTGGCCTGCGCGCGCGGCCCCTCGCTCCCATCCATGTTGAGCGGCAGGCCGATGACGATGCCTCTTGCGCCGCGCTCGTCGATCAGCGCCTCCAGCTTGGCCCGGTCGGAGGCGAACTTCCCGCGCGGCAGCGTCTTGCCCGCGCTGGCGAAGCTCCAGCCCGGATCGCAGAAGGCCGTCCCGATGGTTTTGGTCCCGACGTCGAGCGCCATCAGCGCCCCGCCGCCCGGGAGCGCGGAGCGGAACTCCGCCGTCTTGTCGGTGATCAGCGCGCCGGCCGCCATGCCCGCACTCTGCGCGCGACGTCCTGCTTCAGGTTCGCCCAGAATAGCGGGATGTCATAGACGTGGTAATTGTTGCCCGGCAAAACCGCCTGGCCCATCTTCGGCGGGTCGCCGATGATCAGCAGCCCGTCCTCGCGGCAGGTGGCCGGCACTGCCGCTGGGATGAGCTCGGCCGATGTCAGTTCCTTGTTCGGCACCAGCGTGCCCAGATTGGCGCTGGCGGGCGCGCTGTCCCCCAGCCTGCCGGTGATCGGGTTGGAGCACAGGATGTGTCCGCCTTCGCGCGGCTGGCCATCGAAGCCCGCCGACTCATTGTAGATCACCAGCATCTGCCCCGGATCGGCCGGTTCGGCGAAGCTGACCCAGCTTATCAGGCAGCCCGCTTCGTCCGGCTCCGTGCAGGCGGGAAGGCCGAGCGAGGGGAGATCATGTTCGATCGAGATCGGCCAGCCGATGGCATAGACCGCGGCGATCCGCTGCTCGAGCGGGGTTCCGGCGATCCTGTCCTTCAGCAGCCGCAGCAGATGCACGCTGCCCTGGCTGTGGCCGGCAAGCACGATCGGGGCGTCCGGCCGCGCTTTCTCGATGAATTCGTCGAACGCCAGTTCCACGTCGCGATAGGCCGCGTCGATCGCTTGGTCGGCTTCGGGCACGCGCGTCAGGAAAGCTCCGAAGGCGGCCTGGCGATACCGCGGCGCCCAGATCTGCGCCGCCTGATTGAAGGCGCTCGCCATGCCTTGCAGGAACAATCTGGCGCGCTGCTGCGATTCCGCATCGTCCAGCGGCGCGTTCCAGTGGTCCTTCGCCAGATAGCTGGTCGGATGAATGAAGAAGACCGCGAAAGGCGGCGGGGACTCGGGCTGGGCCCCGGCAAGCTCGGCGGCGGGCTCGCCTTCGCCCTCATCCGCCTCGGCATAGGCGGGCTGCCAGCGCGAGGGGTCCTCCGTCCGGGCCGGGTGAGAGAACCACAAGGCCGGATCGGCATAGGCGCTGACTTCCAGCGGCTTCTGCTCGGTATATTCGGCCGTCGGAACGAAGGCGATCTTTGACAGATCGTCCGCGAAAATGCGCATGGCGAAGAATGCCGCGATCACCAGAAAAGTCAGGAAAGCGATGATATAGAGAAAACCGCGCGCGAGCTTCATGCCTCGGCCTTGTTCTTGTTCGCGTCATATTGTTCGGAGCGGCGCTCCAGCGCCACCTTGATCATCGCCACCAGCGGATCGGCCAATGCGAGGCCGAGAATGCCGAACAGCACCCCCATGATGAGCTGAGTGGCGAGCACCAGTGCGGGGGCGAGATCCACGGTCCGCTTGGCGATCAGAGGGATCAGCACATAGCCGTCAATCGTCTGGACCAGGAAATAGACGAAGATGGTATAGAGCCCCATGTCGGTGCCGCCCGAAAAGCCCACCAGCACCATCAGCAGGCCTGCAATCACCGCGCCGATATTGGGGATGAAGGCCAGTAGCCCGGTGATCAGGCCCAGCAGCGTCGCCATCGGAACGCCATAGGCCGCAAGCATGAACCAGGTGAAGATCCCCTCCACCAGCATCCCGAACAGCCTGCCCGCGAGCAGGTGGCGCAGCGCGCGGCCCATCCGCGAGGCGGTGATATAGAATTCCTCGCGCCGGTCTTCGGGCAGGATCCAGGCGATGCCGCGTTCGTAAAGCCGCGGCTCCAGCGCGATATAGATGCCCAGGAACGCGATCAGGATCACGCTTGTCAGCCCGCCGATCAGCCCGCTGAGCGCCCGGGTGACCGTGCCCACGCCGCTTGCGAGCTGGCTCGCGAAACCCTCGACGCTGCTGCCGTCGATGGAGAAGCCGTTTGCCTGGGCCCAGTCGAAGGCGCGTGTGACCTGTTCCTGCAGGATGCTGGGAAGCTCGGCCGCTTCGCGCGCGATGGTGGTGCCCGCATACATCCCCACGGCCATTATGAAGATGACGGTGCCGGCGATCACGATCGCGACGCGCCAGCTCCGGCCGATCGGCAGGACACGCCCCAGCAGGCGCGAGCCGCCGTCGATCATCGTCGCGATCACCAGGCCGCCGAAGACGATCAGCAGCGAGCGGGCCATGAACGCCGACAAGGCGGTGAGCCCGATAACCGCGGCCCAGATGAAGGCTCGCCGCGCTTCCCAGGCGAGCCGGGGATCTTGGATATGCGCGGGGCTGGAGCCTACCTGCCGATCCTGATTGTCAGCGTCGCTCATCGGACTCTCCGCCTTCGGCTCCTTGCGGAGCGAGCATTGGCCGCAGGCTATGCCAAGCGCGCCCGCTGCGGAAGGCTCCAAACCAGGAAAGCGGATTCAGCGTCATGCTCCCATCAAGCGAGAAGGTGATGAACTCGGCCCGCCCGCCGACGCTCGACAGCGGAACCGGTCCGCCGAGCCCGTTGCCGAACGGAGCCGCCGGCGCGCGGCTGTCGGCCGAATGGTCGCGGTTGTCACCCATCAGGAAGACATGGCCTTCGGGTATGGTGATCTCCGCCATATCGTCCAGCCGCTGCCGCATGTGGTCTATCGTCAGATAGGTCGCCCCATTCGGCAGGATCTCGCGATAGGTCGCCAATTCGCACACCATCTCGCCCGAGGGCTTGCGCACGCGCGCATTGCCGTAGGTCGCCGGATCGCACGGAGCGTTGGCGTCCACCGGAATCTGGATCGGCGGCTCCACCAGCCGAGGGATCGGCCGGCCATTCAGGATCACCTGCCCGTTGACCAGCGCGATGCGATCGCCGGGCAGAGCGATCACCCGCTTGATGTAATCCTCCGCCTTGTCCGGAGGTACGGCGATCACGATGTCGCCATATTCGGGCGTGCGCCCCGCCAGCCGGCTGTTGCTGCGCGGCAGGATATGGAACGATGCGGATACCCAGCTCCATCCATAGGGATATTTGCTGACCACCAGCCGGTCGCCCACCAGCAGGGTCGGCATCATCGATTCCGAAGGAATGTAGAACGGCTTGGCGATGAAGCTGTGGAAGGCCAGCACCGCCAGCAGCATCAGGGCGAGGCCGCGCAGCTCCTGGAACCAGTTGGTTTTTTGCGAATCGCCGTTCGGCGGTGAACCGTCTGGCCGATGCGGCGCAGACGCGGCCGGTTCGGGCGGCCGTTCAAACCTTTGCTCGCGGTTCACAGCTTGCGCGCCTCGATCACCACGAATGCCTGCGCCCAGGGGTGATCGTCGGTGAGGGTCAGATGTATGATTGCTTCGTGTCCTTCCGGTGTGAGCTCCACCAGGCGGGCGAGCGCGCCGCCCGAAAGCGCCAGGGTCGGCGCACCAGAAGGAGCGTTCACGACGCCGATATCCTTGTGAAACACGCCGCGGCTGAATCCGGTGCCGATGGCCTTGGTGAAGGCTTCCTTTGCGGCAAAACGCTTAGCGTAAGTGCCGGCGCGGGTATAGGGTCGCCGCGCGGCCTTGGCCTGCTCGACCTCGGTGAAGCAGCGCCGCTCGAACTTTTCGCCCCAGCGCTCGAGCGATGCCGCGATACGCTCTATATTGCAGAGATCACTGCCCATCCCGATGATCATGAAAGGATCCTCCGCTGCAAGGGGAGGGGGACCGCGCGCGCAGCCCGGAGTGGACGGGTGTAGCCCGCCGCGAGGAGGGATACCCCTCCGTCAGCCGCGATGCGGCTGCCACCTCCCCTGCAAGGGGAGGAACGGAAAAGCGCGCCCGTCACCGCGCCTCGTCCATCAGCTCGCGCATGCGGCGCACGGCGCTTTCCAGCCCGGTGAAGATCGCCTCGCCCACCAGGTAATGCCCGATATTGAGCTCCGCGAGTTGTGGAATCGCCGCGATCGGCTGGACGTTGTCGTAAGTGAGGCCGTGGCCGGCATGCGGCTCGATCCCGTTCTTCGCTGCAAGCGCAGCCATGTCGGCGATGCGCCTCAGTTCGATTGCGCGCTGCTCTCCCTGGGCATGTGCGTATTCGCCCGTATGGAATTCCACCACGGGCGCGTTCAGCCGCATCGCCGCTTCGATCTGGCGGGGATCGGCCTCGATGAACAGGCTCACCCGGATGCCGGCATCGAGCAGCCGGCCGACCACGGGCGCGAGCCGGTTGTGCTGCCCGGCAGCGTCGAGCCCGCCCTCGGTGGTGCGCTCCTCCCGCTTTTCGGGGACGATGCAGGCCGCGTGCGGCTTGTGACGCAGCGCGATCTCCAGCATTTCCTCGGTCGCGGCCATTTCCAGGTTCAGCGGCAGCTCGGTCGCCGCCTGGATCCTGGCGAGGTCGTCATCGCGAATATGCCGCCGGTCCTCGCGCAGATGGGCGGTGATCCCGTCGCCGCCCACCGAGGCGACGATCTCGGCCGCGCGCACGGGATCGGGATGATCGCCGCCGCGCGCATTCCTGATCGTCGCGACATGGTCGATATTGACGCCCAGCCGCAGCTTCGCTGGATTGCTCTTTTCGCTCACGAGTGAAACGGCTCCCGTCAGTTCTTGCGGCTGCCGGGCTTCTCGACCGGCATCGCGGCCAGTTCGGCGGGGAGCTCGTCTTCTGCATAGGTGGGAAAGGACAATTCGACGAGCGGGTAGAACGGCACGTCGAATGCGACGCTGCCGCCCGAACGATCGACCAGCGCGGCGGCGGCGATCACGTCGCCCCCTTCCTGCCGGATCGTCTCCATCGCCTCGCGCGAGGACAGGCCGGTGGTGACGACATCTTCCACCATCAGCACCTTTTCCCCCGGCTCCAGCCGGAAGCCGCGGCGGAATTCGAAGGTGCCGGTGGGGCGCTCCACGAACAGCGCGTCGCGGTCCAGAGCGCGGCCGACCTCGTGGCCGATGATCACGCCGCCCATCGCCGGCGAGACGACCTTGTCGATATGGCCGCGGATCTCGCGCGGCAGCTTCTGCACCAGCGCGATCGCCAGGCGCGAAGCGCGCTGCGGGTTCATCAGGACGCGCGCGCATTGCAGATAATGCGCGCTGTGCCGCCCGGATGAAAGTTGGAAATGCCCCTCGAGCAGGGCCTCGCTTGCGCGGAACTCCGAGAGTACCTCGTCTTCGGTCATTTCAGTCTCATCGCTTCTATGTCTCGTGCGAACGAACCTCGCCCCTTTCGCTATCGGTGCGGGGGCTGTCGAAAATTATCCCTAGAAGCGCTTGAGGCAGGGGGCAAGCGCGCGTATAGGCCCGGCAAATCCTGCCCCGCCGAGGGGCGCCAAACGGGCCCGCGCGCCCACTTTTCGAGAGCGGAAAGCGTCAGACAGATGAAATTTGGCGAAATGCTTCGCAATTGGTCGAACAATGCGATGGTCCTGTCACTCGGGTTGCCCCTGGCCTTCACGGCCCATGCGGCCTCTGCCCAGGAAGCGGCGGGAAGCGCGGCGGAAGGAACCGAGGCGGCGGCATCTGCCGCAGCCGCGACTCCGGGCTATACGCCGCTTGGTCCGGAAATGATCAAGGGGCAGCCGGTGGATGGCGGCCTCTGGTTCCAGGATCAGTTTTCGCCGATCGGCAAAGAGGCGATCTGGATGCATGACGCCGTGCTGATGCCGGTCATCACCGCCATCTGCGTCCTGGTTCTGGTGCTGCTGCTGTGGATCATCGCCCGCTACAACCGGCGCTCCAATCCCATTCCGTCCAAGACGAGCCACCATTCCGTGCTCGAAGTGGTGTGGACGCTGATCCCGGAGCTGATCCTGGTGGGAATCGCGGTTCCCTCGATCAGCCTCCTGGCTCACCAGTATGAAAGCCCGCCGGAAAACGCGCTCACCGTGAAGGCCACCGGCTATCAGTGGTACTGGGGCTATAGTTATCCGGACAATGGCGGCTTCGAAGTCATCTCCAACATGATGCCGGATGAAGAGGCGGTCCAGAAGGGCCTGCCGCCGCAGTTGGCGGTCGACAACCGGATGGTCGTGCCGGTGGGCGTGCCCATTCGCCTGCAGACCACCGGCGCTGACGTGATCCATTCCTTCGCGGTGCCGTCGCTGTGGTTCAAGATCGACGCGGTGCCGGGCCGTCTGAACGAGCGGTTGCTGTATATCGAGGAGCCGGGCATCTATTACGGCCAGTGCTCCGAGCTTTGCGGCGCCCGCCACGGCTATATGCCGATCGCGGTGGAAGCGGTTCCGCTCGAACAGTTCAACGCCTGGGTTCTGTCGCAGGGCGGCACGCTCGGCGGCGAGGAACAGGCTGCCGAGCCCGCGGCGTCCCCGGATGAAGGCGGCGCAGCCGAAGGCTCCGAAGCGCCCGAAGCAGTTCCCTCGGCGGCTCCTGCCGTCTGAGTCGCAAGTAGTTTGATACAGAAGGTCGAAGAATAGCCATGGCCACCACCGCCGATACCTTCCAGGCTCACGCCGAGGATCACCATCACGACGCCGATCACAAGCCGGGCTTCTTCGCCCGGTGGTTCATGTCCACGAACCACAAAGACATCGGCACGATGTATCTGATCTTCGCGATCGCCGCCGGCATCCTCGGCGGCGCGATTTCGGGCATCATGCGGGAGGAACTGCGCGAGCCGGGAATTCAGATCCTGGGCCAGGTCGCGATGTTCCTGCATGGCGGCGCGGTCGATTTCGACCAGCAGCTCCACCTCTGGAACGTGCTGATCACCGCGCATGGCCTGATCATGGTGTTCTTCGTGGTCATGCCGGCCACGATGGGCGGTTTCGGCAACTGGTTCGTGCCGCTGATGATCGGCTCGCCCGACATGGCCTTCCCGCGGATGAACAACGTTTCGTGGTGGCTGACTACCGCGGGCTTCATCAGCCTGATGATCTCGCCCTTCGTTCCGGGCGGAACCGGGCAGGGCGCCGGCACCGGCTGGACGGTCTACGCTCCGCTCTCGACCTCGGGCTCGCCCGGGCCGGCGGTGGATTTCGTGATCTTCTCGCTCCACCTCGCGGGTGCGGCCTCGATCATGAGCGCGATCAACTTCATCACGACGATCTTCAACATGCGCGCGCCGGGCATGACGCTGCACAAGATGCCGCTGTTCGCCTGGTCGGTGCTGATCACCGCCTTCCTGCTGCTGCT
>Ga0164243_10001465_pt1 | contig 39921 bp, 40 predicted proteins | sample OricompcompostOP_FD_108781 | JGI IMG/M metagenome (GOLD analysis project Ga0164243, IMG submission 108781) | Organic Plus compost microbial communities from Emeryville, California, USA - Original compost - Organic plus compost (OP) | ecosystem: Engineered > Solid waste > Mixed feedstock >... | reverse complement strand
GCGAAGCCGAACGAGAAGCCGCCTACACCGCATGGCTCCACCACTACAATCACCACCGACCCCACACCGGCATCGACGGCCAAGTCCCCGCAGACCGCGTTCACAACCTCACGGGGAAATACAGCTAGCGGTCACAGGCGCGCAGACAGTTCGGCGACCACGTCGTCGAGCGGGATCTTGTGCTGCGTGCCGTTGCTCAGGTCTTTGATCTCCACGGTGCCCTCGGCGAGCTCGTTCTCGCCGAGGACCAGCGCCAGCCGGGCGCCGGAACGGTCGGCGGCCTTCATCGCCCCCTTCAGGCCGCGGTCGCCGTAGGCCAGATCGATGCTGATGCCGTGCTCACGCAGCCGGCCGGCCACCGCCACCAGCTCGGCCTTGGCCGCGGTGCCGAGCGGTACCCCGAAGACCTGGACGCGGCCTTCTCCGGCCACCGAGACGTTCTCTGCGGCCAGTGCCAGCACGGTGCGGTCCACGCCGATGCCGAAGCCGATGCCCGAGAGGTCCTGCTTGCCGCCGATCTGGCGCATCAGGCCGTCGTAGCGGCCACCGCCGCCGATCCCGGACTGGGCGCCCAGACCGTCGTGCACGAACTCGAAGGTCGTCTTGGTGTAGTAGTCCAGGCCGCGCACCAGCCGGGGGTTGAGCTCGTAGCGCACACCGAGCCGGTCCAGGTGCGCCCGGACCTGCTCGAAGTGCTCGCGGGCCGAATCGCTGAGATGGTCGATCATCAGCGGTGCCCCGGCGGTCGCCTCCTTGATCTCCGGCCGCTTGTCGTCGAGGACCCGCAGCGGGTTGATGCGTGCGCGCTCGCGGGTCGGCTCGTCCAGGTCGAGTCCGAACAGGAACTCCTGCAAGGCTTCCCGGTACTGAGGACGGCAGGTGTCGTCGCCGAGCGAGGTCAGTTCGAGGCGGTAGCCGGACAGGCCGAGCCGGCGGTAGCCCTCGTCGGCGACGGCGATCACCTCGGCGTCGAGCGCCGGATCGTCGACGCCGATGGCCTCGACGCCCACCTGCTGCAGCTGGCGGTACCGTCCGGCCTGCGGTCGCTCATAGCGGAAGAACGGACCGGCGTAACAGACCTTCACCGGCAGCTGGCCGCGGTCGAGGCCGTGCTGGATCACCGCACGCATCACGCCGGCGGTGCCCTCCGGCCGCAGCGTCACCGAGCGGTCGCCGCGGTCGGCGAAGGTGTACATCTCCTTGCTCACCACGTCCGTGGACTCGCCCACGCCGCGCGCGAAGAGCGCCGTGTCCTCGAAGATCGGCAGCTCGATGTGGCCGTAGCCCGCACGATGCGCGGCATCGGTGAGCGCCGAGCGCACGGCCAGGAAGTCGGCGGAGGCCGGCGGGAAATAGTCCGGGATCCCCTTGGGTGCGGAGAATTCGGCACTCACAGTCCGAAACGTCCTTTCTTGACATCGTCGGCCGCCGGGCCGTCGGCGGTGCCGAGGCCCTGCAGGAACGGATTGCCGGCGCGTTCTGCGCCGATGGTGGTCTGCGGACCGTGCCCGGGCAGCACCACCGTGTGGTCGGGGCGGCCGAGGACCTTCTCGGCGATGGAGTTCAACAGCGTCTGATGGTCACCGCCGGGCAGATCGGTGCGGCCGATGGAGCCGGCGAAGAGCACGTCCCCGGAGAAGCAGACCGGGGCCGGACCCTCGTCGGTGGGCACCTCGATGGTCAGCAGCACGCTGCCGCGGGTGTGCCCGGGCGCCAGGTCCACCGACCAGCGCAGTCCGGCGACCTCCTCGTCGCGTCCGTCGGCGAATTCGATGACCTTCTCGGGCTCGCGGAACTCGATGCCGCCGATCATCGGACCGAGGGAGCGGCCGAGTCCGGAGGCCGGGTCGGCGAGCATCGGACGGTCGTCGGCGTGGATGTAGACCGGGATCGAGTACTCGTCGGCCAGTTCGGCGGCGTTCCAGGTGTGGTCCAGGTGGCCGTGCGTCAGGAAGATCGCCACCGGTGTCAGCCGATGCTCGGCGAGCAGTTCGCGCACCTGCGGCGCGGCGTCCTGACCCGGATCGATGATGATCGCGTCGCTGCCGGGGCCGTCGGCCACCAGATAGCAGTTGGTCTGGAACATCCCCGCGGGAAATCCGGTGATGAGCACGGCTCGGGGCCTCCTTATGGCGAAGTGTGCGTTCTCCATTGTGTCATCGGCCCTCAATCGCTGAGAACCGCACCACCGGATGCTCAGACTCCTGCGATAGCATGGGGCGCGCCGTGGACTCCCGCGGCTATGACGGCTACCGTCGGCCACGTCCGGCCCCCGGTTCACCCACCGCCGAAAGACACAGGAGGACACACGAGCGTGTCGACCAATGAGGAGCGTCGCGAGGCCGCCAAGCGCAAGCTGGAAGAGCGACTCGAGGCCGAGCGGCAGCAGGCACATCGTCGACGCGTCGTCATCGGTTCCGTGTCCGGTGTGGTGGTTCTCGCGGTCCTGGTGACCGCCGGTTTCTTCAGCTACCGCGCGTGGGACAACTCGCGGCACGTGACCTGTGACTACCAGGCGGCCCCGGTGGAGGCCGACAAGGTGCTCGCCGCCGTCCAGGAGCAGGTCAAATCGGTGGAGCCGAACCAGAAGCAGGCCGCCGACGAGTACCTCGCGGAGTTCACCGAGGGCCTGAAGAAGCTGCGCACCTCGCACAAGCCGGACGACCGCGTCCTCAAGGAGGGCGACGCGCAGCTGAAGCTGGCCACCAACAAGGGCGATGTGACGATCAAGCTCGATCGCAGCAAGGCGCCCTGCAATGTGAATGCGATGATCTCGCTGGCGAACGACGGCTACTACGACGGCGCCACCTGCAACCGTCTGATGATGCAGCAGGGTCTGGGCCTGCTGATGTGCGGCGACCCGACCGGCACCGGTGCGGGCGGCCCGGGCTGGAACAGCCCGGACGAGACCCCGGACTTCCTCGAGACGGTGCCCGCCGACCCGCAGATGGCTCAGCTGGGCCTGGCCCAGGAGAACGCCAAGTACCCGCGCGGCACGGTGGCGATCGCCAACAACAACAATGAGCAGTCCGGTACCACCAACACCGGCAACGCCAACTTCTACATCTTCACCGCCGACACCGAGCTCCCGCCGAGCATGTCGGTCGTCGGCTCCGTCGACGAGGCCGGCATGAAGATCGTCGACGAAGTGGCCAAGGGCGGCACTCAGCGCACCGCCGGCGGCACCGAGCAGGCCGGCCGCCCCAACGTCGACCTGACGATCACCAAGACCTCCGTCTCCGACTGACCGACGCCACACGCGACATCCAAACGTTCGCGCTCCCCGTCGATGGGGAGCGCGAACGTTTGAGTACCGCGTGAAGAACGGTGCCCGAGGTCAGGCCGCGGAGGTGACGCGGTAGACGTCGTAGACGCCTTCGACGTTGCGGACCACGTTGAGCACGTGACCGAGGTGTTTGGGGTCGCCCATCTCGAAGGTGAACTTGCTGATCGCCACCCGGTCGCGGCTGGTCTGCACCGAGGCCGACAGGATGTTGACCTTCTCGTCGGCGAGCACCCGGGTGATGTCCGACAGCAGGCGATGACGGTCGAGCGCCTCCACCTGGATCGCCACCAGGAACACCGAGGTGGGATTGGGCGCCCAGGTGACCGGGATCAGCCGTTCGGGCTGGCTGCGCAGATCGTCGGCGTTGGTGCAGTCGGCGCGGTGCACGCTCACCCCGCCGCCGCGGGTGACGAAGCCGATGATGTCGTCGCCGGGCACGGGGGTACAGCATTTGGCCAGTTTGGCGAGCACGTTGTCGAGCCCTTCGACCACCACCCCGGCGTCGCCGCCGGAGCGGGCGCGCTGCGGCACCGTCGACGGGGTGGAGCGCTCGGCGATCTGCTCCTCGGCGCCTTCGACGCCGCCGAGCATGGCCACCAGCCGGTGCACCACCCGGCCGGCGGTCAGATTTCCCTCACCGACGGCCGTGTAGATGGCGTCGATGTCGGTGTACCCGAGCTCGGAGGCCAGCGCGTTGACCGAGTCCGCCGAGAGCAAGCGGTGCAGCGGCAGTCCCCCGCGCCGCACCTCCTTGACGATCGCCTCCTTGCCGGCCTCGAGCGCCTCCTCGCGGCGCTCCTTGGCGAACCACTGCCGGATCTTGGTCTTGGCGCGCGGCGAGACGACGAAGCTCTGCCAGTCCTTGCTCGGTCCGGCGTTCTCGTCCTTGGAGGTGAACACCTCCACCACCTCGCCGTTCTCGAGCTGACGCTCGAGCGCGACGAGCCGGCCGTTGACCCGGGCGCCGATACACCGGTGCCCCACCTCCGTGTGCACCGCATAGGCGAAGTCCACCGGGGTCGAGCCGGTCGGCAGGGTGATCACGTCCCCCTTCGGGGTGAAGACGAAGATCTCCCGGACCGCCAGGTCGTAGCGCAGCGACTCGAGGAACTCGCCGGGGTCGGCGGCTTCCCGCTGCCAGTCGAGCAGCTGCCGCATCCAGGCCATGTCGTCGACCTCGGTGGAGTCGGACGGCTTGCGGCCCTTGCCTTTCCGGCCCTCCTTGTACCGCCAGTGCGCGGCGATCCCGAACTCGGCGGTGCGGTGCATGTCGTGGGTACGGATCTGCACCTCGAGCGGTTTGCCCTCCGGCCCGATCACGGTGGTGTGCAACGACTGGTACACGCCGAAGCTGGGCTGGGCGATGTAGTCCTTGAACCGGCCCGCCATCGGCTGCCACAGCGAATGCACCACGCCGATCGCGGCGTAGCAGTCGCGCACCTCGTCGCACAGGATGCGCATGCCGACCAGGTCGTGGATGTCGTCGAAGTCGCGGCCCTTGACGATCATCTTCTGGTAGATCGACCAGTAGTGCTTGGGCCGGCCCTCGACGACGGCGCCGATCCGCGCCGCGCCGAGCGCATTGTTCAGATCGCTGCGGACCCGCGCGAGATAGGTGTCGCGGCTCGGCGCCCGATCGGCCACCAGCCGCACGATCTCCTCGTAGCGCTTGGGGTGCAGAATCGCGAAGGACAGGTCCTCGAGTTCCCACTTGACCGTCGCCATGCCCAGCCGGTGTGCCAGTGGCGCAATCACTTCCAGCGTCTCACGGGCCTTACGGGCCTGCTTCTCCGGCGGCAGGAAACGCATCGTGCGCATGTTGTGCAGCCGGTCGGCCACCTTGATCACCAGCACTCGCGGGTCGCGGGCCATCGCGATGATCATCTTGCGGATGGTTTCGGCTTCGGCGGCGCTGCCGAGCGCCACCTTGTCGAGCTTGGTGACCCCGTCCACCAGGTGGGCCACCTCGGCACCGAAATCGTTCTCGAGCTCCTCGAGCGAATACCCGGTGTCCTCGACGGTATCGTGCAGCAGTGCGGCCACCAGCGTGGTGGTGTCCATGCCCAGATCGGCCAGGATGGTCGCCACCGCCAGCGGGTGCGTGATGTACGGGTCGCCGGACTTGCGGTACTGCTCGGCGTGCAGGCGGGCCGCCACCTCGTAGGCCTGCTGCAGCACCGAGACGTCGGCCTTCGGATACACCTCGCGGTGCAGTGCCGCGAGCGGCTCGAGCACCGGCTCGATGGTGCTGCGCGGCGCGGCGGTCATCCGGCGGGCCAGCCGGGCGCGCACGCGGCGCGAGCTCAGCGAGGTGCCCCCGTCGTCCGGGCGCCGCCCAGTATCCGCGTCAGTCATGCTGCGAGTCTAGACGTCTTCGTCAGCCCTGGCAGATGGTGTGGACGGCCACATCGCCCAGGTCCGCGGCCAGCGTCGCCCGCCCGGGCAGGCCGGACAGTTCCATCATCACGGCGATCGCCGAGACGGTGGCCCCGGCCTGCTGCAGCAACCGGGCGGCCGCGCCCAGCGTGCCTCCGGTGGCGAGCAGATCGTCCACGACGGCCACCCGCCGGCCGGCCAGCGCCATGCCCTCGGCGGGCAGCTCCAGCCGGGCGGTGCCGTACTCGAGGGCGTAGTCGACGCCGATCACCGGCGGCGGCAGTTTGCCGGCCTTGCGGACGGCCACCACGCCGACGCCGAGCGCCCGGGCCACCGCCCCGCCGAGCAGGAAGCCGCGGGCGTCGATGCCGGCGATCACCTGAGCGTCGGCGCAGCATTCGGCGAGCGCCTCGGTGACCACCGCCAGCCCGTCGGCGTCGGCGAGGACCGGCGTGAGGTCCTTGAACGCGATCCCCGGGCTCGGAAAGTCCTGCACCAGCCGGGCGTGCCGGTCGATGGCGGTGCGGGCCCGCCGCACCGAGTCAGTCAATTCAGCCTGCATACAGCCACCGATCCATATTCCAGCCGGTGCCGGTGTATCCCCGGCCCGGAACCACCCGGGTGGTGCCAGCGGTGTGCTCGCGCGCCCGCACGGTGCCGTAGAGCGGCAGTGAGACCATCGAGTCCCAGGCGGCGGTCTCCACCGTCCGGTACAACGGCAGCCGGGCCGAGTCGCTCACGGTGATCGCCAGATCGCTCAGCGCCCCGGTGACCTGACCGTTGCGGAACTCCGGCAGGTTCAGCGGATCGCCGCCGAAGAGCTGGTAGGCGTCGGGCAGACCCGAGGCGGTGCCCGCCGCCGCACCCCCGGTGGGTCCGTTGGTGAGCAGGACGTCGGCGTTCACCCCGAGATCGGACGGAGCGGTACCGGGCTGATCGACATCGGTGACGGTGATCCCGGCCGAGGCGCAGCTCTCCCCGATCTGGGTGATCACCGCCTTCGCGATCGGGTCGGCACCGGCGTGGGCGACCCGGACGGTCATCTTGGCGCCGCCCTGGGCGCGCTGGTTCATCAGCGATCGTGCGCGGGCGATGTCGGCCCGCGGATAGCGCCGCGCGTACTGCGCGTTGAGCGCACCGCCGAGCGGATCGGAGGGTGAGACGGTCCGCAGCGACCAGACCACACCGTTGGCGCCGTACTTGCGAGCCAGTTCGTCGCGCGGCACGCAGGCCGCGAACGCCTTGCGCGCGTTGACGTCCGAGAGCACGCCACGGTCGGAGAACACCAGCTGGGTCACCGACAACGGCAGCCGATCCTTGGCCGCGGTGCGGTTGGGTCCGCCGGCCGCCTCATCGGCGGCCCGGCCCATCAGCCGATCGGCCAGGGCCAGATCCCCGGTGTCGGCGACCCGCACCCGGCCGTCGGCGACCGCCTTGCCGGTGTCGGTCTCCTGAGTGAAGACGCGGACGGTGTCGGTGGCGGCCGGCTGGCCCCACCACTTCTCGTTGCGCTTGAGCACCAGCCCGTCGGCCTCGTCGAAGCCGGTGACCCGGTAGGGGCCGGACGCGAGGAAGGTGTCGTCCCCGATGTCCTGGCCCGGCTTCAGGTCGAAGCCGGTGTTCCACGCCTTGGCGATCTTCCCGATGTCGGAGACCTTGTCGTCGTTGATCGCGCGGGCCACGTCAGGGACACCGGCGATCCGGCCCACCACGTGGGCGGGCAGCAGGACGCCGGGCCCGAAGAGCGCCCGCCAGGCGGTGTAGTCGCGGCCGCGCCGGAATGTCACGGTCGCCTCCTTCTCACCGGGCGTGCAGGAGACGTTCTCGATCTCGCGGTATCCGGCGGTGGTGGCCTGGTCGAAGCCCTTGGCCCGCCCGCCCATCGCGGTCGCGGCCAGCAGCAGATCGTCACAGGTCATCGGATGGCCGTCGGAGTACACCGCATGGTCGGAGAACGTGTACTTGAGGGTCAGCGACGGTCCGTCGACGACGCTGACCGTGCCGATGTCCCGATCCATCACCACCTGGCCGTCCGGCCCGAGGTAGCTGAATCCGGGGAGCACCCGGGCCAGTCCCATGATCGCGCCGGAGGCGTAGCCGTCGACGGTGTTGGTGTTGTACGTGGAGACGGTGGCGTCGGTCAAGTAGCCGATGCCGCCCTCCTCGTCGCTGCCGCAGGCCACCAACACGGTGGTCAGCGACAGCGCCGCGATCGCGGCGGCCGGCAGCCGCCGCCGACCGCGCCGGTTCACGCCGCGCTCCGTTCCCGCCTGGCCAGCACCTTACGGGTGTGCGCCGCGATCTCCTTGTTCCGTTCTTTGAGCGTGACCAGGAACGGCGAGGCCAGGAACACCGACGAATAAGTGCCCACCACGACGCCCACCAGCTGGATCAGCGCCAGATCCTTGAGGGTGCCCACGCCGAGCATCCAGACGGCCACCACCATCAGCGCGATGATCGGCAGCACCGAGATGACGGTGGTGTTGATCGAGCGCATCAGGGTCTGGTTGACCGCAAGGTTGGTCTGCTCGGCATAGGTGCGACGACTGGTCACCAGCACCGAGCGAGTGTTCTCCTCCACCTTGTCGAAGACCACCACGGTGTCGTACACCGAGAAGCCCAGGATGGTGAGCAGTCCGATCACCGTCGCCGGGGTCACCTCGAAGCCGACCAGCGAGTACACGCCGGCGGTGACCACCAGGTCGAACAGCAGCGAGACGAGCGCCGCCAGCGACATCTCCCGGTCGAAGCGGATGGCGATGTAGACGAACACCACCACCAGGAAGACCACCAGGGCGATGACCATCTTGCGGGTGATCTCCGAACCCCAGGTGCTCGACACGTCCGAACTGGAGACGTCGGCGGCCTTCAGGCCGGGCCCGAACTCGTCGGCGAGCGCCTCGGTGACGGCGTTGGTCTGCGCCTGGTCCAGGTGGTCGGTGCGCACCTGGATGGTGGCGGCGGTACCGCTGCCGGCCTTCTGCACGCTGTCGGGATCGGAGCCCAGCGCCTCACTGACCACATCCTCGACGGCACTGGTGGTGACGGTGGACGAGGCGGGCAGCGAGATCTCGGTGCCGCCCTCGAAGTCGATGCCGAAGGTGAAGCCGCGGAAGACCATCGACAGGATGCAGATCAGCATGATCACCGCCGAGATGACATACCAGTTGCGCCGCTTGCCGACGATGTCGAAGGCACCGGTACCGCTGTAGAGGCGCGAGAGGAAGCCGCGTTCGGTGTCTGCGCGGTAGTCGGCGTCGGACCATTCGCCGGTCGGTGCGGCGTCGGTGTCCTGTACCGCGGTGCCGGTCGCCGGCTCGGTGTTCTGGCGGTCGCTCACGAGGCGGTCTCCTTCGTGCTGCGGGCTGCGGCGGCGGCCCGGCGGCGCTCGCGCGCCACCTCGCTGACCGCGCCGAGACCGTTGATGCTGGGCCGGGACAGGAACTCCGACCGGCTGGCGAGGACCACCAGCGGATGGGTTACCAGGAACACCACCACCACGTCGAGGACGGTGGTCAGGCCCAGGGTGAATGCGAAGCCGCGGACCTCGCCGACGGCCAGAACGTAGATCACCACCGAGGCGATGAAGCTGACGGCGTTACCGGTCCACACCGTGCGCCTGGCGCTGGTCCAGCCGCGGGGCACCGCAGATTTGAATTTGCGGCCCTCACGCATCTCGTCCTTGATGCGTTCGAAGTAGACGACGAACGAGTCCGCCGTCATGCCGATGCCGATGATCAGACCGGCGATACCGGCGAGGTCAAGGGTGAACCCGATCCACCGGCCCAGCAGAATGATCAGGCCGTAGGTCATCGCACCGGCCAGAATGATGGAGCCGACGGCCAGGAAGCCGAGCATCCGGTAGTAGGCCAGCGAGTAGATGAAGACCGCGATCAGACCGATCAGACCGGCGATGAGGCCGGCCTTGAGCGATTCCAGGCCGAGGGTGGCCGAGACGGTCTGCGCGTCGGCCGCGTCGAAGGACAGCGGCAGCGAACCGTACTTCAGCGCGTTGGCGAGCTCGTCCGCATCGGAGCGTGTGAACGAGCCGCTGATCTCGGTGGTGCCGATGATCTGCGAGTTGATGGTGGCCGCCGAGACCACCTTCGAGTCCAGAACCACGGCGGTGCTCTCACCGATGTGCTGGCCGGTGTAGTCGATCCAGGCCTGCTTGCCGTCGCCCTTGTAGTCGACGTTCACCACCCACTGTCCGGTGGAGTTCTGGCCGGAGGAGGCGTCCTTGACATCACGGCCGTCGATGATCATCGGGCCGAGCAGGTACACCTGCCCGTCCTTGTTGCCGCACGCCACCAGGTATTCGTCGGGTTTGTCGTGCCCGACGAGCGGATCGTTGGATTCGGGCGAGCAGTCCACCTTGGCCATCTGCTCCTGCAGCGCGCCCAGGGCGGCCTGGTCCGCGTCGGCGGGCGCCTGGCGGACCTTGCGCTCGGCGTCGATGGCGGCGGCCTGCTGCTCGGCGGTCATGGTCGAGAAGTCGGGCCGCTCGGCGCCCTGCTGAGGCTGCGCCGGGACGGGCTGGCCGACCACCGGCCGCACGTACAGCCGCGCGGTCTGGCCCAGTGAGCGGGCCTGCTTGCCGTCGTCGCCGGGCACGGTGATCACCAGGTTGTCGCCGGTGACCACCACCTCGGAGCCGCCCACGCCCAGACCGTTGACGCGCTGCTCGATGATCTGGCGCGCCTGGTCGAGCTGGCTGCCGCTAGGCTTGCTGCCGTCATCGGTGCGGGCGGTGAGCACCACGCGGGTGCCGCCCTGCAGATCGATGCCGAGTTTCGGTTCGGCCTTGCCGTCACCGGTCAGGAAGACCAGCAGATAGATCACGGCCAGCAGCGCCAGAAAAAGACTCAGAGGCTGCCAGGGCGGCACCCCCCGGCGCACATTGCCGTTGCGCCGGGGGCGCGGGATGGGATTGCTCACGGGCGGAAAGCCTACTTGTCGTCGGTGGCCGGATCATCCTTGGCGGATTCGTCGGCGCGGTCGGTCCGGGTCTTCGGGTCGTCGAGACCGCCGGATTCGTCCGGATCGGCCACGTCGAGATCATCGAAGTCGGTGTCCTCGAGTTCGTTGAACTCGCTGTTCTCGAGGTCGTCGATGGTCTCCGCGTCGTCGCTGACCACCTCGCGGATGGCCAGCCGGTTCCAGGTGGTCACCACGCCGGGGGCGATCTCCACATCCACGGTCGGGCCCTCCGAGTCGCCGACGATGGTGCCGAACAGGCCGGCGTGCAGCTGCACCCGGGCGCCGGAGACGGCCTGGTTCTGCATCTCGGTCATCGCGGCCGCCCGCTTCTTCTGATTGCGGAAGCTCATGAACAGGAATGCCGCGGCGAGGGCCAGCAACAGCGGGAAGAGGAGTTGGTCCATAGGCAACAGTCTGCCAGGACGTGCCGGACTCGTGTCGCCGCGGGTCGATGCGTCCGGCCCGGACCGGGCTCACAGATCCTCGTCGTCGAACAGGGTCTCTTCACGCACCCGCACGCCCAGCGGCTTGTCGACGACGCCGGCCGGCGGCTGCAGACCCAGGTGCCGCCAGGCGGCGGCGGTGGCGACCCGCCCGCGCGGGGTGCGCGCGATCATGCCGGCCCGGACCAGGAAGGGCTCGCACACCTCTTCGACGGTGGCCGCCTCCTCCCCGACCGCCACGGCCAGAGTGGACACGCCCACCGGGCCGCCGCCGAAGCCGCGGACCAGGGCGCCGAGCACGGCCCGGTCGAGTCGGTCGAGGCCGAGCTCGTCGACGTCGTAGACGGCCAGTGCGGCGCGGGCGCTGGCCAGGTCGACGACGCCGTCGCCGCGCACCTCGGCGTAGTCGCGAACCCGGCGCAGCAGCCGGTTGGCGATGCGCGGGGTGCCCCGTGAACGCCCGGCCACCTCGGCGGCGGCATCCTCGTCGAGCCGGATGCCCAGGATCCCGGCGGAGCGGCGCAGCACCCGCACCAGCTCGGCCGGTTCGTAGAACTCCATGTGCGCGGTGAAACCGAAGCGGTCGCGCAGCGGTCCGGTGAGCGCCCCGGACCGGGTGGTGGCGCCGACCAGGGTGAACGGGGCCACGTCGAGCGGGATGGAGGTGGCCCCGGGGCCTTTGCCCACCACCACGTCCACCCGGAAGTCCTCCATCGCCAGGTACAGCATCTCTTCGGCGGGCCGGGCGATGCGGTGGATCTCGTCGATGAACAGGACATCGCCCTCGACCAGGTTCGAGAGCATGGCCGCCAGGTCACCGGCCCGTTCGAGAGCCGGGCCGGAGGTGATGCGGATGGCTGCGCCGAGCTCGCCGGCGATGATCATCGCCAGCGAGGTCTTGCCGAGTCCGGGCGGGCCGGAGAGCAGGATGTGGTCGGGGGTGCTGCCGCGGCCGCGGGCCGCGTGCAGCACCAGTTCAAGCTGTTCGCGGACCTTGGGCTGGCCGATGAAGTCGTTCAGCGAGCGCGGCCGCAGGCTCGCGTCGAGGTCGGTGTCGCCGGGGACGGCGGCCGGGGCCATCAGTTCGTCGTCGAACGGCTCCCCGGTGTACTCGCCGGTCAGGTCCTTGCTCACCGCCGCGGCCCCAGCCGGTTCAGGGCGGCGCGCAGCAGCGCCGACGAGTCGCCGCCGGGATTCTCGGCGACGACGTCGGCCACCGCCCGCTGGGCGGCGTTCTCGGTGAAGCCCAGGCCCACGAGGGCCTCGGCCACCTGACCGCCCGGGCCGGTGACCGGGGCGCCGACCACCGCGCCGGAGCCCTCGGGCACGCCGGCCTTGTCCCGCAGCTCCACCACGAGGCGTTCGGCGACGCGCTTGCCGATGCCGGGCACCGCGGTGAGGGCTTTGGCGTCGGAGTCGGCCAGCGCGCGGCGCAGCCGGTCGGGTTCGAGGACGGCCAGGGTGGCCAGCGCCAGCCGGGGCCCGACCCCGGTGACGGTCTGCAGCAGTGCGAAGAGCTCCCGCGAGTCCGGGTCGGTGAACCCGTAGAGGGTCATCGAGTCCTCGCGCACCACCATCGTGGTGAGCAGACGGGCCGGCGCCCCGCGGGTGAGCGAGGCCAGCGTGGGCGGGGTGGTCTGGACCCGGTAGCCGACGCCCGCGCATTCGATCACCGCATGGTCGAGTGCGATGTCGATGACCTCACCGGAAACCGAGGCGATCACGGCCCCACCGCCTTTCGTCGCGCCAGCTCGAGCCGCCGGCGATGTGCATCCTGTGCGGCGCGCGCTTTGGCGGCCGCCTCCTCCATCCGTTCGTTGACCGGTCCGCGCCAGCAGTGGCAGATGGCCAGCGCCAGGGCGTCGGCGGCGTCGGCCGGTCGGGGCGCCTGCTGCATGCCGAGAATCCGGGTGACCATCATGGTCACCTGAGCCTTGTCGGCGCGGCCGGAGCCGGTGACCGCGGCCTTGACCTCGCTCGGAGTGTGAAAGCGCACGGGGATCTCCCGCTGCGCGGCGGCGAGGGCGATCACCCCGGCTGCCTGCGCGGTCCCCATGGCGGTGCTCACCTGGCGCTGCGCGAAGACGCGTTCAACGGCCACCACGTCGGGCCGATGGGTCTCGAGCCAGTGCTCGGCGGCCCGGTGTACCAGCAGCAGCCGCTCGGCCAGCTCCATCGATGCCGGGGTGCGCACCACGTCCACGTCCAGAGCGGTGACCGTGCGGCCCGCACCGGATTCGACCAGCGCGATGCCGCACCGGGTCAGGCCCGGATCCACACCCATGACGCGCACCGCACACCTTCCGCAGCACCTAGAACAGTTGTTCGAGATTCTAGCGCACGGATATCGCCGGCGCCGACGGCGACACGCCCCGGCCGGCCGGCGGTCGTCAGTCGGCGTCGAGTTCGGCCAGCACCTCGTCGCTGATGTCGACGTTGGTGTACACGTTCTGCACGTCGTCCGAGTCCTCGAGGGCGTCGACGAGCTTGAACACCTTGCGGGCGCCGTCGGCGTCCACCGGGACCTCCACCGAGGCCCGGAAGTCGGGTTCGGCCGAGTCGTAGTCGATGCCGGCGTCTTGCAGGGCGGTGCGGACGGCCACCAGGTCGGTCGGCTCGCAGACCACCTCGAAGGACTCGCCGAGGTCGTTGACCTCTTCGGCGCCGGCGTCGAGGACCGCCAGCAGCACGTCGTCCTCGGACTGCTCTCCCTTGTCCAGGGTCACCACGCCCTTGCGGGTGAACAGGTACGACACCGAGCCCGGATCGGCCATGTTGCCGCCGTTGCGGGTCATCGCGGTGCGCACCTCGCCGGCCGCCCGGTTGCGATTGTCGGTGAGGCACTCGATCAGCAGCGCGACGCCGTTCGGGCCGTAGCCCTCGTAGGTGATGTTCTGCCAGTCGGCGCCGCCGGCCTCTTCACCGCCGCCGCGCTTGCGGGCACGCTCGATGTTGTCGTTGGGCACCGACGACTTCTTGGCCTTCTGGATGGCGTCGTAGAGCGTCGGATTGCCGGCCGGATCGCTGCCTCCGGTGCGGGCGGCCACCTCGATGTTCTTGATCAGCTTGGCGAACATCTTGCCGCGCTTGGCATCGATGACCGCCTTCTTGTGCTTGGTAGTGGCCCATTTGGAGTGTCCGCTCATCAGCAAATCCCTTCTTTGAGCATGTCGACGAAGTACTGGTGGACCCGCAGGTCGCCGGTGACCTCGGGATGGAAGGAGGTGGCCAGGACGTTCCCCTCGCGCACCGCGACGATACGCCCCGCCGCCGGGCCGCCGGGGACGGTGGCCAGAACCTGCACGCCGGGCCCGGCGCGCTCGATCCAGGGTGCGCGGATGAAGACCGCGTGCAGCGGGTCGGCACCGGGCCGGTCGGTGATGCCGGTGAAGTCCAGGTCGGTCTCGAACGAATCCACCTGGCGGCCGAAGGCGTTGCGCCGCACCGTCACGTCCAGCGCATCGAGGTGGCGCGCGTCGGGCCGGGTGTCGAGGATCTCCGAGGCCAGCATGATCATCCCGGCGCAGCTGCCGTAGGCCGGCAGCCCCTCGCGGAGCCGGGCGACGAGCGGCTCGTACAGGTCGAAGACCCCCAGCAGCCGGCTCATCGTCGTCGATTCGCCGCCCGGGATGACCAGCCCGTCCACGGCCTCGAGTTCACTCCGCCTGCGCACCGGAACAGCTTGTACCCCAGCGGCTTCCAGGGCGGCGAGATGTTCACGTACATCGCCCTGCAAGGCGAGTACGCCGACGGCAGTGCTCATCGACCGGGCCTGACGATCGAGGCGATCTCCGCGGGCACGCCCGAACGGGTCAGCCCCTCCTGGGTGACCATGGCCACCAGCCGTCCGGCGCGGTCGAAGATGCGTCCCTGGGTCAGTGCGCGGCCGCTGCCCGCCGACGGCGAGGTCTGGTCGTAGAGCAGCCAGTCGGCGGTGCGGAAGGGCCGCAGGAACCACATGGCGTGATCGAGGGACGCGGTCTGCACCATCGAATCGGGGTGCACCGAGCGCGAGGAACCGAGCAGGGTCATGTCGCTCATATAGGCCAGCGTGCACACGTGCAGCAGCTGATCATCGGGCAGCGGTGCGCGGTGGCGGAACCAGACCTGCTGCTGGGCGATGTGCCGGTCGGAGAACTCCATCTGATCCCGCGGGACCTTGCGGACGTCGAAGTGCTGCCATTCGCGCCGCAGGGTCCGGGTGACCGGGTCCTCGGCATCGTCGGGCAGCGGATCGAGGGCGTCGGGGTCGGGGGCGGCCGGCATCGGATCCTGGTGCTCGATGCCCTCGTCACCGTCGATGTGGAACGACGCCGACATGGAGAAGATCACTTCGCCGTCCTGCACTCCGTTGACCCGGCGGGTGACGAACGACCGGCCGTCGCGGATCCGGTCGACCAGGAAGATCACCGGATGATCGGAGTTGCCCGGCCGGAGGAAGTAGCCGTGCAGCGAATGCACCCGGTAGTCGGCGCCGACGGTGCGGGTCGCAGCCACCAGGGCCTGTCCGGCGACCTGTCCACCGAAGGTCCGGCGCAGGGCGCTGTCGAAGGCCCGTCCGCGGTAGATGTCCTTGTCGATCCGCTCGATCGCCAGGATCTCTTCGATGGATGCCACGCAGCGATTATGTCATCCGCGGCGGGGCTCTCCGCACCGGTGGTCGAGGACCGGACTCACAGCTCGTCGATGTCGACCAGTTCGTCCTGAATGGCGCGGGCCACCAGTGCGGCCTTGGTGGGCGCCGACCGTCCGATCTGCGAGTACTTGGCGCGGATCCGGGTCAGGTGGGTGTTGACGGTGCCCAGCGAGATCTCCAGGTCGTCGGCGACGGCCGGCTTGGAGTCGAGCAGCAGCCAGCTGCGCAGCACCTGCACCTCGCGGTCGGTCAGGCTCGGGCGCGGCAGCGCCGGCGCGGCCGGTTCCGGGAGCCGCTGCACCGGCGGTGCCGCGTACAGCGGCTGGCCCGGCAGCGGCATGACCCGCGCACTCAGACGGGCCAGCGCCTCGCGGCGACGGCGTTCGGCCGGGGTCAGGCGGGGCAGCGGGCGGGCGGGCGCCGCGGCGGCACCGGCGCTCCCGATGGTGGTGGGGGCGGTGACGGGGCGGTGATCGATGACAGTCATCTCGGTGTTCCCTTCTCGTCGCGGCCGCGGAACGTCCGTCCGTGGTCCTGCTGTTGAGAAGAAACTTAAAGCGGGTTCACAGCCCCGTCGATGGGTAGAACTACCCATGGAGTACGTGCAGGTCAGAGCGGGTTTCAGGACGACACGTTGCGCTCGTGCTCCGCATCGAGCAGCGGCAGGTCGGCCCGGGAGATCACCTGGGTCGAGAGCGCGTACTCCACCAGCCGCAGCCGCCGGTTGGTGGCCAGCCGACCGCCGCCGGCCCGCATGCCGGCCACCCCGATCAGGTCCAGTTTGTCGCAGACGTTGTCGAGTTTGCGGTTGAACTTGGTCAGGGACCAGCCCAGCCGCGCGGCCGCCTGCGCCGAGCTCGGGATGGCGCTGGCACCGGTGCCGTCGCGGCGCAGGATGGGCTCGGCCAGGACCAGGATCGCCAACCGCTGGCTGTCGGTGAAGGTGGGTACGCCGCGGGTGGTGTCGCCGCCGACGAACTCCTGCTCGGGCAGCGCCGACGGGGTGGGCGCCCCGGCGTGCACGTGCAGCTCGTAGGTGGTCTGGCCGGCGGAGAACACGATGGTGGTGTGACCGAAGACCAGCGGCAGCCGCGCGCCGGGGCCGAGGGTGGCGGTGACCCCGCCGTCGGCCGAGGTCACCGTCGCCGAGAGCCGGGTGCCCAGGTTGGTGAGCCACCACAGTCCGCTCTCGTCGTGCAGCCCCAGGAAGCGCCGATGCAGGTAGGGGTTGTCGTCGACGACCAGGGTCGCCTCCCGGCCGATCACGAACGGCCGGCCGGGCACCACGGCGAAGCGCTCACCGCAGAACTCGACGAACGTCGAATGCGGGACGGGTCCGGTCAACGCTGCTGCCCGCCTACTCCCCCGTCGCGGCCACCGCGACGACCACGACGGTGACGTTGTCGTGCGCACCGTTCTCCACGGCGGCCGCGGTCAGCGCCTCGGCGGCCACCTCCGGACTGTCCGCGGCGGCCACGATGAACTCGATCTCGGCGTCGGTCAGTTCGCCGTTGAGCCCGTCCGAGCAGAGCACGATGCGGTCCCCCGGCGCGGTCGCGAAGGTGTAGAAGTCGGCCTCCGGGGTGCTCATCCCGGCGCCGAGCGCGCGGGTGATCACATTGCGGCGCGGATCGACACGGGCCTGTTCCGGGGTCAGGAAGCCGCCGTCGACCATCTCCTGGACCTGTGAGTGGTCCACGCTCACCTGGGTGAGCCGGCCGCCGGTGTAGAGGTAGGTGCGCGAATCGCCGATGTTGAACGCGACCCAGGACGGCTCGTCGCCGTGCTGCGCGAGCACCACGCCGGTGGCGGTGGTCCCGGCGCGCCGGGCGCTGTCGCCGGGCAGTTCGCCGATCCGGTCCTGGGCGGCGGCCAGCGACTCGGACAGCGCCTCACGGGTGGTCTGCAGGTCGGCACCGGCCTGCACCCCGGCCAGGGTCAGCAGTGCCGCCTCGCTGGCCAGTTCGCCGCTCTCGTGGCCGCCCATACCGTCGGCGAGCAGGTAGCGTCCGGGCAGGACCAGCGCGGCGTCCTCATTGGTCTCCCGCACACAGCCCACGTGACACGACACCGCCCAGTCGATGCTCAGCTCCCCGATCCGGTCGCTGCCCGCACAGACGGTGTCCCGCAAGATCGCCGGCTGAGTCATCTCCTGCTCCTTCGTCACGCAGACTTCCCTCTCACGTCGTCGTTCCCGCGCACCGGTGCGCGGCAGGCCGCCCACCGGCGCTCAGGCGCCGGTCACCAGCCGCGTTCGGCCAGCCGGTGCGGCTGCGGGATCTCGTCGACGTTGATGCCGACCATCGCCTCCCCGAGACCGCGCGAGACCGTGGCGAGCACGTCCGGGTCGTCGTGGAAGGTGGTGGCCTTCACGATGGCGGCGGCGCGCTGCGCCGGATTGCCCGACTTGAAGATCCCCGATCCCACGAAGACGCCTTCGGCGCCCAGCTGCATCATCATGGCAGCATCGGCCGGGGTCGCGATACCTCCTGCGGTGAAAAGGGTCACCGGGAGCTTGCCGGCCCGGGCCACCTCGGCCACCAGCTCGTAGGGCGCCTGCAGTTCCTTGGCGGCCACGTACAGCTCGTCCTCGGGCAGCGAGGTGAGCCGGCGGATCTCGTCGCGGAGCGTGCGCATGTGGGTGGTGGCGTTGGAGACGTCGCCGGTGCCGGCCTCACCCTTGGACCGGATCATCGCCGCCCCCTCGGTGATGCGGCGCAGCGCCTCGCCCAGGTTGGTGGCACCGCACACGAAGGGCACGGTGAACGCCCACTTGTCGATGTGGTTGGCGTAGTCGGCCGGGGTGAGCACCTCGGACTCGTCGACGTAGTCCACACCCAGGCTCTGCAGGATCTGTGCTTCCACGAAGTGCCCGATCCGGGCCTTGGCCATCACCGGGATGGACACGGCCTCGATGATGCCGTCGATCATGTCCGGGTCGCTCATCCGGGACACGCCGCCCTGGGCGCGGATGTCGGCGGGGACCCGTTCGAGAGCCATCACGGCCACCGCGCCGGCATCCTCGGCGATCTTGGCCTGGTCGGGGGTGACTACGTCCATGATCACACCGCCCTTGAGCATTTCGGCCATGCCGCGCTTGACGCGGGCGGTACCGGTGGCGGGTGTGTTCACTGGCTCGGTGGTCACTGATCGTGCTCCTGGTCTCTACAGAGGTGACATCGATGCGCCGACCGGCCCGTGCCGGGCCGTATCAGCACCCGTTAAGTAAACCCGATGGGCGTCTCACAGCCCAAGGGCAGGGTCGCCCGAGGCTCAGTCCCCGCTCACCGGCTCGCTGATCTCGAAGTACTCGGGCAGCACCGAATGACCGCCGAGGTGCAGCCAGCGCACCAGGGCCCGCTGCCCGAGCGTGCGGGCGTCGCGCACGGCGTCGTTGTAGAAGCGCCGGCCGATGCTCACCCGGGCGGCGGCATCGGCCAGTTCGGCGGTCAGACCCGGCGGGCGCGCGGCCGGGTCGGTGCGGCTGAGCGCCATCGACAGCCGGTTCTCGGCCACCTCCCGGTCGGCCAGGCCGGATTCCTCGGCGCCGTCGGCGGCGGCCACCAGTTCGGCGGCGAGCTCCTCGTCGTCACAGGTGGCGCCGATCGCCCGGGCCACCACGGCGCGCCGGTCCAGGGCGGCGATCAGCGAGGTGCGCGCCAGGTCCACCCGCACATTGAGCCGGTGCAGCCGGGTCGCGCGGGTCACCGACAGGATCGACACCCAGATGATCGCGACCGCCACGATCACCACGGCCACGGTGATCAGCCACTGCTGCCAGCTCATCGGGTCCTCTCCAGCGGTGGGGCGGGTCAGTCGGAGACCACCACCGGGCCGGCGCCCAGGGTGACCGTTTCGTAGACCTTGAAGATCTGGTCGGCCACGCGCGACCAGTCGTAGCGCTGTGCGCGCAGCCGGCCGCGCTCGATCAGGTCGGCGCGCTCGGTGTCGTCGTCGAACAGGTCGATGACCGCCTCGGCGAGCGCCGTCGGCGAGCCGGTCTCCACCAGCCGGCCGGCCGTGCCGCCGTCGAGTACCCGGCTGAAGGCCACCAGGTCGCTGGCCACCACGGCCGCCCCGGCCGCCATCGCCTCCACCAGGACGATGCCGAAGCTCTCCCCGCCCAGGTTGGGCGCCACGTACACGTCGGCGCTGCGCAGGGCGCGGGCCTTGGTCTCGTCGTCGACCATGCCGAGGAACTCCAGATGCCCGGCCAGGGCTCCGGCGCGCCGGCTCAGCGCCTTCTCGTTGCCGCCGCCGACGATCAGCACCTGTACGTCCGGGTAGCGGTCGACGATGCGCGGCAGCGCCCGCATCAGGATGTCGATGCCTTTGCGGGGCTCGTCGAAGCGGCCGAGGAAGACGATGGTGCGGCCGTCGCGCGGATAGCCGGGCAGCAGCTCGGCCTGGTCGAACTGGGCGACGTTGATGCCGTTGGGGATCTCCACCGCGTCGTTGCCCAGGGACTCCATCTGCCAGCGCCGGGCCAGCTCGGAGACCGCGATCTTGCCGGAGATGCGTTCCCGGTAGGCGCGGAGCATGGCGTCGAAGGTCGAGAGCCACAGCGATTTGGTGGTGGCGGTGTGGAAGGTGGTGACGATCGGGCCGGTGACCACCATCAGCGAGAGCATGGACAGGCTCGGCGAGTTGGGCTCGTGCACGTGCAGCACGTCGAACTCGTGGTCGGCCACCCAGCGGCGGATCCGCGCGAAGGCCTTGGGCGAGAAGTTCACCCGCGACACCGAGCCGTTGTACGGGATGGCCAGGGCCGGGCCGGCCGAGTCGACGTACGGCGGCAGATCGGTCTCGAGGGCGGCCGGGGCGAGCACCCGCACCTGGTGCCCGCGGGCCGAGAAGACCTCGGCGAGTTCGATGACGTGCGCCTGCACGCCACCGGGCACGTCGAACGAGTACGGGCAGATCATGCCGATCTTCATGAGTTCGGCTCCGCCAGTCGCTCGCGGCGCTGCGCCGACCAGTCCGACTCCCAGAGCGGCTGAAGCATGTGCCAGTCGGCGGGGGCGCCGGCGATGCCGGTCTGGTAGGCGTCGGCCAGGCGCTGGGACAGCTCCGCCACGTCGCCGTCGGTGTCGATGGCGGTCAGGGTGATCCGGGAGGTGTCCGGACCGGTATAGCAGTGGTGGACGGCGATCAGCGCCGCACCGGTCTCGAGCGCCAGTTTGGCCGGCCCGGCCGGGATCCGGGTGGGTTCGCCGAAGAGCTGCACCGGCACCCCGGACCGTGACAGGTCCCGATCACCCATCAGACAGACGATGGTGCCGGCCCGCAGCCGCTCGCACAGCACCTCGAACGGCGGCTGTTCGCCGCCGGTGAGCGGGAAGACCTCGAAGCCGAGCGATTCGCGGTACTCGACGAACTGCTCGAAGAGCGATTCGGGGTTGAGGCGTTCGGCGACGGTGGCGAACTGCCCGTGCCGGTTGACCAGCCACACCCCGCAGGTGTCCCAGTTCCCCGAATGCGGCAGCGCCAGCACCAGACCCTTGCCGCGGGCGACGGAGGCGTCGAGCAGGGCCACGTCCTCGTCGCTGATCTCGACGCTCGCGACGATCTCCGCCGGATCGGTCGCCGGCAACCGGAACGCCTCCCGCCAGTAGCGGGCGTAGGACTTCACGGCGTCGACGACCAGCTCGTCGGGCACCTGCTCGGGGGTGGTGCCGAGCACCCGGGACAGGTTGCGGCGCAGCTGCTCCGGTCCGCCGCCGCGCCGGCCCGCCACGGTGCCGGCGGCGTCGAAGAGGCTGCGCGCCAGCGGCTCCGGCGCGAACCGCACGGCCGCCCAGCCGGCCCGGTAGCCCAGGTCGCTGAGTCTGTCGGAGAGTCCGGCCCGGAACCTCATGACGGTTCTCCGGCGTCTGCGGCCGGGGCCGCCGTCGGCAGCGGATCCCGGGCGCCGGGCGAGGTGTAGATCGACCACATCCGCTGGCCGACGGTGATCACGCTGAGCACCGCCAGCGCCCACATCGCGATGTGGATGGCCCAGGTCCAGTGCAGTCCCGGGAAGTCGGTCAGGCCGGCGCCGGTCAGGCCGATGATCAGACGTTCGGGCCGTTCGATCAGCCCGCCGTCGCCGTTGAGCCCGGCCGCCTCCGCCCGCGACTTGGCGTAGGAGATGACCTGCGAGGTGACCAGGCAGATCAGGGTGGCCACCAGCAGCAGCCGGTGCTGTGCGTCGACGGCCGCCCACCAGGCGAGCGAGCCGAAGATCGCGCCGTCGGCGATCCGGTCGCAGGTCGAGTCCAGCACCGCCCCGTAGCGGGTGCCGTATCCGCGGGCGCGGGCCATCGCGCCGTCGATCATGTCGAGCATGACGAAGCCCCAGCACACCAGGGCGCCGGCGAACAGATAGCCGTTGCCGAACAGCCCGATGGCGGCGGCCACGGTGGCCACGGTGCCGATCACGGTCATGGTGTCCGGGGTCAGGCCCAGGCGCAGCAGTGCCCGGCCCACCGGACCGGTGACCTTCGAGACGGCCTGGCGGCCTCCTTTGAAGCTGATCACGAACCCGACCCTTCCGTCGCGCCGTCCCCGGACGGGTCGCCGAGCTGCTGCCAGGCCTGCGCCAGCAGCCGTCGGGTGTCGGCCAGCAGCTGCGGGATCACCTTGGTGCCGCCGACCACGGTGATGAAGTTCGCGTCACCGGTCCATCGCGGAACGATGTGCTGATGGAGGTGTTCGGACAGGGAGCCGCCGCCGGCCGCCCCCAGGTTCAGACCCACGTTGAACGCATCCGGGCGTGAGACCGACTTGATGGTGCGGATCATCCGCTGGGTGAAGGCCATCAGCTCGGCCGACTCCTCCGCGGTGAGCGCCTCGAGCTCGGCGACCTGCCGGTAGGGCACGATCATCGTGTGCCCGGGGTTGTACGGGTACAGGTTGAGCACCGCGTACACGGTCTGCCCGCGGGCGACGATCAGCCCGTCCTCGTCGGTCATCCGCGGGATGTCCAGAAAGGGGTGCCCGGTGAGCTCGCCGCCGTCGCGCGTCGCCTTCGGCTGCTCCGAGGTGATGTAGCTCATCCGGTGCGGCGTCCACAGACGCTGCAGTGGGTCGGCGGCGTTCATCGGCGTTTCCGGGCGGTGTCGAGGAACTCCTGCATGGTCTGGGCGGTCGGCGAGTCGTTGCGCCGCGACTCCTCCCACTCGTCGATCGCCACCACGGCCTCGTCCACGGGCACCCCGTTGAGCTGGGTGCCGTCCCGGAAGCGGAAGCTCACCGCATCGGCCTCCACATCGCGTTCGCCGGCGAGCAGCATGAACGGCACCTTGGCGGTGGTGTGGTTGCGGATCTTCTTCTGCATCCGGTCGTCGGAGTGGTCCACCTCGGCGCGCACCCGGCGCGATTTGAGCCGGTTGACCACCGTCTGCAGATGTCCGGCGAAGGTCTCGGCCACCGGGATGCCCACCACCTGGACCGGCGCCAGCCAGACCGGGAAGGCCCCGCCGTAGTGCTCGGTGAGCACGCCGAAGAACCGTTCGATGGATCCGAACAGTGCGCGGTGGATCATCACCGGACGCTTCTTGGTGCCGTCGCTGGCGGTGTACTCGAGTTCGAAGAGCTCCGGCTCGAAGAAGTCCAGCTGCAGCGTCGACATCTGCCAGGTGCGGCCGATCGCGTCCTTGACCTGCACGGAGATCTTGGGTCCGTAGAAGGCGGCGCCGGCCGGGTCGGGCACCAGCTCCAGGCCGGAGGCCTCCCCCACCTGCCGCAGCGTCTCGGTGGCCTCCTCCCACAGCTCGTCCGAACCGACGTACTTGTCGGGGTCCTTGGTGGAGAGCTCGAGGTAGAAGTCGTCGAGACCGTAGTCCTTGAGCAGCTGAAGCACGAACGCGAGGGTCGCCGACAGCTCGTCGACGATCTGTTCCTGCGTGCAGTAGATGTGCGCGTCGTCCTGGGTGAAGCCGCGGGCCCGGGTCAGGCCGTGCACCACGCCGGACTTCTCGTACCGGTAGACCGAGCCGAACTCGAACAGCCGCAGCGGCAGCTCCCGGTAGGACCGTCCGCGCGAACGGTAGATGAGGTTGTGCATCGGGCAGTTCATCGGCTTGACGTAGTAGTCCTGGCCGGGTTTGCGCACAGTGCCGTCGTCGTTGTACTCGGCATCGAGGTGCATGGGCGGGAACATGCCGTCCGCGTACCACTCGAGGTGCTTGGAGGTCTCGAAAAGGTGGCCCTTGGTCAGGTGCGGGGTGTTGACGAAGTCGTAGCCGGCCGCCGCATGCTGCTCACGCGAGTAGTCCTCCATCTCCTTGCGGATGATGCCGCCGTTGGGGTGGAAGACCGGCAGGCCCGAGCCGAGCTCGTCGGGGAAGCTGAACAGGTCCAGTTCGGTGCCCAGGCGACGGTGGTCGCGCTTCTCTGCCTCGGCGAGGCGGTCGAGGTAGTCGTCCATCGCCTCGACGCTCTCCCAGGCGGTGCCGTAGACGCGCTGCAGGTCGGCCAGCGACTGGTCGCCGCGCCAGTAGGCGGCCGAGCTACGGGTGAGGGTGAACGCCGGGATGTACTTGGTGGTCGGCACGTGCGGACCGCGGCACAGGTCGCCCCACACCTTCTCGCCGGTGCGCGGGTTGAGATTGTCGTACGCGGTGAGCTCGCCGCCGCCGACCTCCATAATCTCGTCGTCGTCGGCGGCGCCCTTGTCGTCGATCAGTTCGAGCTTGAACGGCTCGTCGGCCAGTTCCGCACGCGCCTGTTCCTTGGACTCGTAGATGCGCCGGGAGAACCGCTGCCCGGACTTGATGATCTTGCGCATCTGCTTCTCGAGCGCCTTGAGATCGTCCGGGGTGAACGGTTCGTCGACCTGGAAGTCGTAGTAGAAGCCGTCGGTGATGGGCGGGCCGATCCCGAGGTGCGCCTTCGGGTTGAGTTCCTGGACCGCCTGCGCCAGCACATGCGCGCAGGAGTGCCGGATCACGCTGCGGCCCTCGTCCGAGTCGGCCGGCACCGGGGCGACGTCGGTGTCGTGCTCCGGCGCCCACGACAGGTCGCGCAGGGTGCCGTCGGCGTCTTTGACGACGACGATCGCCTGCGGGCCCTTGTTGGGCAGCTCCAGCTCGCGCATCGCCTCGCCGGCGGTCGTCCCGGCCGGCACCCGGAAGGATTCGGGCAGGGCGACTCGTTGCGGCGCGGGGTTTTCGGACACGGGCTGGGCTCCTCGGCGTCAGGTGACGGCCGGCCGTCCGGCCGGCGTGCGTGGGGCGTCCGGCACCGGTGCCGCGGCCTGGTGATCAGTCGCGGAGCTCCGGTTCCGGACGCTCTGTCGTCTTGAATCGTATCGGGTCCACACCCCGGGTCCACCACAGCGTGACCGCGATGGTGGCGATCAACACGATGGGATAGGCCGACGATCCGATCGCGGCACCCACCAGATGCCAGCCGTGTGCCGGCACCGCCCAGAACAGCCGGAACGATCCGAAGGCGTAGCGGTGCACCTCGCCGACGTACACCGACCGGTACCAGCAGAAGGTCAGGGCCACCATGGCGACGGTCAGCGCCCACCAGCCGGCGGCCGCACGCACGCTGCTGCGGCCGGCGTCCACGGCCTGCACGACCAGGATGAGCAGCAGCGGGGCCACCCACACCCAGTGGTGTCCCCAGGAGAACGGCGACACCCCGCACGAGGTGAGTCCGGTGACGGTGACCGCGAGCAGCACCTGGCCGCACCGGTAGGCGCGCAGCGCCGCCCACAGCCCGGCGGCGGCCACCAGTGCGGCGATCGGCAGCCACAGCCAGCCGGGAGCCTGCCAGATGCCCAGCGTGCCGAGCCGGATGAGGGCGCCGTGGATGGACTGGTTCGGCGGCCAGTTCTCCGGTCCGATCCGGGAGGTGTCGCGCATCGTGCTCGTCCAGAAGTGCCAGGCCTGTCCGCGCAGCACCAGCAGGCCGATGACGACCGTGGCGGCGACGGTGGCGATCGCCGTGATCACGGCCCGCCAGTTGCGCAGCAGCGCCAGATAGAGGACGAAGAAGACCGGGGTCAGTTTGATCCCGGCCGCCAGACCGACGCCGATGCCGCGCCAGCGTCCGAGCGGCAGGGTCAGGCAGCCCAGGACGAGCACGGCCAGCACCAGATTGATCTGCCCGTTCCAGATGGTGGTGTGCACCGGCTCGAGCGTGGTGACGGCCACACTGAAGGCCGCGGTGACGATCCAGAAGCGCAGGTCGCGGCGGAAGCCGAGGGCACGCAGGCTCAGGAAGGTGAGCAGCAGCAGGCAGATCACGTTGACGATGTGCATGCCCTGCTCGGCGTGCGCATTGCTGATCCAGGCCATCGGCAGCATGAGCAGCGCTGCGAACGGGGTGTAGGTGAACTGCCAGGCCTTGTACACCGGTGCGTCGTAGAGCGGCTGATCGAACCGGACGGCCAGAGCGCCGCCCCGGTAGACCCGGGTGTCGATCCCGTTCTGGAACAGTCCGTAGGTCTGCTGCCCGAACGGCACCGCCCAGATGTGCCAGGCGACGGCGCCGAGCGCGAGGGCACACACCACGAGCACGACCCCGGTGGGCAGTGTTCGCGGCGTCGGTACCGGCCCGGCCCCCAGATCGCTCACGAGGGAAGAATACGTCCGCCGCGAGGGCACCGGCGGGAGGCTGCGCACGGGACCTCTCCTCGTTTCCGGCGTTCCCGGCAGATTCCCCGCGGCCGGGTGCGGGGGCGCCGTCCCGCGAGGCACGTCGTGCTCAGTGTGAGCGGAACGGGCCGTGCAGCCAGTCGCGGTGGTAGCCCACCCAGTCGCCGCTGGTGCCGAGGATGCCGGCAAGCCAGAGGATGACCAGGATCAGGACGGTCACCACCACGATCAGGCCGACTTTGGCCGGCCAGGAACGGCGGCCGTACCAGGTGGTGAGGATGTGGAGCCATTTGCGGAGCCAGTGCGTGATCCGGTGCGCCCAGGCGAATTCGGTGGAGAGCACGCCGAGGCCGGCGAAGATCATCACCCAGCCGAAGCCGGGGGTGGGCAGCGGGACCATGACGATGCCGGCCAGGATCATGGCGGTGCCGATCACCGCGACCGTCACCCGATAGGCGGCGTTGACGTGCGGATACTGCCGGATGATGTAGCGCTGGGTGCGCATCCAGCGTTTGAGGCGCAGGCGGCGCGACTCCGGCGGCCGCGGCCGCGTGGGCGTCACTTCGGTCGACATGCCCCTCCCCTGCCCCTCGTCGACGATCTCCGCCCGAGAGTACCGGGGCGGAACGGGCGCTGCGGGCGGTCCCGAGCGCTCCCCCGGCGCGGCGGTTCCGGGCACGGCCGTCGGCGGCCCGGCCGCGGATGCACAAAGGCCCCTGCCAGAGTCTGGAGGGGGCCTTCGCGGTGGTCCCGGCTGGGATCGAACCAGCGACCTTCCCGGTGTGAACGGGACGCTCTTCCACTGAGCCACGGGACCTTCTCAGCGCGATCCGCGTGAGCGGCTCGCACGAGCAACGAGATTACACACCGATCCACCGGCGGCCAAATCGGGGCGGCGCCCGAAAGTTTTTTCCGATCCGTGCCCCCCGGCCGGCCCGAAGCGCCGGCCACGACATGCGAAAACACTCCCATGTAAGCCGTTGACCAGCCGATTTGTAAAGTAGCGATCGGCCGGATAAGTTTTATCTCGCTGGTGAGCAGCAGTCCACAAGACAAGCTCACAAGCACGCGGATGTAGCGCAGCTGGTAGCGCATCACCTTGCCAAGGTGAGGGTCGCGGGTTCGAATCCCGTCATCCGCTCGGAGCGAGTCTCCTCGCCAGGTGGTGTGGCCGAGTGGTGAGGCAACGGCCTGCAAAGCCGTGCACACGGGTTCGATTCCCGTCGCCACCTCAACCGCAGTACCAATTCGATAACCCGCGCGATTAGCTCAGTGGGAGAGCGCTTCCCTGACACGGAAGAGGTCACAAGTTCAATCCTTGTATCGCGCACCACGTGTTTACGCAGTTCAGGCCTGGTCTTCGGACCGGGCCTGAGTGCTTTCACCTCACCGTTGCGACTTCCGCCTCATCGGCCGGCGTTCGCCGGCTCGGCTCACGCGGCGGAGCCGGAATGACGATGGGAACACTCCACGCCCGCCTCGGGACATCGATCAGTGCACAACTGTACACTCGCATGCATGACGGGCAGTGCCGACCAGCGCCGGAACGAGGTGCGGGCGCTCACCGAACTCGGACTCACCGAGATCTCGGGAGCGGCCCGCGGGCTGCACCGCACCCACCGCGCCGTCTCCGACCGGGTCTTCGGGGCGTTGCGCTGGGGACTGGGCCGCTCGGTGATCCCGGTGCAGGCGATGCACGACGCGGTGACCGACGGCGTCTACACGATCGTCGCCGAGACCACGGCGATCGCCGGAGAGGTCGGCGGCCGGGTGGCCGATCTGCCGATGGAACGACCGCCGTCGGCCACTGTCCGCGGCGCCGCTCTGATCAGCACCGTCAACGGGCTGATCGGCGACGAGCTCGATACGCAGTGCTCGCCACTGGCCGACGAGGCGATGACCGTCCGGGTCGATGGACGGCCCGTCTCCCCCACCGCCGCGGGGCTCGCCGCCGCGTTCCCCGCACCGACCGGTCGGATCGCGGTGCTCGTGCACGGACTGGTCGAAACCGAGCACGCCTGGCGGGCGCGCGGCGAGGAGCCTGTGTCCTACCCGCAGGCACTGGCCGAGGAGTGCGGGGTGACCACGGTCTTCCTGCGCTATAACACCGGCCGGCACATCTCCACCAACGGCCAGGATCTGGCCGAGCTGCTCGACGATCTGGTGCGCTGGTGGCCGGTTCCGGTGGACGAGATGATCCTGATCGGCCACTCCATGGGTGGACTGGTGCTGCGCAGCGCCGCGTACCACGGCGGACAGGCCGGCCATTGGTGGCCGCGGCTGGTCACGGTCAGCGTGAGTCTGGGCACCCCGCACCTCGGTGCACCGCTCGAATCACTGGCGCACCACGGCGCCGCCGCGCTGACCGCCTTCCCGGAGACGTCGTCGTTCGGCAGGCTGCTGCGCCGGCGCAGCAGCGGCATCCGTGATCTGCGAGCCGGCGCCCTGGTCGACGACGACTGGTCCGGCCGCGACCCCGACGACCTCGCCCGCGTCGAGGGCGCCGACATTCCGCTGCTGGCGACCGCCGAACACTACTTCGTCTCCGCGACGGTGACCTCCGACCCCGCCCATCCGGTGGGCCGGTTGGTGGGCGACGGTCTGGTGCTCCACCACAGCGCCGCCGGCGAGAGCAAGGTGCGCCGCATCGGGTTCGACCCGGCCAACGGTATGCACCTGGGCCGCTCCCACCACTTCACCCTGCTCGCCGATCCGCGGATCGCCGCGCAGTTGGTCGACTGGGTGGGCCGCCGCGGCTGACACTCGGTTCAGCCGGCCGACTCCAGATACCGCAGCACCGCCAGCACCCGGCGGTGGTCGTCGTCGGAGGTCTCCAGGCCGAGCTTGGCGAAGATCGCGGTCACGTGCTTCTCCACGGTGCCCAGGCTCACGAAGAGCCGCTCGGCGATGGCCTTGTTGGTGCGGCCCTGGGTCATCGCCTCGAGGACCTCGCGTTCGCGGGCGGTCAACGCCGACAACGGATTCCGCCGGGCCGCGAGCATCGCGGAGACCACCTGCGGATCGAGAACCGTCCCGCCGGAGCGGACCCGCTCGATGGCCTCACGCAGCTCGTCGAGGGAACTGATCCGGTCCTTGAGCAGATACCCGACTCCGTCGGCGCCGTCGGAGAGCAGTTCGGCCGCGTACACCGGCTCGACGTACTGGCTCAGCAGCAGCACTCCCACGTCCGGCGCCGCCGCCCGCAGGTCTCGGGCCGCCCGCAGCCCCTCGTCACGGAAGGTCGGGGGCAGCCGCACATCCAGCAGCACCACCTGCGGCTCGGTGCGCGCCACCTCGTCGAGCAGCCCCGTCGTGTCCCCGAGCGCCGCGACGGTCAGGTATCCCGCCTCGTCGAGCAGCCGGATCAGCCCCTCCCGCAACAGCACCGAGTCCTCGACGATCAGCACTCGCAGGGCGGAAAGGTCGTCTGCCTGTACCGGAATGCTCACCGGCCCAGTGTAGGTTCGCCCAGCGGAGCCGTGACCACGATCTCGGTGGGACCGCCCGCGGGACTGCTCACCCGCATCTCGCCGCGCAGACCCTGCACCCGCTGGTTCAGGCCGGCCAGCCCGCGGCCGGCCTCCGGCAGCGCACCTCCCCGTCCGTCGTCGGTCACCACCAGCCGCAGCCGGCCGACGCCGCCGTCCTCGTCGACCGCCGCCGACAGTCCGGCGCTCGAGGCCCCGGCGTGCTTGGCCGCATTGGTGAGCAGTTCGGCGGCGACGAAGTAGATCGCGCGCGCCACCTCGGGGCCGGCGGTGTCCACGGCCGGATCGAGGTGGGCGGTCACCGGGACCGGCGATCCGGCGGCCAGCGCCGTCAGCGCCGCATACAGCCCGCGGTCGGTGAGCAGGGGCGGCGCCACCCCGGACGAGAGTGCGCGCAACTCGTCGAGCGCCGCCTGGCTCTGTCCACGCGCCTCCCGCGCCAACTCGGCCGCCGCGCCCGAGTCGCCGTCGGCGAGCCGCCGCTCGATGGACGACAGGTCCATCTGCAGCCGCACCAGCCGCTGCTGCGGGCCGTCGTGCAGGTCGCGTTCGAGCCGCCGCAGCGACTGCGCCTCGGCCCGCAGCGCCGCATCCCGGGCGCGCGCCTCGGCCCGGAGCGCGACCGCCGCGTCGTCGGACGCCCAGCGGCCGAGCATCAGCCGGGCCGGCTGGTAGCTCAGCTGCGCGCACAGCGCCATCACCAGCGGCAGGGTCAGCAGTGCCAGCGCTCCGGCGACGAACTCCAGCCCGGCCTCCACCATCCAGGCGTGATCGGGGTTCAGGCCGTCGATCCGCCAGCCGCCGAAGACCTTTCCGTACTCTTCCTCCGGCCGGGTGCGGTCGACGGCCCACAGCCACAGCGGCGCGGTCACCCCGCCCAGGGCCACCGACGTCCACACCGCGGTCGCGATGAACACGCCCAGCGCGATCACCGGTTGCACCACACCCTGGTGAATCGCCGCCACCCAGTAGCGCGGATTGCGCAGCGGGGTGAGCAGCCGTCCCCACCAGGTCCGGGCAGGCCCCTGCGGGCTGGTGTCCCACACCGGTTCCGGGATCGGTGCGAGGCCGGTCAGCCGCAGCAGTTCGAGGTTCCCGACCGCCAGACCGCGGGTGATCCACAGCGTGAGCGCCAGCAGCCAGATCCCGACCACCAGAATCAGCAGTCCGGCGCTCACCGAGAACCCGGTCACCAATGCCGTGAACGAGGCCAGGCCGAGCGGAAAAGCCAGCACAGCGTAGGCGATCCGGCCGGGCGTGTGCCGCCAGGCATCGCGGTAGGCGCCACGACCGTCGGCCTCGGCCGGCCGATCCTGCGGCGCACGGTGTCGATCCATCTCTGTCATAGTCACAGGTCTGATCGTCGTCGGCACGCGCGGCTCGCAGAATCCGACGGCCTCCCGGATTCGTCTGGGGGTTTACCCCACCGCCGTCTAGATTGAGCGCATGCGCCCGATTCTCGTGCACCTGATCCTTGCCGCGGCCGGCGCACTGACCTTCTCCGCCTGTGGCGACGACGCCGGCTCCACCGCACCGCCGCAGATGTCCGACTCGCAGATCGTGTACAGCTTCATCGGCCCCTCGGTGGCACCGCAGTATCACGACGAGTACACCCTGACCATCGCGGACGGCCAGGGCACGCTGCGCCGCGGCACCTACGGCGTGGTCGACGGCACCACCGAGCCGGCCTCCACCCGCACCGAGCCGGTCGACGAGGCGACCTGGGACCAGCTCGCGAACCGGCTGAACACCCTGCCGGACACCGAGGGCGAAGCGGGCTGCGCCGGCGGCTCCACCTTCGGCGTCACGGTCACCACCGGCAGCCGGACGGTGCACCGCAGCTCCGGCTACGCCTGCGGCTCCGGATTCGATCAGGTCGCCGACCCCTACCTGGCGTTCATCGCACCGGTCTCCGAGCGCTTCGGACTCTGAACCGCCTTCCGGGAGACCAGGACTCGGCCGCAGCCGGCGGCGGTGGCATCCTGTACCGGTGAGCACCGACGCACCATCCACCGATCGCACCGGCCTGATCGTCGAGACCGTCACCGACCCGGCACTGGCGCCGCAGGTCGCCGAGGTGGCGGCCGCGACCTTTCCGCTCGCCTGCCCGGCGCACTCGTCCGCCGAGGACATCGCCGCACACATCGCCACCCAGCTCGGCCCCGACGACTTCGCCGGCTGGATCGCCTCCCCCGGCCACGACGTACTGATCGCCCGGGACGGCGACGACGGCCCGCTGCTCGGCTACTCCCTGCTGATCTACGGCGCGCCCACCGACGCCGCGGTCGCCGCCGCCATCGACGGGGACACCGCCGGGAGCGACACCGTCACCGAGATCTCCAAGATGTACGTCCTGCCCGATCATCACGCCGCCCACCGCGACGACAGACCGTCGCACCGCCTGATGGAAGCAGCCATCGAAGCGGCGCGCAGCAACGGCTCGACGATGGTCTGGCTCGGGGTGAACCAGGAGAACCTGCGCGCTCAGCGCTACTACCGCAAGATGGGCTTCAGCACCATCGGCACCAAGACCTTCGACATGAACGGCACCATCGAACACGACTTCGTGCTGGGCCGCCGGCTCTGAGGCCGGTCCCCGGCACCGGGCGAATCGGCGATCTCACCGATCACCGGCAGATCCGCCGTATGTCGCAGACCTCGCAGCTCGGAAACCTACTCTGACCTGGGAAGGATAACGCCTCGCCCGCGTGCGGCGACACGCAGTTCGGGTGGACTGTCGTCCCCTGAACGATCGATACGAGGATGGTCATCATGCCGCGCACCGCACACCGCTTCCGCACCCCGATCCTGCTCGCCGCCACCGCCGCGGCGGCCCTGGCCGGCGGCGCCGCCGGCACCGCCGGCCAGGCCCACGCCGACTACGTCCTGCACACCATCGGCGCGCAGTGCTACTCGATGAACCCGAACATCGTCGACCTGCCGGCCTACGGGGGTGCGACCATCACCACCGACGTCGCCCGCCCCGGCCGCTTCGACGTCTCCTCGGACAGCAAGAGCATCTTCCCGTTCGCCAGCGACACGGTCGTGAAGGTCACGCAACTCGCGTCCGGCGCGACGAAGACCTACCACCGGCACTGGGTGCACCAGTTCCTCGCCGACGGCGGCGGCTACATGATCAACGACATCCCCGCCCGCGGCAAGGTGAAGGTGACCATCAGCGGCACCAACCGGGGGCTGCTCACCCTGCCGGCCGCGACCTGCTCGGGCACCGTGACGGTGCCGGGCTGAGCCGGCACCGGAACCCGGGCGGGCGGGTCAGCCGACGGACTCGGCGAATCGGGACAGCGCCAGCAGACGCGAGGTGGCGCGCAGATACTTCTTGCGGTATCCGCCGGCCACCATCTCCGGGGTGAACAGCTCGTCGAGCTTCGCGCCGGAGACCACCACCGGGATGTCCGCGTCGTAGAGCCGGTCGGCCAGCGCGACAAGCCGCAGGGCGACCGCCTGATCCGGGGCCGGGCGTACATCGGTGATGCACACCAGGCTGACCCCGTCGACGAGCGCCTTGTACTTGGACGGGTGCAGCCGCGCGAGCTGGTCGGTCAGCTCGGTGAAGGTGTCGAGGGTGGCACCCGGGGTGGCCTCGGCCTGGGCGATCAGTTCCGCCTCGGTGGCCGGTTCCGGCGCCGGCGGCAGATCACGATGCCGGTAGTCCGGACCGTCCACGCGCAGAGTCTCGAAGATCGACGACAGCTTCTGGATCTCGCGCAGGAAGTCCTGCGCGGCGAACCGCCCCTCGCCGAGCTGGCCGGGCAGGGTGTTGGAGGTGGCGACGATCGACACGCCGCGGGCGCTGAGCTCGGTCAGCAGCCGGGAGACCACCATCGTGTCGCCCGGATCGTCGAGCTCGAACTCGTCGATGCAGAGCACGCTGTGCCCGGCGAGCCGCTCCAGGGCGTCGGTGTAGCCGAGCGCGCCGACCACGTTGGTCACCTCACCGAAGGTCGCGAACGCCTTCGGCTCGGGCATCGAGTGGTAGATCGACGCCAGCAGGTGCGTCTTGCCCACACCGAAGCCGCCGTCGAGGTACAGGCCGATCCCCTGCGGCGTCGAGGCCTTGCGGAAGAGTCCCTTCCTGCCGCCGGAGCGCAGCTTGGCCGCGCGGGCGACGAAGTCGCGGGCCGCCGCCACCGCCGCAGCCTGGCTGGGCTCGTTGGGATCGGGGATGTACGAATCGAAACTCACCTCGTCGAACATCGACGGGGGAACCATTTCCCCGATCAGGGCGTCCGGGGCGATCACCGGGTTCCGCTCGGAAAGTCGTTCCACCATGGGGGCAGCGTAACGGGGCCACCGTCCCACCCACGCTACTCCCGGCCCCAAAAGCGACTCAGGTCACAGGCGGCCCGGCCATCACGCGCGCTGTTAACCTGGCGGGCATGGTGCGCCCTGCAGTCGCTGACGGTCGTCCGTCAACCGTGAAGTCCACAAACCGCTCCGGCAGGCGGTCCCGGTGAACCGTACCGAGCTCTTCGCCAACTACAGCTGGCCGCAGGGCCGCTGGCTGCGGACGAACTTCGTCGTCGGACTCGACGGAAGCATTGCCGCACACGGGGTCTCCGGCCCGCTCTCCGGCGACACCGACCACGCACTGCTCCAGCACCTGCGCGCGACCGCGGACCTGGTGCTGGTGGGCGCGTCCACCGCGATCGCCGAAGACTATTCGGGCGTGCGGCTGCCGGACCAGGCCGCCGCCGCCCGCCGCGAGCTCGGCCTGGGCGACCCGCCGCCACTGGCCGTGCTCACCCGGTCCGGCCGCATCGGCCATCCGGACCGGTTCCTGCGCGAGACGACGACCGGCAACTACCTGGTGCTCACCTCCGACGACCCGGCCGCGGTGGCGGCCGCACACGAGGCCGTCGACCGGTCGGCGGGCACCATGACGCTGATCCTCGCCGACGGCCTCGCCGACGCCGTCGACCGGCTGCAGTCGGCCGGTTATGCGCACATCAACTGTGAGGGCGGCCCGCGGGTCGCCGCGGCACTCGCGGCGGCCGGCCTGGTGGACGAGATGTGCGTGGCGCTGTCGCCGGTCACCGGCGGCGTGGGACACCCTGGCACCAATCCGGCCGCCGGCCGCCGGTACCGGCCGACGTTCGCCGGCGTCGTCGACGACTTCCTGTTCACCCGCTGGACGGCGATCGAGGAGTCCGACCGATGACCGCACCGCGACGGGCCCGCTGGCGCGGGGCGGCCGGCGCGGCACTGGCAGCACTGCTGGTGCTCACCGGCTGCACCGCCGGCCCCGACCCCGGTCCGCAGGTGGTGCGCGGCGACGACGGCGGCGGTGAGACCGGCGGCAGCCCCACCCTGCCCGAACTGAGCGCGCCCAAGAACGACCTCAACTACGGCTCGTGCGGTGACGAGCTCGAATCCTACGACGCGCCGACCCCGAAGGGTCTCGAACTCGCCTGCGCCGACTTCGACTCCCCGATCGATCCGGCGAGCCCCAACGGCTCCACCATCACCGTCGGCGTGGTCCGCGCCACGCTCCCCGACACGCCCGACGACGCCGCGCCGCTGGTCCTGACCACCGGCGACGACCTGCCCAGCTCACGGCTGCTGCTGAGTCTGAACGTCGATGCGGTCCGGGAACTGCTGGTCCGCCATCCGATCGTCGCCGTGGACCGCCGCGGAATCGGTCTGTCGAGCCCGATCGACTGTCTCACCAAGTCGCAGCGGTCGGTGATCGCCGAGGACGGGGCCGGAGACGGCCGGAAGCTGAACGATCGGGTGATGGCCCTGGCCCAGGCGGCCCGCGGGGCCGCCGACATGTGCAACGACACGCTCTCCCCCGACCAGCTGCACTACGACGCCGTCGCCGCGGCCGCCGACCTCGAACAGCTGCGCAGCCGGTGGTCGGTGGACCGTATCGGCATCTGGTCCGTCGGCAGCGGCTCCTCGGTGGCGCTGGCCTATGCGGCCGCCCACCCCAAGCAGCTCGGCCGGCTCATCCTCGATTCCCCGGTCGGCTACAACGTGGCCGCCCCGCAAGCAGCGTCGGCCCGGGCCGAAGGCCTGCAGAACAGCCTCGCCGCGTTCGCCGCCCGCTGTTCGGCGGTCGGCTGCGCCCTCGGCGGCGGCGACCCGACGGCCGCCCTGCAGCGGGTGATCAGCGCCGCCGGCCGGGGCAGCCTGCCCGGCCTGTCCGATACCGCGGTGCTCTCGGCCGTGACCACGGCGCTCGCGCTCGGCGACGGCAGCCCCGACGCCCTCAAGAAGCTCGGCGACGCCCTCGTCGACGCCGACCGCGGGCAGACCGCCGCCCTGCGCGAACTGGCCACACAGGCACAGCCGCTGCGCATCTCGGACGGTCAGCTGGTGTCGCGGTGCAACGACATCGTCGGCAAGCCCGGCCTGGACTCGCTGCCCGGCCTGGCCTCCGATTGGGAGCAGGACGCGCCGATGACCGCCGTGACTCAAGCCCTGGATCTGGGTCGCTGCGACGGCTGGGGCGCCGCCGAGAGCGGGGCCGCCCCCACCTCGTTCCTCGTCGACCCGCTGATCCTGATCAACACCAATGATCCCGTCAACGGCGCCAAGGCGGTCGAGACGCTCAGCCCGCTGCTGGTCGCGGCCGGGGCCGATCCGGCCGCCGTCGGCTGGGACGGCATCGGCCTGTCGGTGATGCGCAGCAGCGACTGCGCCGCCCAGGTCGCCGACGAATACCTCGGCGACCGCCCGCTCTCGGGCCAGAAGCAGCGGGCGTGCCCTTCCTGAGTCCGGCGCCACGGATGTAGTACGGTTTCGCGGGTGAACGCTATCGATCGGTACCTCTACCCGCGTCAGGACGTGTCCCGCATCCTGAGCGCGGTGCTGTGGCCCATCAGCGTGGTGCTGATCGTCCAGCGCTCGGTGTTCCTCGCCGTCAACGGCGCCCGCACCGACGACTTCACGCCGGTGTACAACGCTGCGTTCAACTTCGTGAACCGGCTGCCGGTGTACACCGAGAACTACGACACGGTGGATCCGCACTACCTGTATCCGCCGTCGGGCAGCCTGCTGATGGCTCCCCTGGCCAAACTCGATCCGCTGTACGCGCGCTGGCTGTTCATCGCGGCCTCGGTGATCGCGCTGATCGTGGCCGCCTACCTGCTGGTGCGGCTGTTCGGCTACCGCGCCGACTCCTGGCTCTTCCCGGCCATCCTGGTGTTCTTCTTCCTCTCCGAGTCGGTCTCGAACACGCTGATCTTCACCAACTTCAACGGCTTCGTGCTGCTGGGCATGGTGGCCTTCCTGCTGCTGCTGCGCACTCGCAACGAACTGTGGGCGGGTGTCTTCCTCGGACTGACGCTGTCGGTCAAACCGGTGCTGGCGCCCCTGCTGCTGCTGCCGCTGCTCAATCGGCAGTTCAAGACGCTGATCACCGCGATCGGCGTTCCGGTTCTGCTCAACGCGGTGGCGTGGCCGATCGCCGCGGACCCTCGCGACTTCATCGACCGCACCGCGCCCTACCTGTTCGAGGCCCGCGACTACTACAACAGCTCGCTGACCGGTTTCGGCCTGTACTTCGGGGTGCCGGGCTGGCTGATCCTGGTCCTGCGCATCGCGGCCGTCGTGATGGCGGTGTTCTCGCTCTGGTTCCTGTACCGCTACTACCGCCGCACCGATGAGCTGCTGTGGCTCACCACCTCGTCCGGGGTGCTGCTGTTGGCCCTGTGGCTGGCCGGTTCACTCGGCCAGGGCTACTACTCGATGCTGCTCTTCCCGCTGCTGGCGACGGTCCTGCTGCGCGGCTCCGCGGTCCGCAACTGGCCGGCCTGGCTGGCGGCCTTCCTGTTCCTGAGCTTCGAGCCGTTCACCTCCCGCCGCTGGGAGCCGCTGGGCCGCAACATCGAGTACTCGCGGTTCACCGTCGGGTGGATGCTGCTGCTGACGGTGATCTTCTTCGTGCTGCTGTTCCGGTGGCTCGACGTCCGCGGGCACGAGGCGCCCGGCGACGACGCGGCCGCCGAGCCGGAGCCGGAGTCCGGCGGTGGCCGGAAGGAGCCCACCGCGGCTACCGTGGAGGCATGAGCGACTTTCCCGCCGATCCGTCCGCACTGACCGACGACGACTGGCGGCAACGGCTGAGCCCGGAGGAGTTCCGGGTGCTGCGCCAGGCCGGCACCGAGGCGCCGTTCGCCGGCGAATACACCGACACCACTGCCGAGGGCGTCTACCGCTGCCGCGCGTGCGGTGCCGAACTGTTCCGCAGCACCACCAAGTTCGAATCCCATTGCGGCTGGCCGTCGTTCTTCACTCCGCTGGCCGGCGAGGCGATCATCGAACGGCGCGACGACTCGCTCGGCATGACCCGCACCGAGGTGCTGTGCGCCAACTGCGGCAGTCACCTCGGTCACGTCTTCGCCGGCGAGGGCTACGACACCCCCACCGATCTGCGCTACTGCATCAACTCGATCAGCCTCACCCTCGACGAGGCCTGAGCCCAGGAGGCCCCGTGCCCACGACCGTCGCCGCCGGCGATACCGCGCCCGACTTCACGCTGCCCGATCAGGCCGGCATCGAACGCCGTCTGTCCGAGCTGCTGACCGACGGCCCCGTCGTGCTGTTCTTCTACCCCGCCGCGATGACCCCGGGCTGCACCAAGGAGGCCTGCCACTTCCGGGATCTGGCGGCCGAGTTCGCCGAGGCCGGAGCGCAGCGCGTCGGGATCAGCCGCGACGGCGTGGCCAAACAGGCGCAGTTCGCCGACACCAAGTCCTTCGACTATCCGCTGCTCTCCGACGAGGACGGCGCGGTGGCCGCACGGTACGGCGTCAAACGCGGCCTGCTCGGTGCCCTGCTACCGGTCAAGCGCACCACCTTCGTGATCGCCGAGGACCGGACCGTGCTGGCGGTGATCGCCAGCGAGGTGAACATGGACGCCCACGCCGACGGCGCGCTGCAGGCGCTCAGGGCAGCGCGCTGAGCAACTGCTTCGGCTCCACCCGCGGACCGGTGAAGAACGGGATCTCCACGCGCACGTGCCGACGGGCCTCGGTGGCACGCAGATCACGCATCAGGTCGACGATGCGGTGGAGCTCGGGGGCTTCAAACGCCAGGATCCACTCGTAGTCGCCGAGTGCGAACGCCGGGACGGTATTGGCCCGCACGTCCTTGTAGCCGCGTGCGGCCTTGCCGTGGTCGGCCAGCATGGTGCGGCGTTCCTCGTCGGGCAGCAGGTACCAGTCGTAGGAGCGCACGAACGGATACACGCACACGTAGTTGCCCGGCTCCTCACCGGCCAGGAAGGCCGGGATGTGGCTCTTGTTGAACTCGGCCGGACGATGCAGCGCGGCGCCGCTCCAGAACGGATCGCTGGCCCGGCCCAGCACGGTGGTGCGGCGGAAGTCGTTGTAGGCGGCCTGGATCTGCTCGATGGTCTCGGCGTGCCACCAGAACATGAAGTCGGCGTCACCGCGCATGCCGGCCACGTCGTACAGGCCGCGCAGCACCACGCCGCGGTCGGCCAGCCCGGCCACGAACTCCTCGAGTTCGGCGATCGCCTCGGTGCGGTCCTCGGGCAGTTCCCCGGCCCGCACGGTGAAGACCGAGAACATCAGGTAGCGGATGGTGTTGTTCAGTTCGTCATAGTCCAAGCGAGCCATGACTCCATAGTGCCACCGGACCGTGCGCCCGGATCAGTCAGGCTGGTCGGCCGACGGTGCGGCGTGGCGGAGTGTCCCGCAGGGAGTCGGCCCACATCGGATTGTCAGTACCTCATGTCATATTAGATTCGAACATACAAGCTATCGTATGTCGGCTCGCGGGGGAGGTGAATGACGATGGCATCCACGGACGGTGCAGCGGCGTGGGGGCAGGTCGATTGTTCTGTCGCCGGGATGACCGTTCCCGGGGACGACGCCGGTGTCGATGCGCAGTGTCGTGGGTGGATGGCGTTCGCGGTGGCCGCGCATCGGGGTCAGTCGTTCTTGTACTGGTCGCAGCTGCGGGGTATTGCCGAGTTCCTCGATCTGGCGCTGGCCGAGGTCGGCGAGCAGGTCCACGATGGTGTGGCCGAGCGGGATCTGCTCGATCCGTGGACGGTCACCGTCGAGGAGGTCGCGATCGGGTTCGCGGTGCCGACGGGCAGGGCGCGGGCGTTGGTCGCTGAGGCGAT
>Ga0164243_10001464_pt1 | contig 39937 bp, 39 predicted proteins | sample OricompcompostOP_FD_108781 | JGI IMG/M metagenome (GOLD analysis project Ga0164243, IMG submission 108781) | Organic Plus compost microbial communities from Emeryville, California, USA - Original compost - Organic plus compost (OP) | ecosystem: Engineered > Solid waste > Mixed feedstock >... | reverse complement strand
TTAACTGAATTACATTTACAACTTAACCCATCTCTTTGCGAACCGCCGAGTACGTGACCCGTACGCTCGGTGGTGTGAGAGGCGCACTCCGTCAGTTACTGGCGGAGCCGTCTACTCGATTAGCACTTCGCCCTTCTTTTCTGTCGTTGTTGTTCGTTGTCATTTCGTGTCTGTCTTGGTGCGTTGGCTTGGTGGCTCTTTTGCAAAACTTGGCTTTAGCGTGGGCTTGTGCGGTTTTGCAAATGTGCCACCAAATGAGTGGGTTATTTTAATGCTATGTCTGTCAATATTTGTTTAATGTTTAAATGTTTTGCGTCTTGGATTTTCTTTGAATGTTCAGCCACTAATTCAATCCAATCAAAAAGTTTATTTTTCTCAGTAGTCTTTGTTTCCCAATATTCTGATAGTTCAAAAGCAGATGTATTAATAATAGTTTCAACGATACTTGGAACATTGTCGAATAAATTCAAAAATATTCTCGGCACTTTACTATAAGTCTTTTTACCAATTAAATAATCACTTTTTCCTCCTGCTGTAAATAAGTCACGAACATTAGGACAAACAACTGCTTCACGTGTAACTAACCATATTGCAAGTCGTCCGAATTTATCACTACTATTTCCGAAGAGTTCAGGGAAATAAGCCATTGCTCTATTTTTTAGTTCTTGTTTTTCTTTAAGTGATAAATTATTCCAAATTCTGATGACAATACTACTTGGCTTGCTATTGTTTTCAGCATCCATCCACCAAAGTTCTTCGCCTGGTTTTAGCTTACTTTTGTAATAATCAACAATAGGTCTGATTGGGTTTTCCTTTTTTCGTAAAGTGTCATAAGGCATTTTGATCTTATCGAAAATGGTTTTTCCTTCTTCCAAATTCATATCAATCAAATAGCGTGGAGAATGAGTTACTACAACTTCTGACAAAACTTCTTCATATGGTCGGCAACGAAATTCTATTGGGCTTGCTAACTTAGCAAATAACATAAAAATTCTTTCAACATCATCAACTCTTGTACTTTCTAAAACGCTGTTTCCTGTTGTTTTCCAATGATTTTGTGTTGTTGTTTTTACCTCGATACCGTAGTATTTTTTTGCAACTATATCGGGAAACTTCTGACCACCGATAAGTTCTATTGAATTTTCAAAAGCTGTTCCGACAGCTAAATCAGTCATCACGTCCTTTACATAAGGTTCTAAATTTCTACCTAAGAGTGTTGCTACTTTTTTAGACGAATTTTTAGCGTGAACATTTAATTCTGAAATTGTTGAGTTGAGCAACAAATCAAATTCTTTCCTTTGAGGGTCTGGATTAACTGAAACTATCATTATTACTTTTTAAAATATAAGTCCCAAACTTCTTCAATTCGTTTTGCCAAATTGTAAGCTAAAAGTGGAGGAACTGCGTTACCAATAATTTTATATGCTTGTGAAGGGCTAACTAAGAAAGAACCTTTTCTTCCGTTTTTGTTTTCTATTACAAAATCGTAATCGGGTGGGAAAGTCTGAATTAAAGCACATTCTCGTACTGTTAATCTCCTTTCTTTTAATCCTTTGTTTAATTCATTTTCAATTTGTCCGCCATTCGTTTTAGATAGTCGCCTAAACTCAATGTTTCCGTGATGTTCAGAACGTATAGTAGGCGATATACTTGAAAGTTTTATCTCTGTTTGTCCTTGACAATGTTTACCCATAAATTTTGCTTTTGAGTAAAATCTCTGAGATAAGTCTTGAGTGTTTTCAGGTTCATCTAAATGTTTGAATACGTCTTTTAGTTGAACAAAATGCTTTAAATTCTCACCTTCAACTGTATATGAATGTGTCGGGTTTGGATAAGGATTATATTGCTCTGAAATCGTTTCCTTTTCCAATTCCGCTAATGCAGATTTTTTTAATGCAGATTTTTTTATGCCAATAAAAATTACTCTTTCTCGTGATTGAGGAACACCAAAATCCGCAGAGTGTAAAACTTGCGGGTCAAGGACAATGTACCCATTACCGTTTGCCGATGAAAAGTCATTTTGGATAATTGATTTTACATCTCCAAGGTTAACTAAACCTTTCACGTTTTCTGCAATAAATATTTTGGGTTGAGTTATTTCAATAACTTCTTTCATCCACATATAAAGCTGTCCTCTTGTTTCAATTGAAGCTGTTTTAGTTTCAATCAATTCCCCTTTATGATTTTTATGTGAATTAAATCCGTTACGTTTTCCTGCAACACTAAAGTCTTGACAAGGAAATCCACCTGTAACAACGTCAATATCTTCAGGAAAAACATTTACTCCATTACGATACATTTTTACAAGGTCAACAATACTTTCTTTGTAAAAATCTTCTGCATTATGACCTCTTTTTGAAAAGTAGTTTACCCAAGCATTTCGAGCATCGGTAAATATATCATTTGCAAAAACAGTTTTAAATTTTGTTTTCTTTAGTTGAACAAAACCATTTTTGAGTTTCTTGTCTATAAAATGAGGAGTTAGAATTTCATTTATTGATGATTGCAAAACAGAAAAGCCTCCTTCAAAACCTAAATCCATTCCGCCACATCCCGAAAAAAGAGAAAGCACATTTAATGTCTCTTTCTTTGCTTCTTTAGAGGTTTTTAAAGAAGTTTTGGGATAGTATAAAATATCCAATTGTGGTTCTTCTACTACGCTTGTTTCTGCTTCTATTGTTCCTGTTTGCATAGTTAATTTTTTACAAGATTAGACTTCAAATATTTTACTTTTTGCTCTGCTGCTTTCAAAACCTTACTAGCACAATCTTCATCAACAATTTCGTAAGCAATTTTTTCACTCATAAATTGAACTAGCAAGTCCTCTTTGTCAAGTTTAAGTATTTCAGCAAGTTTTATAATGTTATCCTTAGTTGGCTTACGTTCATTTCTTTCGATTTTGCTTAAAATAGCTTGGTCTATGTCGAGATGAGATGCTACTTGTCTAAGCAGTAAGCCTAAACTTTCCCTTTTTGCTCTGATAATTTGTCCAACGGTTTCCATATGAATTATTTTACTTGACATCATTTGTCAAATGTAATCTGTCAATTTGATATTTACAATTACTTTGGTAGATTATTTATTAACAGTATCGTTTTTGTGTCGGGTGGTGGGTGGGCTTGGGTTTGGTTGGGCAAAATTAAATGTGGTGTTTTTGTGTCGGCAAGTGCGTTGGCAAAACACCTCTTTTAATTATGCGAAGCGTTGGCATTTTCTGTCGGTTTGTTGTCGGTCGTGTCGGTTTTTTAGGGTGAGTGCTAACACCCAAATTTACGAAACTAATCTAAAATTCCCAATAACATTCGTATAACCGTCTAAAATGGTTTGTTTTATGAATGTTTTGTGGTTGTTGCGTATAACTTTCGTAAGTTAGTTTTTTACACGAAAATAGATAAGAAAATACAACTTTTGAATGTTCCGTTTTTGCACTACCAATAAATTTTTATAAACAACAAAATACAAATTGTATATTTGTGTTTTTAAATTATGCAACTGCAAACCAAGATGAAAACAATCAACGATTTTAATTTTAACAACAAAAAAGCCATTATCCGTGTAGATTTTAATGTGCCTTTAAACGATCAATTTCAAGTAACCGACGATAACCGGATTGTTGCTGCAAAACCAACCATCGACAAAATTGTGAACGATGGCGGTGTTGCTATTTTAATGTCGCATTTGGGTCGTCCTAAAAACGGACCTGAAGACAAATTTTCTTTAAAGCACATTGTATCAAAAGTAGAAGAAGTTTTAGGCAGAAAAGTAACTTTTGTCAATGATTCTGTCGGGGCTAAAGTAGAAGAAATAGTTGCTTCGGCACAACCGGGCGATGTGGTTTTATTGGAAAATTTACGTTTTTACAAAGAAGAAGAAGCGGGCGATGAAGCGTTTGCAGAAAAATTGTCAAAATTAGGCGATGTGTATGTGAACGATGCTTTTGGAACAGCACATCGCGCACATGCTTCTACCACAATTGTAGCAAAATTTTTCCCGAATGATAAATGTTTCGGTTTCTTGTTAGCTAAAGAAATCGAAAGTATTGACAAAGTATTGAATTCAACGGATAAGCCGGTAACGGCTGTTTTGGGCGGATCTAAAGTATCATCAAAAATCACCATCATCGAAAATATTTTAGATAAGGTAGATCACATGATTATTGGTGGCGGTATGATGTTTACTTTTATTAAAGCACAAGGCGGAAAGGTTGGAAATTCTATTGTTGAAGATGATAAAATGGAATTAGCATTGGAAATTTTAGAAAAAGCCAAAGCTAAAAATGTACAAATCCATATTCCTGTTGATGTGGTTGCGGCAGATGCTTTTTCTAACGATGCCAATACGCAAATTGTACCCGCAAACGAGATTCCTGACGGATGGCAAGGGTTGGACGTGGGACCAAAAACATTGGAACAATTCAACAAAGTAATTATGTCATCAAAAATTATTTTATGGAACGGACCTTTAGGTGTTTTTGAAATGGAAAAATTCGCTGCCGGAACCATTACATTAGGTAATTTTATTGCTGATGCCACTGCTGCCGGAACGTTCTCATTAGTTGGAGGTGGTGATTCTGTTGCCGCTGTAAAACAATTTGGCTTAGATGATAAAGTAAGTTATGTTTCCACCGGGGGTGGTGCAATGTTAGAAATGTTAGAAGGACAAACGTTACCCGGAATTGCTGCCATTTTAGATTAATGAAAAGATATATTATTAAACAACAGATCGACTTTCAAAGTCGATCTGTTGTTTTTTATGGATAAACAAAATAAGTTAAATAAAAGTTAATATTTGTTAATTAATATTGTGATTTGTTAAATTGGATCCTATACTGTGTATAGGATGTAGTAATAGTGAATTAAATAATTCAGAAAATAGCGATCAAATAAAAATTGAAACACAACCACTGGTTTCTAAATCTGTAGAAAACAATATTGACTCTTTATTTTATAATTATGTAAATTCTGTAGAATACAAAGAATCTAATAGGTTAATACATATTTTTTTAAATAAGATTAAAGTGCCTGTAACAGCAGATGATTTTAATACCAAAACGGAAATGTTTGAATGGATTGGTTTAAATTTGGATAAAACTGATTTTGCATCTTTAGAAGAAGCCCGGACAGAGTGCCTACCTATTTCAAATTTAATAGAAACTACCTTTAATAATAACCAGGAATTACTTGAGTTTATAAGCGTTTCTGACCCTGAAACTGTAACATTCTATGCTGAAAAATGGATGTTAAATACGCCTACAGGAGACGACCCGTGTACTGTACAAATTAAAGCTTGTGAAGCGAATACTTTAGTCGCTTTTCTAACTTTGGTAATATCTTACAGAGGATCCTCAGAATCGCTAGATGCATACGACGATGCCCAATGGGCTTTTAATAGAAGCATGATAGTTTGTGCTAATAATTTTGAAGCTTGTGTAGCGGGCTTATAAAATACAATTGCTATGAAAAAGTTTATATCTATTTTTTTAGTACTCTTTGTTTCGTACATTACTTATTCGCAAACAAGTGAAGAGGTAATTTTACAAGATAACGATTTTAAAATATTAACCGAAAAATCTATTAAATTTTACACTTCTGAAGAATACATAAACTTTGAGAAAATCAGGAAAGAGCTTTTAGAGGAAACGGGCAGATCTTTTTATCCGCATGGATTATTAACCCCTACAGAATATAAAATGTGGATGGAAAAAAATCTTAACAAAACAAAATTTACATCTTTAGAAGAAGCAATGCTAGCTTATAAAAAACACTATGATACAGGTAACGAAATAAACGGTTTGTTTGGTAGATTACAAGACAAATATGGCGGGGAACGTTTTTGGCCAGTTTATATAGAACATATATTAAGTAAATTTAAACCTGTTTTGAAGGCTAACGGTATTTTTGGAGATCCCCCTCCACCTGGTTTTTAAGGCAATTTTTTAAAATAGAGAAAAAGCAAGTCGTTACAACTTGCTTTAACAGATAGAAAAACACCCCTTTCGTTACATTAACACTCCGTTTTTGTAATTATTACGAAACTAATTTAAGAATTACCTTAAGATAGAATGTTACCAGATAATTATATGATTTTAAAAAAATCTTTAATTGAGCGAATGTTATCAATAATGGTGTATTTTCCGATGTGTTTGCGTAATTTTACGGTAAACTATAATTTTTCAATGAAACAGGTTGTTTTGTGCTTATTTTTGCTCGTTGTTGTTTTAGGCTGTACCAAAAAAAAGGAAGTAGCCGGCGCTGGGTTAAATCCTTCTTTTGGTAATAGGAACGAAATCGTCTTGGTGATTGACGACAGTTTATGGATTGGTTCGTTTGGCGACAGCATTCGTTCACAATTGGCAAAAACAACCGCAATAAGCGATAATACAGAACCCGTTTTTACTTTATTACAGTTAGATCCCAAAATATTTACAAGTAAAGCCAAATTAGCCCGAAACATAGTCCTTTTTTCAACCAATAATCAATACGAATTTTTATTGCAGAAAAGCGTTTATGCAACACCACAGAACTTCTTTTTTTTACGGGCAGAAAACAAAGAGGATCTTTTAAAAATGTTCAAAAAAAATGCCGATTCTATAGCATCGGTTTTTAAAGCATCTGAATTGAATGAAGAAATGCATCAGGTGGTAAGGGCATCAACCCATGATTTAAGCGAATTAAAAGATTTTTTTGGCTGTACGTTAAAAATTCCGGATAATTATCATTTACAGATAAAAAACGAATTTCCTTTTTTGTGGTATCAAAAAGATTTGCCGTCGGGAAACATCAACCTGATACTTTATGAATTTCCTATTACAGAAATAGAAAACACTAAAGGTTCTGTGGAAAATCATCTGTTACAAGCCCGAAATTTTATTGGCGAAGAGTTTATGAAAACCGCAAAAGATCAAGCGTACATCACTACCTCTACAAAGGTAAAATATACCATTACTAAAGAAACGCTTCAAAATTTACCGGCATACAGAATAACGGGAAATTGGGAAACGGTAAACGATTATTTAAAAGGTCCTTTTATATGTTATGCCATTCGTGATGATTATTACAAACGGTATTTATTTATCGAAGGATACATCAACAATCCTTTTAAACAAAAAGGTGAACAAATTTTAGAAGTAGAGGCTATTATAAAATCAATCAACTTTAATGAAAATTGAAATTAAAACATTTAATGAGCTCACGCCGTTTGAACTTTACCAGATTTTAGAATTGAGAAACAACGTTTTTGTCGTAGAACAAAATTGTGCCTATCTTGATACCGATGGATGCGATCAAAAAGCCCATCATTTATTAATCTGGAAGGATGAGGTATTGGCAGCTTACACCCGTATCATAAAACCCGGAATTAAATATGAAACAAGCAGTATTGGCAGAGTAGTGGTGCATGCAAAATACCGTAATTTAAAGCTGGGACACCTTTTAATGAAACACGCAGTTAAAGCGGTTGAGGAGATACACAAAACCGGAACCATAACCATTTCTGCACAAGCGCATTTACAACGGTTTTACAGTAAACACGGTTTTGAAACGGTTTCCGAAGAATATATGGAAGACGATATTCCGCATGTTAAAATGGTTAGGGATAGAGAGATTTGAAGGGAGAGATGTCTTTAGATTTGTGGAACGGTTACTAATGTTAGCACCAATTGTTTTTTTCTCACGGTATGTCGTTGTGCAAAATCTGTCCAATTAATTTTCTGTTCTTGAAATACATTACTATTTGATGTCCGAAACTGTCTTTTGCAAGTGGTTTCCCTTTTAAGTCAGTCTTCCCGTTATAGAATGTGTCTCCAAAAAATTCCCATTCCAATTTCTCAATTCCAACATTCATTGATTGTTTGTCTGGCGTGTCATAAATGTCAATTGCTTTTTGTTTTGTATCACCAAGTTTAAACCCTTTGTCAGAAGTAAAATAGGCTGAACTGATTTTTGTGGTTTGTTTTAGGAAACCATCAAAATCTTGTCGTTTTTGTTTTTCAGATGCAACTTCTCCACTGTCAATATGCAGTTCCATTCTATTGATTAAATCAGTTGGCATATCATTGGTGTAAAAATGATAAATACCATTCGGTGATAGTCTGTATAAAGCTCAAAAACAAGCGTTTGTTTTAAAGTGTCGTTACCAAACCAAGCTTTGTCATAAGAGTAGGTTTGTCCACTTTGTTTTTTATATGAAGAATTATTACTTGTTTTGTCAATAAGCATTTCATTTGTTACAGGATAGTCGTCAACTACAAATCTCTTGATAGTGTCAGAAATAGAAACAACGTTTATTTGTTTGGGTTTTAGAATAGTGTCAATTGTAACAAAGTCAAACTTTACAAGTTCGTTTTTAATAGTTGTTTCAGTCCTATTGTTACAAGATAAAAGCCCAAATGAAATGATAATTGTCAATGTTTGTAGTGTTGTCTAATACTCAAATTTACAAAACTAATCGAAATTTCAAAATATCATTTATATAACCGCCTAATATGTGTTATTTGTGATAAACCTAAAGATTTTATGCTATGCCGATAAAACAAAGCTAAAAGTTATTGGACGATTGTGTTTTTATTCGGGTTTTATTTTCACGATTTTATTTTCACGAATAATAACAAGTTCGCTTTTTTTGGCTTTTTTAAACTCAATTAGTTTTTCGTAAACTTTTTCAAGCCCTTTTAAGATTTTATTTTTCTCGTCAATATGTTTTTCAGTTGTTGTCATAGTAATTTTTTAAAAGATTAAATTTCTCTTGATTTACAATGTTTAATTCAGTGTGAATTTGTTTGTCTGCTAAAAGTTCGTGTTGTTCCTCTGAATTATCAAAGATAAATGCACTGTCAACAATCGGTAGATAAATTTCAAACAAATTTTTTATTCCTTTGATATATCTTCTTCCAATTATTTTGGGTTCAATGTTATGTCCACCCTCTGAAACTCGAATTTTTACACGTTCTTTGGCTAATTCTATGTTTTGAAGCCAAAAGAATAACAGCGTTATTCGATATCCCTTTTCTTTTGCTTCTGCTATTTTGTTTTTGTAACTTCTTGTTGATAGTGTGGTTTCAAATGCAAAATTTACGTTTTCTGAAAGTAATTCGTTAATTCTGTTCAACATTATGCGACCTGCCTCAAACGAAACTTTTTCGGGTTGAAAGGGCGACAATCCTTTTGCAATTTCATCAGCATTGACAAACTCTTTACAATCCAATATTTCAGGTAAAATGGTAAATGAAGCTGTTGTTTTTCCTGCTCCGTTACAACCTGCAATTATGTAAAGTTTTTTACCACTCATAGTTACAAATTTACAAAACTATTCCAAATAGCCTAATAAATCTTCCTGTTCTAACATTCATTAATAAAAAACAAATTAAACATTTGTTTAAATTAAACGTTTGTTTAACTTTGCATCGATTTTTGATAAAATTGAATATAATGAACGAGAAACAGCAGGAAATTTTAAATGCAGCCGAGAAATTGTTTGAAGAAAAAGGCTTCGACGGAACTTCGGTACGCGATATTGCCAAAGAAGCAAATGTAAACCTGGCAATGATTTCGTACTATTTTGGTTCAAAAGACAAACTCCTCGAAACCTTGTTTGAAACCCGGTTAGACAATTTCAGGATCAATTACGAATTAATTTTTGATAAAGATTTTACTGCTTTTGAAAGTTTAGAAAAGCTGGTACACGTTTATGTAAAAACAATGAATCAGAATGCCGGTGTTTATAAAATTCTGTCTGTTGAGGGCGGTATAAAAAAACGCCTCATTAATTCTGATTCGTTTACCAAAATTAAAAAATTCAATTTAGAATTAGTTTCTAAAGTGCTTCAAAAAGGTATCGATGCCGGTGTTTTCAATAAAACCGTTTCTCCGGTACTTTTGCATTCTACAATGATGGGTACTTTTATGAATTTTCAAATGAACCGTTCGTTTCTTCAAAATGTTTTAGAAATAACATCAGATGAAGCATATAATCAATACATCGAAAATCAATTAGCAAATCATATTCACAGAACAATTAAAGCGCTTTTAATTTATGAAGACTAAATGGGCGTGGCTTGGTGCGTGTGTTATTATGGGAAATTTATCGGTTTTTGCACAAGATAAATCCCTAAGCATACAAGAAGCCATTCAGTTAGCAGCAACGCAAAGTAAAGAAGCCAAAGCCGCCGATACAAAAGTTTCGGGCAAAAAATTAGAGCTTGGTGTTACTAAAAACAAACAGTTGCCGGATGCCAGTATCAGCGGACAATTCGCCGTTCTTTCTACACCCGATATCAATTTAAGAATTCCGTTAGGCGATGAAGGAGGAGGTGCTCCCGACATTAAAGCCAACCAAATGATGCTGGCACAGGCAAATGTTTCGATGCCTTTATATGCCGGCGGAAAAATCAGGAACGGCATTCACATTGCCGAAACAGCAGTCGAAGCCGAACAGTTTGCCGCATTAAACACCAAAGAACAATTGGCATCGCAGTCGATAAAGTTGTATGTGGCATTGTACAAAGCACAGCAAACGGCTAAATTAATGCAAGAAAACATTAAACGTGCCGAACAGCAGGTAGCCGATTTTAAGGCAATGGAAGAAAACGGATTGATTGCCCGAAACGATTTGCTGAAAAGCGAACTGCAATTGTCTAATTATCAGGTTGCGTTGCAAGAAGCCGTTAAAAACGTAAATGTGGTCAATTATCAGTTGGTAACCCTTTTACAATTAGACGAAAATACGCACATCGACGCTATTAATTTCTCGAACGAAGAAAATCTTTTGACCGAAGATTTTACGGTAGAAACCGCTTTAAGCAGCCGAAACGATTTAAAGATGCTTGAAGCACAGCACAAAATCGCTGCAGATCAGTTAAAGATTTCTAAAGCAGATTATTTGCCTAGTGTTGCTTTAACCGGAGGTTACATTGCAGCCGATGTTAAAAACGTTATTGCCATTACAAATGCAGTAAACGTGGGTATTGGTCTTTCGTATGATTTGGGTTCATTGTACAAAAACAAAAAAAATGTTGCAGTTGCCAAGCACCGCATTGCCGAAGTTGAAGAACAGATAGAAATAGCAAACGATCGTGTAAAAATCCAGGTACAGCAGGCAAACGAGAATTTTCATCTAGCACAAAGCCAGGAAAAATTGTATGCACAGGCGGTAACGCAGGCAAATGAAAATTACCGGATCGTAAAAGATAAATACGACAACGGCGTTGCCGATACCGACGATTTGTTAGAAGCAGATGTACAGCAGCTTCAGAGCCAAATCAACGAAGCGGTTTCAAAAGCAAATGTAATTGAAAAATATTACGACTTATTATTAGTAAACGGTCAATTAATTTCAAAATAAGATTCACAGAAAAATGGATAAAAGTATAGCAGACAGTGCAGCAAAAAATCCAATGAACAAAAAATTTATGTTCATATTTGCGGCTTTAATTTTAGTGGGCGGTTCTTACGGAACTTACAAATACATACACAGTCTGGCACATGAAACAACAGACGATGCACAGGTAGAAAAAAATATGAGTCCGATTATTCCTCGTGTAGGCGGATATGTTTCAAAGGTTTTTGTTAAAGACAACGATTTGGTAAAAAAAGGCGATACGTTGTTTGTTATTGACAGTCAGGATTATTTGGTAAAAGTTCAGGAAGCGCAGGCAGCATTGCTTGCAGCAGAAAGTTCTTTTGAAGTTTCAAAAGCAGATGTTTCGGCAACATCGGCAAATGTGGCAATATCAGATGCAACGGTTCAATCGAATTCACAAAGCATCGAAATGGCTCAGATCCGTGCCAAACAGGCAACGAACGATTATCAGCGTTACGAGAATCTGTATAAAAATCATTCCATCACCAAACAGCAGTACGAGCAGGCTTTAACTGCAAAATTAGAAGCAGAAAAACAAGTTGAGGTATTAAAACAACAACGCAATGCAAGTGCTTCGCAACGCAATGCCGTGGTAAGCAAAACAACAGTAGCTTCTAAACAAACATCGGTGGCACAGGCAAATATAGAACGTGCCAAAGCCACTTTAGAAGCTGCCAGATTAAATCTGTCGTACACGGTAATCACCGCTTCGGTTGACGGTCAGGTGTCAAATGTAAAAATCCAGCCGGGACAAATGGTAAATCCGGGAGCGGCTTTGTTTTATATTGTTGATAATACCGAAACCTGGGTAGTTGCCAATTTTAAAGAAACCCAATTAAACAAAATGCGTTTGGGACAAAAAGTTGAAATTAAAATAGATGCTTACCCAGATGCACCTTTTGAGGGCGAAGTAAATTCGTTTTCACCGGCAACAGGATCTCGTTTTTCATTACTTCCACCCGATAATGCAACAGGAAACTTTGTAAAAACGGTACAACGCATTCCGGTAAAAATAAAACTGACAAAAAATAATAAAACAGAAAACATTTCTTTATTGCGTCCGGGAATGAACGCAGATGTTGATGTGCACGTAGGGTAATATGGAAACAGCTTCATTACAACAAGACAGTTTGGTAGAATACGGCTTTCGCAGGGTAATTATTACCATTACCGCCGTACTCTGTGCCTTATTGGAAATTGTTGAAACAACCATTGTAAACGTTGCCTTAAATGACATGAAAGGCTCGCTGGGTGCAACACTTACCGATGTTGCCTGGGTAATTACCGCGTATGCCATTGCCAATGTAATTGTAATACCAATGACCAGCTGGCTTTCGCAACAGTTTGGGCGTAGAAATTATTTTGCGGCATCGATCATTATTTTCACGACAGCATCGTTTTTGTGTGGTAATGCCACAAATATCTGGGAGCTGGTTTTTTTCCGGTTTATTCAGGGTATGGGCGGTGGTGCATTGCTGGTAACGGCACAAACCATTATTACCGAAAGTTATCCACCGGCAAAAAGGGGAATGGCACAGGCAATTTACGGTATGGGTGTAATTGTTGGTCCTACATTGGGGCCGCCATTAGGAGGATACATTATCGATAACTTCTCATGGCCTTATATTTTTTATATTAATGTTCCGTTGGGAATCATTGCTACGTTATTGACTTTATCATTTGTTCGCAGTCCTAAATACGAAGGATCAAAAAAACAATCGGTCAAAGAAGTAGATTGGTGGGGAATGGTGTTTTTGATTATGTTTATCGGATCATTACAGTTTGTTTTAGAGCACGGTCAGCAAGACGATTGGTTTGAAGATAGAACTATTTTAACGCTTTCAATTTTATCGGCAGTAGGTTTGTTTTTGTTTATCTGGCGCGAATTGGTGTATGAAAACCCTATTGTAAACCTTAGGGTGCTTAAAGACAAAAACCTGCAGGTGGGAACCGTAATGAGTTTTATTCTTGGTTTTGGTCTTTTCGGTTCTACCTTTATCATTCCCATTTACACCCAGTCTATTTTAGGATGGCCGGCAACCGATGCAGGTATGTTGTTGATACCAAGTTCCATAATGACCGGAATAATGATGCCGTTCATCGGTAAAATGATTCAAAACGGTGTTCCTCAAAAATACATGGTCGCTTTAGGGTTGTGTGTTTTCTTTGGATTTTCATTTATTATGTACAGTCGTATTACAAACGATACTGGTTCAGAACACATGTTTTGGCCTCTGATTCTTCGAGGAGTTGGTTTAGGTTTGCTCTTTGTACCTGTAATGACGCTTTCGCTTTCCACCTTAAAAGGCAAAGCTATCGGAGAAGGCGCATCGTTTACGGGAATGATGCGGCAATTGGGCGGATCGTTCGGTATTGCGTTGATTACTACGTTTATCTCGCGCGATTCACAACATCACAGAGTTAATCTGATTTCGCATTTAGATGAAACAAAATTTGAAGTACAGCAACGGATTTTACAATTACAGCAAAGCTTTATAGCAAAAGGATATTCAACAAACGAAGCGTTAGGCAAGGCACATCAGATTATAGAAGGTTCGGTTATGAAACAGGCAACGATTCTTTCTTATATGGATGTTTTCTTGTACTTAGGTGTGTTGTTTTTAATTTGTGTACCTTTTGTATTAATGATTAAACAAGGTAAAACAATAGTAGATACTTCTTCCATACATTAATTTTTTAAGTTTTTTATATAGAACGAGATGTGGTAAACACATCTCGTTTTTTGTTTTATAATTCTTCTTTACCTCCCAATTAAGAACACAAAAAGCAACACAATCCCAAAAAGCGTTTCAAAAAATTCTAAATAAATTTTAATTTTCTCTCTTTTTATAATTATTTTAGTTCTTTGGTTTTATCACATAAAACGTTAAGAGTTTATACAGCTCTGTGAAAATATAGTATCTTTACACAAATTTTTTATTAATTAAACTTAACAACGAAAGTTGTTCAATATATATGGCATGTACAAATTGTTCTACTAAAACAAACGATTCTGGCATTCCAAAAGGTTGTGGTAGCAAAGGTTCGTGCGGAACCGAAAGCTGCAATAAATTAAGCGTATTCGATTGGTTATCGAACATGCACTATCCTTCGGGATTTGAACCTTTTGATGTGGTCGAAGTACGTTTTAAAAACGGTAGAAAAGACTTTTATAAAAACACCGATAAATTATCGTTGCAAATTGGCGATGTGGTTGCAACCGAAGCCAGTCCCGGGCACGATATAGGTGTGGTAACTTTAACGGGTGAACTGGTTAAAGTTCAAATGAAAAAGAAAAAGGTAAATCCTTATGGTGATACCTTGAAAATATACCGCAAAGCAACACAGAAAGATATTGATATCTGGAGCGAAGCACGTAAACGCGAAGAACCAATGAAGGTACGCGCCCGCGAAATTGCGATTGAACTAAAACTGGAAATGAAAATTTCTGATATCGAATTTCAAGGCGATGCATCAAAAGCAACCTTTTATTACACGGCAAATGACCGGGTAGATTTTCGTCAGTTGATTAAAGAGTTTGCCCGAGAGTTCAATACCCGGATCGAAATGAAACAGGTAGGTTTTCGTCAGGAAGCAGCCCGCTTGGGTGGAATTGGGTCGTGCGGACGCGAATTGTGCTGTTCTACCTGGCTCACCGATTTTAGAAGCGTAAACACTGCCGCAGCGCGTTATCAGCAATTGTCGTTAAATCCGCAAAAATTAGCCGGGCAATGCGGTAAGCTAAAATGTTGTTTGAATTATGAATTAGACACGTATCTGGATGCTTTAAAAGGCATGCCGGACACCGATACTAAATTGCTTACTAAAAATGGAGAGGCTTATTGCCAGAAAATCGATATTTTTAAAGAAGTCATGTGGTTTGCTTATCCAACGAATAATGCCAATTGGTATAAAATCGAAGTGGGACAGGTAAAAGAAATCATAGCATTAAACAAACAAGGGCAAATCATTGATACTATCGAAGATTATGTTTTTGAAGAAGAAAGCACAGTTTCATTGCAAAGTGTAGTTGCCGAAGACAGTTTATCCCGTTTCGATCAGCCAAAACGTAAAAAACGTCCTACCCGAAACAAAAAAACAGATAAGGTAGCCGCTGATTCATCGGGGAAACCAACCGTAGAGAAAGATAAAAAACCTTTACGATCAAACAATGCGGCACCAACTGAACAAAAAACATCGAGAAAACCGCAAAGAAATAATCAGCCAAAAACCGCAAATACAAATCCAGCGGAAAAGCCTAAGCAAACCGTGCCAAATAACAAGCCGGCACAGGAAAATAACACGGCAAACAACAATAAAAACCAGGCACGTAAAAAGAATTTTAGAAGACCAAACAAAAATAACGGAAACAAACCAAACAAAAACTCCGATGGTAATAAACAATAAAAGAACATTCTTTAAAATTGTTGCTTTATCAGCAATGGCGGTACTTACAGCTTGTAATTCTACCGATTTTTTCAATGAATACCAGTCGCTGCCAGATGGTTGGAAAAAAAGCGAACCGTTAGTATTTGATTTTGAATCGTTAGATACCATTAGTACACACAATGCTTATCTGAATATTCGAACCACAAACGAGTATCCTTACAGCAATTTGTTTGTTATCATAAAAATGTTTCCGCCTGAAGGAACGCCAACTGTTGATACGTTGCAATATCAAATGGCAAATCCCGATGGTAAAATGTTGGGAACGGGGTTTACCGATATAAAAGAACATAAGCTTTTTTGGCGTGAAAACATCACCTTTAAAAAACAAGGAATTTATAAAATTGAGGTAGAACACGCCATGCGGAAGTTAAACGAACTAAAGGGCGATGAGGTGTTAAAAGGCGTTTCTGAAATTGGTTTACAAGTACAATAATTCATAAAATATTATGGAAAAAATAGAAAATCCAAAAAAGAAAAATAAATCAAACAACAGAAGGTATTTAGGGTTATTCTGGAAATTGTTCGCAGCGGGTGTTATTTTCGTTGTCTTGATTTTTGCTTTTGCAAACTGGGGAATTTTCGGTGCTATGCCCACCTTTGATGAGCTGGAAAATCCGGAATCGAGTGTGGCTACAGAAATTATTTCGGCAGACGGCAAAACCCTTGGTAAATTTTATTTAGAAAACCGTATTCCGGTAAAATACGAAGAATTACCGCAACATTTAGTAGATGCATTGGTTGCTACCGAAGACGAACGTTTTTACTCACACTCGGGCATCGATGCAAAAGGAACACTTCGTGCCATATTTTCAGCAGGATCAAGCGGTGGTGCAAGTACCATTACACAACAGTTGGCTAAAAACCTGTTTCACGGTAGTTCCGGATCAAGCAATAAACTGTACCGCGTCGTCCAAAAAGTAAAAGAATGGATTATTGCCGTAAAATTAGAACGTCAGTACACCAAAAACGAAATCATAGCTTATTATTTAAATACCGTTGATTTTGTAAGTAATGCTTACGGTATCCGTTCGGCATCAAATATTTATTTTAATAAAGAGCCTAAAAACCTTACGGTAGATGAGGCCGCTGTTTTAGTAGGAATGCTTCAGGCACCTTCGCGTTACAACCCGCGTTTTAATCCGGAACGTTCTCAAACCCGAAGAAACATTGTGCTGGGTCAAATGGCTAAAAACCATAAAATAACCGAAGCCGAAAAAGAGAAATATCAGGCAATGCCTTTAAAAATAAAATACACGCCAGAAACCCACACCAAAGGTTATGCAACGTATTTTAGAGAATATTTACGCGATTATATGCGTAAATGGGTTAAAGAAAATCCTAAGAAAGACGGATCTACTTACGATATTTACCGTGACGGGTTACGTATCTATACCACGATTGATTCACGTATGCAGGAATATGCCGAAGAAGCTGTAGAAATGCACCTGGCAAATTTGCAAAAAGAGTTTTTTAAACAACAAAAAGGCAATAAAAACGCACCGTTTATACAAATCAATCAAAACGAAACCCAAAAGATCATCAATCGTGCCATGCGAAATTCAGAGCGTTGGCGACAAATGAGCGAGCAAGGTAAATCAGAAGAAGAAATTATTAAATCGTTCAGTGTGAAAACCAAAATGTCGGTTTTTACATGGAAAGGCGAGAAAGATACGTTAATGTCACCGCTTGATTCTATTGTTTATTACAAACATTTCTTACAATCGGGTATGATGTCTATGGAACCAATTACCGGGAATGTAAAAGCCTGGGTCGGAGGTATAGATTACAAGCATTTTCAGTACGATCACGTTGCTCAAGGAGCTCGTCAGGTGGGGTCAACATTTAAACCGTTTGTATATGCAACGGCAATTGACCAGTTAGGAATGAGTCCTTGTGATTATATTTACGACGGACCTTTTACAATGCCTCGCGGACGTTACGGTATCCAGAAAGATTGGTCGCCAAGAAATTCCGGGGGTAAATATTACGGTACCGTTACCATGAAAAAAGCATTGGCACAATCGTTAAATACCGTAACGGCACGTTTGATGGATCGTGTGGGACCAAAAGCGGTTATTGATCTATGTAGAGATTTAGGTGTAAAATCTGATATTCCGCAGTCACCAGCCATTGCGTTAGGTGCCGTAGAAATTACGGTAAGCGATATGGTTGCGGCTTACAGCACATTTGCCAACCAGGGCGTGTACGTAAAACCACGTTTCATTAATAAAATTACGGATAAACACGGAGTGGTGTTATTTGAATCGAGAATGGAAACGCGCGATGTAATGAATAAGGACATTGCGTATGCCATTGTAAAATTATTAGAAGGTGTAACCGAAGGCGGATCGGGTGGACGTTTGCGTTATACCGGATCCGGTGGTGCAGGATACCATGTAATGACCGGTTATCCGTACGCGTTTAAAAACCCCATTGCAGGTAAAACTGGAACAACTCAAAACAATTCTGACGGATGGTTTATTGGAATGGTTCCCAATTTAGTTACCGGTATATGGGTGGGTAACGAAGACCGTGCGGCACATTTTAAATCAACAGTTTATGGACAAGGTGCCACTATGGCATTGCCTATCTGGGGTATTTTTATGAAGAAATGTTATGCCGATAAAACGCTCTATGTTTCCGATGAAGATTTTGAACGACCATCAAATGTAAGCGTGTTGGTTGATTGCTGGAAACGAGCTGAAAATGATTCACTAATAGATCCTGATTCTGTTTTTGGATTGCCGGAAAGTAAAAAAGACAGTTTGGCACCGCCAAAACAAAGCGTTCCACTGGAATTTGATTTTTAATATTTAAAACGACTTCTTATTTTGAAGTCGTTTTTTTGTTATATTTGGATATATAATGAAAAATATGAAACATTTAAAATGGAAACATTTAATAAATTCAAAAGCATTTGAGAAAAAAAGTATAAATGAGATCAGAACACATTTTACATCAGGCGAAAAATTAGTTTCAAGTTTTCTAAAAGCAAAAAAGCTTAACGGAACTGAAACAGAGGAAAATTACTTAAAGACTTTAGACTCCTATGGAAACGAATTATCTAAAAGAGAAGATCTGATAGATTTTAGTTTATTTGGAATAAATGAAAAGCAAACAGTTTCTAGTGTATATCAAAGGGCCGCCAGTAAAAACAAATGGTGCCATTTTTTTTATTTCTTATCCAGAAACGATAAAGAAACAAATATATTAGAAATTGGAACAAATCTCGGTGTTTCGGGGCAATACTTTATAGGTGCTTTGTGTGATAATAAAACAGTTACTTCTCATTTTGTAACATTTGAAGGTGTGCCTGATTTATGTAAAATTGCAAACGAACGTTTTGAAAAAATCAGTATAAACAGAAATTGTAATTACAAAATAATTCAGGGACTGTATGAAGATACTTTACATCGGGTAGATGATCTAAATATAAAATTTGATATTGTTTTTATAGATGGCAATCACAAGTATAAGCCCACAATCGAATATTATGAATATTTACTGAATCATTCAAAAGACAATGCTGTTTTTATATTTGATGACATTAACTGGAGCGGTGAAATGAAAAAAGCATGGCAAGATATATTAAAAACAGATTATTCGTATTCAATAGATTTCTTTAAAATGGGAATTATTGTTTTTGAAAAGGATAACCATTTAAAGAAAAACTATAATTTATTTTTAACGTTATAGAAAAAAAACGGCTTGAATAATCAAGTCGTTTTTTTTTGTATTTTTATACCATTAACAATCTAAATAATTATGATTAATAAAAAGGTTGCGAATGCGCAAGAAGCATTACACGATGTACAAGATAATCAAACCATTATGGTTGGCGGATTTGGATTAAGCGGTATTCCTGAAAATTCAATCGCTGAATTGGTTCGCAGAAATGTTACAGGGTTAACCTGTATTTCAAACAATGCGGGTGTTGATGATTTTGGCTTAGGATTGCTGCTTCAAAAAAAACAAGTTAAAAAAATGATTGCTTCTTATGTTGGAGAAAATGCCGAATTTGAGCGTCAAATGCTAAGTGGTGAGTTAGATGTTGAATTAACGCCACAAGGAACATTAGCAGAAAAATGCCGTGCGGCACAAGCGGGTATTCCTGCATTTTTTACACCGGCAGGTTACGGTACCGAAGTTGCCCAAGGTAAAGAAACTCGTGAATACAACGGAAAAATGTTTGTGTTAGAAGAAGCGTTTAAAGCCGATTTTGCTATTGTAAAAGCATGGAAAGGTGACGAAGCAGGAAACTTAATTTTCCGCGGAACAGCACGAAATTTTAATGCATGTATGGCAGGTGCCGGAAAAATCACCATTGCCGAAGTAGAAGAATTAGTGCCTGCAGGAGAATTGGATCCCAATCAAATCCACATTCCGGGAATTTATGTAAAACGCATTTTCCAGGGAACCAACTACGAAAAACGAATTGAACAACGAACTGTACGCAAAAGAGATTAATTATGGCATTAGATAAAATTGGAATTGCTAAACGCATCGCAAAAGAATTGCAAGATGGATATTATGTAAATTTAGGAATCGGAATTCCCACCTTGGTTGCAAATTATGTACCTGACGGGATGAATGTGGAATTTCAATCTGAAAACGGCGTGTTGGGCATGGGACCTTTCCCGTTTGAAGGCGAAGAAGATGCAGACATTATCAATGCCGGTAAACAAACAATTACAACGTTGCCCGGAGCTGCCTTTTTTGATTCCGCTATGAGTTTTGGAATGATCCGCTCGCAACATGTAGATTTAACGATTTTAGGAGCAATGGAAGTTGCAGAAAACGGGGACATTGCCAATTGGAAAATTCCCAGAAAAATGGTTAAAGGAATGGGCGGAGCTATGGATTTAGTGGCATCGGCAGAAAATATCATTGTGGCAATGATGCATGTGAACAAAGCAGGCGAATCTAAAATTTTAAAACAATGTACTTTGCCGTTAACAGGTGTAGGCTGTGTTAAAAAAGTGGTAACCGAACTGGCTGTAATGGAAGTTACACCTAACGGATTTAAGTTGTTAGAACGCGCACCAGGCGTTACGGTAGATGAAATTGTAAAAGCTACCGAAGCGGATTTAATTATAGAAGGAGACATACCTGAAATGGCTGTATAAAAACCAAAAGCTATGGAAAACAAATCATTGGAAAATAAAAACGAACAAATAAACGATACAAACGGGCAACAAAACAAAGTCCCGTTTGTTATTCGTTTGGCGTGTGTACTGCTTAGCATCATCGCAATTACTTATATCAGTATTGTTGGTAAATCTATTTTGGTACCGCTGGTTATTGGTTTTTTGGTAGCCATGTTGTTATTGCCCGTAGCTAATTTTCTGGAACGGAAATTAAAATTTCCACGTATTGTATCCTCGTTGGTATCGCCAATCCTTTTCAGTTTAGTTGTTATCGCCGTGTTTTTCTTTATAGGTACACAAATGGCACAGTTTACAGATGATCTGCCGGAATTTAAACAACAAATAGAAACGCTTTTCCATGATGCGCAAGTGTTTGTTTACGATAAATTTGGCGTTTCTGAAGAAGAACAGATAAATTATATTCAAAAAAATGCCGAAGAAGTCATTAAGAAAGGATCCGGAGTTGTAAGTACAGCCGTTATGTCGGTAACTTCCATGTTGGCATCTTCTACTTTTGTGTTTTTAGGCATCTTCTTTTTCTTGTTGTATCGCAGCCACTTGGTAAAATTCCTAATCTGGTGTTTTCCCCCTTCAGATCAGTCAAAAGTAAGAGTCGTGATCACCGAAATTCAAAGCATCATCAAACAGTACATCTTTGGATTATTAATTCAGGTGGTAGCGGTATCAACTTTAATGTTCATTGCTTACAGCATCATTGGCATAAAATACGCCTTGCTTTTTGCAGTCTTGTGTGGTGTATTGAACTTAATTCCGTACATAGGTATTTTCTCTGCAACCGTATTGGCAGCCGTGGTTACTTTAGCAACAGGCGATCCCATTCAGGCATTGTGGGTAGTTATTGCCGTAATTGTTGTAAATTCTATCGATGGAAACATCATTACCCCAAAAATCATTGGTTCTAAGGTGGCGTTAAATTCGTTTGTAGTGCTGTTTGGTATTGTGATTGCCGAATCTATTTGGGGTATTGCGGGTATGTTTTTGGCGATTCCTATTTTAGCCATTTTCAAGATTATTTTTGATAATGTAGAAGGATTGCGTCCGTACGGATTTGTTTTGGGCGAAGACGGTGCCCCCACACCCTTGTTTGAAAAATATTACGACAAATATATTTATCGCCGTAAACCAAAAGACGAAGATCTACCTAAAGAATTACAAACCGAAGAACAAAACCGCGAAGAAGGGGAAACTTCTAAAAACGAAGAAAAAGATAATTCTTAATACAAAAAATCCATCTGTATGATGGATTTTTTGTATTTAATAAACACGATATTGTTTTACTTTTGTAAAAAATAAATCAATGGAATTTGCAAAAGTTATTTTAAAACAAGGAAAAGAAAAATCGGTTTTACGTAAACATCCCTGGATATTCAGCGGTGCCGTTTATGGCGTAAGCGAAGATTTACAAGATGGACAAACAGTCAACGTGACCGATTATAACGGTAAACATCTGGCAACAGGTTTTTACAGTGACAAGGGAAGCATTGCAATACGTGTTTTAACTTTTGCAGAGGAGGTGTACGACGAGCATTTCTGGGAAAACCGCTTAAAAGCTGCTTGGAAACTCCGAATGGATTTGTTTAATATGGACGATACCAATGCGTTCCGGTTGATTCACGGAGAAGGCGATGGTATCCCGGGACTCATCATTGATTTCTACAACAAAAATTTTGTCATTCAGGCACATTCATCAGGAATTTATTTCAATATTCAAAAAATTTCCCAAGCAATTCAAAAATGTTTTCCCGATCATTGCGAAACCATTTATTGTAAAAGCTCACAAAGCTTACCTAAAACCGGTACCGATTTTCATTTGTTTGGAACGGCTACCGAAACAATTGCTAAAGAAAACAATATACAGTTTCACGTAAACTGGATCGAAGGTCAAAAAACTGGTTTCTTTTTAGATCAGTGCATCAACCGCGAATTGCTGAAATATTACGCCAAAGGAAAAAAAGTGTTGAATACTTTTTGTTATACCGGCGGTTTTTCGGTGTATGCAATGAGCGGTGGGGCAGAGTTGGTAACATCAGTAGATATTTCTGAAAAAGCGGTAAAACTGGCTTCTGAGAATATGGAATTGAACTTTCCGCACAGCAATCACAATGCCATTGCATCTGACGTATTCGATTTTTTAAAGCAAAACAAGAATCTTTATGATGTTATTGTACTGGATCCGCCGGCGTTTGCCAAAAATATTAAAAGTAAGCACACAGCTACACAAGCATACAAACGGTTGAACATTGCCGGATTAAAAACAATTGCCAAAGGCGGGATATTGTTCACCTTTTCATGCTCGCAGGTAATAGATGATGTACTTTTTTATCATACTGTTGCCGCTGCGGCTATTGAATCGGGCAGAAAAGTGCGTGTGTTGCATAAACTTTCGCAAGGGCCTGACCATCCGGTAAACATGTTCCACCCCGAAGGTTCTTATTTAAAAGGATTGGTTTTATATGTAGAAGAATAATGGAAGGATTTTATCAACAGCATTTTAATAAGGTGGTGTTTTTAGAAAAAGCTGAATATGAAGTATGCGTGTTTGATGCGTGTGATTTTTCAAACCAGTCTTTAAACGGCATGATTTTCATCGATTGCGAGTTTATCAATTGTAACCTTTCAAACGCAAACATTCATCAAACAGCCTTTCAAAACGTGCGATTTTCTACTTGTAAATTAATGGGTTTACATTTTAATCAGGCGAATAGGTTTTCGTTTGAAGTCGCTTTTTATGAAACGATACTTGATTTTTCATCCTTTTCGGGTTGTAATTTAAAAAATGGGAAATTCAATAAATGCAGCCTGGCAAGTGTTGATTTTACCGAAAGCAATTTAACAGGAGTGGTGCTGAAGGAATGCGAGTTAAAAAATGCGGTATTTGAGCAATCAAATCTTGAAAAGGCAGATTTTACAACAGCCAGTAATTTTGCCATTCACCCCGAACGAAACCGTATCAAAAAAGCACAATTCTCGGCAGAAAACCTGCAAGGGTTGTTATACCCCTATCAAATTATTGTAAAATAAAGTGGAATATATTGTCAAATTCAAAAAATAAGCCGTATTTTTAAAAGTATTAACGAATTAAAATGAATTTGCTATGAAAAAAATAATTTTAAGTGCAGTACTTGCATCGGCTGTTTTGATTTCTTGTAAGAAAGCTACCGACAAAGAACAGGAACCAATGGTTGACCCGCCGGTAGAAAGTGTAAATGAAGCACTTGATAATACGGCAGAAGACATAACGGTATTGGTTGCCCCAACATTTCAGTATGCCGAGGCAGACCAGTTTGCAAAAGAATACGTGGAATTTGTAAAAGACTATCGGGTTGCCGATGACAATAACGACAGCGAGGCTATGAGACAATTAGGAACGAAATTAAACGAATACCAAAAAAGAGGTGTTGAATTGGCAAAACGTATTCCGCAGGAAGAAGCCGTTGCTTTTCAGGATTTCCTTAACCGTTTAGAAACGTATATTAAATAATTAGCCATTGGCTTGTAACCATTAGTAAACCCCTTACAGCGTTTAAACGCTGTAAGGGGTTTTTATTTTACCACAGTTTACATGGATTAAAGCAAATATGTTTTTTAGTAATTAACAACTTTATTTTACCCATATTGTTCTTGTTTTATCCTGAAGATTTCCCTCTTCTCCAATACCATCTACTTCGTAAAATAGTTCAAGTTCCATAGTATCATCCGATAAATCAATAACATGGAACCTCCTTGTAAATTCACTTCCGTTATGACCAGCTGTTTGGTTAGAATAAGAAAGTATATTATTGGTTATGTCATAAACCCAATTTAATGTTGAAATACTATCACACAAATCTCCAGAATAGGTGTTAGTTGTTAGATGGATAGATGAATCGAACATATACGTTTCTTTCTTATCGCATTCAGATAACGTTACTTCAGAATCATTAATACTTTTCTTTTCCAATTTCCATTTTCCTACAATTTTAATTGTTGCGGGGTCAATAGTTTCATCTTCTTTATCGCAAGATAAAAAACAAGAAAAAGCGAATATTATAATGATCGTAAAAAAATTGCTTGGTTTCATATGCAGTAAATTTAAAGTTGCTAAGATAATTGTTTAATGTGTCAATTAATATAAATCTCACTTATTAGTGAAATAGGTTTTCAAACAATTTTATTTTTTGACAATAATTATAAAAATGAACTTATTTTTTAGTAATTATTTAAAAATGCATAGTTTTGTAATTGTTTAATTGTAACATTTATTTATGAAAAGATGTTTAAAAAACGTACTCATACTTTCAGTTGTAATTACAACAAGTGTAATTTATTCGCAAAATAAGCATTATCTTGAGGCGGGTATAGATTTGATTGGTTTAGATCTATCTTATGAAAGAAATCTTAATAATAAATTTTCAATAAAGTCTTCTTTAGGATATAATGGTTCTATATACAGAACTAATGAAAATATTTTTGTATTGCAACCCAATATTATAGTACAGCCTCGGTTTTATTATAATAAGGACAAAAGAAATTCAAAAGGAAAAAATACAGATTATAATTCAGCTAATTTCATTTCCTTAAATTTAGAATATTTGACATCCGAATTAAATATTTCCAATGCGGGATTTTATGAACCTGAACTATTTACAATAGGTACAGGCTGGAATTTGAGAAGAAATATCACAAGTACTAAATTTGTTTACGAATTTTCTACCGGTATTGTATATAACTATAATATCAATAGAATTTATAGCGAAGACGATAAATTAAAACCTTATATTAATTTCAGGTTAAGTTATATTCTTAATTAGAAAACAGAGCTGAAAGGCTCTGTTTTTATTTCAACTTTCTTAATTTATACAAGTCCAAACGACGGTCTTTTTTAATGCGAACGCTGCCCAGTTCGTGTAATTCCTTTAAAGCATTCAGTTCTACATCAACAATCAGGGTCATTTCGGTATTTGGGGTAGCTTCGGCTTTAACCCCGTTATTTGGAAAAGCAAAATCCGATGGCGTAAAAACGGCTGCCTGCCCGTACTGAATATCCATATTGTTTACTTTAGGTAAATTCCCTACACAACCGGTAATGGCAACATAACATTCATTTTCAATGGCTCGTGCCTGTGCACAACTGCGTACGCGGGTGTATCCGTTCTGGGTATCGGTTAAATAAGGGACAAACAAAATTTCCATTCCGTCTTCACTCATAATTCGCGATAATTCCGGGAATTCCACATCATAACAAAGAATAATTCCAATTTTTCCGCAATCGGTATCAAATGTCTGAATGACGTCGCCACCCTGCATGCCCCAATACAATCGCTCGTTGGGCGTAATATGTATTTTTCGGTACATTTCAGATGATCCGTCACGTTTGCATAAAAAGCCCACATTGTACAGGATATTTTCTTCTATATAAGGCATGCTGCCGGTAATAATGTTGATGTTGTACTGAATGGCGAGTTCCTGAAAACGCTTGCGGATAATTTCTGTATATTTTGATAATTCGCGCATGGCTTCGGCTTCAGACAAATGGTTGTAATCTGCCATAAGCGGAGCAACAAACAATTCCGGAAACGTGGCAAAATCGCTTTCGTAACCCGATACGGCATCAATAAAAAATTCTGCCTGATCAAAAAATTCATCCAGATTGTTTAACGGACGCATTTGCCATTGAATCAGCCCCAAACGGACCACACTTTTTTTAGCATTGATTAAAACCGGCGATTTATCGTAAGAAATATTGTTCCATTCTAACAAAACGGCGTAATCTTTAGAATCGTGATCGCCTTCTAAATAGTTTCGCAACAGGCGTTTTATGTGAAAATCGTTATTTACTTGGAACGATATAACAGGATCGTGAATTTCTTTGGTCTTTACTTTATCAAGATACTGTTTTGGTGTAAGTTCACCCGAAAAATTGTGGTAATTGGGAATACGACCGGCAAAAATGATCGATTTTAAATTGAGCTGCTCACACAATTCTTTTCGGGCATCGTACAAACGGCGTCCCAAGCGCAAACCGCGGTAATTTGGATGGATAAACACATCAATTCCGTACAAAACATCGCCATCTGGGTTGTGTGCCTTAAATTTACTATCGGTAATAATATCATTGTATTTATGGTTTGATAATGCCAGACTTTCATCGACAATTAACGATAACGCAGCGCCTACCACCACATCATCTACCACAATAACAATCTGCCCTTCGGGAAAGATCTTTAATAACCGGCGGATTTCTTCTTTTTTCCAATATGGATCTTCCACGCCTTCTTCATACGCCTGAAGCATTGAGTTTTTTAATTCGATATAATCTTCAATTTCTAAATTACGTAGTTCTACTTTGTTGATTTGCATTCTTTTTCTTATTTGTCAATTAAATTATAAAAAAAGATTCACTAATTTCTTAAAATAACCTAAAATCTGGTCGGGCGGTAAAAGGTGAAAACGACCAGGGGATGGAAAGAAATATAAACGCCAAAATGATCAATAAACGTACAAATAAATATTTAAAACCGTGTGGGGTGCTGATTTTGGATTTGCTTTTGTGGACAAAAAGATTTATGAGTACAATGCTTAAAACCATCATAAACGGATGTTCCAATCCAAAAAAGCGAGGTTCACGCCATTTTATTGAGTGACTAAGTTGCGACCAAAATATTTTGATCATTGGACTTTGAAACAACAGCAAAATACCTAACAAAAACTGTATGTTTAAGATGTTTTTGATGCCATTAAACAATTGGTAATCATTTTGGGTGAAAACATTCTTTTTTGTGTGTTTTATGAATGAAAAAATCAATCCAAAAACCAACGAAATCAATACCAGCCAACGCAGATACGAATGGGCAATTAAAAGATAAGAGTACATTAGATTAGTTGTTCTTTTTAACCAAAACCAGCCAATCGTTTTCTAAAAACATATAGCCCTGATCGTACACAAAATAATACATGGCTCCGGCTTTGGTCGTGTAAATTGATGTAAAGAGAGAGAAATCAAAACCTGAATCAGTCAGTTTTTTACGAGAGGTTTTGGTTTTTCCTTCCAGATTTATTTCCGATAAAATGCGGTAGTTTTTGCGAAGGGTATAATTTACATTTCGCATCAAATTGGTAGCATCTTTATTTAGTTTGTTGTTATAAGTATTCCGGCACGAATCGTTACAGAATTTTTTATCTTCGCGACCAATGATTTTTTCACCACATTCTAAACAATTTTTGGTCATTTTTTGTTTTAAAGATACAAAAAGCTATTTTATATTTTATGTTCTGACTTTCTGTTTTTTTAAGATAAAAGTTTTAAGCGGTTCTGAATTTCATTTCGAACTCCCATATAATTCTTATAGTATAAGCTTGAAAACACGCCCACAGCTTTTTTATCTTTAATTAAATAGCAATACTCCTGATATTGACCACGCTGTTTAAAATCACGTACTGCAAAACCATCAATGTCATTTATTTTAAAAATGTGTTTGGTACCAAAACCTAAAAGCTGTTTGATTTCTATGGTTTCATCACTAATTTTAAGGGTTGACATTCGTAGGTTCATTTCTATAAAAAAGCCCCAAATTATAATAAACAAACTTACCAGTCCGCAAAAAATTAAAAATATGGTTAAACCCCAATGCCAGTTGTCTTGAAACATGGTTAAAAATTTTCTGACGATAACAGTTGTTAATATAGGGAAACTTAAAATTAGCAAACTATATAAATAGGCGGTATTACTTAATTTTGATTGAACCATTTTATAATTTTTTTTCAAATTTAGCGTATAATTTCCAGAAACTTTGCAGGTTTTCCTGACTAAAATGCTCCGATTTCCACTCGTTAAGCTTTAATTCAATAGCCGTGCTGTTCTGAAAGTATGTGCCAATAAAAATATCGTCATTGGTTAAAAACAATCCAAAATGGTTGTTTAACGTATGCAGGTTGTCAATCTGTACCTGTTCAAAAAAAACAATGGTATGCTCCTGTATGTTTATAGAAGTAGGCATTGGTATTTCCTGTGTGAGTTCTAAGGCAATAAATTTGCTGGAACTATACATTGGAAAAGTAAGAACATCTAATTTCTGAACATCAAAAGTGCCGTCTTTTATATGATGGATTGACTCGCGGCAAATAAACGGAATATCTGCAAAATTTTTTTGTATTTTTTTAGAACCCTCTTCGTTAAAATAATCATTAAAGTTTAAAATCTCGTTAACCGAGAGTTGTTTTGTAAGTAGGTGCTCTAACGGAATGCTAAAATAATTAGCAATTTTTATAATTATTTCCAATTTAGGCTCTGCACGAAGTTCTTCATAAGAAGAAATATTTCCGCGTGTTAAGTTAAATAGGTCTGCAAATGCCTGTTGGCTAAGGTTTTTTACATTGCGTAACTTCTTTATGTTATATCCTATTTTACTCATTTTGAAAAAAAATTAAAAATTATGCTAAATTTATTTGCAAAAATTATTATCTTTATGCAAAAGATATGTGCAAGATACAAAAATAATTTACAATGCATTTTTTAAACGTCGAAAAATATATTTTAGATACCGGATACAGTATCAAATATAAAAGCAAAGAAGAAGGGATTTTCGTAATAGAAAATCTGGCAGACGGTGTTCAGAATTTAATTGTTGGCGTAGCAACACCCGTTTTAATTTTTGAACAATACCTGTTTACGTTACAAGCCGATAATATGCAAATATTTAAAGAGCTGTTAATGAAAAACAGAGATATAATTCATGGTGCATTTGCACTTACAGACGATGGTTCGAAGGTAATTTTCAGATACACACTGCAAATTCACAATTTAGATTTTAATGAATTCGATGCTGCTTTGAATTCGCTGAGTTTGCTGTTAAGTGAATATTCCGAACAATTGATACAGTTTTCAAAAAATTAAAATTTAGACGATATGAATATTTTTAAAAGAATTTTTAGAATTGGCCAGGCAGAAATTCACGCCGTGGTTGATAAAATGGAAGATCCTATTAAAATGACGGAACAGGGAATCCGTGAAATGAAAGAAGATTTAGACCAGGCAATGGAAGCTTATGCCAAGGTAAAAGCACTGGCAATCCGTACGCACAACGCTGCGGATAAAAAACGCGAGGAAGCTGCCGATTATGAAAACAAAGCGATTTTATTGCTTCAAAAGCTTCAAAAGCAGGAATTGGAAACCGATCAGGCAGAGCGTTTGGCAAAAGAAGCACTTCATTTAAAGAAGCAAAGTTTATTGGAAGCCGACGAATTAAGTAATCAGGCAGATGTACACGACGAATCGGCAAACGAAGTGCATAAAAACATCGAAGTACTTAAGTATAACATCAATAAATGGGAAACCGAGCTAACAACAATTAAGGCACGTGTGCGCGTGGCGAATGCAACCAAAGTGGTAAACAAACAGTTGGCAAAAATGGATTCTAACAGCACCATTAGTATGTTGGAACGTATGAAGGAAAAAGTTGAAGAAGATGAAGCATTGGCTAAAGCCTACGGAGAAATGGCACAACAAAAACCAAATGTTTCCGATGAAATAGATCAGGCATTAAACGTAAATTCTACAGATGCCGATTTAGAGGCACTGAAAAAACAATTAGGAATGTAAAGCAGTCTTAAAGTCAAAAGTTGAAAAGTCGAAAGAACCGTCAGTTCGAGCGGAGTCGAGAACTGTCATTCTGAACGTAGTGAAGAATCTAATAAGACTGTTGTCAAGAAGTCAAAATAACTCAATAATAATTAAAACACCTTTTTTATGAAACGATTTGAATATAAAACAGTAGAAATTAAACCAAAAGGAACGTGGAGATCAAAATTCGATATTGAAGAAATTGATAAAATTTTAAACCAGTATGGAAGAGACGGTTGGGAATTGATTTCTATGGAAGACAAAAATTTTGGCTATGGAAATACAGAATGTTTCTATTACACCTTTAAACGTGAAATTTAAAAAGTAGCATTATGGCAGAGCTATTAAACCTATTATTCTATCCGCTATCTAACGGAATCATGACGGTTTTAACCGGAATGTCTTTACTGTACTGGGTTTTTATGTTTTTTTCAGGAGATGGAATCGATACAGATGCAGATTTTCACATGGGCGATGTTACCGATGTTGATGCTTCTGCAGAAACCGATGGCGATGTATCCTTTGGATCTAAAGTCCTTGAATTTATCAATGTAGGCAAAATGCCGTTAATGGTAATTGTTACGTTGTTTAAGTTCATTGGCTGGATTCTTACTTTGTTGTCATCTATCTTTTTAGGATTGGCAAATTGGGGTTTAAAATCTGTATTGATTCTTATACCTGTATTCTTCATTACTTTTATAATCATGCATTATGCAACAAAACCTTTAGTAAAAATGTATAAAAACTTAGGATACAACGGTGAAGAACCTATTGATTTTTTAGGCAGAACAGGCACGTTGAAATCAACCATAGAAAACGGCAGAATAGGTATTTTAGAAGTTGCCGTTCAAAAAGACGTATTTCGGTTAAATGTAAAAAGCCGGTCGGGCAACCGTATCGAATATGGTTCCGAAGTAATGATCATGAAAGCGCTTGAGAACAACATTTACGAAGTACAACCAAACATAACTTTACATAATATTAATTAACTATTTATCAATGAACAAACTATTATTTATCGACGGGCTTTCGGGCGTTTCAGGAGTCATTTTATTAGCACTCGGCGTAATTGTATTTTTAATTATTTCTTTTTTTGTAGTACTAAGCATGTTCTACAAAAAAATCCCACAGGGAAAAGCCATTGTCCGTACCGGTGTGGGCGGATCTAAAGTATCATTTAACAAAGGAATGTACGTAATTCCGGTTTTTCATAAAATGGAAATCATGGATATTTCGGTGAAAAAAATAGAAATTGCACGTATGCAGCACGATGGGTTAATCTGTCGCGATAACATTCGTGCCGATATCAAAGTGGCGTTTTTTGTACGTGTAAACAAATCGGTAGACGATGTAATCAACGTAGCACAAAACTTAGGGTGCGATCGAGCAAGCGATCCGGAAACATTGAAAAGTATTTTTGAATCGAAGTTTTCCGAAGCCTTAAAAACGGTAGGAAAAAAGTTCGATTTCATAGAATTATACGAAGCACGCAGAGAATTTCGAGATGAAATTCTGAACATTATCGGAACCGATTTAAACGGATATATTTTAGACGACTGTGCGATTGATTATCTGGAACAAACTGAATTGCGTTTTTTAAGTGCTGATAATATTCTGGATTCTGAAGGAATTAAAAAGATTACCGAATTAACGGCAAAACAAAACATGAATGCCAATTTAATTCGTCGTGAAGAAGAAAAAGTAATCAAAAAACAAAATGTCGAAGCACGCGAAGCTATTTTGGAGTTAGAGCGTCAGTTGGCAGAAAAAGAAGAAAAACAAAAACGTGAGATTGATAACATTAAAGCACGTGAAGAAGCAGAAATTGCAAAAGTTCGTGAAGAAGAGCGTTTAAAAGCACAAACAGTTCGTATTTCTACCGAAGAACAATTAGCAATTCAGGAAGAAAACAAATTGCGCCAAATCATCATTGCAGAAAAGAACAAGCAACGTACCGATGCGGTTGAAACCGAGCGTGTAGAGAAAGACCGCGCATTAGAACAAACCGAAAGAGAACGTATTGTAACCTTGGCGCAAATTGATAAAGAGCGTTCGATAGAAACAGAAATGAAATCTATTCAGAATGTGATTAAAGAACGTGTTCAATTGGAAAAAGGAGTGGTTGAAGAACAACAAAACGTAAAAGACATTGAAGTTTACCGCGAAGTAGAACGTAAAAAACAAGCCGGTGTAATTGCAGCATCGCAGGAAGCAGAAGAAAAATTAATTGCAACGGTAAAAGCTGCCGAAGCGTCAAAAATTGCTGCCGAACAAGAAAAAGAGAAAAAGGTAATCGATGCCGATGCACAAAAAATGGTTGCAGAACGCAAAGCACAAGAAGTATTGATTGATGCCGAAGCGAAAAAAGAAGCGGCTGCAAAAGAAGCCGAAGCAAGAAAAATTATTGCAGAAGCTCAGGCAAAAGAAGAAGCTGCAATCGGATTATCAGAAGCGGAAGTAATGATTGCAAAAGCCGAAGCGGAAGAAATTCAGGGAACAAAAGAAGCATCTGTAATTGAGATAAAAGCTGAAGCTATGCGTAAAGAAGGACTTGCGCAAGCAGAAGTAGTTCGTGAAAAAGCAATGGCAGAAGCAAAAGGAATCGAAGAAAAAGCAGAAGCAATGAAAAAACTTGACGGCGTTGGTAAAGAACACGAAGAGTTCAAATTGCAGTTACAAAAAGAAAAAGATGTGGAACTGGCTCATATCAACATTCAAAAAGATATTGCCTCTGCACAGGCAAGCGTTCTTTCTGAAGCACTGAAAACTGCTAAGATTGATATTGTGGGTGGCGAAACCATGTTCTTTGAAAACATTGTACGTCAGGTATCCAATTCAAAAGGATTCGATCATTTAATCAACAATTCACAACACGCTTTAGATATCAAGCACTCACTGTTAGGACCAGACGGTAAAGGCGATTTAGCAGAAAAAGTCCGTGGATTGGCAGATCGTTACGGTATTTCATCAAACGATATTAAAAACCTGACCGTTTCGGCGGCATTGATAAAATTACAGCAGGCAGCTTCATTGGCAGAAAATGCAGAAGATACCGGTTTTATTAATTCGTTATTCGGTATGGCAAAGAATCTTGGAATTTCAAATAAGAAATTAGGATAGTAGATTGAGTATGTCAACGCTCCGTAGGAGAAACAAAATCGGTTTAGATATAAATTTTGAGGATTTAGAATAACAAATATTGCGTACCTACGGCACGCTTTAAAGGTGGTAATTATTGTAGTTACAAAGATTAGGCTCCTACGGAGCTGTGCAACGTAGAAATAATCCGATGTAATGGGAATAAATATAAACAAAACCAATGTTCCGTAGGCGCAAAACATTTGTAGAAACAAATTTCAGAATCCCAACAATGCTCCGTAGGAGCAGGATATTTGTAACGATAAAAAAATAAAATTATGGCAAATACCTACACCCAATTGTATATTCATTTTGTATTTGCAGTAAAATACAGACGCTCAATGATAAAAGAAAGTTGGGAAGACGAGCTACACAAATACATCACAGGAATTGTTCAGAATAACGGACATAAAATGTTAATGATAAATTCTGCTTATGATCACATACACATTTTTATTGGTTTAAATCCAAATCAATCGATTTCAGATTTAATGCGAATGGTAAAAAGTGACAGTTCAGAATTTATTAACAAACAAAATTTAGCATCAGGTTTATTCCGTTGGCAAGAAGGTTACGGAGCGTTTAGTCACAGCCATTCTCAAATAGATCGAGTAGTGAAATATATCCTGAATCAGAAGGAACATCATAAAAAGAAAACGTTTAAAGAGGAGTATTTAAAAATGCTCGATGATTTTAATATTCCGTATGATAAAAAATACATTTTTAAAGATTTAGAATAACAAATATTGCGTACCTACGGTGCACCTTAAAGATGGTAATTATCGTAGTTACAAAGAGTAAGCTCCTACGGAGCCGTGCAACGTAGATATAATTCCACGGAATTGAATAAATATACACGCAACCAATGCTCCGTAGGAACAGGATATTTGTAGTAGCAACAAATTTCGAATTTTCAACCATGCTCCGTAGGTGCAAGATATTTGTAGACACAGATTTCAGAATTCCAACCATGCTCCGTAGGAGCAAAATATTTGTAGAAAATGTTTGTAAAACATTTATAAAATGAAAGAAACAACACAACATAACCAATTAGATTCAGGGGCTTATGAAATTATCCGGAAACGTCTCTTAACACAGAAAGAGGCGTTGATCGGAAAATTACAATCGTTAAACAATGCCCGGAAAGAGGTTTTTAATTCAACAAATTTCGTTTTAAAGGCAAATCAGCGTATCGACACGCAAAATAACTGCGTGGCTCGTGGAATAGTCGCAATAGATAACATCTGCATTTTTGGCTACAATGTGCATTTTGGCTTGCGCACCGAAATAAAACTGGAAGACGTTTTCAGCATTTACCATTTCGAAAACAACCAGTTTGTTCCACAATCGTTAGATTTTATAAACGATTCTAATTTTAATACCGATTATCAAAATCTGTATAAATATTACCGCGATTCTATTTTTTCAAAATTCCGCCGTACAGAGAATTATCTCTACATGATTTTTCAAACCAGTAAAAATGCAAACGATTTAAAAGCATTCAAATGGCTGATTAAAGACGGAAAATTGATCTACCAGGACGACCGCAGTATACACGAAGTAAAACCACCGGATCAGTTTGAATTTCAATGGACAAAAACCACTCTTGAAGATCGTCGGTTAGGAAAATTTCCGCATATTTCTATACTGGATAAGGTTTTTATCGAGGCACTTCATGGCGACATTACGTTTAAGATTGAAGACAATACCGATTCGGGCAAAGGAATTTACAGTGAAAAAGTAACCAACCTTGATCAGCAGTTAGATGATGCCGAATATTATTATGCCGATTTAGGAAATCTGATCGCTATCCGTATTAAACCGTATCAGGAAGATTTTCGTGCGTATGTATTCAATGTGCGTACTAAAGAGGTAATCAATCTACCGTCGTTAAACGAGTCGGCAATTTTGCTTCCCGATAATCAGGGCATTATTTTTTCCAACGGATATTACCTGCAAAACGGCACACATAAAGTTTTCGATTCACAGTTGGAAAATGTACAGTTCTTAAGAAAAATTGCTTCGCCAAACGGAGAAGATTTCCTGTATATTTTTACGCAGAGAGCAACCAATACCTACATTTTAATGTCGTACAACATCATTCAGCAGGTGGTTGAAACACCTATTGTCTGTAATGGTTTTACGATTTTTAAAGACGGCAGCCTGATTTATTTCCGTACCGACCCCGAAGCAACGCGCCATCACCAGATACAAATCTGGGAAACACCGTATATGGCGGTACTTAAAGAAAACGAAACCAAGAAAAGCGATCCGCTGTACAAAGTCGGCAACAAGCAGATTGTTCAGGCAATGGCAGAAGCGCAGGAAGTAATCCAACTGATTAATAAAGAAGATTCGTACGAAGGGTTGTACGAAGAGATTTTAAAAAAATCGACTACTTTGCTGGATGCTTATTTCTGGATTAAAGACGAGGCACTTAAAAATCTGGGCGAACCTTTAACACAGATTAAAGAGGTTGCCAATACGGCAATTGACGAATTTGTAAAAGTTCAGGCACAACGCAAACATGCCGAAGAATTACTGCAAAAAGCCGAAGTTCAGTTACAGGAACTCATCTTTAAAATCAACAGTACGGTTGTTGAAACATTGGATCAGTTGGTTAATCAGCTGGCAGATGCACGCCGTTTGCAGGGAACATTCATCGATTTAAAAAATGTTCGGTATGTAACTGTAGAAAAGGTTGATGCGTTGTTGGAGAAATTAACGGAAATTACCACAGATTTATCCAATAAAACCCTTGAATTTTTATTGCGTGCTGAAGCTTTGATTCCTTATGAACAAAAAGTAACGCAGCAAAAAGAAAAGGTTGAGGAAATTACCAAAGTTTTTGACGCCCGACCAATTGAAGAAGCAAATACCGGCATTTCTGGCGAATTAGAACTGCTGATAGATATTCTGAATAGTTTAAAGATTGAAGATGCTACGCAGACCACTAAAATTATCGAGAAAATCTCGTTGATTTTTGCTTCGCTGAACGAAGTGCGTGCACAGCTTACCCGAAAAGTAAACACGTTAAAAAGTAAAGAATCGGTTGCCGAATTTTCTGCCCAGTTGACGTTGTTGGAACAATCGGTAGCAAATTATTTAGAGCTTTCTACCTCAACCGAAAAAGTGGATGAATACTATACAAAAACGGTTGTTCAGCTGGAAGAATTAGAAAGCAAATTTTCAGAATTTGATGATTTTGCTTTAAAAATTGCCGACAAACGTGATGAGGTAATCAAGGCGTTTAATACCCGTCGCGAGCAAATCGTGGAGCAGATCAATAAACGAACCGATTCGTTAGAGCAGATTGGTTTGCGTGTGTTGAAAAACATCGAAAATAAATCAAAAACATTTGCCACACGCGAAGAAATTTTAAGCTTTTATGCTTCGGATTTAATGATTGATAAAATCCGGCAGCTGGTTTCGGAATTAAAAGCACTGAATGATGTTTCTAAAGCCGAGAACCTTGAAAACCTGCTAAAGAAATCTCAGGAAGATGCACTGCGGATTCTTCGCGATAAAAACGAATTGTATGTCGATGGCGAAAACATTATTGCTTTAGGCAAACACAAATTTTCGGTTAACAAACAATCGCTTAGCCTGACTTTATTGCGCAGAAACAATGAGTTGTTTTACCATTTAACGGGAACCAGTTTTTATCAAAAAGTAAAAAATACCGAAATTCTAACCTATCAGGATATTTGGGAACAAGAGCTTATTTCTGAAAATTCAACGGTTTACCGTGCAGAATACCTGGCGTATAAAACGTTCCTTGCGGCTGCAAACCAAACGGGGTTTAATGCAGAACAATTCATCACGCAGACCGTTGAACAAAATTATTCAGAAGGTTATGTGAAAGGTGTGCATAATTTTGATGCATTACAGATTTACAATGCTCTGAAAACAATGGACGAAAAGCTGGATCTGCTACGTTACCAAGGAGATTTACGTGCAATGGCACAATTGTTCTGGCATCATCTGGAAGAAGATCAGCGGGTTAAGTTAAAGGCGTTAATGCATTCCACCCATTCGGTTTTAAAAGCTTTTCCTAATTCAAACCGTTACCAGTCGGTTATTGATGAAATCGAAAAGGAATTTTTAGCGTGGCAGACTACGTTAGATTTTACAGAGATTGATTCCAAAGAATTGGCAGTTTATCTGTTTAAAACGTTTACCAAATACGGAAAATTTGCGTTGAGCGAATCGGCAAATCATTTAAAACAGGAATTTCTACGTTTGTTAGATTCCAGAAAAATGCTGACCGTTTTTCAGGCAGATATTGAAAACCAAGAGTTTTCAATGGTTGATCGTTTTTATCTGGTATCAAACTGGCTGCATTCGTTTATTGATGAACAAGACGATTTAGAAAAATACAGAAAATACATTGAAGAAACGGCAACCGAATTACTGTTTCCAAAAGACGAATACGAACTGATTTTTGGAAAAGATGAAGTGGTGGTTCAGGATTTAAAAGGCAATCACCCAATTTTAGAAAACAACACTTTAAAAATAACTTATCATGCTTTTATTACTAAACTGCGTTTTTATGCTGCTGTTACAGTTCCTCGCTACGAATCTTTTTTAAGGCTGAAAGACCAAATCAGTAAATCGTACGAGAAAGAATTAAAAATAAACGAATTAGAACCCAAAGTTTTAACGTCGTTTGTGCGGAATAAATTAATCAACGAAGTATATTTTCCGTTAATAGGCAACAATTTAGCCAAACAGTTGGGTGCAGCCGGCGATAACAAACGCACGGCAAGAATGGGAATGCTGTTGCTGATTTCACCGCCGGGTTATGGTAAAACCACGTTAATGGAATACCTGGCAAAAACCATGGGGCTGCATTTTGTAAAAGTAAACGGACCTACGATCGGGCATTCCATTACATCAATTGATCCTGTGGAAGCCAAAACATCGGGCGAACGTGAAGAATTGAAGAAAATCAATCTGGCTTTTGAAATGGCAGATAACGTAATGCTGTATTTAGACGATATTCAGCATTTAAGTCCCGAATTTTTACAGAAATTTATTTCATTGGCAGACGGTCAGCGAAAAATCGACGGAATTTTTGAAGGAGAAAGCAAAACCTACGATTTGCGCGGAAAGCGTTTTTGTATTGTAATGGCAGGAAATCCCTATACCGAAAGCGGTTCCAAATTCCAGATTCCGGATATGCTGGCAAACCGTGCCGATGTGTATAATCTGGGTGATGTAATTGGCGATACGGAACATCTGTTTAATTTAAGCCTGATTGAAAACGCTGCCATTGAAAATCCTTATCTGGAAAAAATTGCAGGTAAATCATTCAAAGATTTTTATGCGCTGATTGATTATGTCCAAAGTCATTCGGAGCAATTACCCGATCTGGAAGGAAACTATCTGAAACAGGAAATTGATGATTTTATTGCGGTTTTAAAACATATTCTGAAAATACGGAATATTGTAGTTAAAGTTAATCAAAACTATATTCAAAGTGCGGCAATGCAGGATTCGTATCGAACAGAACCATCGTTTAAAATGCAGGGTTCGTACCGAAATATGAGCAAGTTGGTAACTCAGGTAGTTCCGATGATGAACGAAAAAGAAATTGATGCTGTTATTTTAGCTCATTACGAAAGTGAATCACAAACCTTAACGGCAGATACCGAAAGCAACCTGTTAAAGCTAAAAGAGCTCGCTGGGTTGATTTCTGTAAAAGAACAGCAGCGTTGGAATGAGATTAAAGAAATTTTTCAAAAAAATAACAAACACGGCGGTTTGGCAAAAGATGATAAAATGTTTGCCCAGCTGTTGGAATTCAACGAAAATCTGGAAGGAATTATACAGGCAATAAAAGGGAATTAACAAAGGAAGTCATTTGACTTCCTTTGTTTTTTCTTGTATGATCGTTTTGTGTACACGGTCGTCTAACATTGCCCGCTAACGTTTTACGGCTTGGCGTAGTGCGGGCAGGATTTAACTGAAAGTTCAATTCAGACTGAGCGAAGCCGATGCTTTTTCAGATTGTCTAAATTAAGAAAAAAAACAATATGAAAAGCAGCGGCGAATAAAAAAGTAGAGTAGTTCAATTTACCCTTAAACCCCGCATTTTGCCAATAGTGTGCTGTGAAGGATAAAGCTTGCTTTATCCGTGCTGTATAGAAGATGATGGTAGGTCCATCAGTATCGACGTTCAAGCGTAGGTACTAAACCGCTTCCCGATGCTGGCTTAGTAATAAAC